>CEUS01281549.1_pt1 | contig 10301 bp, 9 predicted proteins | sample 427031 | NCBI WGS metagenome assembly CEUS01 (sample SAMEA2622837, study PRJEB7988) | marine metagenome | biome: marine biome (ENVO:00000447); feature: marine epipelagic mixed layer (ENVO:xxxxxxxxx); material: "saline water (ENVO:00002010), including plankton (ENVO:xxxxxxxx)" | depth 140 m | reverse complement strand
TGAGCCTTTTGTATATGGCTGTATGGACTCTACTATGTTTAACTTTAATCCTTTAGCCAATGCTGACAATAACACTTGTATTCCTTATATCTATGGTTGTACTGATCCTTCTATGCTCAATTACAACCCATCCGCTAATACCGAAGATTTTAGCTGTATACCTTACATTTATGGTTGTACCGATAGTACTGCTCTTAATTATGATTCGTTGGCTAATACTGACAATGGTTCGTGTATTGATGTGGTCGAAGGCTGTATGGACCAAGATGCGTGGAACTACGATCCATTAGCTAATGTAGATGATTCTACTTCTTGTTTATATGACGCAGGTTGTATAACTGGTCCAGGTAATCCATATTGGTTAAATGATGGATGTTATGCATGGGTAATTGATGTAGATAATTATTGTTGTAACACTGCGTGGGATAATAGTTGTCAAATTTTATATAACTATTGTCAGCAAGGATGGCCTACCGCGATAACAGAAGCTAATAATTATTTAACTATATGGCCAAATCCAGCAAAAAGTACCTTGAATTTTAGTATATTTGTAGACGTAGAGCTATACACTATACTAGGAGAGAGAATACTCTCCAAAGAAAATGTGAATAGAATTGATATAACGCCTTTTAGTAAAGGGTTATATACAGCTGTAATAAAAGTAAGAGATAAAATAATAAAAATTGATAAAATAATTTTAGAATGATGAATATATTTAAAGACAGTAACGATTGGAATGAAAAGTCTATAATAGGCTTTGTAGCATTTGTAATTATGTGTTTAATAATGCTCGCAGATCTTCTTACAGGTTATGTAGGCAAAGATTTAGTAATAAATGAATTTGTATATAACTCATTTGTATGGGTTGTATTAGGATGCTTCGGTATAGCTGGAGTTGAAAAATTCGCAAACAAAAAATAAAAATATGAAAAAATTTATTTGTAAAGCAGTTTGTACAATAACATTTGGTAAAGTCTGCCTTAAATGGTGTAAATCAAAATGTTGTAAATAAAAAAATATGAATATATTAAGTAAAATATTTAGTGGAGGAGCTGCTCAATTAGTTGAGGGTGTAGGAGGAGTTATAGATAACTTACATACATCTAAAGCTGAAAAGCTAGAAGCTAAACAAAAAATGCAGGAACTTATTGCAAGCCATGAAGCTGCTATGGAAAAAAATATAACAGATAGATGGACAGCTGATATGAACTCTGATTCCTGGCTTTCTAAAAATGTAAGACCTTTAGTTCTTATATTTTTAATAGTATGTACTATGTTATTAATTTTTATTGATGCTGGTACTATTGCATTTGAAGTAGAAGAAAAATGGACAGATCTTTTACAATTAGTATTAATAACAGTGATTGGAGCCTATTTTGGAGGAAGATCGCTTGAAAAAACCAAAAAGAAATGAGTTTAGCAAAATTAGATATGTGTGCTTGTAACCCATCTCATTATCCTTCAAAAAGGGTTTCTGCGAATGGGCATTTAATAGCAAGATTACATGCAAGAAGATGTTTGAAAAATACAGGATGTTGTTCAGGAGTTAACCACAGAACTTACGCATTTATGGACCATATGGCGAGTAATGGTAAGATCAGTGTAGGGCCTAATTGTGGATGGCCATCTGAAAAACGTGCTGATGAATTAAACACTCTTGATTAGGATATTTTAAAAGTTTTTAATATTTTTGCGGTTATCGAATAAATAACCAAATTAAATTATGAAACAAAAAATTAAAAACCTTAAGGAATATCTTCTTTTGAATGGAAGAGATAAAAGCTATAGTCAATTAGCACAAGAATTTGGAATAACTGATAAACATGGAGTTATTTCAGGAGAAAGAGTTAGAGGAATCTGGAGATCTTTAAAAGTTTCTAGAGACCCAAAATCTGGTAGTAACTTACCTAAAGTAGTTAATGAGAACGGTAAAAAGTTTATTGACTACACTAGTTCGGAAATTACCAGTCTAGAAGACTTAGTTGATACTGTTGGTGTTAACTTAGATTTCTGGGATGTTAAAAGTTTTAGGGCATCTACCTGGCAAGACTTTAACGGAGATACTAAATATGCTGTAAGAGCACAATTTGATCAAAGTAAAGAAGCTAGAGATACAGTACGTGAAGAGTTTATAGAAGCAGCTAAACAGCATGCTCCTAAATACAAAGCCGTCAAATACCCTAAATCTTCTAACAAAACAAAAGTCGCTTATGAAGTTAATTTACCTGATTTACATTTAGGTAAATTAGGTTGGGGCAAAGAGGTTGGTCATAGTTATGATGTAAATATAGCTAGATCAATTTTTGCTGAAGCAGTTGATAGATTACTTGAATATTCAAGTAGTTTTAATATTGAAAAAATAATCTTTCCAATTGGGAATGATTTATTAAATTCAGATGGATTAAATATGTCAACTACAAAAGGTACTCCTCAACATGACGATGTAAGATGGCAACGTTCTTTTACATTATGTAGAGAAATGCTTGTAGAAGCAATTGATAGGTTAAGACAAGTAGCGCCTGTAGATGTTATTGTCGTACCTGGAAATCATGATTATGAACGAATGTTTTATATAGGAGATGTTATATATGCATGGTATCATAATTGTGAAGAAGTGAATGTAGATAATAGTCCTTCACCTAGAAAGTATATAACTTACGGGGTAAATTTATTAGGACTTACACATGGATCTGCAGAGAAACAAGCTGATCTACCATTAATTATGGCGTCTGAAAGACCTGAATTATGGGCTAAAGCGAAACATACTGAGTGGCATATAGGCCATTTACATAAATCGAAGTCTATGAATTGGGTTGACATTGACGAGAGGTTTGGAACTGTAGTAAGAATATTACCTTCCTTATCAGGAACCGATGCTTGGCACCATGAAAAAGGATATGTAGGAAATACAAGAGCTGCACAAGCTTATGTATATAGTAAAGAGAATGGCTATAAAGGTCATTTTCAAATTAACATAAATGAATTAAACAATGGCTAAATGTATACATGAATTCGAACCCTCTGATCAATGTCCTTACTGCTTTAAAGAAAGACATGATATGCAATTTGGAGGAATATACTCTGGAGATGTAGGACTTTCTTACAGAGGAAAAGGAACTACTAAACTAGGATTAAAAGAAGCTAAAGAAGAAGCTGCTATTGATCCAGAAGTACAGTCTGAAGCTGTAAAAGAATTTGTATTAAAAAGTTTTACTACAGAACATGAACCTGATATAGAAGATAATGAATAATGACAACTGAAGATAATTCATATTATGCAGATAAGTACAATAAGTACAAACAGGAGCAAGAGAAGCGTAAAAAACTAGATGAAAGACTAGAGAATCAGGAAAAAGACGATAGAAATCCAGGTCCAATAGGTCCAATAGGTCCTAATAAACCATTGAATGAAGATGGAAGTGGTCCAGGACAACCAGGAAGAAGACGTAGTTTTAATCCAGTGCAATCTTCTGTAAAAGGTGATATTGTTTATTTAGAACCTGTTAAATATAATGCTGCTAATGGTTTAACTGGCACTGCTGTAGTGACTCCTATAAAAGTCACTAATCCAAATGGTGATATAAAGAATACAGGATTACAAGTAGTAATAACAAAAACAGGAGCTTTTACTAGTACTACTACATCACATAAAGCTCAACTTGCTTTAAGAGTTCCTAGATGGGATGATGTAAATCACGCATGGGAACATACAGATTCTCAGGGGCATTGGGTCGTTAAAGAAACTATAGCAGCACATAATATTAGAATAAGTGCTAGAACTAATGATTCAGTTACTTTACAAATTACCGACCAAAGAGATATTTCTGCAGTAGGATCTATGATGAATAAATGGTCAGACACTTATATAGATGATGAAGAAAGAGAGTGTATGTTCTTATATATACTTCCTCTAAATTATGTAATAGTTAGAAAGAAAAAAGATAGTATTATGGAATACTTCCATGATCAAGATAGAAGTGGTGCTAATAAAGATATAATGTTTATTAGAGAAAGTAACTGTTGTAGTCAACAGTTTGCTCCTAGTCAATGGCAATTTAAAGAAGGAAGTGAAGTAGCTACTTGGCAAGGAAATGCAGCAATAACTGAATTAGTAAATAGTACTAGTGCTTGGACAAATTATGGAATATATCATAATATAATACCAACTTTAGACGAAATATTTGAATAATGACAATTAACGATATAATATCAAGAGTAAGAGCCTTATATGGTAAAGGAACTGCATCAGATGACATAAGATTATCTGATAGACTTATTTATGAAAAAATATGTGCATCTAGAGCACTACTTATAAAAAGAGAAATAGACAAGAAACGACAAGTTTCAGATTGGATTGTACAAACAATTGCTTGCTTAGAACTCCAGGAGGCACTTCCTAACGAGTGTCCATGTGCCCCTGCCCCAGGGTGTAAAATGTTACGTTCTAAGAAAAAAGTACCTAAACCTGTACAATCTGTTGTTGGAGCTGAGCTAGAGGCAGTCTCTAACCAGGACGGAAGCGTCATATATTCCAAAACTGATTGGGTAAAGAAGAAGTATAAATCAGGGGACAAATACACTTCTGGAGAACCAGATTACTTTATAAAGGACGGTTATTTATTCATTACTACCAACTCTCTTCTAAAATACATTTCCATAAGCGGAGTATTTGAAGATCCTTTAGAGCCTTTATATGTAAACGCGTGTTTAACAGGGTGTATTTATCCTCATGATGAAGAATTTCCAGTAGATGGACATTTATTAGATGCTGTTGTACAAGGAGCTGTACAAGAGCTTGTAGGAACATTTAAAGCAGTACCAAAAGACAACTTTAATAATGCAGCTGAAGATTCAGGAGGAGCACCTCCCGCGCCTAGGCCTGCACAAACACCACAAGGATAATGAGTAGAAAAAAGAAAAGAAATAAGACTTTAGTAGATGCATATGTAGATTTTGAAAAAGAATTTAAAAATGAAAAACTTATGTCTAGTATAGATAAATCTATATACAGAGATATATGTATTAGGTTTAATAAAATGGTATCTAAAGCTATTATCGAGAATTCTTTTGAATTTAAACTTCCTGCAGGTTTAGGAATAGTTAGAATTAAAAAGATTACAAATAGTAATAAGAGACGTGTAGATTGGAAATCTACAAAAGAACATAATATTAAAGTATTCCATTTAAATTTTCATACAGATGGATATTACTTTAAATGGTTCTGGCATAAGAAGAAAGCTATATTTACAAATAAATCAGCTTATTCATTCTCTCCTACAAGAGAGAATAAACGAACGTTAGCAAGTCTTTTAAAAAGTAATAGTGTAGAATTTTTTGAATAGAAATTATGAGTCAAGTACAATTAACAAGTATAGAAAGAGTTATATCTGGACTTTATAGAGATTTAAAGCCTGTTGTAGAGCTTAATGAAACAGACATGATAGAATGGGCAGGTGAAGCCCTAGAGTTTATAGGAGCTTACACACAGCTTATAGAGAAAGTAGCACATCTCGAAGTCGATGATTATAGAACGTTGGTACCTTCTGGTATGAAACAAATAGTAATGATGGCGTATAAGTATACTGAAGGAGCTAATACTACAACTGCTCTTTTAACTACAGCAGATAACTGTATTACCTGTGATGATCCTTGTACTGATCCTGATTGCTCTAGTTGTGCAAGTGTATGTGCTACATCTGCTCAATTAATACAAAATGCTGAATTATTCTTACAATATTATAAACCAAATACATTTAGAGCGACTGCTTATTATTATGATAATTATAGACCTCTTCCTAAAGCATCTGGGCCATTCACTACTCCTTATACTAATCATTGCTCAAATTGTACAGACATTTCTCCAACATGTCAACAAGAATATGCTTTAGATTGGCCATATATTAGAACTTCTTTTAAAAAGGGTAATATCTGTATTGCATATGTTTCCACGGCATTAGATGACCGCGGATACCCTATGATACCTGATGAAGTATCTTATATAGAAGCCATTAAAAGATATATAACATATAAAGTAAAATATTCTGAATTTTTACAAGGACATCTTCCTGCTCAACTATATATGAAATTAGAAGATGATTGGCATTGGTATTGCCAGCAAGCAAGAAATAAAGCTAACATGCCTAAAACTATAGATGAGTTAGAAGGTATACGTAAACAACATATTAGACTCTTACCTAAACCTCATAGATATGATAAATTCTTTGGGCATTTACAGAGTCCTGAGAAACTAGATTTAAAGAACTAAAACATGGCTGAACAGGGAAAAAATCAAGGAGGAGCTTCTAAATTTATAAATAGTCCTGGTAAAGGGATGCACACAGATACTAGTGCTGCAGCTCAACCAGATGATAGTTATAGATGGGCTCTTAATGCTATAAACGCCAGTGCTACAGGAGATTTAGGTTTTCTTGTAAATGAAGAAGGTAATTATGAATGCGGTGAGGTTGGTAAAGATTGGGCGGTTATAGGACATGTATATATATCTGATGATGAAGCTGTTATCTTTTTAGCGCCCGTAGAAGGAACAACCTCTTCTTCTATTTATGGATGGGGTAGATTAGCATATGTTAAAAAAGATTGTACAATAAAAAATCTTATTACGGCTAATTGTCTTAACTTCAAAATCACACATCAAATCCAAGCTATATATAGAGTAAGAAACGGATGTGAACGTAATATATATTGGACAGATAATCTTAATGATATACGTCATATTAATCTTGACTCTTTAACTGATTACTTAACTGAAGGTAAAGAAAGGTTTATAGCTCAGAATCCAACTAACTATATGGATATAGTTGTAGATCCTGCAGATAACGTATCTATATGGGATTGTGAAAGAATGAAGCTTTGGCCTGATTTTGATTACGCTTGTATTGAATTTGTAGAACTTAATGATGGAGGAGGACTAGCTGCAGGTACTTATCAATTTGCAGTACAGTATTTAGATCAAGATTTTAATCCTACAAACTGGACAGATCTTACACAACCTATTCCTGTATATGAATCTCCTATTAATGCAACAGCAATGGGAATTAAAGGGGCTAGCCCAGGTTCTGTAAATCAAGATGGAAGTAGTGCTACAGGATTTTCAGTAGCAGGTAATCAAACTAATAAATCCATTACTCTTAAGTTTTCTAATTTAGATGTTTCTTTCTCTTTTTTAAGAGTAGCAGTATGGCCCTCTACAGGAGGACTAGGAGATAATATTGAAGGAGGTAGAATGGTAGCTGAAATACCTATTACAGCTACTGAAGAATTTTTCACATTTGGAGAGTATAATCCAGAAGTAACAGAATTTTTAAGTAGAGATGAAATTACAATAGATAGAAAAGTATTTAATAAAGCTAAAACTATAGAGCAAATTGATGGTAGATTATTATTAGCAAATCTAGAAGAAATTGAAGTAGATCATGCAGCCTTTCAAAGAAGAGCAAATGATATGCGAATTACATATACTACTCGTACTTTAGATGCAGACGATGCTCAAGGAGAAAGTGTACAGTCTGGTAAATACTATTTTGATTATAGATCTTATATGAGAGACGAAATATATGCTTTTGGTATCGTATGGTATTTTAAAGACGGTACTCATACACCTGTATATCATATACCAGGAAGAGCTCAAAATACAGATTCTGCAGGAGCAGCATTAATTTCTTCGGGAGATTATAATAGACCTGGACAAGCGGGGTATACAATGGGACAACACAATAGGCCTGCTGCAACTTCAGGTTGGGATACCAGTGTAATTGTAGCTAATGCTCAGACAGATAGTACAGATAATATGAATACTCATCATTATGAAAATGATAATATATATAGAAATGGAGACATATTAAGATGGGAAGTATATAATACAGCTATTAGAACAAGTGCTGCTCTTATATCTGGAGAATATATAACAAAAGGAGAAATGGGATATTATGAATGTAGAGATTATAAATATCCTGATACTAAAGATTGTCAAGGAGTTCCTATATATCCACATACAGGAACAGGTACTGAGGCAGATCCTTATGTAATGGCACAGGTTAGACATCATAGAATGCCTGACACTACATTAGAGCCTCATTTTTATGGTAATCCTCAAATAGGAAGAATGAGAACTTCTACAGGGTGTAGGCCTTCTGACGGAAGAGCATGGACAGGAAATACTCATGGAGATAATCCTTTTGTAGCAAATCAAGAAGCTAGAATATCTACAATAGGAATTGAAGTTTCTAATATACAGCCTCCTGCAGATTTAGCTGATAGAATACAAGGTTATAAAATTGTAAAAGCTGTTCAAAATATAACAGATAAAACAGTACTTGATAAAGGTATAGTTTATAATACTATTATAGCTGCTAATATGTGGATAGGCAGAAAAGCTCCTAGGGTATATCCAGCTCAATGTGCTTATCAGTTTCAAGCAAATTGTTTTAATAAACATATGTATGCTTCAGCTTGTGTCCATATGACAAATAAAAATGCTAAAGTAAATAGTACTGAATTTGCTACAGATCCTGCTAGTTTTCTTGATATGGGAGACGATGGGTCTGTTACAATTCTATGTGATGATTGGTATTGTCATGGATTTGATGAGACAGATTATATTCATAATGGATGGGTATTAAATGAAGACGGGTTAAATACTGATGGAGGCGGACCGCATAAGAGAGGTCTGGATTGTATTAACTGTAATAGTAGTGAAGATGATTTAAATATTATGGCTCCTGCAATAGTATCTCATGGATTTTATTGGGAAGCTGCAGTAGACGATGATCAATATGATAGGGGCAAATGTTTTAGAAGTAGAAGAGGTATGGGGTATCCTATACCTTGGTGGGGATGGGGAAGAAACGGAGGAGTTCAAGATTTATTAGGATCTGATTCAAGTGTTTCAGCAGGTGTTAATGTAGGTTACTTTACATCTGCTATTGTATATCCAAATGCTGTACAGTCTTATCATGGTCCTATGGCTAAATTTAAAAGTATTCCTAATGCTCAATATGTTAAAGTAGAAAGAATTTTATTAGGTTATAATTATATGATCTGGACTAATAATGCGTGTTGTGTTAATGATTCAGGGCAAACTACTCCTTTTAATACTCCTACTTCATCTTCTTATGGTATTGTAGGTTTTGGATTTGGAGGAATAGATGGAAATAGAAATGACGGTTATTTAACTAATACAGAAGATGCAGGAACTACTTATATATATCAACGAATGTCTTATCAACAATCTGTAGTACCTTATTCTAGAATAGATACAGGTATACAAGATATGTATGATAGAGGAGATGCTAGTCATTGGGAACATTGTTCTGATCCTTTAACTGCGGATATTTTTGGATGGGGAGATCAAAACTCTCAGATATGGGCACGAGATGCTATGTTTAATTTTGATTTAACTAATATAAGATTAGATGATTATATACAATTACCTGCTTTTCAAGGTGATGCATTTATTCCAACAATGGGAGACGTTCCTTTTAGAAACTATACTCAACAAGAATTTATGCCATTAGTTTGTAAAACTAAACCTGGAGGAGTAACTATAAAGAAACCTTTTGCATGGCCGTGGCCTGGTAATAATACTGAAGCAACAGCATGCCCGCTTGATTCTGCATATACTAATAATCATGAGGGAGACCTTGATGGTATAGGTACAGCTTATTATGTATCTTTAAAAAAGAACTCATATAACTCTTATGGAGCTATAGGTAATATAACTTATAATCCAACACATAATTGTGTTATACCTATAAATCAAGACTTACCTTTACTTGTTGTAAATAGTGGTGAGGTATATGGAGGTAATATTTTTATATCTAGATTAGCTTTTAAACAAACTCAAGAAGGAGGAAGATGTGGAATGGAAGTAGATAAGTCTAATAATGATAAGTGCGCTGAAGGAGGAAGTAGTGCTTTATGGGGTGTCTTTGGTTATGATAATAAATGGTGGCCTAGTGCTTTAGGTAATGCTGAAAAAATAGATCCAGCAGGTGGAGGTGGAGTTGCCTATCGATATGCCTTATTTAATAATATATCATGGTATTGGACAGAGTCAGAAATAAATTGTGAGTTAAGATTAGGGCAAGATGCTGATGGCCAAAGAATATATCCTTATCATTACGAATCTGCAGGAGCAGGATTTGGTCCTTTCAGCTTTGTAGATGAACATGGTATTCATGATATGGGTACAACACATCATGAGAGTGATACAGGTAATCCTTCTCCAAATTATTATGCTTTAAACGAAGATTATCATAAAATAAATAATGAAAATATATATA
>CEUS01085586.1_pt1 | contig 10305 bp, 9 predicted proteins | sample 427031 | NCBI WGS metagenome assembly CEUS01 (sample SAMEA2622837, study PRJEB7988) | marine metagenome | biome: marine biome (ENVO:00000447); feature: marine epipelagic mixed layer (ENVO:xxxxxxxxx); material: "saline water (ENVO:00002010), including plankton (ENVO:xxxxxxxx)" | depth 140 m | reverse complement strand
ACGGACCCGATGCTTGTTACTTGGGTGAAAAACCCGAATAACCCAGTGATACCTATCGTTCCAGTCGATAGTACTGGATATCCTTATAGAGTTTTTGATCCATGCATCTGGAAAGAGGGTAAATATTATTATTCATTATCAGGAACTTATCGTAACGGGGAACGCAGCGTCGACTGTGAGGCAGTTGATCACATTTTCAGATCGAAAGACCTAACCAGCTGGGAATATATTGGGATTATGCTGGAAAGTCGATTTTTGACAGAACCAGGTGAAGATGGAGCTGTGCCTAATTTTTTGCCAATTGGCTCAGAAAAGCATTTATTCTTGTTTTTTAGTCACAAGCGTGCCAGTCAATACTTTATTGGCGAATACGATGAAATAACTCATACGTTTAATCCAGAAGTGCACGGGAGAATGAGTTATGGCCCCCTTACAGTCGGACGACTTCATGCCCCGTCGGCAACTACAGATGAGTCAGGCAGAATTCTTTCAATATATAACGTAAAGGAAAGTATTCAATATCGGGGTTGGTCAGATATTATGTCCCTTCCAAGAGTTCTCTCATTGTCTTCGGACGGGAATTTATTGATAAAGCCTATTGAAGAAATAAATTCCCTAAGAGGCAAACGGGTTGATTTACCTACTATGGAAATACCTGCAAATGAGACTTTGGATTTGCACGAAATTTCTGGGAACCAGATTGAGATGAGGGTAAAATTAGATCCTGGGGAAGCCAGCGAATGTGGCCTATACGTGCTTCAATCCCCTGACAAGCTAGAAAAGACCCGTATCTCTTTCATGCGTACAACTAATCGATGGTCTAAAACAGATACTTTGCAGATAGATGCTTCTGAGTCATCAACTAGGATCGATGTGTTAGCCAGCCCGCCGGAGATAGGACCACTGTATCTTGGTGAAAGTGAAACACTTGATCTTCAAATATATGTGGACCGGAGCATAATTGAAGTGTTTGCTAATGGTAAACAGTGTTTGACCTTACGGGTATACCCGGATGATGAAGCAAGTAAACAGGTCTCTATTTTCACCCGGGGTGGAAGTGCTCGTCTGCTATCACTAACGAAATGGGATATGGAATCTGTCTGGCCGGAGCTGATATAAGCTCCAGAATCTGTGAAGTCAATTTACCCTAGGGGAAATTTAGTGAAAATAACTGATATCAAGGTTTATATAGTGTGGGAGGGGAGGAGGAATTTATTCGTCCTTAAGGTTGAAGCGGATGATGGGGCTTACGGGTGGGGTGAGGCTGGTTTGTCGGGCCGTGAACTCGCAGTGGAGGGAATGGTGAAGCATTTTAGGGAGTGGCTGATAGGGCGCGACTCTCGAAATATCAGTGCTTTATGGCAGGAAATGTACAGAGGGCAATACTTTGAAGGTGGTCGTGTCATTACTGCTGCAATATCAGCCATTGATATTGCCCTTCACGATTTGAATGCTCGTCGCCTGGGAGTTCCCGTTTACCAACTCCTAGGAGGTAGGAATCGCGATTTTGTCCCATGTTTTGTAACTTCTTCAATTCCTCCTGGAGAGGGAATACTAGAAAATGTTCAAAGCTTGATAGCAGATGGCTGGAAAGTTATCCGAACGGGGATTGGCCATCCTAAAGAAGAAGATCCAATGCTTTTTGAACCTCGAGAATCGATTGCATTAACATCTGACTGGCTTGTTAAACTCCGGGACCGGGTAGGTAGAGAACCGGTTCTTGGGATTGACTATCACCATAGATTGTCAGTGGCAGAGGCAGCTAGTTTCTGTAATTCCATGCCCATGGGAACCCTTGATTTTATTGAAGAGCCTATTAGAGATGAATCCCCAGAGGCGTATGAATCGCTTCGAAGTATGACGGATATTCCTTTTGCTATTGGGGAAGAGATGGCCAGTAAATGGCAATATATGCCTTATATTGAGAGGGGACTAACTCAGTTTGCAAGAGTTGATATTTGTAATATCGGGGGATTTACCGAAGCCATGAAAGTTGCTGGATGGTGTGAGGCACATTATATAGATCTTATGCCTCATAATCCTTTGGGTCCTGTTAGCACGGCCGCCTGCATTCACTTGGGAGCGGCCGCACCTAACTTCGCATGGCTAGAAGAACGATCTCCGGAGCCAGGTTTTCATTTCAGCCCCGATTTGTTTCCACAACAGCCGCGGCTTGAAGGAGTTTGGCATAGAGTTCCAGATGGTCCTGGACTCGGAGTTGAGTTTAACGAGGAACTTGCTTTAAAGCAGACATTTGAATTTTGGGAGGCTCCCCATTTGCGGCGCCGGGACGGCTCTCACACTAATTGGTGAAATTGTCGCATGGGATGAACTTTTTCTTGAGTTAGTTGGTAATGCCTAGTCGTGCGAGCGGGTGAAACGGACCTCTATCGATGCTTGTCCTGCTATTGGAGATGCCCACTCTGCAGTTCTCCATCCGACGACCCATGCTATGCCGGATGTGGATTCTACAATTGGTATCCTGTCCCGCCACATTCTAGGAATGTGGGCGTCGACCATAAAATCTTGTAGTTTTTTTTCTCCTGGTAGACCTTTCGGATGAAATCGATCTCCGGGCTTCCTACCCCTGATTACTAGAAAATCCTCAGAGTGTTTTTCTTTAAAGTGTAACCAGGCTCTACCTCCGTCTGTTTCTTCTTTCTGAGGATATTTTGAAGGGGCCTTTGTTCTGGTTGTGGTTATTTTCCATCCAGGTATGGATAATGCACCAGGAATTGAGATTTTGTATTCATTGTCTAGTAAGGGGAGAGGGATTGTATTGTACTCAGTTTCGGAGATCAGGAGTTCGTCATATCCTTTTGTTGCTGTAACTCCTTCAGGAAGATCCACACTATTTCCGCTTGGTCCTTTTGAGAGATTTATAACTGCTTCAATATGATCGAGAGTTATACCATTCAAATTTCCTTTAATGATCCCTATAGCCTTTCGGACGATTCGATAGGAAAGTGACTCGGGTAAATTGGCCAACTTTCCTAAATCGATTGTAATAATCCCTTCTTCAACATCTACTGCGGCTGTCCAGGCTCCATACAAAGCTTCTTCTATAAATTCAATATCTCTCCCAGCTGAAAGTGCGAGTCTGTTCAGAGCTTCGGTTATTCTGGGGTTAAAATTCTCTAGTGCTGGTAGTAAATTATGTCTTACTGAGTTGCGAGTATGGTCATCACTGAAGTTGGTGGAGTCTATTTGAGGAGTTTCCCCAACAGCTGAACAGTATTCTTCGATTTCGGTTCGGGTTATTTCCAATAATGGACGAAAAACTCTTAGGGGCGGATCCTTTTCTATCACTCGGGTTGAAAGTAATTTCATTCCTATTAGACCGTCAAGTCCCGACCCCCTAATAAGATGCATGAGTACGGTTTCAGATTGATCATTGGCTGTATGTCCCAATGCAACCGCATCGCTATTTTGTGTCGCACATGCTTCTAGTAGGAATCGATTTCGCGCTCTCCTCGCGGCATCCTCTAGGGATATCCCAAGCGCTTGCGAGAGTGAAGGGACATCTACGGCTCCGAAGAAACAATCTACATCAATTGATTTGCATAGGGTTTTAACATATTCGGCATCTGACTTCGACTCTTCCCCACGTATACCATGATCTAGGTGTGCCCCGTTTATAGAAATGCCCGTTTCTGATTTGCTTCTACTAAGTGCTAGCAACATGGCGGTAGAATCAGGGCCACCTGAGATCGCCACAGTAATATTTGACCCTGATAATTCGGCTTTATGCACAGCCTTAATAACGGACTTTTCGAAGCTGGTCTTATCAGTCATATCAATTATTTCAATGCTGTTAGATATTTTCCAAATGTTGCGTACTGTTCATGTATTGGACCGAGGTATCTGCATCAGATATAGAAATAGAAGATAGAGACCCCAAATCTATGGAAATTTTATTGTAATGGTTTGAGTGGAGTCCAAGTGTATTACATAATATCCCCTGGATCGGAAACATATGTGTGACTATTACGACATGTTCCCCATCGTGTTCATCTGATATCTCAAGAATCGATTTCCAAGCTCTCGAATGCACTTCTCCCAATGTCTCGCCACCTGGGGGTCTGGTGGTGCTGGCATCTTTTTTCCACCGGGCCATGTACTCTGGAAATAGTTCCGTCATTCGAGTCGCATCGGTTCCTTCCATCTCCCCTGAATCCATTTCCTGGAGTCCCGGTTTTGGATTTGGTTCTAAATCAGTGAGTTTTGAGATGAATTGAGCAGTTTCCATTGCTCGATTGTACGGACTTGTATAGACAGCATCTGGGGCTAGTTTAGATATTCGGAGTGCGGAAGCATATGCTTGGGATTTGCCGAGGGGAGTTAAACCAACGTCACTTGTTCCGAGTACTATATTTTCTTTATTGGCTTTTGTCTCCCCGTGTCTGAGTAGTGTTACTTTCACCGGCATTTAGGTTCTCCTTGGAGGTGTTAATTGTCTGTCTGTCAGAGCCGGAGCCTTGAGATGTAACGGCGGGGTTTGTTTGTATTCTCTTTCTGATCAATATTGATTCAATTCGGAATCTATCCATTTCTTGGATTCTAAATAGGAGGTTATTGTATTCAAACTGATCCCCAACCGATGGGATTTCACCAAGTTGTGAGAGAATAAATCCAGCGATGGTTTCATAGTCTCCTTCTGGTAAATTCAATTCCATCTCTTCATTTGCTTCCCCTATGTCCATACCTCCTCCTATCTGATAAAGATTTGGACGAATATTGGAATATTCTTCTTCGGGAGATTCTCCTTCTTCTCCAACCTTGCCAACAATAACTTCAGTTAGTCTTTTGATAGTTACGAGGCCGGCGATACCTCCATATTCGTCCAAACAGATCGCCATTTGGTGACCGGTTCGTCGGAGTTCTTCAAATAATTCTGATACATGCTTTGTTTCAGGGACAAAGTAAACATCGCGAACGATATCAGTGACAGACTCACTTTCCTGAATACCTCGGGTCGCTAGTGTTCTTAAAATATCTTTGGCCGATATGATTCCAACTATGTCGTCTCTTGACTCCTTATGAACCGGGAATCGGGTGTGGGTGTTCTCCATGTATATTTGTAAGAATTCCTGAAGTGTAATTCCTCGCTCTATGCTAATTATCTCGGGCCTCGGAGTCATTACCTCCCTTACTTGCTGGTCACCAAACCTAAAGACATTTTCAAGCATTTCTGCCTCTGCGGGTTCTACGGTCCCTTCAGCTTCACCCATATCAATCATCGAGAGTATCTCTCCCTCTGTGACGGTTTCCTCAGAATCATCTCTACCAATCAAGTTCTGCGTCATATTGGAAAGCCATTGCAAAAATAAAATGGCTGGAAACAAAGTTATTTCCAGTATTTTTAGTGGACGTGCGTAAAGTAAAGAGATTTTTTCAGATTTTCTGACGGCCACACTTTTGGGAATGATCTCTCCAAAAATCAACAGAAGGACAGTGCCAAGTAATGTGGCAAATGCAACCCCGAGTGGCCCTTCGCCTACGAGCTTTACTGACACGATGGTTATAACAGCGCTGAAAGCGACATTTACCAAGTTATTACCAAGCAATATAGTGGAAAGTAGTCTCTCCATGTTGCCAATCATTTGGGAGACCCTTTTGGCCCCGGGAACATTAGTGTTCACTAAATGTGAGAGACGGCTTCTTTGAAGGGAAAGGAAGGCTGCTTCTGAACTAGAGAAGAATGCGGACAAGATAAGAAAAGCTACTATAAGTAGCACGTAGACAACACTTTCTACGTTCAATCGTGATCCCTCCTGAACAATGTCGTTGTGCCGGATTCTTTCTGCGACACTACAATTATAAAGGGATTATTTAGATTAACGCTTATCTGGGGAATAAATTTCACGACAGAGTAGTTCTACTATCTTTCTTGATAGTTCGTAATTAAACCCCCGCCTAGCTAAATGGCTAGATAGTTTTCTAGAAAATTCATGCTCCGTATTTTTTCGCAGGCTTCGAGCCTTTTTCCGCCCTACTCTTAGGGCTGAGTCGTAATCACTTAGGTCTGCTGTAACTGTGTCAGCAATCTCCTTGGATATCCCCTTGTATTTAAGTTCTTGACGAATTGCGGACGCACTCTTTGGCCGTCCAGCCATCCTGCTGTCGGTAAATGATTTCGCGAACTGCATGTCATCTATAAGATGCTCCCGATACATTTGAGCAACTGCAGCCTCTACTGTATGACTTTCGAACTTTGTTGATAACTTTCGCGTCACTTCAAATTCACTTCGTAGTCGGTAAGCGATGAATCTACGAGCGACGGTGGTTGCTTCAGAATGTTCTTGTTCAGACATTGATAAAATTAATTGACTCATCTTTATTATTGTATTTATGATCCGTCATCTATACTCTCGGATAAATCAGTGGGTACGATTACGTCGTCAAGATCTTCAGGGTTTAGAATGGACCTGACGAGCTCGTCTATCTCATCTGTTAATACGGGATTTTCTTTCATAAATGTTTTGGCATTCTCTCTGCCTCTGCCAATTTGGATTTCTCCAAATGAATAAAACGCGCCACTTTTTTTAACGATGGAATTTTCTACGGCTAGGTCTAGTAAATCACCTTCTCGACTAATTCCTTCGTTAAACATGATGTCAAACTCGGCGGTTTTGAATGGTGCCGCTACCTTATTTTTCACAACGCGGGCTCTGACCCGATTTCCTAGGATATCCGTTCCCTGTTTGAGCGATTCGATTCGGCGAAGATCAATACGGACAGAACTATAAAATTTTAATGCTCTGCCACCAGGTGTTGTTTCTGGGCTCCCCCAAAACACCCCTACTTTTTCTCTGATCTGATTGATGAATACTACGGCTGTATTGGATTTACTTATTGAGGATGTTAACTTTCTCAGAGCTTGGGACATGAGGCGAGCCTGCAGTCCGACGTGGGTATCCCCCATATCACCTTCAAGTTCCGCTTTTGGAACCATTGCGGCAACACTATCGATGACCACAATGTCGACAGCGCTACTGCGGACTAGATATTCACATATTTCTAATGCTTGTTCTGCTGTGTCTGGTTGTGAAACCAAGAGGTTTTCTATGTCGACACCACATTTGCCAGCATAACTAGGGTCAAGAGCGTGTTCGGCATCGATATAAGCGGCCGTTCCTCCGTATCTTTGCGCTGAGGCCATGACATGGTAGGTAAGGGTAGATTTACCGGAGGATTCAGCTCCATATATTTCAGTGACACGACCACGTGGAATACCACCAACTCCTAGTGCGCTGTCTAGGGAAGGAGATCCTGTAGAGATTGAATCCACTTTAACATCCTGGGCATCTCCTAGCTTCATGACAGCACCTTTGCCGAAATGCTTGTCGATCTGGCTGAGTGCTAGGTCAAGAGCTTTTGTTTTTTCATCGTTTTTCACGGTTGGTGCTCCTAACAGATTATCTCTAGAGGTTAATATTTTTAATGCGGCAATTCGGTATGTTCTAATTATGCGAGGCTGATTATAGCATCGAAATAAAGCTAAGTAAATACATATGTTCTAATAAATGTTCTATTATTTGAGGTCCGTCTGATGATTCGTTACCGACAAATACCAGCTTTTGTTATTTGATTAAAGTACAGTAAATTAAGGGCAGACAGATGTGGCGACTAGGTGCGTCCCCGATTTAGAAAATCGAAAATGAATCTTATTATTGCGAATGGGGTGCTCCAGAACGTGCCACCAAGAAGGCCGAAGGTCAATAGCTGTAAAAAGTAGGAAACTTGAGAAGAGCCTGGAATGACTCCCATAAGGGGAATTAGAAATGTTAAGTAGCAAACTACAAGGAGACGAAAAAAGATTCCCAAGTTGAAAGAGATAGGCTCATTGTGACTTCTAAACAGTCTAGGATTTATGTAGGTAATTACAAGACTGGATAGACTAGGAGATGATGAGGCTACAATCAACTCTGGGCCTGTCAATAGTTTGTCAGTAGCTAAGAAAAAATATCCGCTGAAAAATAGAAATGCTGTTAGTGTGCCAGCACAGGCCCCTGTGCCCCAAATCTTGATAGTTGTCCCATAAAACCTTGACACCTCTATATTTATGGTTACTTCATTGCTTGCTGAAGAGTAGTTCCAATAGCCCCGGGTCTAGGGACAATTGCTACTCCTGCTGAGGAGAGGGCTTTAATTTTTTCCTCTGCTTTTCCAGCTGAACCTGTGATAATTGCACCTGCATGCCCCATTCTTTTACCTGGAGGTGCGCTTTGCCCGACTATTAGGGACACTATAGGCTTAGTGAAATTGCTTTTTATGTACTCTGCTGCCTCTTGTTCCTTTGTCCCTCCGATTTCTCCAATCATAACTACACTATCTGTATCTGGGTCGTCTTGGAATTTCTCCAATATATCTATGAATGTCACACCTGAAACAGGGTCACCTCCTATTCCTACGCAGGTTGACTGCCCAATATTGAGGGTCGTTAATTGGCTCACTGCTTCATATGTCAGGGTCCCACTGCGAGATACTACACCCGTCTTTCCACTGATGTGAATGTGGCCGGGCATGATGCCCATTTTAAAATTCTCCCCTGGAGAAATAATGCCTGGACAGTTTGGGCCTACAAGAGTTACATCTTTATCTCTTATATATCTGACAACCTTGATACTGTCTTGAACGGGTATTCCTTCAGTGATACAAGCGATCACTTTTATACCTGCATCTACCGCTTCAACAATGGCATCTGCTGCAAAAGCAGGAGGGACAAATATTAAAGAAGCATCCGCTCCTGTCTTTTTTACACCCTCTTGTACGGTGTCAAACACCGGCACAGAACCCATGAACTGCTGTCCTCCCTTTCCAGGAGTGACTCCGGCTACGAGATTGGCGCCGTATTCAGCTGATCTTTGTGCGTGGTAACTACCTTCTTTGCCGGTTATTCCTTGAACCATTAACCGGGTATCTTTATTTACAAGAATGCTCATTTAGTTCTCCTGAACTGTAAAGTCCTTAATGACATTTTGGGACATACGAGTTAAATATTACGATAGTTTGGAAATAGCTTCGGCGGCTTCATCTAACGTTTCAACAATAGTGACTTTTAGACTGGAAGAAGCTAGTATCTCCCTTCCTTCCTCTGAGTTCGTTCCAAGCATACGAATAACCATTGGACGTTCCAGTTCAGGGTTTCTCTCGATGGCCATGACGAACCCTCTTGCGGCTATGTCACAGCGTAATATTCCTCCAAATAAATTCACCAATACAGCTTTCACATTAGGATCAGAAAGTACAAGTGTTAGAGCTTTTGCTACTTTCTCCTCATCCGCTCCACCTCCTATGTCTAGAAAATTTGCTGGTGCTGCTTTAGCTGCACTAGACACGTCCATTGTTGCCATAGCCAAGCCTGCCCCATTTACAATGCATCCTATATTTCCATCCAATTTAACGTAATTTATATCTGATTCTCTGGCCTGAACTTCCAGTGGATCCTCCTGAGAGGGATCCGCCATGTTTTGGATATTCTTATGTCTATAGACAGCATCGTCATCGATATTTATTTTTGCGTCAGCAGCTACCAACTCTCCGTCAGTGGTAATTACTAACGGGTTAATTTCTAAAAGTGAAGCATCAACATCTATGAATACCCTATACAGGCTTTCTAATATGGAAGACGTTATCCTAACTTGCTTTTGAGACAGTCCAAGTGCATATGCAATCTGTCTCCCTTGAAAACCTTGGAGTCCTAACACTGGATCAATAGGAATCTGGATTATTTTTTCAGGATCATTTTCCGCCACTTCTTCAATGTTTACACCTCCCGATTTGCTTGCAATCACGACTACCCCTTTTGTCGATCCGTCTATAACCAACCCCAGATAGAGCTCCTCGGCAACTTCAAGACCTTCTTCTATAAGTACGTTTTGAACCGGTACTCCTTCTGGCCCAGTCTGGTGCGTTATTAGATTGGTTCCTAGCATTGAGGCGGCTGCTTCTTCAGCTGCACCCGGAGTATTTACTACTTTTATGCCCCCGGCATTTCCTCTTCCTCCAGCATGGACTTGAGCCTTGACTACTATGGTTCCACCTAGGTCAAACGCTGCTGTAGCTGCTTGACTAGGGGTTCTCGCTACTTTCCCTCGAGGAACAGGTATCCCATACTCTGAGAGGATTTCCTTGGATTGGAATTCATGTAGTTTCATATATTTTTCCTATGGCACTGGGTAGGTTTAACCCTTTGCGACTGCGTTCATAATATGGCGGAGGGTGTGGGATTCGAACCCACGATACCCGATTAGGGTATGCCAGTTTTCAAGACTGGTGCCTTCGTCCGCTCGGCCAACCCTC
>CEUS01283489.1_pt1 | contig 10307 bp, 10 predicted proteins | sample 427031 | NCBI WGS metagenome assembly CEUS01 (sample SAMEA2622837, study PRJEB7988) | marine metagenome | biome: marine biome (ENVO:00000447); feature: marine epipelagic mixed layer (ENVO:xxxxxxxxx); material: "saline water (ENVO:00002010), including plankton (ENVO:xxxxxxxx)" | depth 140 m | reverse complement strand
GGCCGACAAATCCAACTTTACTGTTATCCATATGAGAGCTCCCTGCTTCTATCGAAAAATTGTCGAAACGTCTTATGTGCCAGAGATAATAATGGAAAGATCGTATTTTGATTAAACGAAGATTGAACGTGAAAAGGGCCAGTTATTTGTATGCATGCTGCCAAGAATGGAGTTTGTAGCGTTAAGGGTTAAGTGACAGAATCTAACGATTCTATAGAAGAATCCTTGCCTACAAGTACTAGAACGTCTCCATCTTCTAGTACTTCTTTTAGGTCGGGCATGATGATTATTTTGGTGCCTCGCTTTATAACAAGTACGGATATGTCTAATTTGCCTCGCAGGTTTAGCGAAGCCAGGCTTTTCCCAGAAAATGAGGTGGGAGCATTCACTTGGCCAACTCCATACCCTGAAATCAATTCGAAATATTCAACCAAATCCGGGGCTGCTATGTTGTGAGCGACCCTAACAGCCATTTCGCGCTCAGGGAATACAACGTGGTCACACCCAATACGGTCTAGGATTTGCCCGTGAAGCGAATTGCGGGCTTTTGCGTGTATCCGAGCTACACCGAGCTGTTTTAGCAGCATAGTGGTCATAATACTTACTTGGATATCTGCCATTGCTACGAAAGCCACCTCGCAATCGGCGAGCCCCAATTCACGCAGGGTAGCTTCATCAGTTGCGTCTGCTTGGATTACGTGAGGTATTTCGTCAGCTAGTTCTTGAATGGCTTTTTCAGAGATATCTATTCCTAGGACATCATGTCCCAGCGAGCTAAGGGTGGTAGCTAAGTTTCTTCCGAAGCGCCCTAAGCCGATCACTACAACATTCAAATTATTGCTCCTCCAGACGAGCACAAGACGTTCTCAGTCATTTTTGCGATGATTTCGAATGATTCAGTTGTTGAAAGCATCACATTACTATCCTCGTGTTCCTCTAAGTTATTCAAATCCGAAATTTGCGCTGACAAGCGCCGTTACAGAGATGTTCCCCGCCTCGATAGGGATTTGTGCGGATCCTCCAGCCAATTCTGCAGACATTCTCTGGAACGAAAGAGGGGTTGGAGAGGTCACTTCAGTAATTGAGATTAGCCCACTTATTTTCCCACCCAGTGAAGACGCTACTGTTTCGGCTTTGTGAGCTGCGTCTCGGGTTGCTGCTTCGAGTGCCTGCCTCTTCAATGACTTGGTCTTAGACGATGTAAATTGAATCGATTGGACAGTATTGGCTCCGGCTTGGAGAGCCGTATCTAAGACCTGTGATGCAAGCTTGATATCACGTACGGTGACGAGAATCGAGTTTGCCGCCTTGTATCCTACGATCGCCGGAGGTTTGTCTGAAGCTCTAAGATCGCTGTTGTTGTAAACAGGATTGATGCTTAAGGAGCCGGTTTGAACGTCAGGTGCGACAATGCCTGACGTGGCTAATGCCTGAATGAGGGTGTTTGATTGTGTTGCAAGGGAAGTGGTTGCCTCTAGAGCAGAATCAGAAGAAGTTTGCACTGCTAGCGACAGTATTACTGTGTCTGCGAGCGCCTTTGCTTCCCCGGCCCCTTCAACCGTAATTCCGATAACAGTCTGCTGTTGTAGTTCTTTCTGCTGTAATTTTCCTACTTGGACAGAGGGTGGTTCGTTGAGGGAAGTGTCTTCGCGGTTAAGGAAGTAGACTATTGCCCCACCTATTGCTAGAAACAATACCAGGATGATAACGACTCTGAAGATTGGGCTAATGTTCATCTGTAACTAAATTCTCAATATTACTCTTGTGCTTGATATGGTAAAGCACAGACGATGGTCCGGTTAAGTTTACTACTTTGGACATATGTTAAGAATATACTTCGGTTAAAGGCTTACTGAGATTAAAATGTCTTTCTCTCACCGGGGGTGAGGGAGGCGATAAGAAACGATAGATATTTAAACTGGAGATAGAGATGGGATACGAGTTACCTGAACTGGGATATGGATTTGATGCGGTTGAACCTCATATAGACAGTGCGACAATGGAAATTCATCACGATAGGCACCACGCAACTTATGTGGCAAATTTGAATGCGGCGTTGGAAGGGAATGGGAATTTGGAAGGGTTAAGTATTGGTGAGTTGGTGTCGAAATTGGAAGCCTTACCAGATGGTGTAAAGACTGCAGTTCGTAACAATGGGGGAGGACATTACAACCATAGTCTTTTTTGGACCATTATTGCCCCTGGTGGCTCTGGGTATGAGGCTAACGCTAGTAGTTCCTTGAAGGCGGCCGTAACAGAGGCCTTTGGGGGATACGATGAGTTTGTGAATGAAATTGCTGCGGCTGCAGCGGGTCAATTTGGCTCAGGATGGGCTTGGCTGACCAAAGAAGGGAGTGGGGCTTTGAAGGTTGAGGCTACTGCGAATCAGGACAACCCTCTTATGACAGGGTCTGGAACTCCGATACTTGGTGTTGATGTGTGGGAGCATGCTTACTATCTCCGATACCAGAACAAACGACCTGACTATGTACAGGCGTGGTTGCAGGCCGTGAACTGGACGGAGGTCTCCCGGCGATTTGCTGAATAGTCTATGCCCAGCTAAATCTGCAGCAGGAGAACACACAATACTCTTGACCCGTTTTGATGGAGCTGAATAAGATTGGTCCAATTGAGGCTCCATCAATCGGAAGGCTTGGTGTCGAAGTAAACTGGTTTGCCTAGGGGAAGTGTCGGAATTGGCAGACGAGCATGATTTAGGATCATGTGGGTTTACACCCGTGAGAGTTCGAGTCTCTCCTTCCCCACCGGAAGTCGTGCTGGCCTCCTAGGGTAGGGGGTGTAACTGCGGAAGTGGCTCAGTGGTAGAGCATCTCCTTGCCAAGGAGAGGGTCACGGGTTCGAATCCCGTCTTCCGCTCCATGCTATGCGGGTTTGGATGAGCAAACGCCGGTAGTTCCGGAAGATACTTTAAATTTTGTTTAGGGCTGGTCTTGCAGGTTGGCAGGAAGGCTGGCTTACGAAGGGCTGTTCATTGAATACTACTGTTGAGAAGCCGGGAGATGGCACTGCTAAAGTGCGTGTCGAAATATCGATTGATGAATTGAACAAGCAATACGATGGCGCGGCACGAAGGATATCTGGGCGGGCTAATATTCCTGGGTTTCGTCGAGGGAAAGCTCCAAAGGCGATTGTAGAGCGAATGTATGGCCGAGAGATGATTGTCGGAGAGGCTGTAGAAAAAATGGTTCCGGCCTACTACGAGCAGGCTCTTAAGAAAGAAGAATTGTTTGCTATAGACCAGCCAGAATTCGACATCGACGGTGCGGATTCTGACGAACCATTAACTTTTGACAAGCCATTTGTGTTTACAGCAACGGTTCCTCTAAGGCCAACGGCTGAGTTGGGTGAATATTCCGCTATAGAGTTAACTCGGAATAAACCTGAGGTGAAGGATGAGGATGTAGAGGCAGTGATCGAACAACTTCGAGAGGCCAGGGCTGAGACTGTGGATGTGGAAGACGGGGCGCAAGGGCTAAAAGCGGGAGATATAGCGGAGCTGAACCTGAAAATGCTAGTTGATGGCGAGAACCAGTTTGGTGAGAACAGTGTGACGCTATCGATAGGGCAAAATGGCCTTCCTGAAGGTTTTGATATGCAAGTTGAGGGGATGACAGTGAAAGAGGAACGGGTCTTCAGCTTAGAATTTTCTGGCGAACATACTGACAGTGCTGTAGCTGGGAAAACTGCTGAGTTTGAAGTTGAGCTGCTACGCATTCGAGAACGAATTTTACCGGAGGCAAATGATGAATTTGCAAAGTTAGTTTCGGATCGGAGCACGTTGAGGGAGCTGCGCGACCAGGTTAGGGAGCAGCTGCTGGATGAACGTGAGACTATGGAACAACGTAGGTTGGAGTCAGACGCGTTAGACGCGCTCGTTGACAAGAGCGATTTTGAGATACCTGAATCTTTGGTGCATCGTGAGGCCCATGCGATGATGGAACAGCAAGTTCAGCAGATGACGCGGAGCGGCATAGCCCTTGATACTTACTTGAGGTCCCAAGGGCTGGATCAAGACTCCTTTCATGATCAGGCAATGGAGCAAGCTGTGTTGAGGTTGCGACGAGCTGTGGCCTTGGACGCGCTGGCTTCTAAGTTGGCAATAGATGTGAAAGAAGAGGACTTAGACGCCGAATTGGAAAGGATGGCTGAGGGCTATCCGGAAGGGGAGCGCGACGCGATAAAACAGTCATTTGTAGAGCGAGAGGGGCAGGAAAGGTTGTCGGCGAGCTTGCGGGAGCGCTTCGCACTAGAGGCATTACTTGAAGCGATCAATATCGATGATCCTGAGGCAACAGATGTGGTGAAAACGGATCAGGGTGAACAGCCATCCGATGGAGATGAGCACGAGCATTCAGTATCGAAGGACAATGACACTTAAATAGTATAGTAATAGTTTCTGAAAGGGCTTTATGATGAGTCTAATTCCGTATGTTATTGAGACGACTGATCGAGGAGAGCGGGGAATGGATATATATTCCCGGCTTCTGAGAGACCGAATAATTTTTGTGGGGGCTCCCGTAGATGATGGGATGGCCAACACGATTGTGGCTCAACTATTGCTTCTTCAGAGCGAAGATCCCGACAGGGACATAAGTATGTACATTAACTCGCCTGGGGGAAGTGTCACAGCGGGCATGGCTATCTATGATACGATGCAGTACGTGCGGCCTCAGATACAGACTTTTTGTATAGGGATTGCCGCAAGTATAGCCTGCGTTCTTCTGGCGGGTGGGGAAAACGGCAAACGATACATGTTGCCTCACAGTAGCGTTTTGATTCACCAGCCTTCTCAGAGCGTTCCGGGGTACATGACATCTGCAGATCTGGAAATTGCAGCTCGTGAGATTATCCGTGTAAGAAATCGTATCGAGGATGTGTTAGTTCTTCATACAGGGCAATCAGGTGACAAGATTCGTACTGACACAGAGCGTGACTACTGGATGAACGCCGAAGAGGCCTTGGGGTATGGGATCGTTGATGAAATTGTCGAACGACAGCAAGAGGACTAGGTTTCATTTATGGACAAGCGTGGAGGCTTCTTGCTCGCAGATGGCTGGGGCAAAGTTCTAGTTAGAAGTGTGTTGTAATGGCCAATAGTGGTGATGGGTCCAAACTTACCTATAGCTGTTCGTTTTGCGGCAAGCCGCAGGATCAAGTGAAGAGACTGATAGCTGGGTCTGGAGGGGTGTATATATGTGATGAGTGTGTCGATCTGTGTAGGGATATTATTCTAGAAGAACAGGTGGAAAAGGCTTCTGATTATACTGGCCCACTTTCTACTCCGACCCCTGAACAAATCTACGAATATTTATCCCATTATGTAATAGGGCAAGACGAAGCCAAGCGGACTGTAGCAGTTGCAGTCTACAACCATTACAAACGAGTCACTGCTGAAGTGAGTGAGAGCGATATTGAGATCCAGAAAACAAACATTTTGCTTATTGGGCCAACTGGCAGTGGAAAGACTGAAATTGCGCGCACACTGGCGCGATTTCTAGATGTGCCGTTCAGCATTGCTGATGCGACGGCATTAACCGAGGCAGGATATGTAGGGGAGGATGTTGAAAATATATTGCTAAGCCTGATCCAAGCTGCGGATTACGATATCGGTAGAGCCCAGCTTGGCATTATTTATATAGACGAAATTGACAAAATAGCGCGTAAGGCCGAAAACCCATCAATAACGCGAGATGTTTCAGGGGAAGGAGTGCAACAAGCCTTGCTGAAAATAGTAGAAGGAGCGGTTGTGAATGTCCCTCCTCAAGGGGGAAGAAAGCACCCACACCAAGAATTTCTCCAAATTGACACGCGAAACATATTATTTATCTGTGGGGGTGCGTTTGAAGGCCTGGCGAAAGTCGTGCAAAGAAGAGCTGGGTCTGGCGTTGGGATAGGGTTTTCGACAAAAGATGAAGAGGCAGCTGCTGCCGTAGAAGACCCGCTTAGGTTTGTAGTTGCAGACGATCTTCTTAAGTATGGCCTTATCCCAGAATTTGTGGGACGGCTGCCGGCGATAGCCGCACTGGAAGAGCTAGATGTTAATTCGTTGAAGCGAATACTTGTTGAACCTCGCAATGCGTTGCTTGCGCAATATCAGAAATTGCTTGAGATGGATGGTGTCGAACTAGAAATCTCTGAAGCCGCTCTGGAAGCTATTGCAGAACGGGCGCTAGAAACACACACTGGTGCTAGAGGCCTTAGAACGGTCATGGAAGATGTATTGCAGAGAACGATGTACGAAGTGCCTTCTCGAAAATATGTGAAAAAGGTCCTTGTAAATCCGGAGGCTGTTTCGAAATCTTCCGCTCCAGTGCAAATAGAAGATTTGTCTGAGAATAATGAGCCGACAGCCGAAAGTGCTTAAGTTTTCGGCCAAGCTACTTGGGTCTGTAGAGCCTGCTGTGCGGGCTTTCCCCAGCCGTATGTTGTTATCGATTCTACCAAAAGGGCGATCGTCATCGATAATGCGCCGATTACCACCCCTGATAGTGGTGTCCAATTTGACAAGGAGTACAAACTGAAAGCAAGAACTGCGAGCCGAATCAGATTTATGTAGATAAATGGAAGTGACCGGTGCAGCCTGAGGAGGGCTGACGAATAGATTTGCTCTATGGCTAAAAATGGTGGCAAAACTACCATAATCTTCAGTGCGATAATGGCGGTGGCGTATATGGATCCTTTGGCTCCCATTAGGTTGCCTAGAATTAAATGTGTGGCTTGTGATATGTGTGCTACCGCTAGGCAAGGAGCCAAGCAAAGGAATCCTATGCAAATAGCGTAAGACGCCAATTTCCTGGGGGATTCTTTGGATCCCAACAGGGACAAAATTGTTGGTTGAAGCCCCCACAGAGGAAAGATAAGAAATTCAAAAAGGCTGCGAGATAGTGCGAGGGCTGCGAGGTTTGTTTCTGCGTTAGCGGCCCGTGCTACAGATGCGTTCACCAGAGGAATGGTAACTGTGGGGAGAAAGGCTGCGACTAGCAAAGGGCCAAAGAAGTACAGCATGGCCCGGTATGTGGGGGTAGCTGATGTTGGCCTGGGGAACACGGGTGGTTTGTTTACGCTGACTATAAAGAGAAGTACACACTCTATACAGGCCCCTGTCGTCACTGCAATGGCGCTAATAGTGGCGCCGGTTGTGCCCGAGCCAAATAATTGTGGCATAGTCCAAGTAATAGATGCGACTGTGGCAAGCCCAGCCAAAGTGATGTAGAAAATCGCTCGACCGTTACTAGAGCGAATTGTTAGTCCGTAAAGATGTGAACGTATTATCAGTAGAGCCGGCAATGGTGTTAACAAAGCGAGTGCTGTAGAGGCCTCAGCTGCTAATTTGCCTTTGGCTGCGAAAAGGTTGTCTACCAATAATTGCGATATTGGTGTCAGTCCAGCTAAAGCGCTCAATAGACCTGCTGCGCAAGCTAACATTAGGACCAAGCCTTTTACTCGGGCAAGAGATAGTGGAGTGTCGGAATAAACGAGGGTTAGTTGAGCTATGCGCAAGCTTGGCAAGCCAATCAAGGTCGCTATGCCAGCTGCTATGGCATACCCTCCGATGGCGGCAGCTGGATCATGGCTGCGAGCCATGGTGGCATTTAGAATTGGAGCGATGAGGTTGACCATGCCAAAATTTAGGGAAGCTGGAATCAATAGCGAGCTAGCCCTTAAATGAAAACTTTTGCGGGCCATATTTTGAAGCTCTAGGGCGCGATAAAAATTCAAACTTCTATTTCCATCCCAAGTACAAACAGACTTTTGAGCTTTGTTATAGTCCACATTGAGCTATTTTGCCGTTATAAGGCAGTGGTGGAGATGGGGGCGAGTCGAACGCCCCGTCCAAAATCCGTCATCTCGCTTCATCTACAGGCTTAGTCCGATTTAATTGTGTCCCTAGAGGATGTCCATCGGACGGGAAGCCTCTAGGCTAGCCCGAAGCTCTCAGCCAGCCTTTACGGGCGTCGGGGCTGGAGCCCCCTGGCTGAATGTCGCCCATTCCCAGTCACCAGGGAAAACCGGGAAGGACGTCACCGACTAATTATGCGGCGAGTGCCATCTCTTTGTTGGCAATTATATTTTGTCGTCAGTTTAGCGAGATTGGCGACATTCTCGGCCTGCAAAAACGAGCTTCGGAATTCTGTCGAAACCCAGCATCCCCGTTTTTAGCACAGAAAGGGTTAGCGACCCTTAAGGTACCTTAGCATATCTCGCTCAGCATCCCGCTTAGCGATTAATGCACGCTTATCATAACGTTTACGGCCTTTTCCGATACCAATTTCCAGTTTTGCGAATCGACCGGACAGAAAAAGTTGAAGTGGGACAGCTGTAAAGCCTTGTATGTTTGTCTTGCTCATTAGGTGATCTATCTCTCCGCGATGCAAAAGGAGAGTCCTGATTCGCTTGGGGTCGTGGTTCTGTGCCCCAGCTGGGCCGTATGGGGCAATATAGACTCCATGTAAATAAGCTTGCCCTGAATTCACTTGGATGTAACCTTCCGCCAAACTTAAGTTGCGGTTTCGAAGGGATTTGATTTCTGTGCCAGTGAGTTGAAGCCCGGCAACAAGTGTTTCGGAAATGGCGTAATCATAGCGGGCTCTGCGGTTTACGGAGAGTACCTGCTTAGCGGATGCTGTGGATTGCGCGAAATGTTTTCGCTTTTTGAGAGAGGGCATTTTGATCTACTGTTTCCGAGCCGACAATTGTTGATATGGTTCCTATAGCTGTCGGCAAGAAGAATATAGGGGTTTGACCAGGATAATCACAAAAATCAATATAGGTCGACAATATTGTCGCCAATTGCTCAAATTTATGCTTTTTGTCCAATTGCTTTTACCATCGGGCCGAGAAGTTTCTCTAGGGCCATGCTATGAGAGCAATAGCTCCGAGCCTTAGAAAAATCGCATGTGCATGACCATCCGTCGACGCTGTATGAAAGTTCATGGTCTCCGTTGTCGCCTTGAAAACTAGCGTGAAAATCTGTAATCGTTACACGATCAGGCTCTTCAGCATAAGTATGGGCTTTCAGAATTTTTCTTATTGGACTGGATAGCATGGGGCTTGACCTCCTATAAGAAAAGCACCTTCATTTGAAGGTGCTTTTATCGACAACAACGAAGTGTAAGAGGCACTGACTCCACACTCCATTTCAGATCATCATAACGAAGAGTGTACGTACAGCATTGGCAGTGGTCAAACCGGGTTATGCCTACCAACCGTATTTCAGGCGCTCAGATAGCGATTTGGGTAGGCCTGCCTGTTCAATGGCTGCTACGGTTTTCGATATGTCGTATGGTGTTCTGAAGAGGGTGACCGAATATGTTTCGGTGTCGAAAACCATATAAGACGCCGCAGAAATTCCATCACGGGGCTGTCCTACGCTTCCAGGGTTGACTATTGTTTTTTCTTTGGGCAAGGGATAGGGAGTCTCCGATGTCAACGTGGCTATGGGGGATTTGTTGGTCTGTGTAGTATCTTGAGCGTGAAAAATTGTAGGTATATGAGTGTGGCCGACAAAGCATAAGGGTGTTCCAAAAAAATCGAAATTGGATTGGGCAAGAGACTCATTGCTTAAATACTCGCTTATCGGATGGCGTGGGCTTCCGTGCACCAGAAGGGCTTTCGGGACAATTACGCTGGGGGCCAAGTGTTCTAGGAAAGACTGGCTGCTTGAACTGAGTTGCTCAGCGGTCCAAGAACAAGCTTTGTTGGCATCTGGGTTGAAATCGGTCAGCGGGATCTTGCCTATCGCGCCCCAGTCATGATTGCCCGGTACTGCAACTAAGCGATGTCGGTTGGCCAGTAGATCTATGCACTCGTTAGGCTGAGGCCCGTAGCCGACTAGATCTCCCAAGAACCATGTCTCCTCGCATGCTGGTGCGTGAGCTAAAACACTTTCTAGGGCAGCCAGGTTGGAATGAATGTCTGCAATGATTAGGACTAGCAGTTTGCACCATCTATATGTTGTGACTGATCATGCAGAAAGGGCAGGCTAGATGTTGTTGACTGCTTTATTGAACTGTTCTCCTCGATGAAACTCATTGTTGTAGCTGTTGAAGGATGCGCATGCTGGTGACAACAAAATTGTATCTTTGGGCGAAGACAAACAATTTGCTAATGATACAGCTTCCTGCATTGTCTGTACCGTATGAGTCTTGTCGCGAGGAAGCAATGGCTGTAACGCATCAGTTCCTTGCCCTGGAAGCAGTATTATTGCCTTTATAGCATCTTTCAGTCTATGAACAGCAGCAGCCAAGTTACTGAAGCTCAAGCCTTTATCGGCCCCACCGGCAATC
>CEUS01132321.1_pt1 | contig 10311 bp, 19 predicted proteins | sample 427031 | NCBI WGS metagenome assembly CEUS01 (sample SAMEA2622837, study PRJEB7988) | marine metagenome | biome: marine biome (ENVO:00000447); feature: marine epipelagic mixed layer (ENVO:xxxxxxxxx); material: "saline water (ENVO:00002010), including plankton (ENVO:xxxxxxxx)" | depth 140 m | reverse complement strand
CCCATTTGTCTTTTAGGATAATTTATTAAAATTTTTCTTATTGCTCTTTCCATAAAAACAATAAAAGCAACTGTTGACAGTAACAATACGAAAATAAATAAAATTGTGGGAACTGATAGAGCGCCTGTTCTTCCAAGTTCAAAAGTTGCAGCCAAAGCTCGTGGTATCTCGGCAACTATTCCTGAAAAAATAATAAGTGATATTCCATTTCCTATTCCTCTTTGTGTAATCTGTTCACCTAACCACATTAAAAAAATAGTTCCAGCTACCAAGGTGATAACTGTAGTCAATCTAAATAGTGCGCCAGGATCAATAACAATACCAGAAGAGCTTTCAAGACCAACAGCAACACCGTAACCTTGGATAGTTGCAAGTAAAACTGTTCCGTATCTTGTATATTGAGTAATTTTTTTTCTACCTATTTCTCCCTGATTTTTTAAATTTTTAAAATAGTCTGAGGTTCCTGTTAGTAACTGAACAATAATTGATGAGGAAATATATGGCATTATTCCTAAAGCAAATATCGCCATTCTTTTAATTGCACCACCCGAGAAAACGTTAAACATTCCAAGAAGACCGGTTTGTTTTGTTTGCATCATAGTTTGTAGAGATTGAGCATCTATACCGGGTAAAGGAATATATGTTCCCAACCTATAAATGCAAAGCATAAAGATAGTAAAAAATATTCTATTTCTTAAATCATTACTTTTAGAAAAAAAACCTGATTTTGCACTTGATGTTTCCATTGAATTTCCTAACTACAATATAAATACATAGCTACTTAATTAACGTAACTTTTCCGCCAAGTTTTTCTATTTTTTCTTTGGCAGATTTAGATATTGAATTGACCTCAGCATCAAATTTTTCTTTAAGGTCTCCAGTTCCAAGTAGTTTTAATTTATTATATTTTTTATTTATTATTTGAGATTTTTGTAAAGTTGCAAGATTTACCTTTGTATTTGACGAAATTATTTTACTTTCTAAAATTTGTTGAATTTTAGAAATATTTATTATTGCTAAAGTTTTTTTGGGTTGTTTATCAAAAACTTTAAAACCTCTTTTTGGTAGTCGTCTATATAATGGCATTTGGCCACCTTCAAAACTTTTGATTGCAACGCCTGATCTTGATTTTTGTCCTTTATGTCCTCTGCCTGAGGTTTTTCCTTTTCCAGAGCCTATTCCTCTTCCAAGTCTTTTTGACTTTTTTTTTGTCTTTAAATTTAGAGAGTTTAATTTCATTTGATTATTTTTATTGTTTTTTTTTAGTTATTTCAGCAATATTTTTACCCCTTATCTTTGCAATTACCTTTGGTGAGTTTTGGCTTCTTAGACATTTAAGACAAGCTCGCAAAACATTTATTGGGTTTGAACTGCCTAAAGATTTTGCCACAATATCCTTGATTCCAACAACTTCACAGGCTGCCCTTATTGCTCCCCCCGCAATTATGCCTGTGCCTAGTGGTGCAGATCTTAATAGAACTTTTCCTGCTCCATCTTTTTCTAAAACATCATGATGTAACGTTCGACCTTCTCTTAAAGGAATTTTAAACAAATTATTCTTAGCATTTTCTGTGGCTTTTTTTATTGCGTCAGGAACTTGCTTCGCTTTACTATGTCCTAGACCTATAGAACCAGCTTGATTTCCCACAACTACCAAAGCTGAAAAGGCAAATCTTCTACCTCCTTTAACAACTTTTGTTATTCTATTAATCGATACTAATTTATCTTTAAATTCAACATTATCCATAAAATATATTAAAAATTTAACCCGTTTTTACGTAAGGTTTCTGCAAATATTTTTATACGTCCGTGATATTTATATGCGCCTTTGTCAAAATACACCTTATTAATTTTTTTTTCCAAAGCTCTTTTTGCTAGTAACTCTGCTACAAGAATAGACAAATCTCCTTTTTTTTTATTTATATTTTTTTCTTTTATTGAAGAGGCAGAAACTAAAGTTTTATTACTTCTATCATCAATAATTTGCGCTGAAATATTGCGAGAAGATCTGTACACCGATATTCTAAGTTTACTCATATTAATATTTTTAAGTTTTCTTCTTAATCTTCTTGCTCTTTTTGTATAAATAGCTTTATCCATATTCGTTATTTCTTTTTACCTTCTTTTCTTAAAACGTACTGACCTCTTTCTCTTATTCCCTTGCCTTTGTATGGCTCAACTGGTTTAAACATTTTAATTTCAGAAGCTACTTTACCCACCAATTCCTTATTTACTCCATTAATTTTTATTACCGTACTTTTTTCCACTGTAAGCTTAACTCCCTGTGGTATTTGATAAGAAGTATCATGGCTAAATCCTATTTGTAAAATTAATTCATTACCTTTTAACATGGCCCTATGCCCAACACCTGACAATTCAAGTATTTTTTCATGTCCTGAAGCAACACCTACAAGAGCACTGTTAATAATACTTCTGGTAGTTCCCCACATCATGCTGCTTGTTTCATTTTTTTTTATTAATTTCAAAATTAAATTATTATTAGTTATTGAAGTTGAAAAAATTTTATCATTTATATTTAATTCCATTGAGCCTTTTGGTCCAGAAAAAATTAATTTACCGCTTTCAACTTTAACATTAGCATCTTTGGGTATATTAATTGATTTTTTTCCTAATTTAGACATGATATTTTAAAATACTCTACAAATTATTTCTCCACCTACTTTTTTAATTCTTGCATCTGCATCGGTCATAATTCCTTTTGAAGTCGATACAATTGCCAATCCTAAACCGTTTTGAATTTTTGGAATGCTTTCTGCTCTTGCATAAATTCTTCTACCTGGCTTTGAAACTCTTTTTATTTCTTTTATAACTGGCAAGCCATTATTGTACTTAAGATCTACTGATATATTATTTTTGTTATTTATGTCTGACAAAAGTTTATAATTTGAAATATATCCTTCTTGTTTTAGAACATCTAAAATCTTAACTCTGAATTTAGAGCTTGGTAATATTACTTTATCTAATAATCTCATCTGAGCATTTCTTATTCTTGTTATCATGTCTCCTATAGGGTCTACTAATGCCATATTTTGTTCTCCTTCATATTGTTTACCAACTTGATTTTGTCATTCCTGGAATTTTACCTTTTGAAGCTAATTCCCTAAGTGCAATTCTTGAAATTCTTAATTTTCTATAAACTCCGTGGGGTCTTCCAGTAATTTCACATCTGTTCCTAATTCTTGTTCTTGCTGAATTTCTTGGAAGCTTCGCAAGTTTTAGCTGAGCAGCGAATCTTTCATCTAAAGGTAATTTTTTATTCTTTATAATTTTCTTAAGAGCTTCTCTTTTTTTTAAAAATTTATTTGCCATTCTAATTCTTTTTAAATTTCTTTGTGTTGCGCTAGTTTTTGCCATAATTCCTCAATTAGTTTTCTTTTTTTTAATAAAAGGAAAATTCATCTCTTCAAACAAAGCTAATACTGTTTCTTTGTTTTCCCCGCTAGTAACAATTGTTATATCCATCCCTCTGATTCGATCAACTTTATCAAAATTTATTTCCGGAAAAATTATATGCTCTTTAATACCAAACGTATAATTTCCAAATTCATCAAATCCATCTGTGCTTAATCCTTGAAAATCTTTTATTCTTGGCAAAGCAATATTCACTAGTCTGTCAATAAATTCGTACATTCTATTACTTCTTAACGTAACTTTAACACCTGCAGCACTACCTTTTCTCGTTTTAAAATTTGAAATAGATTTTTTGAATTTTGTCACTACTGGCATTTGACCACTTATTAGCGACATATCTTCTATGCAGTTTTGCAACTTTTTTTTATCATTTGCATCCAAACCTAACCCCATGTTTAGCACTACCTTTAATAATTTTGGTACCATAAATTTGTTTTTCATTGAAAATTTTTTTACTAAACTTTCAACAATGACTTTGTTGTATCTTTCTTTAAGCCTTGGTATCATTTTTTCCTATATTTTTATCTTTTTTATTTTTTTCATCTAAATTTTTTAAATTAGATATATGAATGTAATTTTCCTTAGATATAATTCCACCTTTTTTTTCTTTGGTAGTTTTTTCATGTTTTTTTATAATATTTATTCCTTTTACTTTAGCTCTATTCTTGCTTAAAAAAATTTCAATTACTTCACCCTTTTTTCCTTTATCTTTGCCGCTAAGCACCTGCACTTGGTTTCCTTTTTTTATCATTTGCTTATAAAACCTCCGGAGCTAGTGAAATTATCTTTGTTTGACCTTTTGCCCTTAATTCTCTAGTAACTGGACCAAAAATACGTGTGCCGATAGGTTCCCCCTTCTCATCGGTTATAACTACGGCATTATTATCAAATTTAACATTGCTTCCATCATTTCTGTAAATGGATTTTTTTGTTCTTACTACCACAGCCCTGTGAACAGTGCCTTTTTTTACTTTTGCGTTAGGGATTGCGTCCTTTACGCTCACAACGATATTGTCTCCGATTGAAGCATATCTGCGTTTAGACCCACCTAACACTTTTATACATTCGACAATTTTTGCTCCTGTATTATCAGCTACATTTAATTCTGTTTGAATTTGTATCATTTAATTATTAATAGCCTCCCATTTTTTCTTTTTTGAAAAAGGTTTTGATTCAATTATCTTAACATTATCACCTATTTTAAACTTATTATTTTCATCATGGGCATGATATTTCTTAGATGAAGTTATTACTTTACCAAAAAAAGGATGCGAATATTTTCTCTTAACAAGAACTACTATTGTCTTGTTGCTTTTGTCTTTAATAACTTTTCCGCTTAGTATTTTTTTACTCATATTATTTTTTATTATTTAATGCTGTTAAAACTTTAGCAACATCTTTTTTTATTTGGGAAACTTTAGATGTATCCACAAGTTGCCCGTTTACTTTTCTGAATCTAAAATTGAACAAATCCTTTTTTAGTGAATTAACTTTCTTTTTTAATTCGTCAACAGTTAATTTTTTAATTTCATTATTTTTCATATATTTTTAATATCGTTTAATAAATTTTGTTTTAATTGGTAATTTTGTAGATGCTTTGTATAAAGCCACTTTAGCAACGCTTTCACTTACACCGTCAACCTCAAAAATTATTCTTCCAGGTTTTACTCTGCATGCCCAAAATTCTGGTGAGCCCTTTCCTTTTCCCATTCTCACCTCCGTTGGTTTTTTTGAAACGGGTATATTTGGAAATATTCTTAACCACACTTTTCCAGTTCTTTTCATATATCTTGTTAAAGCAACTCTAGCCGCTTCGATTTGTTTAGAAATTATTCTTTCAGGTTGCATTGCTTTCAAGCCATAAGTTCCATAGTTTAAAATTTCACCTCTCGTAGCATTTCCGTGTATTCTCCCCTTATGAGCTTTTCTATATTTTGTTCTTGTTGGTTGTAGCATTTTTTTTCTCCGAAATATTTATGTCTCTTGAAAAGACTTCACCTTTATAAATCCAAACTTTTATACCAATTATTCCATAAGTTGTTAAAGCTTCTGCTTCAGCATAATCCACATCAGCTCTCAAAGTATGAAGTGGAACGCTTCCTTCTCTTGACCATTCAGTTCGAGCTATCTCATTTCCTCCTAATCTTCCTGCTAAACACACCCTAATACCTCTAGCTCCCAACCTAAGAGCAGACTGCATCGCTCTTTTCATAGTTTTTCTAAAGGCTATTCTTTTAACAAGCTGTTGCGATATGTTTTCCGCAACAAGAAAAGCATTAAGTTCGGGTTTTTTTACCTCTTTTATATTTAAACTTACTTCACTACTTGAAATTTTTGATAAGTTTTTTTTTATTTTATCTACGTCAGATCCTTTTTTTCCAATAACAAATCCAGGTCTTGAAGTATAAATAGATACTATACATTTTTTTGAAGTTCGTTCGATTATAACTTGAGCTACACCAGAATTAACAATGTTCTTTTTAATATACTCTCTAATTTTGTAGTCTTCGATTAAAAGTTTTCCATATTCCCTTTTCTTCGCAAACCAGATTGACTCCCAACCTCTGTTAATTCCAAGTCTTAAGCCTATTGGGTTAACCTTTTGTCCCATGTATACCTTCCTTTTTTTCTGATTTTTCTGACAAAATAATGGTAACGTTGCTATAAGGTTTTTTAATTCCGCTAGCTCTACCTTTTGCCCTTGCCCTAAATCTTTTTAAAACTATTGATTTTCCAACATAAGCCTCGGAAACATATAAATTATCAATATCATATTGATAATTATTTTCCGCATTTGCAATTGCTGATTGTAAAGTTTTTTTAATATCAAAAGCTATTCTTCTTCTTGCGAAAGATAAATCTCTAATAGCAATATCAGCTTTTTTACCGCGAATATCTTTCAGTAAAAGATTTATTTTTCTTGGGCTTGACCTAACATTTCTATTAATAGCTTTTACAATATTTTTATTTTTTGTCTTTTTCATTCTTTGTTCCTTCTTTTAATTTTGGTGTACTGCTGCCTGCGGCGCCCGGAGCACTTTTGGGTGCAGCAGATACTTGAGCTGCTTCCTGAGCTGCTTTCTTATCTGCTGGTGTGTGACCTGAAAATTGCCTTGTGGGAGAAAACTCACCCAGTTTATGTCCAACCATTTCTTCCGATATTTTAATAGGAATAAATTTTTTACCATTATGTATCAAAAAGCTATGTCCAACAAATTCTGGAATAATAGTAGATTTTCTAGACCACGTTTTAATTGGCTGCTTATCTGTTTTATTTTTTAGCTTCTCTACTTTTTTTATCAAGCTTGGATCTACAAATGGTCCTCTCCACACAGATCTTGGCATAGTTTATTTATTTCTCCTTTTCCTTGATATTATATATTTGTTAGTTGTTTTATTTTTTCTTGTTTTTAAACCTTTAGCCGATTGACCCCAAGGAGATACTGGATTTCTACCACCTGAAGTTTTTCCTTCACCACCACCATGGGGGTGGTCAACTGGATTCATAGCCACTCCTCTTACGGAAGGTCTTTTGCCTTTCCATCTATTTCTTCCGGCTTTACCAATTTTAATATTTTGATGTTCGCTATTTGACACTGTTCCTATAGTTGCTCTTGCAAAATTAATAACTTTTCTTACTTCACCAGACGCAAGTTTAATTAAACAGTAATTTTCATCTGTTCCTGAAATCGTTGCTGAAGAACCTGCCGAACGTGCTAGTTTTCCACCACCATTAGGTGATAATTCTATATTATGTATATCGGTACCCGCCGGAATATCACATAACGGCATACAGTTTCCAATTTTGATTTCTTTGTTTCTTCCTGAAATAATTTCATCACCAGTTTTAATCTTATCTGGAGCAAGAATATAATTCATTAAACCATCTTCGTATTTTATTAACGCAAGGTAAGCAGATCTATTAGGATCATATTCAATTCTTTCAACTTTTGCTTTTATGTCATCTTTTTTCCTGTAAAAATCGACATTTCTGTACTTATTTTTATGACCTGAACCTCTACTTCTAGAGGTAATTCTTCCTAAATTGTTTCTGCCCCCAGTAGAAATTTTTCCAAATGATAATGATTTAAGTGGTTTACCTTTCCATAAATTTTTTCGGTCAACCAAAACTGTTCCTCTTGTAGATTTTGTATATGATTTAAAAGTTTTTAATGCCATAAAAATTAAACTCCAGTTGATAAATCTATGCTTTGACCTTTTTTAAGTGTAACGATAGCTTTTTTGTAGCCTGGTTTTTTTGTTTTTTTACCACGTATCATTTTCGTTTTGCCTTTTAAATTAATTGTATTTATTTTAGTTACATTTACTTTAAAAATCTTTTCTACACTTTTTTTTATTGAATTTTTGCTAGCACCCTTATTAACTTTGAAAACTATTTTATTGTATTCCGATAAAAAAGTCGCTTTTTCAGTAATGGCTGGAAAAAGAATTGTATCTAAATAATTAAATCTTCTCATTTGGAAAGTCTTTCTTGCAAAGTTTTTATTGATGTTGTTGTAAATATAACGTTTCTATATTTTAATAAGTCGTATACATTTGTACCTTCTTGCTCAATTATTTTTATATTTGGAATATTGCGAGCCGACTTTATTATTTTGGACTTAGAATCTTTATCAGAAATTAACAATGAATTATTAAAATTATTTTTTTTCAAAAATTGACTAAATATCTTAGTTTTTGTGATTTTCTCCTTAAAATCTTCAACTACAAAAAGTGATTTTATTTTATTTTTTTCTGATAACAAATGTAATAAGCCCAGTTTTTTTATTTTTTTATTTATTTTTGTCAATTTGTACACAGATCCTTTGGGACCATGAGCAACTCCACCGCCAACAAATATCGGGGCTTTTCTACTAGAGTGCCTTGCACCACCAGTACCCTTTTGAGCGTAAATTTTTGCTGTAGAGCCCTTAATATCTCCCCTTTGTTTTGTTTTTGCAACACGTGACTTAAAATGATTTAGCTGCCAATCTATTATTGATTTGACTACATTTTTATTTAATTTTACAGAAAAAATCTTATCCGATAATTCTATGCTGCTGGTGTTTTTTCCATCAATATTAATTACTTGTAATTTCATTTTTTATCTTTTGCTCCATTTTTTTCAGTTGTTTTTTTATCTTCGGGTTTAGGAGAATCTTTTTGTGGACTTTTTTCTTTTGTTGAATCAGTTTTTTTATTAACAGTAACAGCTGTTTCGGCTAGGAGTTTTTTGCTTTTTTCTAATGTGGATTGTCTATTAATTTTTTTTGATGTCTTTTGTATAATGACTAAAGAATTTTTTGATCCTGGCACAGAACCTTTTACAAAAATAAGATTATTTTCTAGATCAGATTTAATTATCTCAAGATTTTGAATTGTTCTAAACTTATCACCCATATGTCCAGCCATTTTTTTTCCTTTAAAAACTCTACCCGGATCTTGATTTTGTCCTGTAGATCCATGAGCTCTGTGAGATACAGAAACTCCATGTGTAGCTCTTTGACTTGAAAAATGATGTCTTTTTATAACACCAGCAAAACCCTTACCGATAGTTTTAGAGGTTACATCAACAAATTTTTGATCTTTAAAAAGCTCCAACCCTATTTCACTTCCTTCTTTAAACTCAGAAATGTTGCTTACTCTAAATTCTTTTAAAATCTTTTTAGCCTCGGTAGACTTTTTAGCGAAAACTCCTTTCATTTGTTTTGTTAATTTAGAATTTTTTATTTTGCCAAACCCAACTCTAATTGCATCATATCCTCTTTTTTCCTTTGTAATTACATCCAAAATTCTTCCTTTTTCAACAAACAAAACTGTTACAGGAACTGTAATACCGGAATCGAAAAATTCTCTTGTCATGCCTATTTTTTTTCCAATTAAACCTATTGTCATAATATTCCTTACAATTTAATTTCTATATCTACACCGGATGCTAAATCTAATTTCATAAGAGCTTCTACGGTTTGTGGTGTTGGTTCCAAAATATCTATTAATCTTTTATGAGTTCTGGTTTCAAACTGTTCTCTGCTTTTTTTATCTATATGAGGAGATCTTAGTACTGTGTAAACTTCTTTCTTTGTTGGTAGCGGTATTGGTCCTCTGACCTGAGCACCAGTTCTTTTTGCCGTGTTAACGATTTCTATAGTTGATAAATCAAGTATCTTATTATCGTAAGCCCTCAAATGTATTCTTATATTTTGTTTTTCCATAAATTTATGCCAATTTTTTTGTTACTTCATCTTGAACATTTTGAGGAACTTTCTCATAATGATCAAAAAACATCGAATAAGAAGCCCTGCCCTGAGACATTGATCTTAAATTATTTATATAACCAAACATATTAGCAAGTGGTACCATGGCGCTTATAACTGTGGCGTTACCTCTCTTGTCAGTGGTGGATACTTGTCCTCTTCTGCTGTTTAGATCTCCAATAACATCCCCCATATAATCTTCTGGAGTTACAACTTCGACTCGCATCATTGGTTCCAAAAGTTTAAGTGCCGCTTTTGTGCATGCCTCCTTAAAACAATGTCTTGATGCTATTTCGAAAGCCAATACACTTGAATCAACATCATGATGTAAGCCATCAACAATAGTAACTTTATAATCAATTAAAGGAAATCCAGCTAATATCCCACTATCAGCAACACTTTCAATTCCCTTTTCAACCCCAGGAATAAATTCTTTTGGTATAGCTCCACCTTTAATTTTATTTTCTATTTCTCTGCCTTTTCCTGCTGGTAGTGGTTCAACAGTTAATTCGACTTTTGCAAATTGTCCCGCTCCACCACTTTGTTTTTTGTGGATATATGTGTTGTTGCATGGTTTTAATATAGTTTCTCTATATGCTACTTGAGGAGCTCCAATATTTGCTTC
>CEUS01282111.1_pt1 | contig 10314 bp, 9 predicted proteins | sample 427031 | NCBI WGS metagenome assembly CEUS01 (sample SAMEA2622837, study PRJEB7988) | marine metagenome | biome: marine biome (ENVO:00000447); feature: marine epipelagic mixed layer (ENVO:xxxxxxxxx); material: "saline water (ENVO:00002010), including plankton (ENVO:xxxxxxxx)" | depth 140 m | reverse complement strand
CTCTGTGGATGATCATCGTGAAATAACTAGTATTTCAGCGATCAACAGGGCGCCAACCCGGTCGTGGTTTGTGGCGAACAATGGAATGCACTGTTGTTAGTCGATACTCGATTTACTAGGAGTGACCTTCGCAGCATGTTGACTGATAACGTCACAGTCAAGAACCTTGAAGCTGTAGCGAAGCAAGTGCGTCGTAATATTGTTCGCATGTTAACTAAGTCACAAAGCGGTCACCCCGGTGGATCTCTTTCAGCAGTTGAGCTTTTAGTTGCTCTATATTTTTCTGTTCTAAAGTACGATCCCGATAATCCTGAATGGCCTGATAGAGATCGGTTTATATTGTCCAAAGGTCACGCCACTCCAGTTTTGTATTCGGTATTGGCTGAGTCGGGTTATTTTCCCGCTGACGAATTGATGACCTTCCGGCAGTTGGGTAGCCGGCTTCAGGGTCACGTTGATCGAGATTCCACACCTGGTGTTGAAATGTCGGGTGGATCTCTTGGTATGGGGTTATCCTTTGGCCTTGGGGTTGCGTTAGCAGCTCGTTTTGACGCAAAGGATTTTAATGTTTTCGTCATGATGGGAGATGGTGAATGTGAGGAAGGCCAAGTTTGGGAAGCGGCGATGGCAGCGGCACATTTTAACTTGAATCGCGTAACTGCAATCATTGACCACAACAAGATACAAAATGATGGATATGTGAAAGACATCATGAATGTTGCTCCCCTAGCACCTAAGTGGAGCGCATTTGGTTGGCACACTATTGAAATCAACGGTCACCGGTTTGATGAGATCTTGGACGCCTACGATGAAGCAATGAAAACTGAAGATCGACCAAGTGTCATCATCGCTCATACTGTTAAGGGTAAAAGCATCAGTTTTATGGAGAACAACCCGGATTATCACGGTAAAGCGCCAACTGCTGAACAAGCTGAACAAGCGATTCGTGAGATTGATGAATCTTAAAGCATAGCGACTGGCACAGGAGAAAACAGTTGATGACAACTGAACAAGAAATAGCTTCGACTCGTGTCGCTTATGGCCAAGCGCTCGCCGAAATTGGCTATACAAACCCAAATATCATTGTTCTTGACGCCGATTTGGCGAAATCAACACAAACAATTCTCTTTGGGAAAGAACATCCAGACCGGTTTTTTTATGTGGGGATTTCAGAACAGAATATGATGAGTATGGCTGCAGGCTTGGCAGCAAATGGCAAGACTGTTTTTGCATCGACGTTCGCGGTATTTGCAACTGGAAGAGCTTTTGACCAAGTGCGGGTTGGAATATCGTGGCCAAATTTGAACGTCAAAATAGTTGCAAGCCATGGAGGGATTTCGGTTGGAGAGGACGGAGCGTCAGCCCAGTCCATTGAAGATTATGCTCTTATGGCATCGCTACCAAGTTTCACTGTGGTGATTCCTGCGGATGCATACGCGGTCAAGAAGGCGATTCCATTAGTGGCAGAAGCAAAAGGACCGTTCTATGTTCGCACCCATAGGCCAGCGACTCCAGTTGTTTATAGTAGTGATGATTGTCCTTTCGAGATTGGTAAGGCGAATATGTTGCGCGATGGTACAGATGCGACAATTATTGCCGTCGGGATTCTGGTGCATGAAGCTGTTGCAGCAGCTGAAATGTTGCAAGAGGAGGAGGGGATCTCTTGTAGAGTCCTCGACATGCATACTTTGAAACCGATGGATGTTGATGCAGTAATATCTGCGGCGCAGGATACAGGAGCAATAGTGACTGCAGAGGACCATCAAGTTCAAGGCGGATTAGGTAGTGGAGTAGCGCGAATTCTCGCTGAGAATTACCCGGTACCTGTCGAATATCTTGCTCTAGATGGTTATGGTACGTCTGGTCCATATCTTGAGTTAATGACGCATTTCGATTTCACACCAGAAGCAATCCGTGAAAAAGTGAAAAATGTAATCGCGCGTAAAGTAGGTTGAGATGGCCCAGATAGCGGTAAGTTCCCGGGAAGATTCAGAGACCCAATCCAGTCGCGCTAAGGTGGCTGTACTCTATACAAAGCCTGAAACGGTTCTTGATGATATAGGTCGATTAATGCGGCTCGCCGATTATCAATCCACGTTGAAGGATGACCTCGAAACGATTCTTAAGATCAATATTTCATGGCAGGTATTTTACCCTGCCGTCTCATCGACGCCGTGGCAACTTGAAGGGGTGATTCGTACATTGCGCATGGATGGATTCAGGGATTTGTTGCCTAGCCATAATGGAACAGTTGTCGTGGATGCACACGAAGGTGCGATAAAGAACAAGCATCATAGTGTCACCGAACGTTATGGCCTTCCGAGTGTTTATCTTGAGGAAGTACCATGGTCCCAGTATGTTCCCAAGGCAGAGATGATGGTGCTCGATGATATTTTTCCTGATGGAATCACTATTCCAGAGATGTTTCCAGGGAGAAATATTATTCACTTACCAACGATGAAAACCCATGTTTTCACGACAATAACTGGGGCGATGAAAAATGCTTTTGGTGGATTGCTGAATCATAAACGACATTGGACCCATTCAGTGATTCATGAAACTTTAGTAGATTTGCTGGCGATTCAAAAGGAAATCCATCCAGGAATATTTGCAGTAATGGACGGGACATTTGCGGGTGATGGTCCTGGACCACGCGCAATGCGATGGCACGAAAAAAATGTGATTTTAGCATCTTCTGATCAAGTGGCGATTGATGCTATTGCAGCCAAGATGATGGGTATCGATCCTATGTCGGTAAAGTTCATTCGATTGGCGCACGAACGAGGGTTGGGAGTTGGGGACCCTCGAGATATTGAAGTTGTAGGTGAAGATATAGAAGAGGTTAATTGGAATATGCAAGCTAGCGAAGAAACTTTTGCTAGCCGAGGGCAAAAATTGATCTATTGGGGGCCTTTGAAGCGTCTAGAGACCCTGCTATTGAGAACAGTCCTCGCTCCATGGAGTTATGCAGCATCAAACATATATCACAATGGATATTGGTACAATTTTGTTGGACGCCGCAGAGTGAAGGCGGCGTTACAAACCCCCTGGGGACGTTTGTTTCAGAAATATTGAATGTTTCATTCCAATCAGATGTGTTGTTTTTAAATTTGATATCGGGATTCAACAGATTTCGCTGGAGTAATTTTTAGGATGCCAACAGCACAAGTAGGGCAAAAAGTTTTGGTTGATACACCTGAATTGCAGGAGCCAGGAACATTAGTGGGCGGTAACGTAGTTGTGAACGGAATGGTGACAGAAGTCGACCCAAATAACCGTCTTGCAACGATACGTCTATCTCCGGCATTCTCTATCGGTGTTACTGGAACGATCAAGAATGTCAATGAAAGTACCGATATGGTGACTGTAGAACTTGATGAACCATTGGATGGCCAGGAAACAATTGTTGTCACAGCGGAGAGAGTAGCTGTTATTCAGTAGGTGATTTGAAAAGAGTTTCCCACTCTTCGGGATCCGCTTGGTCATCGGTTCCAACTGGAGGAAATGCTTTATATGAATCACTGGAGCCGTATTCTCTAGTTTGAATGACAATTGGCATCGGCACGCCATGTCCAAAGATCAGAGCCTGCTGTTTGCTCTCGAGGCGAGATAGTACTCGACGCAATTCGGTTCGCGCCGCATTTCCTGATAAAACAGCATCGATATCCCGTTCATCATCAAGAAGGCAGGAGAACCGTGTTCCTAATTGGGACATAACATCGTCATCGATACCGCTTGGTCTTTGATCTACGACGAGCAAAGTGACTTTATTTTTGCGATCTTCCCGGGCGATTGTACCGAAGATACTTCTTGAACCGACATCAGTGTTTAGAAATTTATGTGCTTCTTCGATTGTGATTATGAGTGGTTTTTGCTGAGAGTCATCATCCATGTCTGCGTAATTCGCATGTATTCGGCGAGTCAACAAATTAGCAACTAACATATAAGCTGCGAGGTCACGACTATATTGCCCGAACTCTAGAACGACGGTCTTGCCAATTTTCAAGGCATTAAGCACGCGTTGAATGGATTCATTTCCTTGTCCGTCACGCATGAATTTGAATCGCTTTACGTTTTGTAGACGTCTCCACAAAGCCTGGAGGGCACCTGGATGTGCATTGAATTCATCGGCAAGTTCTTCAAAGCTAGTGGTTTCACTTTTGTCGAAAAATGTACTTAACCAGCTATTGCCCCACCTGCCTTGAAGCAGATATGTTGTTTCCACGCCAATTTCAGTGATGTTAAAGGTTTCACCAAGGACCGCGATGTCACTCGCAGTGATATCGTCGAATCCGATCTCAACGACGTGATCTATTTGATGGCGATGTTTAACGGAATAATTTTGGTCCAAGGTAAATACTTCGACGCGATTAGGGTAAATCTGTTTGAGACCTTTGACTGGGTGGCCTGCTTCGCTGGACCCTTGCCAGCCATATTCGTTGTCCATATCGAAAACTAAGTTAGCTGCGATTTGCTTTTGTGCAATTCCCAACAGGATTAAGCGGGTCAAGAATGTTTTGCCAGTTCCACTCTTTCCGAACACACCGCTGCTGCGCATGACAAGGTTTTCAAGGTCTAAGTGGATTCGAATTTCCATGTCTAATGGTGAACCAACATGAAAATGCTGTTTGTCTTCCTCACCAAACACTGCATTTATGTCTTCGTCAGAAGCGACTGTAACCTTGGTGAAATGGCTAGGGACGGTTTTGACCGGTTGGGGAGCATTTGTCACTGGCTGATTTTCAATTGTTAGCATTGGGCGGACATCGAGAGAACCGAAGAACGTCGTTCCGGATAGGGAAGATTCGATTAATGGATTGCTCATATCAGGCGGTATTTGGCTCAATGATTGATCAATCATTTCAAGTCGGACGTCGGTGATCATACCCAAGAATCGGCGTTCAGTCCCATGGATGGTGACGTATGTGCCGACCTTAATTTCCTCAAGGTTAGAAGATTTGTCTAGCTTGATATCTAGACCACGATCCAGTGATCCACCTACAACTAACCCGAGATGTGATTGATTGTGTAACATGCTCATTACAATTGCATGATAAATGATTCTTGTTGTGGAATCACTATTGCGACCTGAGGCGAAATGGTTAAGCTTTTGTTGAATAGAGTATTTGGGTATTGATGGAGTGGCTTAGATTGTGTACTGGAAATAGGATTTACAGGCGCTTACATACTCTGGTGGATGACACACAACAAAGGTAATAATATTAGGATTGTGAGTTCCAATTGGAAAAGGCGTGTTGTTTAGTCTACAAATTAACCTAAATATATGTATTATGGTGTACATACAATTCGGAGAGCGCCACCCCCCCGCTAATCGAAACAAATTAATTACCATCAGAAACCAGGAATAGCATGTATTTAATCAATGACCAATCACCATATAGATCAGTTCTCGATTCATACGTGGCAGAACAGATTCCCAAGTTGAAGACAGTGCAAGAATCAGATCTTGAGTCCATGTTTGAAAATTTCAAACCTGAAGATTTGATTTCGTATTCGAATGTTAGTGCTAATGAGTTAATTGAAACATTCCGATTGTCCTTGATTACTGAGTCTTTGACTGACCAATATGCCGATACCTATATTACTGGGGCGAAGTTGGCGGACGCTGAATGGCTAGGGGAATACATTACAAAGTTTTGGGTTCCCGATGAGCTCGGGCATGCGGATCCTTTCAAAAATATATTGCTCGATTTTGGTTTCAGCCAAAAATCATTGGACAGTGATATCAAAGAGGCAAAAGAAACAACAGAGTATTTAGATGCGCATGAATCAGGTTTGCATCCAATTGCTTTAACAACTTATGGAATGCTTCAAGAGTGTATTACGGATTATTGGTATGAACTTCAGGGGCAATTTTTCCCAAGGACGAGTAATACATCAAAGGTGATCAGTAAGGTGAAGGGTCGGGAAGCGTTGCATACAGTGCAATTTAGGCATTTGACAGCGCTGCAATTAGAAGCCGATCCCTCGCTCATCACAGAAGTGATTCATGCGGTGAACAAATTTCAAATGCCATCGAATCACATTCCTTTGGTAAAAGAGATTGAAGAGAAAACTCAGGAAATGATTCCCCGCATGAATGGTGAGGTCATTACACTTTTGAGGCGGATTATTCGGCACCTAAACGTTGCTTTGAATGATAAAGATATGCTTGGCAAACTTTTGGCTGAATACGCAACGTCACGAGAGCAACGATTCATCTCTCTCTTACCAAACTATGTAGTGATGGAGGCATTAAATCGCATAACCGGTGGTTATGGGTTGATTGGTGAAATCGTTTTGGATGCATTGGGTTTGACCGCAAATGAGGCTGAGGCGGAAACAACAAGGATTGAACGCGTACAGAACTATTTCCGCAATATCATTAAGAGATGGTTGAGAGAACGCTTGGAATTAGAGGGGTTTCTTGCGAGCAAATAAAGTGGGCAAAAGAATGGGTTTAACAAATATCGCAAGAAAAATATTACAACGTCAAATCAACCTCTTAGGATGGCTTTTACATTTCGTTTTGCTGAGGCGTATTCGCAATGACAGGGTTTCGGTTGGACTCCCAAGAGCAGTCGAAACTAACAGTAATTCAAATCCAAAAAAATTGGTTCATTTGAACGTAAATGAGTGGTCTTTTTTCTTAGACCTCATTTTCGGCTATGATCTCGGTTTTGCCGAATCCTATATGCAAGGTAAATGGGACACCGAAGATTTAACCGCACTTTTTAGAAATTTAAGGGCGCATTCGGATAAGAAGTCCAAGTCATCAATCGGCAACTATGCGCCCCTGAAGTTATATTCCAAATTTTGGCAACGTTTACGAGTCAGGAACACTCCCTATTGGTCGAAGAAAAATATCCATGGCCATTATGATTTTAGCAATCAATTTTTCGCAAACTTTCTCGATAAAGGCATGACATATTCTTGTGCAAGGTTCGATGAAGATAATGCGACGCTTGAAGATGCACAAGAATACAAGATTGCTTCGCTTTTCAAGGATAGTGGACTAAAGCGGAATGACAGGATTCTTGATATCGGTTGTGGTTGGGGACGTTTAGCGATCAAAGCGGCTGAGGAATATGACTGCGAAGTTCTTGGTGTTACATTGTCTGAAGATCAATACGAATATGGATTGGAACGTGTTCGCGAACGTGGTTTAGAAGACCGCGTGGAAATTCTCTTGCAAGATTACAGATCTGTAACAGGAGAATTTGATCATGTGTATTCCATTGAAATGCTCGAAGCCGTGGGTGAAAAAGGTCTCGAGGAATTTCTGATGCGGAGTCGTTCCTTACTCGTTCCAGGTGGGACATTAAATCTACAAGTGATAACCATTCCTAATGATCGTTATGATGAATACAAGAGCAACTGTGATTTCATCCAGCGATACATTTTCCCGGGTGGTTTGTTGCCGTCGCTAGAGAAAATCAATGAAGCAATTGATCAAACAGGCCAGTTTGAGCTCGAGGCTGAAAGATCAATAGGTCGACACTACGCACGTACACTTAGATTTTGGAAAGAGAATCTTTTGCAGAATCTTCCTGTGGTGAAAGAACTGGGTTTTCATGATCGCGATATACGGCGATTTTTGTACTACTTTAGTTATTGTGAAGCAGGTTTTTTGGATCAATTGATTGACGATTATCAACTGCGCCTTAGGCGGACATAAATGTGGTACGAAAGCCTGATTGATCGTGGGATTCTGCCTCGTGTTGTTTTGCGTTACGCCATTAAATATGGATTAGGCCGCTATGCTCGCATTGTAGAGCGGTTAACAGAGGAGGGCGTTGAACGACAACAGTTTAAATTTCGAGCAGATTGTTTAAGCAAACCTATTGCAATTGATGTCGAAATAGCGAATTTACAGCACTATGAACTACCGGATGAACTCACTCGCTCTGTTCTCGGGTCACATTTGAAATATAGCGGCTCATTTTGGAATGAACCTACACAATCCCTGAATCAAATTGAGTTTGCGACATTAGAACAATATGACATGCGGGCAGAAGTTAAATCTGGGCAAAGCATATTAGATATAGGTGCTGGTTGGGGCGCGCTTACCCTTTATCTTGCAAAAAAATACCCGGAATCTGTTATAACAGCACTGACCAATTCGTTGACGCAGAAAAATTATATTGAGAAAGCGGCTGTTGAACGGAATCTTCACAATATAAAGGTGGTGAAGGAAGATATTGCTAGGATTGATTTTGAAAAGAAATTCGATCGGATTTTCGCTATCGAAATTTTTGAACATACACGCAACGCTAAGTCATTGTTTGAGAAGATATCCAGTTGGATGAATCCAGAAAGCAAACTGTTTTTTCAAGTTTTTTCGCATAAAAAATACCCCCAAATATTCGATGATGTTGCAACCTCTTGGATGGCGAAGCACTATTTCACTTCTGGTATGATGCCCTATGTTGGTTTTTATGATGATATTCAAAACGTATTCAGGCAAGAAAGGCAATGGTATGAAAGTGGTATCCATTATCATAAAACGCTTGAATTTTGGTTGAAGAATCTTGATCAAAAAAAACCACAGTTATTGAAACGGGTAACCAACAATGAAGCAAAGCGATCAATGAATGTTCAAATTAATCGCTTTGAACTTTTTATACTCATTTGCTCAGAGTTGTTTCGCTACAATTCTGGCCAAGACTGGCACTTAATGAACTATTTGTACGCTCCACGTCAGATCACGGACGAAGAAAAATGAAAATTGGGATCGTTGGTGCGGGTATTTCCGGTATGTCCGCTGCATACGAATTACAGAATAGTCACTCTGTGACGTTATTGGAGGCGCATGACCGTATAGGAGGCCATGCGAATACCATAGATGTGATTGATCCAAATGGTGAAAGGGTGTCGATTGACACTGGATTCATTGTATTCAATAGAACAAACTATCCGGAATTTTGTGCATTTTTGGAAAACATTGGAACTAAATTTGTAGATTCGGATATGTCGTTTTCATATTCGAATTATGGATCCGGATATGAATACGCTGGGACGATAAAAGGTTTGTTACCACGGTTGAAGTTTTTTGATGTTGTCAATCAGATTCGATTTCTCATGAACGTGTACAGGTATTCCAAATTATTGGCTGATCGTCGTGAGCAAATTGAGAGAAGAGGAATGACGCTCGGAGAGGCGCTCAAGCTCTTGAATTGCCCGGATTCAAGTATTGAAAACTATTTTTTGCCGATCGCGTCTACGATCTGGTCATGTAAAGATGATGAATCTCGAGGTATGCCAGCGACGTCATTCATTGATTTTTTCTCGAATCATGGATTGCTCCAGTTACGCAACCGACCCCAATGGTTGACGATCTTAGGGGGTAGTAAAGAATACTTAGCAGATTTCAAATCAAAATTTCATGGTGATATTAAAATGGGCTTCCGGGTGAAGAAACTTATAGTTGACGACAATAAAACAGTCGTAACTTCAGAGAAGAATGAAAAGATGGAATTTGATTGTATAGTACTTGCTATACATGCTGATGATGTATTGGATATCGACGCAAACATTTCAGATGCTAACAAAAAAATTTTGGAGAGTTACGAGTATTCTTCGAACTCAATTTACGTTCATAAAGATGTCCGTCTAATGCCTCGGAATCGAAATGTATGGGCGTCTTGGAATTGCATTAGATCTGATGATAATTCACGCTTAACTTCAAATAAGATTGCTGGTCATACGACGTATTATATGAATCGATTGCAAGCAATCAATTCTCCAGATGATTACTTTGTGACATTGAATCCGACAGCTGAACCGGCGATGAATAAGTTGATCTATAAAACACACTATTCCCATCCTGTTTTGAAGCATAGTGTGGAAACCCAGACGCATAATTTTAATGTACTGAATGATAACCGAAGCGTGTTTTTTTGCGGAGCACACTTTGGGTATGGTTTCCATGAAGATGGCTTCAAATCCGGAAATATTGTGGCTGATTTGATAACCTCATTTGGAGATTAGGATTATGCGATCAGCTGTTTTAAGAGGCGCACTGACCCACCAACGACACCAGCCGTTTAAGCATGATTTTGTATATTCTCATTCGATGCTCTTAATTGAAATCAGCGACTTAGAGGACACACGGCGATTATCCAGGTTGCTTGGTTACAATAAGTGGAGAGTCTTTTCAATTTATGATAAATATCATCTCGCCGACAGCTCTGCAAAAGACCTTAAATCAAAAGTAGCGGAGATATTCTTCGAGCATTCTCTTCACACGTCCAAAAACGAGACGTATGTATTAACCACTCCCAGTTTTTTTGGGTACACCTTTAACCCTGCGAC
>CEUS01140180.1_pt1 | contig 10317 bp, 8 predicted proteins | sample 427031 | NCBI WGS metagenome assembly CEUS01 (sample SAMEA2622837, study PRJEB7988) | marine metagenome | biome: marine biome (ENVO:00000447); feature: marine epipelagic mixed layer (ENVO:xxxxxxxxx); material: "saline water (ENVO:00002010), including plankton (ENVO:xxxxxxxx)" | depth 140 m | reverse complement strand
CGGGCGAAACTGCCGGCGGCATTGACGACATGCTCACAGGTGATGGTACCTTTGTCGGTAACCACCGCCCATTCACCGGTGTCTTTGAGTCTTGTATCCAACACCTGGGTGTGACGATAGATCTCGGCACCGCCCATGCGAGCACCAATCGCCATCGAATTGGTGGCACTGGCGGGATCAGTATGGCCATCGGTGGGGGTATAGAAACCCATCTTGACATCATCAACGACCAGCAGGGGGTGGACTTCAAGAATCTCTGAAGGGCTTAACAAGTGACATTCAATGTTGAGGTAATTCAGGGTACCTTTGACATAACGAAACCAGTCGACCTCATCGTCAGTCAGACCCAGTCGTATTGCACCGCAACCGTGCCACCCGGTTGCCTGACCGGTCTCAGCTTCCAGCTGCTTGTACAACTCGGAACCTGCGTGATGCAGCTTTGCCATACTTAGACCGCCAATGAAGTGGGGAATCAACCCGGCGGCATGCCAGGTAGAACCCGAGGTCAACTCGCCTTTTTCAACGAGCACCACATCTGTCCACCCTTCTTTAGTCAGGTAATACAACAATCCAGCACCTAAAGCACCACCCCCGATAATCACAACTCGAGCATATGATTTCATTTCTCAATCAGCTTGATTCTTAAATTTGGCCGAACCAATCCTTTCTTACAATTCAACTTGATCATTGTTTATACTGCTCATACAACAATTTATGCTTCCTCCCCAGAATTACGCGAAATTAGAAAAAATACTCCCACTAAATCTTTCGTATTTTACCTGTGCACATTCAACGAAGCATCAACAATTTATCAGCGACGAATTACTTTATCGAAGTTTCCAGCTAGAGTCGTAATTTCCAAAAATTAGATTGATGTTTCCCATGCAGTATCAGATTCGACACCAAATAGACAATTACTTATTCTAAATATTTGAAAACTACCTTCAGTTGAATTCAATGTACACCAATAAATTGACGTTAATAACTCTGGTAATGTTAATCGCATTAGCTATTGTGACAGCATCAGCAAAAGCTGACTGTGGAAAAGTTACCATTGCCGAGATGAACTGGGCATCAGCTCAGCTAGCAGCACACATTGACAAACATGTACTGGCTGTGGGCTTCAATTGTGATGTAAAACTGGTGCCGGGCGACACTATGCCTACCGTGACATCTATGCTCGAATCGAGCAACGCCTCGATAGCACCAGAAGTATGGGAATTAAAAATAGGGGCTTACACGCTCAGTCCTACCCAATCCTCTCTACAATTAAAAACATTTCTCGATACAGCGAAACGTGACAGTTTGATTAGAGACACAGGCAAGATTTACCCAGACAACGCTCGCGACGGTTTTTGGATCCCAGCACAGATTCTAAAACAATATCCATCATTATCAAGCATCGATGGTGTACTGGAGCATCCAGAGTTATTTCCCCACCCAGAGGACCCCAACCGCTCAGCTTTCTACGCCTGTCCCGTAGAGTGGGATTGTCACACTGCGACAACAAATTTATACCATCTTTACAAGTTCAACAGCTACGGTTTTGACTTAATCATTCCAGATTCTGGCTCTGACCTGGCAGCGTCAATGTCGTCAGCGAATGAGCAAAATAGAGGTTGGTTCGGTTATTACTGGGAGCCAACTGCACCTCTGGGAAAGAATCATATGATAAGAGTGCGCCTATCAGAAAAAGGTTATGATTTTGAAAGTATGTACGTTGTGAAATCATATGTTAGTAGTGGTTTATTCGAGAACAGAAATGTTATGCAATATCTCCACAGGAGACAGTACCCTAATCATACGATGAGTCAATTGTTATCTAGAAAAGAAGAAATGCAGATGACAGAGAGTGATACGGTCCAATATTTTTTCAGGAACTACGAATATTTGTGGGGTGATTGGGTAACTCCTTACACTTCGGCGAAGATTAAATTATCACTCAACTAAATACCCTGTCTCGAGAAATGATAAATACCCGATATACCCTATTCCGCAATCCTTGCTTTCGAATAATTTAGATACTAGAAACTCAAGGACTAATCGATTTGTCTAATTAAGACATCAGATCAGTCTATTTTATGTATCGCATATTTCTTTTTATATAGGTCGAAAGTGTTGACTAATTCTAGCTCTTGAGCATGTGGCATCCTCATCTTTGCCTTAAATTCCTTGGCGTCTTCAAACAAATTGTTAGGGTTAACAAGATGTTCTTCAAATTGGCATAGGCATTCTATTTCATTTTTGTAATGACGCAGCGCAAGAATTTCCAAGTTATCTGACCAATAAACAGTCGTCGGCACAACCGAAATTATTTGCCCCAAATCTACTTGTTCATCGATAAAGTGGAGTGTTACTCCAAGGGGCCTCATCATGTAGAGAGACCATTTAAAAGAATCAAGTCCCCGGCTAGATGGGATAATCCCTGGATGACAATTTATGATTTTTTTCCCTTTAACACAGTCTTTCGACAGAATACCCGCACCAAGAATAAGATATAAATCGCATGAATTGTCGATATCGATATCTTCATTACAGGCAATGTATTGAATACCATAAATCTGAGCTAGAGTTTCCGGCATAACAGACTCCCCTTTGTCAGGCCGGTGATCAAACAATACCTTACGAGCCACTCTGTGACGGAATGGAAGACCGTATATCTTAAGTTGGTATTGTCGAGAAATAATCCCCTCTAGCACCTCCCTAGTTTTTGAGTGTGGTGCTTGATAGGTAATTAACCCAACCTTCATTTTGGCCTAATAATCATGGCTCGGTAGTCACAACTACCGGAGCGGGTTGCCGATTAGACTCAAAGGACTAGATATGATCTCAGATATCCCTCAGTATCTACCCGATCTTCAAATCAAATAATGCGAGTGCTTCTTCTTACCAGTCGGTTCCGCAATACTTATGGAATGTACAATTTCTAGACTAGGACGAGAATCTTCGATACCAAATCCATGACCCGACAACGTTCGTTTGTATATTTCTGTATGTAGGTCAGTAAACCCATCGGTAAATTCTATTTCTTCATTATCGACGAAGATGGATCGATAACTTTGTTGACCCTGGTCCCGTACGTCATTCGGTAAGTATGTTGAATCAACTGATAAAAACCATGATACCCTAGCGTTGGCTAGTTCTAGGAATCCTGAGCATGTTCGTTCATCACTAATGTGAACTTCAAGCCATTCTAAGGGACCAAATAACCAAACCAACATATCAAAAAAATGGACTCCTATGTTGGTCGCTATTCCCCCACTTTTGTGGGACACTCCTTTCCATGATCGACCATACCACTGCCCTCTCGATGTAACATAAGTCAAATCAACCTTGTGTTTTGTAGTCCCCAACTGATTACCGAGATTCGTTTTTAGGGCAACGATGGTTGGATGCACACGTAACTGTAACACTGTCCAGACACGACGCCCCGTTTCCTCTTCAATTTCTGAAAGAGCATCGAGATTCCATGGTCGGATTACTAATGGCTTCTCGCACAATGCATCAGCACCGACTCGAAGAGCGGTTCGAACATGAGCATCATGCAAATGATTTGGTGAGCAAATACTGATCCAACGCACTCGACTCTCTTCTTCACCTCTTTTCAGCTTCTCTAGATACCGATCAAAACGCTCATACTCGGTAAAAAATGTACACTCTGGAAAAAACGAATCCAATATACCGACGGAGTCGAAGGGATCAAGCGCAGCTACCAGCTTGTTCCCAGTTTCCCTAATCGCTTTAAGGTGCCTCGGTGCAACATAACCCGCAACACCAGTCAGAGCAAAATTTTCCATTTTTCTCGTCTAGTAATCATAGTCAATTTAGGAATCCACTTTTAATAATTTTCCGCATAAGCAAGATTAGATTCATCAATACTAGTGTAACTATTGAATTTTGAATTTCTACGAGCAATTCTTCGTTCGATCAATTATTGACCCAGCACGTTGCATCTATCTACTTCTTACAAAACCAGGTTTCACTTTAGCGACAATTCCTCAAGCTATTCACGTTACACCAAACCTTTGATAAATCACGCGCCCTCTCAAAGCCATTACATTTATCTTCTACAAGTTTTCTTGCAGATTTCCCCATTTGAATCGCCTTACCAGGATTATTCTTAAGGTAAACTATCTTTTCAGCAATCCTTACCGCATCATAGTCGTGTAACAAGTATCCTGTCGCGCCATCTTTAACAAAACCGTCATACGTGCCTATACCGATAATTGGTTTCGCCATTAACATTCCTTCGAGAATATCTCTACCCCACGGATTATTCTCCCTTGATAATTTTGTTACCACGCTACAACTGATTAGTATCGATTCTGGATTGCTTACATAGCCTAAAAATAGAAACATCTCTGCTACATCTCTATGCGCCGCATAATTTGACAAATCCCCACCACATTCAGCGATCTGACCGAGCTCTCCAGGTAGACTACCTGTAAGCATTTGGTCACCAATCATAACAAATTGAACATCTGTTTGGTTCCAAGATTTCAATACAGTCGCAACTTCGATTAAACGATCTCCCCCTCTGTTCCAACTATAATTACTTAAGCAACAAACCCTAAATTGTTTAGCATCATCAGGCCACTGATATAATTTTGGCGATTCCCCGCCACTCTTAACAGGATTGTAGATTACATTACCTCGATCTTTAATCCCTAGAAGTTGTACGTTCTTTTGCTCATTTTCTGTAATATAGATCAAGTCGTCTGACGCAGATCTCATTGCAAATATTTGAGCCCGAGCAAAAAGTGTATCTCTCAACATAGTTCGATTATGAAATACAAATCCAGCACTAGTCTTAGACCTAAGCCATAACCCTAACCAGGCTAAGGCTTCGTGATTAAAATGGACAACATCAAACCGGCTGTTTATCTCGAGCAGAAGTTCGGTTCGAAAACGATGTGCTCGAATAAATTCGAATAAGAACCTGAGGTGGACAAATATATTTCGAGAAACTTTAGGAAGCGCACTCACTTTTGGCATATTTGGTTTTACATGGCAGGGGACACCAATCTCGGCGTATCGGTCTTGGATACCATCTCGTTTACACCATACCTCTACACTGAACCTAGTTCGATCCAGATGGAGTATTGACGTGTATAGACTCTTGGAAGATCCTCCATGCCCACCCTCAATATCAAGAGCAAGAACGTTCAGCACCATATTTCCTAGTTGCCCCTATTAGCCTGTCAGGTACCACATCTGGCAGGTTCCTAATATTATGATTAGAAATTCGCAAAGGCCCTTACTGGCAACAGATAGATTCGTTTGTCGTCGGAAGTCTCGTATAGTATTGCTCCAGGTTTGAAATTATTACTTACCCTATCGATTTCTACTCGCTTGCCCTCAAGAAAAATATATGACCGAGGCCACGGCCAACACATTGCTCTCACCAAATCTCTAACCTCCTTTTCTGCCAAATTGTATTTTATGTGGCTATCCGAAGGTTTTCTCTGGGGCCATATCTTACCGACCAAATTGTTCGGCACTCGAAGGTTTTCACGGCTCAAGAATTTATGCCATGCTATTGGGAATAGTTTTGTAGCTTCTACAATCATCTGCTTACGTAGTTCTAATGCGGTAGCTTGTGGAGAAATTGATATTTGACCTTCTGCATAAATAGGTCCTGCATCAATTGCCTCAACCATTTGATGCCAACTAACACCCAATTCACGCTCTCCGTTGACAATGGCCCAGTGAAGCACACTCGCTCCTCGATATTCGGGCAGTTTCCCGCCGTGCATATTTAGTATGCCAGTTGAATATCGAGCCAGATCTTGCTCACAAATGACCTGACTGTACAACCAACTGATCGCAACTGAAGCAGTTGAGAGAAAACTGTCAAACCTTGCTCGACTCTGATGGATGGATACTGGTATTTCCATCGAATTAGCAATTTCGATAACTTCCTTGACTTTGTCGGTATCTAGCCGATTGGATGGCACAACTACAGTTGTAACATTTAGTGCTTCACCAATAGTTTCGATTAGTTGAAAACAACTTTTATCTGTCGTTATGAGATGTACGTCCATAAAACTATAACTGCAATGGTTGCCCCTAGCAGCGTATAAAGACTAAATTAACATCATCTACCAACAGACAAAATGCTCATGAACATTTTAGTAGTTCACTGACATTTTCGAATCCTATATTCATAACAGCATCTATTATAGATAGGCCCGGCACAAAGTCAGGCGAGTTATGCTGAAAATATTCTAGATTCTGGAAATTTTGGTGTGTTACTCGAATACCGACCGACTCATAGACGGTCTCATCAAGATAACTTAAAGCTCCTTTGCCCGTTAAATACTCTGTTCCACCAACCTGCTTTGTCAAAGAGCTCAACAGGTGATTCGATTTGCCGGTATGTATCAGCTTCGATGACCAATACATCTTCTTATTACATATTCCCAATTGCTTACAAAGAACTACGATAGCTGTACTATTATATTCTGCTACCATAATTTCAGGATTACTAATTAAGGGTTCTAGCACAGGGAAAACTTCATCGAAATGCGGAGCCCTTCTGTAGTTAGTTTCAATCGTTTTTGACACTTTTTCCCGCCATCGTACTTCTCGATTAAACCCCACTTCATTTATTTTCCCATTACCTTTAAAGTGTCTATCTATCGATGCTGTTACCCATCTTGGCTCACCAGAGACTAACATCTTCACACGGTTAGAGTTAGCGCCAGCTCCAGATTTTGGAAATTGCACATCGTCCAAGAATATAAAAACGTCAGCAACTAGAATTTTGTGGAAGAATCCGAGCCACGGAAAAAAATTAGGTTGATGAATTGCAACTATCATCTGAAGCCTTTGCCCACTATGTATATTCTCGTCCAACAAATCGAGGTTAATTGAAACACCTAGCGTAGTCGTTTACGTTACAACCCATGGTCTGCTCAGAACAGATAACTAAAGTCATCCCATTAAGTAACCAGTCAGCTAGTTGGGCAATCTAATGAAAATTATCGACTAAGCAAAGGTACTGAATTAAGTCGCAAGTTTATCGGCTAAAAAACTGATTACCAAATCCACGTTTAACATCTCTATTTGATCTTCCGGGGTAATAGATATTTGATACTTTTCTTCTATAGATGAAATTAATCTTATATGCCCTATAGAGTCCCAAGCTTCAATAGTATCTGGGCTTGTATTAAGATCGACTTCATCAGGATTAATGTCGAAAAGATCTGACAGAATTTCTATAAGGTCAGAATATAGAGTCTCACGAGAAATTTGGTTAGTTATCATGCTTTACCGTTACCCAGGCTGGTATTTTCATTGGCTCACTGTTAATCAAATCCCGTTCGAATTTACCGGGTTCATCGCCGGACAGAAATCCACGATCAAGATAAAATTCTGAAACCATCTGATTCTTTCTTGATTCGATAAATCTTCCAATCAATTGCCTAACGCCTTCTCGCCGCGCGTCATTTTCAATTATTGTCAATATTGAATCTTCTATCTTTCGACCTAATACACGGCAACTCATCAAGAAACTATCGATCTCACGACGAGAATCATCGCTCGAATTTCGAGTGACCACAACCCCAATTAACCCATAATCCCCAAATCGATCCTCTAACCGTGCGATACGAAGTGTAACATCTGGGTCTTCCATAAATGACAAAACGTCAGAATATGCATAACGTCTTGTAGTAAGGTTAAACTGATTTGTGCGTGTAAAAAGCTGAGTAATTCGTTCTAGTTCACTGTCCTTTGGCGGGCGATACTCAAGACTAAGGTCCAGACTTGTCAGAAAACTTTGAATATCTTGACTAGTTGATTTCTGCCTCTCACGGGCTTTCTCAGCAGAGTAACCGTCCGCTCGTCCTAAATCTTCCTCGGTTAGCCCAGAACTTAACAGTCCTCCACACCTCAAAACAAAATCAGTAAAATTACTCGCTGTCCCGTCAGCCAAGATAGTCTTGACCTCTGGGATACGGTCCTGCATTAAGGCAATTTCAAGTGGATTATCATCCATAAAAACAAAAGAGTCCGGTGAAAGATTCAGCTGCTCCGCCACGGACAGTAGATTAGCCGCTTTATCATTCCAATCAATTTTTACCGCCGAGAAGTCAGACACTGATAATGGCATTTTTGGATTCGTTTCAAAGCCTTCTAATGCATCTGCTTGATTATTCTTACTTAATAGAACCAGCAATATTCCGGTTGCTCTCAAATTCTTAAGAAACGTCTGGAAATCCTTGTAAGCGTTTCCTGGCCATAGCGCACTAGCATCTACACCATTTGGACCATCTTCACCGACTATTCCATGCCAAAGCGTATTATCTAAATCAAGCGCTAAAACCTTACGTCGCCCAACAAAAATCGATGACAGGAATTCAGAGATTTCATCTGCTAGTGGTTTCAACGCCCTTGTGGATACAGAGGCATGGGTATGATGATGTGCTATATGATCAAACCAAAATGACCTCCCAAAATCGCTGACAGTTTCTGCATAATCGAATACAAATGCGTTCGGGACCTCACGAGCTACCTTGCCCACTTGGTCATTAATTCTGGAAATTCTTCCCATTCGGCTAACATTTGATCGGCGGTCAAAATACCGCTCTACACCTCTTTTCTGGACTATAAATGTCGACAAAATAACCGGTATAGAACTTCGTTTACGGAAGGATTCTAAACAACTGTGAATTAATCCCAAGAGTTTTGATTCTTCGTCATCTAAATCAATCTCGTTAACTACCAAGTGTTCATGCGCCAACAGTGGAACGACATCTTCTAAATGAAGAATCAAAAAGACGACGTCGGGTTTAAATTTATCAAGTTCACCTGGTAAAGTTAAAATCGTCGCCCATTGGTCATATGCAAAATTCTTAAAAGCTAGGTTACGCCCCGCACAAAATTCGCTAACGCGTAACGCTGGTTCTATTAACTCAAGCGTAAACGAGCTTAGGATTGCAACTCGCAACGATTGGAGCTGGTGTAATCCTTGGAATTGCTTGATACGATTTGCAGAAAATTGTGTCGCTTGAGTTGAATTATCTATTGATCGAAAAGCAACCAGAGCTGCCAAGAATTTAGATAAACTTGTACCACTAGCGGCGTCCCTCAAAAGTTGCTTTACAGGTTTTTCCCTGCTCAGCTCTTCCGGGTCATCTAGAGTTGGGGAAGAGTCCATCAGTACATTGATGTGCCTCCATCCACAACAAGGGTCTCCCCATTAACATATTGACCATCGGGGCTAACTAGGTATGCTACGGCTCCAGCAACGTCCTCGGGCCGCCCAAGACGTCGCATAGGATTCTGGATCGACGCGACTTTCCTCTGACGATCCTGAACTCCTGAGAGGAGTGATGTTTCGGTCATTCCAGGCGCCACTAAGTTTGCTCTGATTTGATAGCGACCATAATCGACTGCTAAGCAACGTATCCAACCAGCAAGCGCAGATTTTGCTACAACGTAGGGCGCGAAATTTTTCGGTGGTGCACCAATTGCGTAATTAGACCCTATCGCAACGATTGAACCACCACCTAATTTCTGCATGTGGGGCAGTGCTGCAGAAACCAATGCATGGGCACTTTCAATTTGACTAGTGAAGTGTCTTGCAAACTGACCAAAGCTGGATCCTGCTGCAGGCCCATTCAGATCACGATCACTAGCATTAAGTATCAAGGTGGTTGCAGGGCCAAACCTTGATCTAAATTCATTATAGACACCCAACATAGACGCTGGATCAGATAAATCTGCTGCTAATGTATGTGCGTTATTTAACGTCTGTGCTAAAGCCTCCGCTTCGTCACGGGAAGTCTTGTATGTGAGTCCTAAAGTAAATCCCATCGAATCGAGTCGACGAGCAATCGCGGACCCAATCCCTCGGCTCGCTCCTGTAACAACAGCTATTTTATCTAATTGGCGATCGACAGTTTCGCTATCTGATTCTGAAGAACCAACGTAAACAACCTCACCTTTCCCAGCCATAACTTCCTCGCCGAGCTGGTTCGTAGCCTTACAAGCTAAATTCATCAAACCAGTTGCCTGAGAAAAATCAATTACTTCGACTGAAAGCAAGAGCTCATCACCGATAAACACAGGCTTCAGAAACTTAAAACTTTGTGAAGTCCAAAGGGCGCCGGGGCCAGGTATATTCATACCTATCAGACGCGAAAATAAAGACCCAAATGACATGCCATGGGCGACTCGCCGATGGAATCTTGTAGTTTGGGCATATTCAGCATCAACATGAAGAGGATTCTTATCCCCCGACCATTCGGAGAAATCTCGCACTAACTTGTCTGTGATATCTACCTTTAATTCGGCTCGATCACCAGGGTT
>CEUS01280357.1_pt1 | contig 10318 bp, 7 predicted proteins | sample 427031 | NCBI WGS metagenome assembly CEUS01 (sample SAMEA2622837, study PRJEB7988) | marine metagenome | biome: marine biome (ENVO:00000447); feature: marine epipelagic mixed layer (ENVO:xxxxxxxxx); material: "saline water (ENVO:00002010), including plankton (ENVO:xxxxxxxx)" | depth 140 m | reverse complement strand
CTCGACATCGGGATTAATCTCAAACGGAGCAAGCACCCCTTCCTTGGTGAGATTCAACCCTGTGCTCACTCTATAACCATTTCGCCACTCCACATGATTATCGATATGCGTGTACTGCGTTTCCTGCTGGCCAGTTAGGAAGTTGAAGATCGTGTAGTGGGCCATGTGCGGATTGAGTTGAAGAATACCGTGCGAATTATCTGGACGAAACATCGCTCGAGCTTCACCGTCAACCCGTCGGTAGCCTCTACGAGCGTAAAAGCCCACCTCAGGATTGAAATTCGGCCCAACCTCCGTAACCCCGCCACCAAAACGGTATCGCTCAGATGCGTAGTTCGCGATAGTACTGAGCGCGTGCGTATTGGTCACTGCATCAGGACTTTCCGTTCTGGCGGCAAACCCTGAAACCGTGCCCTTTTGCCCGATACCCCACCGCCCGTCTACCGCGTAGCTCCGATTGAAATTTCCAGCCGCAGCAGGGGCACCCACTGCTGACCGGTTCACAAAGATCGCTCCAATATTCGAACGACTAGCGAAATCCTGCCGCACACGAGTAACTGTAAAGTTGTTGGCAGAGGTAGAGGTCCTGCCCATCGCTTGGGTCTGCATATTGAGCAATCCAATATTGGTAGCTTTACCGATCTTGCCAGACAGCCGTCCCCCACCCGTGATGGGAACTGGCTCTCCTCCGTGACCGATACCGATGCGACGACTAAAGAATATTTCGAGCTGACCTGGCTGCCCGACAGAAAACAGGCCGGCATTCTCTAAGAAGAACGGGCGCTTCTCTGGGAAGAAGAGATTAAATCGATCGAGGTTAACTTGTTGGTCATCGACTTCGACCTGTGCAAAGTCGGTGTTGTAAGTTAAATCCAGCGTCATACTCGGCGTCACGCTATATTTCAGGTCACCACCGAAATCCCCGATTACCACCCCCTGACCTCCATCCCAATGAATCTCTTCCCCGAGCAGGTATGGCGTGATCTTTAGATTACGCTGTCGTGGTACCGCTAGGCCTTGTAATTGTCCTGCTAGGGCCAGTCGAGTAAGACTAAATTGCCTAGGCAATGGAGCCCAGTATGATTGTTCATTTCTGGTCCGGATATTGCGTTGAAAGTTAAGCCCCCAACTCTGAAGATCACTTGCAGGATAGCGAAGTGTCCGGAATGGAATAGCGAACTCTGCTGTCCAGCCTATATCTGAAACCTGAGTCTCCACCTGCCAGACTCCATCCCAGTTCAAGTTAAGTCCTCCGCCCGAACCACCCTGCTGCTGACTGCCGGACCGGCGGACCATTCCTCGTCCTCCGCCACCCTGTCCCTCATTGGTCACCTGTCCGTCATACTCGATACCGGCCGGATTGGTTCCGAACACAAATCCGGTTTGCCTATCAAGAAACGTATCGAGGATTATCTGAAAGCTATCGGTCTCTTGAAGCTGAGAATCACGGCGACTGTCAGCCACAATAATCGTGGCCGGATTTTCGACATAACACACAACACCAAAATACAGAGTGTCCTCCGTATACACGATGAACACATCCGTATGCTCGGACGCTGGATTGCCCTCATCTGGAGTGTTCTGTGTGAAAGCGGATACCGGCAATGCATCAACCCAAGCAGGGTCGCTTAGCACATCACCATCAACAACAGGACCAGTCTCGATCCTCATCGCTTGGGCAACCTTGGGTTCTACTGCAGCCACTGCCTCCTCGGAGGCCAGGGTCACTGCCTCCCCTCGAACCACCCAAATCGCTCCAAACAACAGTGCGACGACCCACTGGATTAGAAAGAGGCAAAGTGGCCTCATAGAGCAGCAAACCCTTTCTACTGACATCACAGGTGTCCTTGATGTTGTTGAAGAACAAATGCCGCGATATAACCTGTACAGTTGGAGCACCAGTCCAACCACCCGCTAAAACATCAGGATATCTTCACCTCGAAACATTGATGCCCACAAATGACACACTTATCACATGACCCACCATTTTAGGCACGTACAACTTCCAAACGCACCGGACACTATCGCTCCTGATGGCTCCGAGGTTCGCGTCCTCGGTAAATTGACCCATGGGAGCCTCGCGCACTTCACCCTTGCCCCAGGGCAGATCTCAAAGCCAGTCAAACACCAAACCGTAGAAGAAATGTGGTACGTGATAGGGGGAACCGGACAGATGTGGGTACGGCAGGCTGAATCCGAACAGATCGTTAATTTGTGCCAAGGGACAGCACTCTGCATCCCTGTAGGTACCCACTTTCAATTCCGATGCGATTCCGTAGAGCCTCTAGTGGCAGTTGGAGTCACTATGCCCCCATGGCCTGGCATGGATGAAGCAATTATCGTCAAGGGCATCTGGCATCCAAGGGCCTGAAGTCACACCATGTCAATCATCTTCCTCGAAAGACATCAGAAGGCCACTACCCACGGTACATATCCACCTGGAAGCCAGCGATGCTTCGCTCACTAGCATTACCTAGCGCAGGAAACGCAGTAAGACACCTGACTCGCCGTGCAGACCGACAAACGATTAAACCAAATACGACCACAACCCGATAACCCTCCTTGAGTGTTTTTTCGACCGAGAGATTCGATTATGAGACCCTGGCTGCCATGCAACCTACCTATTGGACTTTGCTTTTTGATGGTCGTTCACACTCAGACACCGACTGTCATTCAAGGCCATGTGCAGAGACAATCTGAGTCAGACGCGCTTGAGTGTCTAGCGCTAACCCTTTATTGGGAAGCCGGAGGCGAACCCTCAGCTGGTTTAGCCGCCGTCGGCTGGGTTGTTCTAAACCGTCAGGCTCACCCAGACTTTCCTTCTACAATATGTCAGGTAGTCCGAGAAGGAGACAACCAACCTGGCTGCCAATTCACCTACTCGTGCGACGGAAAGAGTGACACACCAGCTGATCTTAAGCTCTGGTCTCGCGTTCAAACGATCGCGCAAGAAGTGATAAAACAAACGATCCCTGACCCCACCAACGGAGCTCTTTTCTTTCACGCCGCCAACCTAGCAGAGGTTCCCTGGGCCATTCCCCGAGAACGCACAGCGCAGATTGGCAATCAAATCTACTACCGATAACTAGTGGTCGCTAAGATCTGAGACTCCCAACGCCCTCTACCTGTGGTTCACTCGCCTACACCTGGTGGAGTGAGTGATGAATAAAGCCCTTCCGAAACGGGCATCATCCACCACGAGCCTAACTGAGAGCTTTCTCCTACAACACGAGCCCCTTACGGGCCCGCAGAATCAGCTCTTCCTGAACTGCATAGCGTGGTTCTCCACTCTTAGCCGTTCTTAGTACATAACTACCGTCCGCTTGGCAATCCCAGACCGAACAATTATCTCGGTCATAGGCAGCAAGGATCTCATCGAGTTCCGTTTTTAATTCTTCAGACTCGACCGGAATCACCGTCTCAACACGCCCGTCTAGATTACGTCTCATCCAATCTGCCGAACCGATGAAGTGCTCGGCGTGATCACCATTCACAAAGCGGAACACGCGACTGTGCTCAAGAAATCGACCAACAACACTGAAGACGCTAATGTTGTCCGATAAACCTTTCACCCCAGGCCGCAAACAGCATAAGCCCCTTACGCTGAGTCGAATCCGAACACCAGCCTGACTCGCCTCATAGAGTTCTTTGATAATTTCCACATCCTGCAACTGATTCATTTTGGCATCTATTCCAGACGGACGCCCAGCTCGAGCATGGCTAGCTTCTCGTCGAATCAGTTGGGTAAATCGCCTGCGCATCGACACAGGCGCCACTATAAGCTTGCTGTGCTCAGGGGAAGGAATAACCCCGGTCAGAGAATTGAAGACAGTAGCAACATCCTGGCAAATAGTCTCATTCGCGGTCAGTAAACCAAGGTCCTCATAGACTTTGGCCGTTCCTGAGTGATAGTTGCCGGTACCAAGGTGGGCGTAAAATCGGACACCTCCAGCCTCTTCCCGAACTACCAGAGCAAGCTTAACGTGGGTCTTCAAACGTTCTACACCGTAAGAAACGTGCACACCTTCCTTTTCAAGGAAGTTTCCCCAAGCGATATTAGGAGCCTCATCAAGTCGGGCTGTGATTTCGACCAATACCGCCACCTGTTTACCTCTCCTAGCCGCATCAGCAAGAGCACGCAGCAATGGCGAATCACTACTGGTTCGATAAATAGTCAACTTGATGGCTAGTACCTTCTCATCAATAGCCGCTGCATTGAGAAAACGCAGCACCGTCCTGTCAAAACTCTGATAGGGATGGTGGAGCAAAATATCTCCACGAGCTATCTCATCGAAAATCGCCGCTGTACCCGTAGGCGACAGAGCCTGCAGGCGAGGGTGCTCTACCGGCTGATGGGGAGGTTCAAGCAACTCCAAACGGCCCTGGCTATCAAAGTCTCGTAGATCGCACAACCCCAGAGGGGCCTCGCTCCGATACACATCATCGCTTCCAATAGCTAACTGCGTTACCAACCACTCCACTAGGTGTTCAGGCATTGCACTATCTACCTGCAACCTGGCAACACCAGCAAACCTCCGCGCTTTCAGCTCTGAACTAACCTGACGAATAATGCTACCGGGTTCCATAACAGGGCTGTCATCGCCACTTTCTTCATCTCGGTCGACAGCTCCCTCTATTCCTCGGGTCACACGAAAGAGATGCACCACAGCAGGTGAAGGGGATGGATATATCAGGTCGAAATTCGCAGCAATAACCTGCTCAATTGGAACTACAGCCGTGCGATCTGGCAGTCGCACCCAACGTGGCCGATTCCCTGGGACTTTAATCCTGAGAAAGCGAACCCCACCATCCTGAGGAATCGAAACGGCCAAATTCAAACCCAAATTACTGATGAAAGGGAATGGATGCTCGGAATCAACGGCTAGCGGCGTCAGGATGGGCTGAATATTGCGAGCAAAATAGTCGCGCAGTGCGGCACATTCTTCTCTGGCCAACTCCTGGTGATCCAAGATCGGAAGGTCTGCCTTCGACAGGGCTGGCCGCAATTCATCACGCCATAGACGACTAAATTCGCACACTTGAACCAAAAGTTGCTCGCGACACGCCTGAAACTCTTCCAAAGGAGTACGTCCGTCGACAGATACGGCTGTCAGCCCAGCCGCAATCTCTCGCTTCAATCCGCTTACTCGCTTCATGAAAAATTCGTCATGAAGCATGCCGATGATCCCAGCGAACTTAACCCGCTCAAGTAATGGAATATCGTCACGCCCAACCATATGTAAGACGCGCCTAGCGAATCCTAGCCAACTCAACTCCCGACTGACGAACGCCTTAGACAGCCCAAGCTCTCGAATGCGTCCCGCAATAGATTGAGATTCCGTGGTCACAGTAATTGCTAATGTTAATATTCCGTTCAAGGATCGATTATAGGACATACTCGTGGGCAACTCGGTTCGGACAATTCCCGAAAGCATCGCCGCCGTCGATCTTGGTTCCAATAGCTTTCACATGCTCATTGCTCGAACCAAAGGAGGCGAGCCGATTGTCATCGACCGGCTTCGTGAAATGGTTCAACTTGCCTCTGGGCTAGACAAGATGGGCCGTCTAACGCTACCGATCAAACAAAAAGCAATCGGCTGCCTTAGACGTTTCGGACAGCGTTTACGGCATACTCCATCCACTGCCGTTCGCGCGGTAGGCACGAACACTCTGCGTGCCGCTGAGAACGCCGGTGAATTCTTGACCGACGCAGAAGAGGCCTTAGGTCACTCCATTGAAACAATCTCAGGCATCGAAGAAGCCCGCCTAATTTTTCTCGGTGTTACCCAAACACTTCCAGAGCCCAGAATCCGACGACTAGTTATAGACATAGGTGGGGGAAGCACGGAACTAATTGTCGGCAAAGGGATTACCCCTCAGGACATGGAGAGCCTCTATATGGGCTGCATCACATTCAGCCAAGTCTATTTTCCTGACGGAAGACTCACGACTGACAACTGGCGTCGCGCCGAACTAGCAGCCCTCCAGGAACTGGAACCAATCCGTGAACGATTTCTCCGGTTCAACTGGCAGGAGGTAGTAGGCGCATCTGGAACGATCCGCGCTGTTTATGACCTTGTGATCAACTACGGTTGGGACGATTCTGGGATCACAGCACCATCGCTACGAAAGCTACGTGACCTAATCTTGAAAGCGGGTCGAGTTGACCGATTGAAGCTCTCGGGCCTCAACCCGGCACGGCAATCCACCATTGCCGCCGGCATTGTCATCCTACTTGCCCTGTTCGACACTCTATCCATTGAGTCGATGCGACGCTCCGATGGTGCCCTACGCGAAGGCCTGCTCTATGACCTCCTAGGTCGCATTCGAGAGACCGATGTCCGAGCCAGAAGCGTCTCTGCTTTGACAGATCGCGCTAGCGTAGATCAGACCCAAGCCGATCGGGTTCAATTCACCGCGCTTGCCTTACTCGGCCAAGTAACAGAAGACTGGAATCTTAACGACCACGACGCGCATCAGTTCCTTTCCTGGGCGGCACAACTCCACGAGATCGGGCTCGACATCGCTCACAGCCACCACCATAGGCATGGCGAGTACATAGTCACACATGCAGACTTACTGGGATTTTCGCTACCAGAGCAGCAGCTCCTAGCAACACTCGTTCGCTCACACCGCCGCAAGTTCCCATCGTCAACCTTCAGCGACATCCCGTTCCGTTGGGCGAAGGTGGCTGAAAGGTTGGCGATTCTACTTCGTCTGGCGGTCGTGCTCCACCGTAGTCGGAGCCCCTTAGCACTGCCGCCCCTCAGACTTGAAGCTTTAAAAAAACACCTGAAACTTCGTTTTCCCAGCGGCTGGTTAGACGAGCATCCTTTAACCCGCGCGGACCTCACCACCGAAACTACTTACCTGAAAGCAGCCGGCTACCATCTATCTTTTAAATGAAAGCTATTAATCAAACTAAATAGCCTGCCAAGGCGCCTCGCCTTACAAGCCTCAAAGCCTTTCTGTACTAGCGCAATAACTGAATCAACTCATCACGACAACAGGCTGAAGTCGACATCAGCGTTCTAGACTAGCCATGTCGAAACAAAACGGCACCTAAAACGGGACCCCACCCGTAAGCAGCCCGGCGATCTCGGACCAGAGCCCAACATAGGCCCTAGCCGCGGCGCCAGTCTGTGAGAACGTCAACAGTGGAGCCCGCTTGGCGCTCATCTGTTCCACCTCACTAGAGCAAGGAATCATTGTCCGAAGAACAGGAAATGGCAGGTCCTCTGCATGTTCACAGATTTCGCGATGGAGTAACTTACGGTTATCCACCATCGAAAAAAATGTCAGAACCTGAACATCAAATGCCCGAGTTCGCAAATGCTTGGCAAGCTGCTTCAGTGTCCGTCTGGAGAGTGTCGTGGGTATTGTTGGAACCACCAAAACATCGGAGAGAAAGAAGACTGCTTCTGACACCAAAGAAATGCTAGGAGCACAATCCAAGAATAGGTAATCGTAATGGTCCGCCAACGACCGAACCCGACGATTCAGTCGGCGAGCATCCTTAGCCTTCCCGAGAAGGATATCTAGATGTCGATAGGAAAAATCTGACGGTAAAAGGTCGAGACCGTCATAGTCTGTCGCTCGAATATGCTTTTGCCAAGACCACTTATCACCACCAAGCAGCTGATTGCCACCACCTTTGACTTTCGCTTTAGCGCGAAAACAATATGTCGCTGCACCCTGTGGATCTAGGTCACAAACAAGGGTTCGAAACCCTGACCTTGCAGCCAAATATCCCAAGTTGACCGCCGCGGCGGTCTTTCCAACACCTCCTTTAAGGTTGTAGGTCGCCAGAACCTTCATCGGACTAGCTCTAACAGAGCTTCAGCAGTCTTTTCACCAGTAAACCCACTGATACTCTTTTCCAATTGGGATTTGACCAATTTCTGCCGAGCTTCTAGACGTTCGATCAACCGCCCCATAGAAAGAAAGACCGAAGCTTCTGTGCCGCTTCGCGCAAACAGTTCCTCAGCCATCTCCCGAACAGCTACCTGTTGCACGGACAAATCGTTGTATAGACCCAACCTATCCTGCAATCCTTTTAGCGACCGAATCACAGAATTAGCCTGCTGGACATCGCATAGGCTGCGAAAGAATTCCAGCAGGTACCTCAGCCTCTTACAATCTATGCGTAATCGATGAATGGTCTCAGACGGTGTCTCTTTGCGCAATCCCAGAGCACGCTTGTACACCCTGGAGTAAGCCCGAGCTATTCGATCTTCAGCAATTTCCGATATCGGCAGCCCCGCTTTCGGGCCTCTCTCGTCAACATCGGTACCGATCAGAGCATTCCAGTGAGCCTTGAGTTTTAGATACCGCCTCGTATCAAGCCCTCTAAGAAGCCTCCTGCGCGAAACAAGTCGACGGCGGCGAAGGTGCCGCACCATTAATTCAAAGTCAGTTTTCGGAAATTCGGCCTCATAGCCTGCAATACTCAGCAAATGCACATCGAGGTCTCTAGTCGGCCCCGTCAATTTGCCGAGCCAAGCGAACTCGCCACGGAAATGGCGTTCGAGGTCGTCGGCGAATACTCCTTTCACCTGACCGAGATAGGAGCGGGTTCGTCGTACCGCAACTCTAAAGTCATGGAGAAACTCCGGATCCAAGTCATCACGCAGCCCACGTTCATTGGCTTCTACTGCATTCAAAAGCTGGACCAATATCTGCTTACTTGCAGTGTCGGTACGAATGCCAGGCTCAAGTCGAACAATCAACTTTCCTGTGTAATCCAAGGGACAACATCCCGCAGTCACCAGAACACGTTCTACTTCACTACCGCAGCACCGAACCAAGCCTGCTTCATGCTCCAAGAAACGTACAATCGCAGCGTACTCCTTCCGATAACCTGTCAAAGGTTCAACTTTTAAACGAAGGTGCTTCAAACGACCAGCTGTTGAATCACCAAGTACAGCATCCCTATCCAGGCTTAAACGGGTGACAATCTTCTCTCGCCTGTCCAACACAGCAATGCGTTCGCTATGCCGCTCAATCCTTGCTATCGGCAAGAAGCGACGGAGCTCGGTCACCTTCTCAAGCGCCTCCCGTGCCTGACAAAGCGGCAAGTCTCGAGCAAACTGAGGCACGGAGTTCAGTGTCATGCGGTAACGAGTTGTGCCCTCAAGATCAACCAAAGAAAGTAGATAGCTTCCTTCACTCGGAGCCGACACCAGGCCGGCTGCATTGCGGTACAGCCGCCAGTCAAATGTGTCGTAGTACGTCAATTCAGAGACCACTCTCCCCAACCGCTGAATCCGAAATTTTCCAGTAAGCTGACGCTTAATATCTTGAGCGGACATGATGGTTTCAAGAACAAAGCTAGCCACAGGACAAGCCGAATCCTGAGAGTTTCCAACATCGCCTAGGGCTCTACGGCCCCCTTGCTCAAGCCTTCCCACAATTTTTCCCGATCCAATGTTTTGTCTCAGCGGAGATGCAGGCCCCCACTCGGACTTGAATTAAAGATCAAAGATTCGACCGAACTATCGCCCCTCTGTCAAGCTAGACCAGAGCGACTAGGTCAGGTTTGAAGGACGCAGAGCGACCCCAGAACCCCACAATTAACCGACTCGACTAGGTAAACCTAAGCTTTTCAAGTCGTTTAAGGATTGACAGCAGCACCCAAGCCTGTCTAAATTGAGTGTGAAGGGTGTAATTTGGTAGCTGAGATATATCAAGTAGCAAGCCCTAGCTCTGATTTGCCCTGCGTTATCCGAAAAAAGACAACTAGCAAGAGATTTAGATGAAAAGGGGTCAAACAAGTGTTTGAACAAATAGCCGCCCACCTGTTCAAGCCCACTTTTCTGGCCAAGCGCTCGTTGATGCTGGAGGACATGACCTGGTGGGTTAGCCTGCAAGTTGTGAGACATTGATGCTAAAAACTCGATATTCGTTCATCATTGCCAACCGTTCATCTGGAGCCGTGCATCGCCTCACGGTAACTGCAGGATCAGCATTGGCAACAATACTCGCATTACTGGCTGTTCCAGTCTGGCTGTCGTTGCAGTCCCACTTGGCTGCAACTGACACAATCAAGCAGTTGAAGCTCCGGAACGCAGCCTCGGAATCTCAGAACGCATTCTACCGAACGGCCACAACCGAGCTGTCCGACAGAATCGGAGCACTCCAGTTGGTGGTTGATCAACTGCATGACCAATCGATAGTAGCGCCGGAGCTTCGCCAAGCTATGACCCAGCTCCCCGTTCAGGGTAACCCTAGCAGTACAAAACCTAAACCAGCTAGCGCTCTCCATGCCTCAACCGAAACCTTCGGCCTCATCAACGATCTACTCAATATCCTTGACCTT
>CEUS01023224.1_pt1 | contig 10319 bp, 7 predicted proteins | sample 427031 | NCBI WGS metagenome assembly CEUS01 (sample SAMEA2622837, study PRJEB7988) | marine metagenome | biome: marine biome (ENVO:00000447); feature: marine epipelagic mixed layer (ENVO:xxxxxxxxx); material: "saline water (ENVO:00002010), including plankton (ENVO:xxxxxxxx)" | depth 140 m | reverse complement strand
TTAGCTGGTTTGTGCCGTTAGCTGGTTTGTGCCGCAACAACCATTTTCCTGAACCGGCGCACCTGTGCAGCCAACGCTGCCACTGGATTCTCGGGTTTACTGGACGCTTCCAGCATGACCCAACCCGCGTAGTCTGATTGAACTAGCAATTGAATCAGACGGGCGTAGGGATAGCTCCTGCTCTCGAGTTCACGCACATGCAGAGTCGCACCAAACCGGTCCCGCACCAACTGAAAGTTTTCGGTGATGCCCTTGCCTGTCAAATCCGCGGCGTTGGAATTCCAGCAGACGGCCACATTCTTATTCTGGGCTACATCCATGATCGCCTTGATCGTTGGTAATTCAGCACACTGCCCATGCACCTCCAAACGCACTTGCTGACCGTACTGCCCAGCAAACTCTCCAAGCTCGTTTAATGATCGACCGATCTGTTCAATCGTCTGCTGCCTGGGAACATTCGGGTAAAAACGATCCGGCTTGACTTTCACGCCACTGCTACCCACATCGTGACTGAGCACGATAAAAGCTTTCGTGGCGTCAATCGCCTCGCGCACGACAGCGGGATCGGGGTTGTCAAACCTCTCGTTACTTCCGAGGCCGACCAGTGTGACTTCGCTATCGGCAAATCGGCGGGCAACCTCTTTGCGCTGCTGATTGTTCAGACCAGGCTCAACGCCATGTGCGTGTGTGCTACGAAGTTCAACGCCCAGGCAACCCGCCTGTTCACAATTAGAAATTAGCTGTGGAAGTTTCCAGCTTTGCCCCCAGAGGTAGGTTACTAAACCGTACTGCATCTTATCGCCTGGCCGCGATTCTTCAGGTTTCGCCATCAACAGGGACGGGCATCCCACCAGGGCACCAGACGCGGCGAGCCCGACGGTCAATTCGCGACGTGAAAATTGCATGGCTTCGTTCTCTGATCACAAGGGGGTAATCGCGTGTTTCACAGGCAACAGTCTCGGCACGTTAAGGGTAGCAAGCTGCGGAGATATCCAACCACAATTAAGCTCTGGTTTTGCCAGGCAACGGGAGCTCACACAATACACGGCTAATTCCAGGCACATCCAGCCCGCGTCACAACGAATACCGTGAAACGGAATACTTGTCGGAAATTCCCTGGAATCCGCGGCCGCAAATTGTCGCACGCCAGGTCGAGTCTGTCCAGCAATCCTCTGGATACCTGAACGCAAGATAATTGGGCAAGCTATGTTTCAAAACACACCCCCAGCGTTCGTTCGAACTCGATGCGGAAGCACCCAATTATGCTGCGTCCCTACAATCGCTTTGTCCCCTACATTGCAAACCTGCTGCTCGCAGCTGCAGAACTGGCAGCGGCGCAGTCCTGCCATAGCGACGAACTCGCTTCAATTACCTCAGTTCGCTTACAGAAGCATGTCGAGATACTCGCCGACGACAGTTTTGAGGGACGCGAAGCGGGGACTCGGGGCGGGCGGGCGGCCGCAGGCTACCTGGTACAGTGCCTGCAGCAATGGGGCCTTACTCCCGCCGGAGAAAACGAGAGCTATTTCCAGAACTTCGACCACGGCTTTCGCAATGTGTTGGCAAAGATCAACGCAAACAACTCACCCCAAACAAGTGGAACGATCGTTGTCTGCGGGCACTATGACCATGTTGGCTTGGGTAACCGCACCAACAGCTATGGCCCCATCGGACTAATCCACAACGGGGCCGATGACAACGCCAGCGGAGTCGCCGCCTTGCTGGAACTAGCCCGCTGCCTGGTGCGGATCCAGTCAAGTCTCAAGAAAAATGTGCTGTTTATTTTCTGGGATGGTGAAGAACGTGGTTTACTCGGATCCAGATACTGGCTGAAACACCCAACAGTTCCGCTCGATCAGGTCGATCTAGTAATCAATGCCGATATGATTGGACGGCTACGCCAGAAACGCCTCGAAGTCCTGGGAACGCGTAGTGCCTTCCATTTACGCCAACTCGTAAGTCGTCAAAATCTCGACTCACAGTTAAGAATCGATTTCATCTGGAAACTCACTGCCAACAGCGACCATTACCCGTTTATTGAACACGGCATTCCCGCCATGATGTTCCATACCGGCGTGCATGAAGATTACCACCGCCCGACGGACGAGTCGCACTTACTGAATCTCGCAGGACTGGAAACAATTACGTGCCTGCTCCGTCGTGTCGTATGGCAAGCCTGTCAGCAAGAGCCAGGCTTTCGTTACCGCGACGCATGGCAAGAAGAAACGGATACAAACCGCCAGGCGATAGAAGCCGAATCGCGTACCCCTTCACCTCGCCTCGGTGTGCAATGGGATACCGATGATACATCGTCCGGGCTGCGCCTGATTTCCGTAACCAGGGACTTGCCAGCTGCGCGGGCCGGGCTCCAATCCCGAGATTTGATTGTCGCTCTAAACGGGCGACAAATCACTGACTCCAGACATTTCCAGAATTCCATCTTGACCCACACAGGTCCCATTGTGTTGTCAGTACAGCGCCCATCGGATCCAAAAGTCCGTGAGATGACCATCGTACTCAACGGTAACCCGCAACCGTTCGGCATCACCTGGCGGGAAGATCCTGCCGAGCCCGGTGTTGCGATAGTGACACGCATCGGTAAAGGTTCCAGAGCTTCAGCGGCCGGCCTGCGTGTGGCCGACCGCCTGTATGAAGTATCCGGTAATCAGTGGCATTCCGGGAAACAACTCGCCCGCTGGCTAAACCACCTGCCAACTCCCCTGCCCTTGCTCGTAGAACGCAACGGGTGCCTGGAAGTCATCGTGCTCAAAGACACGACTACTCCGGCGAGTTTTCTCGCGCCACAACACAACCTGAAATAAACCAGCCTTGCTCGTCGCTGCGAATGAAAGCCCCCGACAAACCCAAGTACTGTTGCACCCACTTGAACTCGGGCATCGTTTCGCCATCCACTTGCTGCTCTCTCAACAACTCTTCGTCTTCCGGTCCCAGCAACCGATTGAGGACACTGCCCAGCATCGATTGTGATTCGGGCATCTTCCCTACACGCAACAGCTCGTAAGAAACTCGGCAGACCTGGTCGATACGTGTGAAAAATCGAAAGCTGTCATCTCCTGCCCCTAAAGCCCTTAGTGCGGCAGCCATCTTCTTGAACTCAGCATCCTCTGACAAAGAAGGCATTGCGACACGCGGCTTAAGCACGTCTTTGATCAGATCAACATGATTGGAAACCAGCAAATTGCCATGAGCTATCGTAATTGCCGAATTCGGCAACATGGCACCCTGGTCTTCTCCTGATTCGTCAAAATCTTCTTCCGCGTCAAAATCACCAAGTCCATCGATGTCCAACTCGTCAACTTCTACTTCTTTCTGCTCCTTGAGTATTTCCCACACAGTGTGTCCCGAGATGCTATGTTCCGTCGCATCCGGATCGCTACGCATGGCCCGATCAATCGCCTGGCGAACCGCTTCTTCATTGGTCAGTTCAATCGCGAACAAGAATCGTTCACTCTCAGGTCCGATCGGCGGCCTGTTGTCATTGAAAGACGTTGCACGGTTACCGAGGTGGGAAATCACGTCCCGACGAATGTCTACCATGGGCCCGCGAGGATCGTCGCGGATTCCATCCAGAATATCATCGAAGATCTTGTCACCAGCAATTTCGTTGACCAGTGGTTTGAACGCGTAAAACGCCTTCTTCACATTCCAGCTAAAGCTGGTATACCCCGACGCATTACCAGGCACCCATGCCTGAGGAATCAGTTCACCCTGGTTAGGGAAATCCAGCAGCTGCGCAGCTGCGCGATACTTTTCGCCGTTCTCTGTCTCAGTCGCGGGGGCGTAAATATAGGTTTGGTGCAGTACTTCGTGTTCTGCGGTCACCAGCGCCAGCTGTCCCCCAATCGCCTTGATTGCGTCAAATCCCTGGTGCTTGAGCACCTTCATCATATCGACACCCTGAATCGGGGGGGTTCCCTGTGACGCCCGAACCACGGTGACGTAACGGAAAGGATCAACGAACCACCGGATTGTTGCCCGCTGGTCATCCATCGATTTACAGGCTGTCTGTACGGTCTGGTAAGCGACAAGTTGCGCAAGTGATTTAGTCTCGGATCCCTGTATACGCCCAATGATTTTTTTCAGAACTTCTACGTGATCTGAAGCCACCAGCTGGTCATTGTGAAGGAAGAACAAAATCTCCGTCGCCTGCTTGTTCTTTTCGGTTCCTGGCAACGTAAAGTGGGAAACCGCGATTCCCTGTACCGCAGTCGTCGACTTCTCTGCTCCCTGTTCTGAAAGTCGTTGCTCTACCTTGCGCAGCAGCGTCTCTGCTTCTTCTCGATGCCCGGTAATGTCTGCGATCATGACAATCGCATGTTGCGCCACATCGCCATCGGGCTGAACCGAAGCCAGACAGACTTCCCCTTCAAAAGCATTCTGCAACTCGACCAGCGTAAAATTGGCAGGAAGCCCAACTTCACCAAACTGGCTCTGCAACTGAGCTTGTAGATCTTTCAGGAAGGGCCGCATCTGCGGGTGTGAGAGAAGCTGGCCAAATTGGGTTTTTTGCCATCCTTTGACCAGCGCATCTGGATTCGGAATAGACACAAACCCAACGGTGTCTTCTGGCAGCAACTCAGCAGCCGGTCGCACGGCATATCCAACGTTGGTTGTCGCCAGCAGGGCAACGGATAAGAAAAGAAGCATGCGTCGCAACACGACGTTTCTCCTGATATTTCCATTTTGGAGGGTGTGAGGATACGGACTTGTATCGGCAAGGTTCAACGGCTGCATGGACCTTGTCTTGCGCGGCCTCCACAGGTTACCTGGGCCTTACAGGACTTATGATCGATACAAGCGTTTGAGAAAATATGCCGGTCAGGAAAGCTCTACCGAGTATTTCCGGCTCTCACGACCACCACGGCGTCGGGGGCAACTCACAGAGGTGTGCTAGACGGCAAAAAATAGAAAGTCAATAATCGCACACATGCGTTCCCGACACCTGGATAGCCTGACGCACGATGCCGTTCACGGCTATCTTCCCTTTACCGCCGCCGAAGAAAATACGGACGAAATCGCAGAGCGGGATCTCGTCGACCACCCGTGGGTGCAACGGTTGCGCCATATCCGGCAACTTCAAACCGCGTGGTGGGTGTTCCCGACAGCGGAGCACACACGATTCCAACATGTATTAGGCGCGATGCACCTGGCGGGCCGCGCCGCAGAAGCACTGTATCCAAGCCTGCGCGAGGTTTATCCCGACACTCCGAGCTGTGCCTATGTAACCTCATTATTGCGAATGGCAGCATTGCTGCATGACGTCGGACACGGCCCCTTCGGCCATTTCTTCGACGAACACTTCCTGCGGCAATATGGTCTCACTCACGAAACTCTAGGGGCGCAGATTATCGAAGATGAGCTCGGGGATTTGCTGCGTTCACTGAGACGCAACCCGAGCGGTGCCCTGGAAGACGGGGAAACCCTGGAACCGGGGCAAATTGCCTGGCTGATTCAGCGGCCAACAACCGCCACAGAATCGACAGAATGGCCCGGCTGGCTTTCCCACCTGCGTGCATTACTCAGTGGCATCTACACTGTAGACAACATGGATTTCGTTCTCCGCGATGCCTACATGTCAGGCTACAACCAGCGGTCAGTCGACGTCGATCGGTTACTTCATTACAGTTTCTTTTCAGCTGCAGGCCTCACGATTCACGATCGCGGCCTGGATACGCTGGTACGATTCATGGGAGTTCGCGCCGAGCTCTTCCGGACAATCTATTTCCACCGTACCGTGCGTGCGATTGACTTGACGCTGAAAGATCTGTTCGAGGAAAGCCGCGAACACTTGTTTCCCGGAGATCCCAGAGAACACCTCGACGAATATCAAGCGTTTACAGAAGCTTCTTTGTTTACCGATGTCAGACGTTGGATGTCCCATGCAAACCCTGTGAAACAAACCCTGGGCACCCGCTGGAACCGTCTGCTGGCGCGAGAAATCAGCTGGAGAATGGCGTCTCAAGTCAATCTGGTGTTCGGAGAATCGGACCACGAAGCGGCAAGCATCTTTAGCGACTCAAATCTCGTTGAACAAAAATTGCGGCAACAACTCGGGGCCACAGCTTCAGAAATTCCTCTGCGTATTGACATCGCTCGACACATCCACCGACCACACACGCGGGGTCCCGTTAATGGCCAGAATTTTCTTTATGATTCGTCGCAAGATCAAGTGCGTCCCTTAGCAACCCACGAACTGTTTTCACGCATGCCCATCAGTTACCGGATCTGTCGCGCGTATGTCCAAGACAAGTCGCACGTGCAGCCTGTGGCATTCGCCCTGGAATCACTCGTCAAGGGCCGCGGGTCCGATGATCTCACCAATATGTAAACACTCAAATAGTCGGCAGCCTGCACATCGCGGCCGCCAATAGTCCCAACAAGAGAAAAGAGAGAGATTATGTTTCTTGGTTTCGGTGAAGTCATGGCCAGAATCGCAACTCCAGGTTACCGGCGTTGGGCGCAATCGGTTCCCGGACAAGTCGATGTAACCTGGGGAGGCGGCGAAGCGAATGTCTGCGCGTCACTGGCCATGTTTGGAAACCAAGCGCGTTACGTGACAGCACTCCCCGACCACGCGATTTCACGTGGCCTTGTCTCGACGCTCCGTGGACTGGGCGTCGACACCGATCAAGTCTACTGGCGTCAGACTGGTCGACTGGGACTGTATTTCGTCGAAATCGGTAGCAACCAACGAGGCTCGACTGTCTTGTATGACCGCAGCGACAGCGCTGTCGCATTGGCCGCGCCTGACGAATACGACTTTGGTGCGATTTTACAAGGAGTCGATTGGCTACATATCTCGGGCATCACGCCTGCCATCAGCGAAGTGGCATGCCAAACCAATCTGGCCCTCGTGCAGCATGCAAAACAGGCAGGTGCGACAGTCTCATGTGACTTGAACTACCGCAAGAAACTCTGGCGTTGGAGTGACCAGTATGAACCTCTTGAACTGGCGCGCAAGGAAATGGCCAAAGTCCTGCCCTTTGTCGACCTGGTAATCGGCAATGAAGAAGATGCCGCTGACGTGCTCGACATTCATGCACCCGATACCGATGTTGCTCAAGGCCACGTCAATGCCGAAGCATACGAGTATGTAGCGGGCAAGATCGCTGAACTTTACCCGAACGTCCAACGCGTCGCGATCACGCTGCGGGAAAGCATTTCTGCCAATCACAACAACTGGGGCGCTATGCTCTATGACGTCGCCAGCGGCACAGCGTTCTACGCACCGCTGGATTCCAGCGACCAGTATGCATCTCTACCCATTCGCAACATTGTAGATCGGGTGGGTGCGGGCGATTCGTTCGCCGCCGGATTGCTCCACGCATTAAATTCCAGCGATTTTTCAGCACCGCAGCAGGCAATCGAATTCGCCGTCGCCGCCAGCTGCCTGAAGCACACTATTCTGGGCGACTTCAATTACGTCACGGTTGAGGAAGTCGCGGCGTTACTTTCTGGAAACACAACCGGCCGCGTTCAACGATGAGCCATGTCACTATCCGTCCTATCCGGCGCATCACCCAGGTTGCACTAATCGATCCTTCCTGCTTTCTTCTTCCCCGCCTCTGTGCGGTCCCCGGTGACCACTTAGAATGTGGCAACGCACCGGTTCCCTTGCTCAGATGATAATCCGCTCACCGTTTGGCAACCAAAGACATGGCGCACGAATATTACGAGAATCCCCTGATTTCACGGTATGCCTCCCGCTCCATGGCCCGGCTGTGGAGCGACCAGCGTAAATTCACTACTTGGAGGCAACTCTGGGTCTGGCTGGCACAATCAGAACAGGAACTTGGCCTGTCCATTACCGACCAACAGTTGGCAGAACTTGAATCTCATATCGAGACCATCGACTTCGCCGCGGCTGCCGATTACGAGCGGCGTCTCCGGCATGATGTGATGGCACACGTCCACGCCTACGCAGATGACTGCCCAACCGCGCGGGGCATCATTCACTGGGGCGCAACAAGTTGCTTCGTTACTGACAACACCGACTTGCTGCTGCTGCGGGAAGCTCTCCAGCAAATTCGCGATCGCCTCGTTTGTGTTATCGACACACTAGCCGGCTTCGCCTCGGCACAACGCGACGTCGCCTGTCTGGCGTACACACATTTACAACCCGCGCAGCCGACCACCGTCGGCAAACGAGCTTGCCTCTGGCTCCACGACCTGGTGTCAGACCTCGCAGATGTGGAATTTCGTCTTGACCACCTCAAGGCCCGCAGCACCAAAGGGACCACAGGAACGCAAGCGAGCTTTCTCGAACTGTTTGAGGGCGACCATCAAAAAGTCCGCCAGCTGGAACGCAGAGTTGCCGAAAAAATGGGGTTTTCGGATAGCTATCCCGTGACGGGTCAAACCTACTCCCGCAAGGTCGACACGCAAATCCTCGATCTACTTTCCGGGATCGCCCAGAGCGCACACAAAGCGGCCAGCGACTTGCGTCTACTGGCAAATCGCAAAGAAATGGAAGAACCATTTGGAAAAGATCAAATTGGCTCGTCAGCTATGGCTTACAAACGAAATCCAATGCGTAGTGAACGCATCTGCTCACTTGCCCGGTATGCAATGAGCCTCCAATCCAGTGCCGCCAATACGCTGGCGACACAATGGATGGAACGTACCTTGGACGATAGCGCGAACCGACGGCTCGTGCTCCCCCAAGCCTTCCTGGCGGTCGATGCGATTCTTCTCATTTATCAGAATGTCACCAGTGGACTAGTGGTTTATCCTCGCGTGATCGACCGCAACCTCCGTGAAGAGCTTCCCTTTATGGCCACCGAGAATATCCTCATGGCAGCAGTGGCGGCTGGCGGAGACCGGCAAGACCTGCACGAGCGTATTCGTCAGCACAGCCAGGCTGCGAGCCAACAAGTCAAGGGTGAGGGACAAGCCAATGATTTGCTGGATCGTCTGGCAGCTGATGAAGCTTTTTCAAACGTTGATTTCGCGGCCACGCTTAACGTTCTGGATTATGTCGGCCGCGCCCCGCAACAGGTCGACGACTTCCTCGCCGAGGTGATCGATCCGATCCGAGCAAAGTACGGTCCGATCGGAGAGTTGAATGAAGACCTGCGAGTCTGAGCCCAGTAACCCATTTGCCTTTGCGACCTGTCAGGCAGGTGCTGAAACCGCCTTGAAAGCAGAGGTAGCGCAACTTGAGCCTGACATCCGTGCGGCTTTCTCACGTCCAGGATTCGTCACATTCAAGCTACCGGCCGGGTATTCCCGGTCCAGTCCGTTCCACTCCCATTCAGTCTTTGCGCAAACTACAGGCTGGTCTCTCGGCTCTGTCCACTGCGATTCCACGACTGTCGGCGCTGCACAGGTCTGGGACCTGGTACAGAATCAGCGGGTGCACCATCTCCATACCTGGCAACGCAATTCTCGAAAAAGCCGTTTAAACCCTGTCACACCCTTGGCCAGCGCAATTGGCCAACAACTTCTCGCCGGACTCCCCAGTGACCGCGCCTCCCTGCCACTCAATCAAATCGCCCAGCGTGGACAACAAGTCCTGGACTGCGTCCTGGTCGAACCCGGAGAGTGGTGGATCGGATCTCATGTCGCCAACAACGTACCCTCACGCTGGCCCGGTGGCGTGATCCACCGCGATCTGCCAGCCCACGCGGTAAGCCGGGCTTACCTGAAAATGTGGGCCGCGCTGCAGTGGTCGGGCATCTCAATCGCTCCAGGCGACCGCTGTGTCGAATTAGGAAGCGCCCCAGGGGGATCCTCCCAGGCGCTGCTCGACCGGGGAGTCCAAGTCACGGGAATCGATCCAGCTGAGATGGATGAAACCGTGCTGGCACACCCCGATTTCACCCACCTGAGAATGCGTGGCGCCGAGCTCAAACGGCGAGCCTTTCGGGCATTTCGCTGGCTGGTTGCCGACGCCAATGTGGCTCCCAAACACACCTTGGACACGGTCGAGCAAATTGTCACGTACCCGGGCGTCCCCATTCGCGGCCTACTCCTCACGCTCAAATTGCTCCAATGGGATCTAGCCACACAGGTGCCAGCCTGGATGGAACGTATCCGTTCGTGGGGCTATCGCCACGTACGCGCCCGGCAATTGGCGTCGGGCGGTCAGGAAATTTGTATTGCGGCCATGCGTCATCGGTCCTTGAAGCGTGTCGGTCGTCCCCGCCGCAGCTGAGCTCTGACGTGTCTCGACTGAAGCTGCTGAATCACGCTTTCTGCGGCCCTCCAGTCGTCTACCGGGTGGTACCCAAGATACTCCGCATGGCCTGAAGTCGGTGGGACTACCTGACGCGTCCCAGCGAACCCTGTGTCGCCGT
>CEUS01130033.1_pt1 | contig 10320 bp, 5 predicted proteins | sample 427031 | NCBI WGS metagenome assembly CEUS01 (sample SAMEA2622837, study PRJEB7988) | marine metagenome | biome: marine biome (ENVO:00000447); feature: marine epipelagic mixed layer (ENVO:xxxxxxxxx); material: "saline water (ENVO:00002010), including plankton (ENVO:xxxxxxxx)" | depth 140 m | reverse complement strand
TTTTTTTTTTTAACAATTGGTTAATTGTTGGCATAATTATTATCTATTTTTTTGGATAAAAATAACTGACAATTTTTATATGGCAGCGTTTAGTACGTGGTACTACATTCCAACCAAAAAATATCGACAAATTACTATAGAAATCTGTTTTGTCAAATTAAAAGACCTTGAAAAAAGTGTTATTTTACTGATTAATTTGGGTATCTGTAGGTTCTAATTTTTCTTGTTCAGCTAAAAATTTATTATCATCTTCAACTGCTTTTTTATTCCATAAATTTTTAACTGACCCTGTTCCAGCAGGTACTAATCTACCAACTATAACATTTTCTTTCAGTCCACTTAATTTATCTACTTTTCCTTTAATAGCGGCATCTGTTAACACTCTAGTTGTTTCTTGAAATGAAGCTGCCGAAATAAAAGATTCTGTTTGTAATGAAGCTTTAGTTATACCCATCAAAACTCTCTCTCCTTTAGCTGGTTTTTTGTTATCAGATTTTATTTTTTCATTGATTTGCTCAAATCTTATTCTATCAATAACTTCTCCAGGCAGTAAATTTGAATCTCCAGACTCTTTTATTTCAATCTTCTTAAGCATTTGTCTTAATATAACTTCTATATGCTTATCATTAATGATAACACCCTGAAGTCTATAAACTTCTTGAACTTGGTTAACAAAATATTCAGTCAATTCTTCTATTCCTAAAATTCTTAGAATATCATGAGGTAAAGGTTGTCCATCTAAAAGATATTCCCCTTTTTTTATTTTTTCTCCTTGATTAAAATTTATGTGTTTTCCTTTTGGAATTAAATAATTAGATGAATTTCCATCTTCAGCAACTATTGAAACTTTTTGTTTTCCTCTAACTTCTTTACCAAAAATAACTTTACCATCATTCTCTGCTATTATAGCACTATCTTTTGCTTTACGAGCTTCAAATAATTCAGCTACCCTAGGTAAGCCACCCGTTATATCTTTAGTTTTGGATGTCTCTTTAGGCAATCTAGCTATTACATCGCCAGCAGATATTTTTTGTCCATCTTTAACTGACAATATTGAGTCTGGTACTAAATAATATCTTGCTTCATTGTCGTCAGCTTTTTTAATTACATTTCCTTTTTCATCACGAAGTGTAATTCTTGGTTTTAGATCTGTATTTTTTGACTGAGTTTTCCAATCGATTACAGTTTTTGTAGAAATTCCAGTAGCATCATCTAAAGTTTCAGCCAATGAAATACCATCAATTAAATCAACAAAATTGGCTGTACCACTCTTTTCTGCTATAACTGGTGTCGTATATGGATCCCATTCGCATATTTTTGTATTTTTTTTAATTTTATCTCCATTTTGAAAAAATAATTTTGATCCGTAAGGAACCTTATAAACAGCTATTTGTAATCCATTATTATCTTCTAAAGAAAGTTGCGTATTCCTACCCATGACAACTAAGCTTTTTTTAGAATCTTCTAAAAGATTTGTGTTTATAATTTTTAGAGTACCTTCAGTTTTTGTTATTATTTGTGAATCTTGCTTGATAGATGCAGTACCACCTACATGAAACGTTCTCATAGTTAACTGAGTGCCTGGTTCTCCAATTGATTGGGCAGAAATCATTCCTATTGCTTCTCCGACATGAACCATATTTCCTCTGGATAGGTCTCTTCCATAGCATGTTGCGCAAACACCTTCTTTTAAGCTACATGTAATAACTGAATATACATTTATTATTTTTACTCCTGCTGAGTCAATTTTTTCACAGACAGCCTCATCTATCATTTGATCTTTTTTAATTATTATTTCTCCATTTATTGGATTTTTAACTTCTGAAGCTACCACTCTACCCAAAACTCTTTCTGATAAACTTACAATTACATTTCCACCTTCAATTATTTCAGACAACTTAATAAAACCTGGTTTTTCACATTTCTGTTTAGCAATTGTTAAATCTTGTGCCACATCACATAATCTTCTAGTTAAATATCCTGAATTTGCAGTTTTTAAAGCCGTATCGGCCAGTCCTTTTCTTGCTCCATGCGTTGAATTAAAATATTCTAGAGCAGTTAAACCTTCTTTAAAATTTGAGGTAATAGGTGACTCTATAATTTCACCTGAAGGTTTAGCTATTAGGCCTCTCATTCCTGCTAATTGTTTCATTTGAGCCGCAGAACCTCTGGCACCACTATCTGCCATCATAAATACAGAGTTTATTTTTGGTCCATCTTTAGTGACTTCTGTAGCAGAAATTTTTTTCATCATTTCAGCAGCAACTCTATCGGTGCATTTTGACCAAGCATCTACAACCTTATTATATTTTTCTCCTCGTGTTATAAGACCTTCTGCATACTGGTTCTCATAATCAGTAATTAATTTTTTTGTTTCATTGATTAACATCTCTTTATTTTCCGGTATTACCAAATCATCCTTACCAAATGATATACCAGCTTTAAAAGCATGTTTAAAACCAAGATCTTTCAATTTATCACAAAATATCACAGTTGATTTTTGACCACTAAATCTAAATACATGATCAATTATCTCAGAGACTATTTTTTTTGGAAGCAATCTGTCAATCAAAGAAAATTTATTATTTATATTTTTGGGTAAAATATTTGCAAGCAAAAATCTACCTGCAGTACTAATATGTTTTTCAAATTTTTTATTTCCATTTTCATCAATAGTTTCAAATCTAGAAACTATTCTTGAATGTACTTTAATTTCATTTGTTTCTAATGCATGTTCAATTTCATTAGTATTTACAAAAAAACCTTCAATTTTTTCAGTCTGATGTGGAGGTTGTGATAGATAATATATCCCAAGTATCATATCTTGACTCGGTACTATAATAGGTTTTCCGTTAGATGGACTTAATATATTATTTGTTGACATCATCAACACTCTAGCTTCAAGTTGCGCTTCTAAACTCAAAGGGATATGAACAGCCATTTGATCTCCATCAAAATCTGCATTGAAAGCTGCACAAGTTAATGGGTGTAATTCGATAGCATCACCTTCTATTAGTTTAGGTTCAAATGCTTGCACTCCTAATCTATGAAGTGTTGGAGCTCTATTTAATAATATTGGGTGCTCTCTTACTATTAATTCTAGAGCATCCCAAACCTCATCTTTTTCTTTTTCTACTAATTTTTTTGCCTGTTTAATAGTAGATGCTAATCCAAGCTTATTTAACCTTGCATACAAAAATGGTTTAAATAATTCTAAAGCCATTTTTTTTGGAAGACCACATTCATGCAATTTCAAATCAGGACCAACAACTATCACTGATCTTCCAGAATAATCTACTCTTTTTCCAAGGAGGTTTTGTCTAAATCTTCCCTGTTTTCCTTTTAACATTTCAGCCAAAGATTTTAGCGGTCGTTTACCTGTACCAGTAATTACTCTACCCCTTCTACCATTATCAAACAATGCATCAACTGACTCTTGAAGCATTCTTTTCTCGTTCCTAACAATTATTTCTGGAGCTTTTAAATCCATTAATCTTTTTAATCTATTATTTCTATTTATAACTCTTCTATAAAGATCATTTAAATCGGAAGTAGCAAATCTTCCACCATCTAAAGGTACTAGAGGTCTTAATTCTGGCGGAATAACAGGTATAGTTGTTAATATCATCCATTCAGGTTTATTACCTGTTTCAATAAATGAATCAATTAGCTTTAACCTTTTAATAGATCTTTCTTCAGATACTTTAGATTTTGTTTCATTAATAGTTTTTACTAAATTTTTCCTTTCAGATTCTAAATCTATTGATTTAAGTATTTCTAATATAGCTTCTGCTCCAATACCTGCTGTAAATGATTCTTCACCATATTCATCTTGATATTTTATTAGTTCATCTTCATTTAATAATTGATTTTTTTTAAGTCCTGTTAATCCTGGTTCAATTACAATAAAGTTTTCAAAATATAAAACTCTTTCTACTTCTTTTAATTTCATGTCTATTGCTAAGGAAATTCTACTAGGTAGAGATTTTAAGAACCATATATGTGCAACGGGTGTTGCTAAATTAATATGACCCATTCTTTCTCTTCTTACGTTTGACTTTGTAACCTCTACTCCACATTTTTCACAAATAATTCCTCTAAACTTCATTCTTTTGTATTTTCCACACAGACATTCATAATCTTTTATCGGTCCAAAAATACGTGCACAAAAAAGTCCATCCTTTTCCGGTCTAAATGTTCTATAATTGATTGTTTCAGGTTTTTTTATTTCACCATAAGTCCAAGACTTAATTTTTTCAGGACTTGCTAATGTTATTTTAATACTATTAAAATTTTGAGAGTCCGATATTTCGCTGCTTTTAAATAGATCTGATAATTCCTTTTTCATATTTAATTTAACTCCACATTTAATGCTAGAGATTTTATTTCTTTGACAAGAACGTTAAATGATTCTGGTATACCAGACTCAAAATTTTCATCGCCTTTTACTATAGTCTCGTAGACTTTAACTCTTCCAGCAACGTCATCTGATTTAACAGTTAATATTTCTTGAAGTGTGTATGATGCTCCATAAGCTTCAAGTGCCCAAACTTCCATTTCACCAAATCTTTGACCTCCTAACTGAGCTTTTCCTCCTAATGGTTGTTGAGTAACCAAACTATAAGGCCCTGTTGATCTTGCATGAATTTTATCTTCAACTAGATGATGTAATTTAAGCATATAAATTGTTCCAACTGTTACAGCTCTATCAAATTTTTCTCCAGTTCTACCATCCCATAAATATGTTTGCCCAGTCCTCGGTAGTTTTGCTAATTGCAACATGTTTGTTACATCCTGCTCTTTAGCACCATCAAATACAGGAGTTGCGATAGGTATACCGTCCTGAATATTGTGACAAAGATCATTAAATTCACTTATTGAAAGATTATTAATTTTATCTTCATAAACTTCTTTTCCATAAACTGATTTTAAAAAATTTGATATTTTTTCAACTTTTTTATTCTTTTCCTGATGTTCATTTATTAATTTTTTTAAAGTTTCACCTAATTCTGTACATGACCATCCTAAGTGGGTTTCTAAGATTTGACCCACATTCATCCTACTTGGTACACCTAATGGATTTAATACTATATCTACTGGTTTACCATTTTCTTGATAGGGCATATCTTCAACAGGAACAATCTTACTGACAACTCCTTTATTTCCGTGTCTACCTGACATTTTATCTCCTGGTCTTAAACGTCTTTTGATAGCAACAAAAACTTTAACCATTTTCATTACGCTCGGAAGTAGGTCGTCACCTTGTCTAATTTTTAATACTTTGTCTTCAAATCTCTCCTGAATATCTTTTTTTGCATAGCTGTACTGATCTTTTAATTGAGACAAAGCTTCATTTTTTTTACTATCATTTATCGATAATTTAAATAAATCAGAAATACTTAATTGATCTATTTTAGTTTCGTCTAATTTTTCACCCTCATTAATGTTTTTTATTTTTTTACTTACAGTTGTATTATCAAGAATCAATGACGCTCTTTGTTTTATGCTTCTTTCTAAAATTTCTTCTTCAACGTTTTTATCTTGTTGTACGCTATCTATCTCTGCTCTCTCAATAGTTATAGATCTTTCGTCTTTTTCAATACCATGTCTGTTAAAAACTCTTACATCTACAACAATGCCTCCACTTCCACTAGGCATTTTTAAAGATGTATCTGTTACGTCTATAGCTTTTTCACCAAATATTGATCTTAATAATTTTTCTTCTGGTCCAGAAGCTGAGTCTCCTTTAGGTGTGACTTTTCCTACAAGTATATCTCCTGGTTTGACCTCTGCACCTATATATACTACCCCTGACTCATCTAAATTTTTTAATGACTCTTCATTTACATTAGGTATATCTCTTGTAATATCTTCCTCTCCTAATTTTGTATCTCTAGCCATTATTTCATGTTCTTCTATATGAATTGATGTGAAAACATCATCTGTTACACATCTTTCTGAAATTAAAATTGAATCTTCAAAATTGTAGCCTTGCCATGGCATAAAAGCTACGGTTACATTTTTACCTAGTGCAAGCTCACCTACTTTTGTTGAAGGTCCGTCAGCGATTATATCTCCAGATTTTACTTTATCTCCAACTCTTACTAATGGTTTTTGATTAATACATGTATTTTGATTAGATCTTTTAAATTTTTGCAAATTATAAATGTCTACACCAGACTTGGTAAAATCTTTTTCGTCTGTAGCTTTAATTACAACTCTTTTACCATCAATTTTATCAACTATGCCGTCTCTTTTCGCAACAATTGTGACGCCAGAGTCTAAAGCTACATCGCTTTCAATTCCTGTTCCAACTAATGGTGCTTCTGGTTTAAGTAATGGAACTGCCTGTCGCATCATATTCGACCCCATTAAAGCTCTGTTAGCATCGTCATTTTCTAAAAAAGGAATCAATGATGCTGCTACTGAAACTAATTGCTTTGGTGAAACATCAATATAATCAATATTTTCAGGTTTTGATAAAATGAAATCTAAATTTCTTCTGCTTGAAACAAGGTCTTCTTTAAATTTACCATTTTTATCTAATAATGAGTTTGCTTGCGCTATAGTATATTTTGTTTCTTCCATAGCGGATAAATATTCAATTTTGTCTTGGACAACACCATCTTTTACTTTTTTATAAGGACTTTCTATAAATCCATATTTGTTTATTTTGGAATAAGTTGACAGACTATTGATTAAACCTATGTTTGGTCCTTCTGGTGTTTCTATAGGACAAATTCTTCCATAATGTGTTGGATGAACGTCTCTTACTTCAAAACCCGCTCTTTCTCTTGTTAATCCTCCAGGGCCTAATGCCGAAACTCTTCTTTTATGAGTAATTTCTGATAGTGGATTAGTTTGATCCATAAATTGTGACAATTGTGAAGTAGCAAAGAAATCTTTTAAAGAAACAGTTAAGGGTTTTGCGTTTACTAGATCTTGAGGCATAGCAGACTCAACATCTAGGGTTGTCATTTTTTCTTTGATTGCACGTTCCATTCTATAAACACCTATTCTTGCCTGATTTTCAACCAGCTCTCCAACAGAACGTACTCTTCTGTTACCTAAATGATCTATATCATCAACATCGTCTTTTCCGTCACGTAAATCTAACATTTTCTTTACAATTGATATAATGTCGTCGTTTCTTAAAATAGTAATCTTGTCAGAACAACTTAGATTTAATCTTGAATTCATTTTAACTCTTCCAACATCAGATAAATCGTACCTATCGGAACTAAAAAATAAATTATTAAATATTTGATTTGCTATTTCTATAGTTGGAGGTTCACCTGGTCTAAGAACTTTATAAATTTCATTTATTGAATCATTCTTATTATCATTTTTATCATTATGAAGAGTTTGAATAAGATATGGTCCTTTGTTTATTGTATTTGTTTTTGAAACTTCTATCGTAGAAATATTTGACTCTAATATTTTTTCTATAACTGGTTCACTGATTTCAGTGCCTATTTTGAAAATATCTGAGCCAAGATTAATATCTTTGTGAAGAAATTTTCCATAAAGACTATTGTTTGAAACATAAATTTCTTTTAAACCATCATTTGATAATTTTTTTGCTGTTAAAAAATTAATTTTTTCTCCAGCTTTAATAATTATTTTATTTGTTTTTGCATTTATGACCTCTTCAGAAAAATTTTTAACTTTATAGTTTTCTGGGTCAAATTTGGTTTTCCATTTGTTTTCTTTTTTATCGTAAGAAAATGATTCTTTTTCATAGAATTCATTAATAATATCGTTTTTACTATATCCTAGAGCTTGAAGTAAAGTTGTAACTAAAATTTTCTTTTTTCTATCTATTCTGAAATAAAGAAAATCCTTTACATCAAATTCAAAATCTAACCATGATCCTCTGTTTGGTATAACTCTACAATTAAATAATAGTTTTCCACTAGCGTGAGTTTTTCCTTTATCATGATCGAAGAATACACCTGGACTTCTATGCATTTGATTAACTACTACCCTTTGGACTCCATTGGTTACAAATGTTCCACTATGAGTCATCATTGGTACTTCGCCCATATAAACTTCCTGCTCTTTTGCTGATAAAATATCTTTTGTATTATTTTCTTGATCTATTTCGTATACAACAAGTCTTAGAGTGCATTTTAATGAAGCTGAATAAGTTAATCCTCTTGTTATACACTCTTCAACATCAAATTTTGGTTTATCTAATTTATACGAAACATATTCTAAAGTTGCTTTATCATTTAAATCTTCAATTGGAAAAATGCTTTTAAAAACTCTGTCAAATCCTTTAACTAAATATTGTTCTACTTCAGCTTTATATTCTGTTAACTCTTTATATGAATTTTTTTGAACTTCAATAAGGTTTGGTATAGATAAACTTTCCTTTAGTTTACCAAAGTTTTTCCTAATATTTTTTTTCTCAGTAAATGATAACTGCATCTATACAACTGATTATTTTACAATCAGTATTAAATTTTTTTTTAAAGTTACTTAAGTTCTACTTTTGCGCCAGCTGCTTCCAATTTTTTCTTAATATCTTCAGCCTCTTTTTTATTTACACCCGATTTAACTTCTTTAGGTGCTCCCTCAACTAAATCTTTTGCTTCTTTAAGTCCTAGAGTTGTAACGCCTCTTATTTCTTTTATAACATTAATTTTTTTATCTCCAGCTGATGTTAGAACAATCGTAAATTCATCTTTTTCTTCAGCTGGTGCAGCTGCTGCTGCTGCTGGTGCTGCTGCAACTGCCGCCGCCGCTGTGACACCCCATTTTTCTTCTAATTGTTTAGATAGCTCAGCTGCTTCTACAACTGTTAAGCTAGACAAGTCTTCTATAATTTTATTTAGATCCGCCATATTTTTTTGCCCTGGTTATTTTTTTGATTTTTCGAGCGCTAAAATAGCGATTTTTGACGCCGGTGCAAGTAAAATACTTGCGATTTTTTGTGCCGGTGATCTTAAAATACCCACAATTTTAGCCCTTGCTTCATCTAAAGATGGTAAAGTTGCTACATTTTTTACTCCTGCAACATCTAAAATATCATTACCCATGATTCCACCTAATATTTTTAAGTTGGCATTTTCTTTAGAAAAATTCGTTAAAATTTTTGCAGATGTAATTGCATCCTCTGATAATGCAACAGCTGTAGGCCCTGTAAATAAATTTGAGAGATCTTTACATCTAGTTTTCTCAATCGCTAATTTTGTAATTCTATTTTTAGTTATTTTAAAAATAATTCCATGTTCCCTCATTTTAGCTCTTAACTTATCTAATTGATTTACAGTCAAACCTTGATAATGAGCCACTATAACAGCTTCAGATTTATCAAACTGAGCTGACATTTCTTTTATATAAATTTGTTTTTTTTCTTTATTCATCATAACAATTAAATATTTTTTACAAGTTTAATTTTATAAGATACTCCCATGGTAGATGTTATAAATGTATTTTTAATTAAATCACCTTTTAAAATATTATTTGATTTTTCTTTTTCGAGAGTTTCAATTATTGCATTATAGTTTTTAATTAAATTATTATCACTAAATGATTTTTTCCCAATGCTTAAACCTATATTCCCGTCCTTGTCATTTCTAATTTCAGCTTGTCCAGATTTCGCATCATTGATTGCTTTTTTAATGTCTTGATTTACTGTACCTAATTTAGGATTTGGCATTAATCCTTTGGGACCTAATATTTTTCCTAATTTTGAAAGCTTAATCATCATTGATGGCGTACTTATCAATTTATCAAAATTCAATAATCCTCCCTTAATTTTTTCAATCAACTCGTCACCACCAACTATATCAGCGCCAGCATCATTTGCTTCTTTAATTTTTGACTCTTCACAAACTGCTGCTACTTTTACTTTTTTACCTGTTCCGCCAGGCAAGTTTACGACTGTCCTTAGATTAATTTCACTTTTTTTTTGCTTATTATTTATCTGTATACTTATATCAATTGACTCGTCAAATTTCGTAGTACAATTTTTTTTTATTATGGGAATTAATTTATCTATACTTTCTGCCTTTAATTCTTTAGTTTTTTCAGGAAGTTTTTTAAATCTTTTTGATTTCATTAATCTTTTACCTCAATACCCATAGACCTTGCTGAACCTGCAATAATTTTCGATGCTTCTTCTATGTCATTAGCATTTAGATCATTCATTTTTTGTTTTGCTATTTCCTCAAGTTGTTTTTTTGTTATTGAAGAAACAATATTTCTTCCAGGTTCTTGTGATCCGCTTTTTAATTTTAATGCTTCTTTAATAAAATGAGAAGCTGGTGGTGATTTAATAACAAAATCAAATTTTTTATCCTTATAAACTGT
>CEUS01098911.1_pt1 | contig 10320 bp, 6 predicted proteins | sample 427031 | NCBI WGS metagenome assembly CEUS01 (sample SAMEA2622837, study PRJEB7988) | marine metagenome | biome: marine biome (ENVO:00000447); feature: marine epipelagic mixed layer (ENVO:xxxxxxxxx); material: "saline water (ENVO:00002010), including plankton (ENVO:xxxxxxxx)" | depth 140 m | reverse complement strand
AAAAATTCGGGATGGAGTTGGAAACATAGTTAAAACAGCAATTAATAAATCTGAGTGTCATCCCAGAACAAGACACTTGGAATCCTGTGCTGGTGTCAATAGTATTGTCGATAGAGTGGAATACTAGTCCTCCGGCACATTTCCATTTGTTGCAAATGTGCAAATAAAACCGGCGCCCTCCTGCGGGGGGCGCCGGATCTTAGAAGTGTATGCATGCTTGGATCAGGCGCTACCCCTACTTGTGGTGTCAGTCCTCATAACAACCACCTCCTTTCGATTTATGCGCTCAGGATACGCGTGCGTCCAACGCAGAATTTTGTCGACCAATCAACAAGTGAGCCTATTCTCGGCTCACATATCTACACGGACGCGGATGCGCCGATTGTGTCCTGACTTCATACGTGTCTCGCGGTATCTACTCAATTGTATCCAAAAGCCTGTTTACGATTTCTAATGACCCATCCGGTGCTACCACGGCATCATAGGCATCTATAAACTGGCTATGCAGGTTTGAGTCGCAGAGGAATCCGATGCTGATGGTGTTGGCGTATGATGTTACCTGCTTCATTCGAACATCTTCCACAGTATCACCCAGGAGGAGCAGGTTTGGCCGGTCGGAGGTAGCTTTTGAAAAGGTTCCGGACCTGGGAACGTATGATGTCTTATTCAGTGTGTGAATCAACGGTCGGTTGTGATCTGTAGCGATTCCCAGCTGATTCATAGACAGGGCATTGGCCGAAATGTGGAGGTTCGGTGTGTTCGCACCGTGCAAACGCAACTGCGCTTCTATGACGTTCGCGATGCCGGCTGAGAGGACGAGAATGGGTACACCATTCTTACTCAGGCGTTTAAGAAATGCCCACGCGCCTTCTCGCATGGTCAGCCTGTCTCCCTCTAGGAGCCTACTTATCAACTCGTCACTGAAGCCGTACTCAATCAGTAGGTCGAATTGAGCCGACCACCACTCGTCCATCTTCGCACACTTCTCTGATTCCTGCATTTCCGAAGAGAGTTCAATTTTACGGTAGGTGTCGTAAAGGGATTTGGATTCGTATCGGAATTGTGATCCGAGGAGATTGCTGTTGTACAGGAAGGAATAAGTGGACTGGTCAAGTCCCTTAGTGGAATGCGGTGCAGTGAGGGTGCGATCCCAATCGCTGATGACCTTTAGGCCCTGAACTCTTGAACTCTGAAAGCGCTCAATCTTCCGTGGCCAACGGGACGGGTTCGATATTGTGACGCCCTTTTGGTTTGCCAGCAATAAACGTCACCTACTCCCCCTGCGGTTCCAAAGGCTGGGAGAGCACATCCTTCAGGATCTTCCCCGGCTTGAACATGACTTTGCGACGTGCAGGTACAAAGACTGTTTCGCCTGTACTGGGATTCCTGGCTTGAGGTTTCTGACGGGTTGTCTTGACTTCCCAGGAACCAAACCCTCGGATCTCGATTCTGTTGCCCTGGCAAATCGATTCCGCAATGGACTGGAATAATATGTCAACTGCTTCGAGGGCTTTGGTTTTCGGGTAGCCCACGTTGTCCGAAAGGTACTGTGAGAGTGCTGCTTTTGTGATTGTAGCCAACCGCCATCTCCATTGTTAAGGGGTCAGTGAGGGATAGATGACCTCTTGTAATTCCCAAAGCGGTCTAAATAATGTGCAGAACCGATCGGCTGTCAACAGGAAAAACAATCGCCCTGCCGGAAGAGGTGCCCTCAAGCGAATTCGGGATGGAGCAAAGAAAGCTTGCCGGTAAATCATGTGGATAATATATTGGTCCACCGTTGGTTTACTTTGGAGGCGAACCGCTGGGGATAGCGAGGAATCGATGAGACGATTGCTGTTCATATGCATGTTCACGGCTGCTGCTCTGGCATGTGGTAAGGATGACAACCCTGTAAATTCCGGAAATCTGACGGGATCGTACGATCTTCAGAGCGTGACGGTCGTGTTCTCAGGTCTATCCGTCGTTCTTGAGCCACCTGATGCCACAGGCATCCTCACGATGATGGAAAACAGGTACACGGTGACGTTGTCCTTTGCAGTTCCAGGAGGCGATGGAACCGACTCTTTCACAGAGACGGGAACATACACCAGCACCGGAAGTGCGATAACATTTACTCCCGATGGTGATACGCCACCTTACAGTTCTCAGCTTCAAGGCAGCAATCAACAGATTACAATCGCTTCATCCAGCACCGAGGATAACATAACCATTTCGGTCACCATGGTATTCGAGAAGACCGACTGAGCGAGAACAAGAAATGGCAAATATTCAAGAAGTGGATAATAAAGTACCTGTTGTGTCCCAATCAAGTTGGCCTTCAGGGGATTTGAACACGTTTTCACTCTTGATTGGGTGTATGGAAAACTTGATGCGGCCATCAGGGAGGGCATTCAGGAGAGGCTGGTCCACGATATCGGTTCCGGTCAGCTTCCTATCCCCTTTCACTTCGATCGAGGACCTCGAATAGATATTCCACGCGTGCTTTGGGATGAGATAGATCGAATGCTCGGCGTCTCTTGATCTGTATCTTTCAAGAGGGCACGGTTGCCATTTTGGGGCCTTGATATGTCTTCCGGTGAGAAGTTTCTAAGGTGGTTGATTACCGGAGCAATTTTCGTCTTGTTTTGGATGTGGTACTATAGTTGAGGAACCGGTCTGATTGGCAGGTTCCTTTGTCATTAAGGTAACTGAATCAGGAGATGCGTGATGATTTCGATGGTTCGTTGTATGTTCCTCCTATTACCCATTTTGGCCTTTTCCACCTGTGCCCCCAGGATAGATCCAGATCTTATTCTTGCGGCGAAAAAGGGGGATGTAGAAACAGTCAGGGATCTTATTGTGCAGCGCGTGGACGTAAATGAGAAGGGGATTATTGGAACCACACCGCTGATGGAAGCCGCGAAGAAGAGCTCTGCGGAGGTCGTGAAACTGTTGTTGGATGCGGGTGCCGATGTCAATATCGACAACTATACAAGAACAGCGTTGATGGCGGCTGCGATCAAGAGTGACACCTCCGTCGTGGAATTGTTGCTGGATGCCGGGGCAGATATCCACGCCAGAGACCTGGACGACAATACCTCCATAATTTTTGCAGCAGACAAGGGACTGAAGGCGATTGTTCAGGTATTGCTGGATAGAGGCGCCGATGTGAATGACAGGACTACTGCGGGCTGGTCGGCCCTGACATTTGCGGCCTACGCGGGTCACAAAGAGGTGGTGGGAATGCTCGTGGATGCCGGCGCAGACATCGAAGTGAAGGCTAGAAACGGTATGACACCCCTGAAGCTGGCAAGATTCAGAGGGAAGACGGAAGTTGTAAAGATCCTGGAAGCGGCCGTAGGGCAGAAGTGATCGTAACGAGCCCTTCATTGTCCGGGCCGATATCCTCTACTACCTCACTGTAAGCCTCGGCATCCTCTCCGAGATTTCTATTATTGATACATTAGCATAATTCGGCCTAATAAATGTGGTGGACCATACCCGGAGAAATTGCTTCAAATCAATAAACTCGTTGGACTCAAAACCCTAAGGTCCTAGGATCAAATCCTACCACCGCTACCAATATTAGCACCTGCCGAACTTATGCATAGCAATGTGTCCTAAAACAAACCTTCGAATAGGTAGGAAAGCTTCCGCACTTTGGTGAAAGACCACTGGTACAGAATTTTTTCAACTACTAAAGAGGTGATTTTTTATGGCTTTTACTTTGAGACATAATAGGTGGATACGCATACTGCTTGGTACGGTGGTGGTGCTGTCAGTATCCCTGGAACCTTCAATAGTCCTCCTATCTGTAGATACCACTGGTTCCCAAGATTCAGCACTCAAGGTGCCTTGTGTTGCTGCCAGGGTGTCATACGAAGACGAGGAAGGATCCAGGCAACAGATCGTGGAAGCTTATGGCAAACTGCCCCTGAGCTTTGAGGCCAACAACGGGCAGGTCGATGAGCAGGTGCGTTTCCTGTCCCGTGGCAGCGGCTATATCCTCTTTCTCACTCCAGAAGAAACTGTGCTATCCCTTCAGCGGTCTGCACTGGAAAATGCCGATTCCACTGTGTATGATGTCGTCCGTATGCAGCTTGTCGGTGCCAATTCCGATGTTGAGGTGACAGGCCTGGAGGAACAACCTGGAAAGAGCAACTACCTTTTTGGCAACGATCCTGGCAAGTGGTTCACAGGCATACCGCATGTAGGCAAGGTCCACTACGCACAGGTCTATACCGGTGTGGATATGATCTACTACGGCAACCAGAGTCGACTGGAATATGATTTCATCGTCGCTCCCGACACTGATCCTGATATCATACGGCTGCAATTTAAAGGTGTGGAGAGGCTGAGCCTGGAGGAGGAGGGCAGTCTCCTCCTCCATACACCCGGTGGCGAGGTGGTTCAGCAGGCACCAATTGTATATCAGGAGATTGACGGCAGGCAGAGAAATGTCGAAGGCAGGTATGCCCTGTTGGAGGACAATAACCAGGTAGGCTTCAAGATAGGTGCATACGATGTAACACGCCCGCTGATCATCGATCCAGTAATAATTTATTCTACCTACCTAGGAAGTAAAGATTGGGATGAAGGAGAAGGGATCGTGGTAGATAGTCTAGGCAATGCATATCTTACGGGCAAGTCAATGCCATCTAATTTTCCTATGCTGAACTCATTACAGTCCTCATCTGGTGGTGGCAACGACGCATTTGTATTGAAGCTGAATGTGGAGGGATCTGCGCTGGTCTATTCTACCTATCTAGGTGGCAGTCGTTCTGATCGTGGCGAGGACATCGCAATAGATGGGTCAGGTAATGCTTATGTCACAGGTTTTACCAGTTCAACAGATTTTCCTACAAAAAATCCACTCCAGCCGATTTTAGGAGGTGGAAATGATGCCTTCGTGTTGAAACTGAATGCGGAAGGTTCTACGCTCGCCTATTCCACCTTCTTGGGGGGCAGTAGAAGCGATTTTGGTAATGCCATTTCGGTAGACGATGGAGGCAATACGTATGTTACAGGCTATACCGAATCGAAGGATTTCCCCTTGGAAAATCCTTTACAAATATCATCTGGTGGTGGTTCTCAAGATGTGTATTTGTCGAAGCTAAATGCGGAAGGTTCTGCTCTTGTTTATTCCACCTACTTAGGGGGTAAAAACTCGGACCGTGGTGAGAGCATTGTGGTTGATCGTGTAGGCAATACGTATGTCACTGGCTTTACAGGTTCAAAAGATTTCCCGACGCAGAATGCGATTCAGGTAGACCTGCGCGGCTCTTCAGATGCGTTTGTATTGAAGATGAATGCCGAGGGTTCTGCACTAGTCTACTCCACCTACCTGGGAGGAAGTGCCACTGATGATGGTTGGGGAATTGCGGTAAACAGCACAGGTAATGCCTATGTTACAGGATATACCTACTCGGATGATTTTCCGACGCAGAATGCGATTCAGGTAGACCTGCGCGGCTCTTCAGATGTTTTTATATCAAAGCTGAACGCGGAAGGTTCTGCATTAGTTTATTCCACCTTGCTGGGTGGAAGTGCCACTGAAGATGGCAGAGCTATTGCTGTAGATAATTTAGGCAATGCGTATATCACAGGCACAACAAGGTCACTAGATTTCCCAATGCACTATCCAATTCAGTCAACAAAGGGCGGTGGTTTCGGTGCATATGTTTCTAAACTGGATGAGTCTGGTTCTGCACTGGTTTATTCCACCTACCTTGGGGGAACAGGCAACGACTATAGCAATGATATTGCCGTGGACAATTTAGGAAATGCATATATCACAGGTTATACCAATTCCACGGATTTCCCTACTCAAAACCCTTTTCAAGCAACTAACGCCAATAATGATGACGTTTTTGTGCTAAAACTTTCCTCTTTTTCTACTTCGCCAGCAAGAGAATCCATTCTACCCACAGAGGGTACTGGTGAGTGGACTATGGATCTGGATGTCACAAAAGGCGATCAGGGTGTCCGGGAGCTTAACGGTGTAGCAGCAGGTGACACGTTCACAATCGAACTGATCAATAATCAGGCGATCAGCCCTGCTCTAGGTGGTTCCTTCATCTTAAGCTATGAGGCCACCAAAGTGGAACCTGTTACCAGTGCCATCTCAGGGATCGCTTCGCTGCTGGGTGCTGCATCCATCAAAGACGGCACGGTAAGCTTCACCCTCGCGGGTCTTTCAGGTGTGGTGGTTGAAAATGGCTACGTGGGACAGATCGGCTTTAAAGCCCTGGATGGATTTGACGGTGAGACAGCCATTACCTTGACGAAGGCGGAAATTGGTAACGCAACGACATTTGAGAACGTAATATCCACCCCGAATAACTCCGTTGTCATACGCAGCGGGGGCACCTCTGCAAAAACACCATCACCTGATTTTGACGGGGACGGCAGTGTCAGTTTCCGCGACTTCATCATGTTTGCACAGAAATTCGGTTCCAAGAAAGGTGACGGAATGTATGAAGCCACCTTTGACCTGGACAGCAGCGGGGATGTGGGCTTCCGAGACTTTATCTCCTTTGCACAGTTCTATGGAAAGGATCCCTCAACTTTCGTGCCACTATCCAGCTAAATCATTATGGGTTAGTATAACTTTGACCATGAAGACTGACTACTGACACAAACAGGCATTGCAAAAATAAACAGGAACAGAAGAACCCTAGATGCAGTCTTACTGGCCCACTTGCGATAGACGAAACACCGCAGCGTCGATCGCACCCGCAAAGTCAAGCGCTGGACCAAATCGCCCCAACGACACCGCTGGCTTGCAGCTGCGCTCCTCGACATCGAGCTTTGCCTACGACGGGGCAAAGGATACCACCGGTGATATCGAAAAAGGTCATTCCGAGGTACATCAAATGCGAGGAGGTCGATCGTCTGCCCTGTGCGGTCTGGTGTTCGCAGCCTGATTTCTGTGAGGAGTGATTGATGGGATTAAGGTCCAAGGAAGAGGTTCAGAAGGCTATTCGGGCGTGGCTCAAGCGAACAGAGAAAGCCTTCGATCCGGATTTCGACATGCTCGTCGAGCCCGATCTTCAGGACCGATGGAAATCACGGGTGGGGTTACCCGAAACGTCCAGGGGATACCACGGGGTCTCTCAGACGTCGGCCTACTATGCTCTATCCCTTCTACGCGCGAACGAAAAAACTGAGCGCGCTACGCGGATCCTTCGGCGGGTTCTGGAAGCACGCGTCTACGATGAAGCAAGTCCGCGCTATGGCGAGTTCAAGCTGATCTATGAGGCACTCGATGACGACGTGCTGGACTCGAATACCACGTTCTTTGTCTGTTTTTCGCTTCTGGTCGCGGCTTTTGAATATGGAGCACGGCTGGGGGATGAATTGGTGACCGAGATCCGGGAAGCCTGTGCTCTGATCCCCCCGGAGAAATATGCAGGTGATCTGAGTGTTGGGTACACCAATGCTCGCCTAAGCAAGTGCTGCGTAAATCTGGCAATCTGTGAATGGATTGGGGATTGGGACCGATTCGAAGTCAGCCGACGACATTTCAACCACTTTTACGATGTCAATATGAGTCGTGGAATTCCGGAGCGTCTGTCTGCAACATACTATATGGTGGATTTCGTGGCGCTCGGATTGATTTTTCGCTACGTGAAGGATCTGGAGATTCGACAGAAGTCGCAACGTCTCGTGACATTGTTTTTGCAGGAGCTCTTCTTCTTTGGGGACCGGCAGCCGATTCCTGCCAGAAGAACGTACAATCAGAACGTGGGAGCAGCGCTTCATCGATCGAGCCTCAGCTGGTTCCTTGGCCTGTGGACGCCGGAGGACAAGGACGAAGTGGAGATGCGTGAAAACTCCTGGCTCTCACTTTGCGATGTGCTAATCCGCGACCTCGCTGACTTCGATTCGCTAGGCTTGCGTGGACCCCGCCAGATGCGCGGCCTACATGTGGATGGAAACGGATACACGTCTTACGTGCACGATGATTTCACGATCGGGACATTCGATCGATGGCCGCCGATCACAGTCGGTAAGCAACACGAGTCGGACATCCCAGTCGCATTTTCCGGGTCTCGGTCGGACCTGGTCTATTTGGGTCATTACAGCATCGATCAGAATGACATCGAGCAGTCGCACCCAGGCACGGGCCTTGTTGCGACCGATTCGTGGGATAGTCCGACTAAAGTCATATATGAATCGGCGCAAGAGGCCAACGTGGCTTGTATCCTGATGAATGTCACGGGAATCAATGTGAGGATGAAGGAGTATGGGGCACTTTTCCGCGGGCTACAGTATGGCGGCACATTATTCGACCAGGGCGGCGAGGAACGGACAGGGGAGGGGAAGCTAGAGGACCCGTGGTTCTTTCTGAGGGCGAAATCCTATCTGGCGGGAATCCGGTTATTGACCTCTTTCGACCCCACTGGAGATTCTCTCCAGGCGTCGAGAGAGGGGGCGACATATCGATTTCAATCCGAGGGCGGCCTGGATGTATTTGCGCCGGTGTTTCGATCGGAGAATGCCATCGATGTTTCGGGCGACAATCTTCCGGGTGGCGTGATTCTTGTCATTGGATCTTCGAAATGGTGCTTTGAGGGGTTTCGGGAGGCGTGTCTGGGAGCGAAAGTACTGGATGAATGGTATGTAGATGGATATGGCGCCCGGAGGGGATTTCGGGATGCCGAACGACGAGTCGGGATAGATATTCCCGGCGCATCGATGCGTCTTTCGGTCGATTATCTGACCGGTGCTGTGACGGAAAGGAGCTTCAATGGGACGAAGATCGGTGTGCCGTCCGAATTGTCTGCCATTCGGTTGGCGGTTCAACCTTGGACCGCTGGGAGTTGTTAGAATTAGGAAATTGGTAATTATCTATTTCGGTTCATATCTGAGTTAGCTCTATGGATTTCTCGAGAATACTGGCAAACGCCGGTGAGACGATAGGGGCGGCGATCAGCTTTGTCCGGTGAGAACATCCCACTTGCAGACCCAAATAAGATGTTGAGGCAATGGCCTGATTGATGCAGTCGTTTGGTGGGCCCATTAGGACTCGAATCTAGGGCCGGTGGATCATGAGTCCCAATCAGGGTTTTCTGCATCTATTTGTAATTCAGCAACTTGCGCTCTATAAGATTGCGCTCCAGCGATATAGCTTGTTTCACAAGGTTTCACAAGATACCCACCCGGTTTCGGGTTGTGTCGATCTGTTGCGTCACTTTTGCTACACCTTTCAACTCAGGTTCTTTTCGCTACTTTCCCGTTGGCCTGTTTCACTGCAGTCCAACGGATCAATAGCGTCCTTCAGGTGGTCGGGGGCCAGATGCGCATAGCGCTGTGGAATCTTTGGGTCCTTGTGCCCGAGGATCGCCCCAACCGTTCTGAGATCGGCTCCCGCCATCACCTTGTGGCTTGCGGCATTGTGTCTTAGATCATGGAATCTGACGTGACGCAGAATGCCTGTGGCGTCCAGAGCCTGCCTCATTGCCTTCCTAAGATCGTTGTAGGGTTTGTCGGTTACCTAGTTGATGAACACCTGGCGAACGATTCCGCCGGCTTCTTGTGCCTGCATCAGCCTATGACTGGACAGGGCCTCTTTGAGGGATTGATTCATCGTTACGCGTCTAGTCTCCCGGTTCTTGGGATCGCGCACGGTGATCTGACCTCGTTCAAATGTTTAGCGCTACTGTCAATAGGGGACATACGAAGTTGTCACATCAGGATAGTAACTTCCGCGCTTCCTCTTTGCTTAGGAAGTCCGCTGGTTCTGACCGCTCCCTGAGCTGTGTGATAACCTCAGCAGGGCTCGTATCGATATAACCCCAGGCGACGGAAGCATACAAGAGATGCTTCGGGCTCTCCACCAGCACCTTGAGGCAGACCGTAGATGGGTCTCTGGCGGGCATTCAGTGACACCGCATCCTTCTTCAGTTTGTCATGAATCTGTTCGGGCAGCATATACGGTCTTGTGGCCTCTCTCAGTCTGTGATTAGCCAACAGGTGTAAACGTTATGCCCTTCCTTGCCTACTGAGATGTAGATGTCCCTATCTGAAGTCCTAGCTTCAATTGGTAACAAGAACAAAGAGAAACAAAACCAAGCAGCGAAATGACCTCATCGACAACACTCCAATGACGGTTGAAGCGATGCATTCAGCAACTCTGACTACACAACATACACTCACCTAGCACAACGAAACCCGTAGTCGTAGAACCGAGAGGCCGGATCGTCGCCGTTGCGGCTCTCGCATCGCGCGAAGTCTGCAAAATCGTTCCACGACCCCCCGCGCAATACACGCCAATTCTTACTGCTCTCATACAACGACGACGTCCATTCCCACACGTTTCCCGACATGTCCATC
>CEUS01074374.1_pt1 | contig 10320 bp, 10 predicted proteins | sample 427031 | NCBI WGS metagenome assembly CEUS01 (sample SAMEA2622837, study PRJEB7988) | marine metagenome | biome: marine biome (ENVO:00000447); feature: marine epipelagic mixed layer (ENVO:xxxxxxxxx); material: "saline water (ENVO:00002010), including plankton (ENVO:xxxxxxxx)" | depth 140 m | reverse complement strand
GAACGCCTCGAGGAACTCACAACTCAGATTCAAACCTCTGTTGTGGCCCCAGGCACCAAACGTATTATGGTTGCTGGGCAACCCGAATACGAACTCAAAGAAGAACGTTCTCGAGATGGAATCCCTATTGTTTCGGAAGTTCACAACGAACTATTACAACTTAGCAAAGATTACTCAATTGAGTTTGATCTAATTTAATTTTGGAGATGAAACAATGCCTCGTATGACTGGTAAACGCGCCCTGGTAGAAATGCTACGGGCAGAAAAAGTACCTTACGTGTTTGGCAATCCAGGCACAACAGAGCTTCCTTTCATGGACGCACTTCAAGACGCTCCAGGAATTCAATATATAACCGCTCTTTTCGAGGGCGTGGCCGCTGGAATGGCCGACGGATATGCAAGAGCAACTCAGAAACCTTCATTTATGAATCTACATATATCAGTAGGAGTCGCAAACGCAATTGCAGTCATATATAACGCCTGGAGAGGTGGGACTCCAATGGTGATTACCGCAGGGCAAGCGGACTCCAGCTTCCATTTACATTCTCCAACCCTCTATTCAAATATGGTTAACGTAATGCGTGAATACACAAAATGGTCTGGGGAAGTTAGGCATCCATGGGACGTTCCTTCTATGATCAGGAGAGCATTCAAAATTGCAAGTACCCCCCCAACAGGGCCAGTATTTCTCTCATTAACTTGGGACGCTATGAATGGCGAGGACGATATAGATATAGAACCATCAATCCACGACTATTTTCGGGTCAGACCCGACATTCAGGCAATTAAAAAAGCTTCCAATATATTGTCGAAATCAACCAATCCAATTATTTTGGTTGGTGACAGGGTTTCACAGTCTCCTGGCGCGCCGCTTTTAGTAGCTAAACTAGCCAAACAAATAGGCGCTCCAGTGTACGCCCCAACTACCCTATCTGAGGTTCACATTCCGACATCTGACCCACACTACCTAGGCACTTTTGAAACTAGTTGGATGGATCACAAACTGAAGCTCAGGATAGACAAGGCTGATACCGTAGTAACTTTGGGAATTGATGCACTTATACAGTTTATACCTACGCCCGAAAGACCATTCACAGGAAAACCCAAAATAGTGCACTTAGACAGCAGCGACTGGGCGATCCAACGTTCATACCCCGTAGCAGCAGGGATATTATCCGATATAAAAACTGGGCTCGAAGAGTTAACCGCCGCTCTATCAAGTTCCCTTAATGCGGACACGAAGAAAAAGGCTTCATCTAGAAGTGCCGCCATATCCAGAGAGAAACTAGAGTTAAAAGAAAACTTTCTAGTTAGGGCTAAGGATAAATGGTCAAATCAGCCCATCTCTTCAGAGCGATTTGCCATTGAAATGGCTAACGCCTTGCCAAAAGATGCAATTTTTTGTGACGACTCCATAACAAACCGTGGGAATCTAATGAACGCAATAACTTTTGATGAACCAGGATCATTATTTGCGCAAAGGGGAGGAAGTTTAGGATCAGCGATGGGATCAGCCCTGGGAATAAAACTCGCAGATCCAAAACGACCAGTAGTAGCTGTGGTCGGAGACGGAACAGCCATGTATGCAATTCAAGCTTTATGGACAGCTTCTGCTTACAATATACCCGTGACTTACGTTTTTTGTAACAACGGCAACTATAAAGTTCTTCATGAAGGAATGGCTAGGTATCTCACTGGAACTGAGCGAGAAAGTGAGTATATAGGTATGGATTTTTCGAGGCTACCCTTAGATTTCGTCAAAATGGCTGCAGCATTCGGAATAGACGGAGTACGAGTAGACAATCCAGATGATTTAGGTGCAGTTTTAAAAAATGCTATAGGAGCAGAACGGCCGAGAGTAGTAGAAGTAATGATGGAAAATGATATCGATCCCGATCGTTTACAAGGCCAATGGGGATCTTGGTTCCGACTGTAACTGGAAATAATCGTGTACGATATCAAGTAATCAAGATCAATAAGACATCGCATGACCTCAAAATTATTACCGAAATCAGATCGCCTTGAAAAGTAAGGATTCACTAGTTAGCAACGTACCCTTCTTTTACGGTTGGGTCATTTTAGCCATTGCTTCCGTGGCCGGCTTTATGTCAGGGCCTGGGCAAACTTATGGTGTTTCGGTCTTTGTAGACCCCATAATCGATGATCTCGGATGGTCCCGAACCATGGTGTCTGGAATGTATACAGCGGGATCACTAACAGCAGCTACTACGATGATATTCGTAGGAAGGCTTCTAGATAAATTCGGGGCAAGATCATTAATGGCAATAGTAGCGATACTTTTCGGGCTAGCCGCAATGTGGATGAGTAACGTACAGAGCGTTATACACCTTTATCTGGGATTCGCAGCCCTTAGAACTTTAGGCCAAGGATCTCTCTCATTAATACCAACTACCTTAGTGTCCATTTGGTTTGTCAGGCATCGTGGAAAAGTAACCTCCGTGTACTCCCTAGCCATGGCAGCCAGTCAAGCAAGTTTCCCGCCGCTAATATATTTACTAGTTACCAACTTAGGATGGCGAAACGCTTGGGTAATTCTCGGAATTCTGATATGGAGCATATTAGTAATTCCTTCGCTCGTCTTAGTTCGCCGTAGCCCGGAAAGTGTTGGACTACTCCCGGATGGGGATTTATCAAAATATGAAACCAATGAGAATAAAGTAGAAACAAAAGAGATATATGGAGAAATCAATTTCTCATTACGGGAAGCCATATCAACCAGATCTTTCTGGCTATTGATGTTAGCAGGAGCTTCGCAGTCACTAATTAGCACAGCACTCGTTTTTCATCACGTATCAGTCATGTCCAGCCGCGGATTAGAATCTGGAATAGCCGCTTCAATATTAAGTGTTATCGCTCCCTTGGCAGTACTCGGAGCATTCGTTGCCGGATTCCTAGCAGACCGTTTACCGAACAGGCACATTCTTGTTGCAGGCCAACTCCTTTTTCTTGTTGCAATGCTATGGACACTAAACATATCTCAACCTTGGCATGGCTTCGTGTACGGTGGACTACTCGGTATCACTAATGGGCTTCTCATGACCACAACAACTGTTATCTGGCCAAACTATTACGGCAGGGCGCACATAGGAAGCATAAGAGGGGTAGTTACTACTTGGATGGTCGCATGTGCTGGCTTAGGGCCTCTACCATTCGGCCTACTCTTTGATCTCACCGGCAGCTACACTACCGCAATTCTAACGTTTATAGCACTACCTTTAACTTGTGCCATAAGTGCATTTTTCGCATACCCACCTAAAAAGCATTCTCTATCAGAAAAGTAATAGCCGTGCTAATAAAGTATTAACGATTTAAACAGTTACTTCGAATCTTCGTCGGATGGTAATTCACCGCCAACTTCACGCAAAAATTGTTCTACCGAAGGAGCCAACTCAGTAACATCTTCCAGATCATCTTCCAACACCACTGATTCCAATCTAGCGTCATAGTCAGATTCCAATTGTTCTACCAGAGCTTTTACTCCGGAGTTTCGTTCCATCTCGTTTGACACCCGTTCATACTGCCTGACTCCACGCCTGCTAACGGTGAGTTCTTCTGGTAAACCGTAAAGTTCGCAGATGATTTTCAGCAGACTGGCAGCCCCTGTATGATCCTCTTCCAATTGAATATACTGTGGCAACCTCGCCATCAAAGTAATGTTTTCAACCCCAGTATTAGTTAGTTTTTCAGAAAGAAGGTTTATTATCGAAGTCGGCCCTTGGTATTGAGGTCGTCTAGAAGGACTCACACCAGTTATGTGGCTCATGTCCTCCCCATCCATCGTACCAGTTACAAGTATAGGCCTCGTATGAGGGACTGCATCATACATTCCCCCTACCCTACAATATCTCTCAATCTTTAAATGGCTAAAGAGTGAAGACAGAGACTCAATATAATCCTCTGCCAACGAATGAGGCTCTAAAATATGCACAAAGAGAAAATCAAACTGCCCTTCACCCTTAGCATAACGCACTGTCGTATTGGGTATAGTCATCCGACGCTGCCCATCAACGTGATACACCATGGGCCTATATCGGGTAAAGTCGAAGAAGCGTCCCGGCTCAGCCAAGCTCGCCAAATCTTTTGCTTTGAGATGTCTTTCAAGCCTAGACAAGGCCAAAGTCCCCACACTACCTGCATCAACCCACGGCCTTAAACTAGCAATAACGTGAGGCTTTCTCAATTTCGGAATTGGCTCTATTATCTCAAACTCACCGACGCGCATGAACTTATATTGTCAAAGACCTACCAAATTTGCAACTGATTATTGATCCTTTCTTAAACAGTTCTATAGCCTATATTACTAATCCTCAACTTCAACAATCATCTCTATTTCGACTGCCATCCCGCCTGGCAAAGATCCCATCCCCACTGCTGATCTTGCATGGCGCCCTTTTTCCTCAAATAGCTCAACTAACAAATCGGAGCACCCATTTATAACAGCTGGTTGATCGGTGAAGTCAGATTCTGCATTCACCATACCTAATAGTTTCACTATATGCTTGACCTTATCGAGATCTCCTATTAGACCTCTAAGATTGGCTAGTAGATTAAGAGCACACATCCGTGCAGCCTGATAAGCATCTTCAACTGATACGTCCTTTCCCACTTTGCCCTTTAATGTGTTTCCATCATAATCCCTTGGGCCAACACCCGATAGGAAAACCAAATTGCCAGCCCTATAAGCGGGTATGTAGTTCGCTACAGGTGCTGGTGCATCTGGTAGTTCTAAACCCATATCACTGAGACGTTTTTCTATTTGTGCCATGACTCCTCCTTGACGGCCTTATGAAAATTTGAAATTTACACCGATATCTTGAAGCACTGATTTGTCATATACATGTTTTGCTACAGCAACATCTTGAATTGACAATCCAACGCTCTTAAATAATGTAATCTCTTCCTCTGATTCGCGAGCTTCCTTTAAACCAGTAACCAATTCACCTAAGTCAGCATGAATTACAGCATCAGTAAAAGTTCCTTCGTTAATCGGTATGATCATATCACCAGCTTCAGCCAAGCATGAAGGGATATAATCACATACAACCTTGGATTTCATTATCGATTTTGCGTCCAGTTCACGTCTGTCTGGAGTATGTGATCCTATTGCGTTTATATGCATTCCCGGCCTGAGCCAATCTCCATCAATTACAGGTTCGCCAGATGACGTCGCCAAAATAACAACATCCGCATTTTCCACAACTTCGCGAGTGGACCTTGCTAGCCTAACATCAACCTCTAGTTGCTCAGACATCTCCTTTATAAAAGATAACTGGCGTTCATTGTGTCCACTCGAAAAACAGATAACAGAATCAATACTCCGTACCGCGCAAACAGCGGAAAGTTGCGTTCTAGCCTGAACCCCACTGCCAATAACACCTGCAACTGAAACATTCTCCCTAGCAAGATACCTAGTTGCCAAACCTGAGGCAGCTCCAGTTCGCATAGCGGTAATGAAGCTTCCATCCATCACTGAAAGCACCTGGCCAGTGTTGTTGTCTATGTATAAAATAGTACCTATTGTAGTAGGCAAGTCGTATTTCGATGGATTGTCGTCGTAAGTTGATACAACTTTAACTCCAAAAGCTCCCTTGCTATTCAATCTTGCAGGCATAAAAGCAGCCCAGCCCTTCCGTTCCAAGTCTGTCATTGCCAACCGCTGAGGTGTCTCACAATGCCCGTTAGCCAACTCGGCAAAGGCATCCGCCATAACATCTATAGCCGTGCTCATGTCGAGGACGGTCTCAATAGTGGGTTTGTCTAAAAGTAGCGTCAACTTTGCCCTCTAGTACTGGTATTAAATAATGTGGGACTGAGATCAATTCGTATAAAAATCGACTCAGGCTCCGGATGCTAGATCGGCTAATTTTGACTGGACGGATAATCGATCCGCCGGCTCCACCGGATCTGGCAAATTCTTAAGCTCTGGCACAACTGTATCTTTTAACGCAGTTGCCTCGGAATCACTTAAGTCAGATGCGGCTATTACGTCGTCAACACCATGCATAACTGCTAAACGAAAACCATAATCTGCTACAGCCTTATCTATAATATCCCGCAAAACTTCTTTGGACATTAACTCCCTCCATTCTCAATGTTAAATCTAAAAACCAACTGTGCGCCCACCATCTATAACAAAGCTCGCGCCAGAAACATAAGAAGATTCATCCGATGCCAAGAATAACATCATATAAGCTACGTCCTTAGGTCCGCCAACTCGACCGCCAGGATTCTCACTTACTCGCAATTCAAACTCCTCCGTACTGCCAGTGCTACCCCGAGATTGCGGAGTGTCTATAATACCTGGCACAACCGCGTTGAATCGTATGCCATTTTCTGCATACTCCTGACTAGCCGTAAGGGTTAGGCTAATAACTCCCGCTTTCGCTACTCCGTAAGAAGAGGATATTAGAGACGCACGTATCCCAGAAGTGGACGATACGTTTATCACGGACCCACCGTTCTCTAACATGTAAGGAATAGCGTATTTGGAACACAAAAACACGCCTTTCACGTCTGTATTCAACGTAAGGTCCCACTCAAGTTCAGAAACTTCGTGCAATCTAGAAGTACGTATTAACACTCCAGCGTTATTTACTAGTACGTCCAATTTCCCATAAACACTTACCGCTTCATTAACCATATTCTTGACTTCACTTGCTTTTGAAACATCGGTCGACAAAAAAATAGATTCTCCACCCAATTTTTTTATTTCTGACGCTGTAAGTTCCCCTTGTTCAACGTTGCGATCCGCAACCACAACCTTTGCCCCTTCTTTTGAAAATAACATGGCTGCCGCTCTTCCAATTCCAGTGGCTGCACCAGTTATAATGGCCACTTTGCCGTCTAATCTCCCTTTCATACATGCCTCCTAAATCCTGAGAGCGTTAAAAACTAATAGCTATTACATACACCAAAGTCAAATGAGCAACTTAAGGCATTCTCACAGCTAACCTAAAACAGCGCCATTATAAATAGAACAACTAATGATAGAATAGCCTGAGGATATCGATTTATGTCCAATAAACCTATTAACCAACGGCGGGAGTCAACAAATTGAGTTCAGGAACGGTCAGAATTGGAATTATTGGAGCCGGTGCAAATTGCAGAATACGTCACGTACCAGGATTCAGAGCTATTGAAGGCGTGGAATTGGTCAGCGTTTGTAACAGCACTCGTGAATCTAGCGAACGTGCTGCAAAAGAATTCAATATTCCCAACGTATACGATAATTGGCTTGACTTGATTCAATCCGACGACACGGACGCCATATGTATTGGTACTTGGCCAAATCTACACGCACCGATAACCATATCTGCCTTGCAATATGACAAACACGTTCTAACTGAGGCTAGAATGTCAATGAACTCCTCCGAAGCGCGAGCAATGTTACAAGCGTCTCAAGAGGCACCACATCTAATCGCCCAAGTAGTCCCTGCGCCAATGACCCTACCCGTAGATCAAACTATCATAGACATAATTTCAAAAGGCGATTTAGGTGATGTTCTGTCTGTTGATTTAAAAGTAAATTCAAAAAATTTTATAGACACAGATTCACCTTTGCACTGGCGGCAAAATAAAGATCTCAGTGGCTTTAATATACTTATGATGGGGATATGGTACGAGATATTAATGAGATGGATAGGGTCGGCAAGAAAAGTATCCGCTATGACTAGCACCTTTGTGAAGAAACGACAGGACTATACCGGCAAAATACGAACTATAGAAATTCCGGATCATGTCGATGTAATCTGCGAAATGAACTGTGGCGCCCAAGCTAATCTTCGCTTCAGTGCTATAACAGGCCTCGCTCCAACTAATGAAGCTTGGATTTTTGGAACAGATGGAACTTTGAAAGTGGATCTTGAAAAAAATCACCTGTTTTTTGGTTCTCGGAATGATAAGGAATTGTCTGGCGTTAAAATAGACCCTCTCAAACAGTCAGATTGGCGAGTGGAAGAAGAATTTGTTAACGCCATAAGAGGATTGGAAAAGGTTAAGTTGAGTACTTTCGAAGATGGCGTCAAGTATATGGAATTTACCGACGCAGTAACAATAAGTGCACAAAGTGGACAAGCGATATCCTTGCCATTCACCAGGTAACTATTGGACGTAACAACTCCGCATTACCAAACGCCCGAAAGACATCGATTTGTTATTGCCGGCCTAATTGGAACGATAATGTTTTGTGTCGGGCTAAGTTTCTTCTCAGTTGCCCCTATAATGCCCCTAATCCTTGAAGAGTACGCCATTAACCGTGGAACAGGGAGTCTATTAACAAGTCTGGTAATTCTGGTACAAGCGATGTTTTCCTTAGTAGGAGGTCTCCTTGCTGGTCTATTGAGACCAAGAAAGGTCATCCTTATTGGCTGCATCCTGATATCTACACCAGTGCTCACATTTGCGCTAGGTAATTTCTGGCTGCTTCTACTTTCAAGAGTACTAATGGGTTTAGGATTCGGAATCCTTGGACCTGCGACAATCCCAATTCTAATGCAATATTTTCGGCCTAAAGAATTACCTCTCCTTAATTCGCTCATCATGTCGATATCAGTTCTAGGCATCACAATTTCATCTTTGAGTGTAGCTAAAATATCCGATTCAATCGGCTGGGAACAGGCTCTAAGCGTATTTGGAGGCGCAGCCCTAGTAAGTACCGTTTTATGGATATTTTTTGGTCACGTGAAAGACATCCAAAACAAGGAAATTGAAACCAATAAAAAAATACGACAGGCTATCAGCGTGATTCGAAAAAAAGAAACTGTAATTCTTTCATCAGCTGATGGTGGAGCTTTCGGCCAATACGTTGCACTTGTTGCATGGTTGCCTACTTTCTATTTTGAATTTCACGGACTCAGTTTAATAAGATCTGGGGTTCTGGTAAGCCTTTTACCACTGCTAGGTTGCCTTTCAGGATTATCGGCCGGAATCTTATCTATTAAGTATCGTGCAAGAAAACCGTTCCTTGTATCTTCTGGCATCATGGTAAGCTTAGGAGGGCTTGGATCATTCCTAATGGCAGGAACCCCGTTAGTGTACCTATCATTAATACTTCTAGGTGCCGGTTCTTGGCTTTATGTGCCGTTCCTGCTAACAATTCCAATGGAACTACCAGGGAACGACCCTGCCCGAGCAGCTATGATGACAGGGGTAATATTCGCTATTGGTGGCCTAGTAGGATTTGCTACACCCTTGATAGTAGGCGCAATGACCGACGCGACAGGCACATACCTACCAGGGTTTATTACATGCTCTATATTATCCTTAGGACTACTTTTGGGTGGGTTACTGATATCAGAACCTTCCAAACTCTCCTTAAACAAACAATTCAATATGCCTGATCAAAAGCAATATACTTAGTTTGCCTACAAGCTGTAAGGCTCTCAAAATACACATGCCAGACATATTGTGGACAGATACTAATAAACGTTTCGATGATTAAGGTCAATCATTTGTTGTATCGTGTAGCAGACAAGAAAATCACTGGAGTACCTAATGGATCTTAAACTTGCAGGAAAAACCGCATTGGTAACAGGTGGAAGCCGTGGATTAGGCCGCTATTCAGCAATAGCTTTAGCGAGTGAGGGCTGTAACATTTCTATTTGTGGAAGAGGAAGAGAAGATTTAAAGAAGACAGAAGCCGATCTGAAAGCCCTCGGGATAAAGGTCGCAACTATCCAATGTGACGTAACTACGGAAGCCGGTACTTCTAAAGCTTACAAACAGACAAAGAAACTTCTAGGTTCCGTAGACATTTTGATCAACAATGTCGGCGGGCATATTGGTCGAGACTTCGATTCCGCTGATGACAAGTCTTGGAATCACACATTCGAACTAAACCTGTTTTCGGCAATACGTTTAATAAGGCTATGTCTTCCCGAAATGAAAACAAGAAGTTGGGGCAGAATATTGAATATTTCATCGATCTACGGGAGAGAGCATGGTGGTGGAATGACTTACATGACTTCCAAGGCTTCGCTAATTGCTTTTTCAAAACATTTAGCGATTCAGTTAGCTAAGACTGGTATAACTGTAAACACTATTGCTCCCGGGTCTATAGCCTTTGAGGGCGGAAACTGGCAACGTTTTCAAGATGAAAAATCTACCAGCGAAGTTGATGCCTTTATCAATAACAACCTACCTATGGGAAAATTTGGTTGGCCCGAGCCAATTGGATCTCTAATAGCTTTCCTAGCATCAGAACATGCAGGTCTAATAACAGGAACAGCAATAAACGTTGATGGCGGACAGTCTAAGTCCCTGATTTAAGTCGGTAAGCTTTGGCCTCGTGTTCTTTCTTTC
>CEUS01104140.1_pt1 | contig 10321 bp, 4 predicted proteins | sample 427031 | NCBI WGS metagenome assembly CEUS01 (sample SAMEA2622837, study PRJEB7988) | marine metagenome | biome: marine biome (ENVO:00000447); feature: marine epipelagic mixed layer (ENVO:xxxxxxxxx); material: "saline water (ENVO:00002010), including plankton (ENVO:xxxxxxxx)" | depth 140 m | reverse complement strand
GTCTGATAGTGCTCTCGTTCGTAGTAGAGCAAATTACAAGTGGGTCCCTGGCTGACCATGTCCAGGAAGCATTTTTCAATCCATTGCATATGGGAGATACCAGATTTAACCCACGCGTCGCACTCAGGTATCGAATTGCCCCCACAGAAATGGATACGGTATTCCGCCACCGACACTTAGTTGGAGAAGTCCACGATGAGAACGCATATGCGTTGGGGGGTGTGGCTGGACATGCGGGGTTGTTCTCGTCCGTCCGCGATTTGGCTCGGTTTGGAAATTGGATCTTGAGTGCAACACGAGAGGGAAGGGGGATGACGGATGCTGCAACGCTCCCGTCTGAGATGCCCTCTTCCGCCACAGTAGCCCAATTTACGCGTCGTTCAGCTGGTGAAGAGAGTAGGGCACTAGGGTGGGACACCCCGTCCGGTCGCTCGTCAGCGGGTCGATTCTTTGGGCCTGAAGCGTTCGGCCATACGGGGTTTACAGGGACGAGCATTTGGGTGGATCCAGAGCTAGATCTATTCGTTGTTCTCCTTACGAATCGTGTCAATCCAACTCGAGATAATCAAAAACACGTTTTCCTCCGGCGAGTCGTCCACGATGCGGTGGCTTCTTCGATCCAAGATAAGACCGTGGAGCCACGTCCCTGACCCCGCTAGACGTTGTTGTATTGGTTGTCTATCTGGGGGCCACCACTGCTTGGGGGGCATGGCTAGGTAAGGGATCTCGAAGTGGTGACGAGTACTTTTTGGGTGGTAGAGATCTGCCATGGGGTGCCGTATTACTCTCTATTGTGGCCACAGAGACGAGCACCTTAACATTTTTGTCGATACCAGGTGTTGCGTATTCAGGCTCACTTGGTTTTCTGCAGATTGCGCTAGGTTATGTAGTTGGTCGTCTGCTGATAGCTGTGTGGTTACTCCCCGCATACCGAACTGGGGAACTCAAAACTGCTTACGAGTTTTTAGAGTGGCGATTCGGCATTAAGAGCCGACGACTCGCTTCCATAGTCTTCATGGTGACTCGATTACTCGCCGACTCGGTGCGGCTTTTTGCTACCGCCATTCCACTTACACTGGTAACTGGCTGGTCACTTGTCACCTCGGTGATCATCATTGGTGCGATTACCCTTATCTATACGTATTTGGGTGGGATCCGGGCTGTGGTTTTAGTGGATGCAGTTCAAATGTTGCTCTATCTATTTGGTGGGGTCGTCGCACTTTTCATGCTGGAACGGATCGTACCAGGTGGGTGGATAGAGATTCTGAGTCGAGCATCGGAAGCGGGTAAGCTTCAGCTGGTAGACACATCGTTTGACTTCGGACGCCCCTACACGCTCTGGGCCGGTCTTATCGGTGGTGCATTCCTATCGATGGGCTCACATGGGACAGATCAACTCATTGTCCAACGCCTACTTGCATGCCGTGATTTGTCGTCAAGTCGCCGTGCCTTAGTCGGGAGTGGATTTGTCATCCTGGGACAATTTGGACTCTTCCTCATCGTCGGAATCGGCCTGTGGGCGTATTACGATGCATCTGTCTTTCCAAGGTCGGATGAAATATTCGCCACTTTCATTGTCGAAGCACTTCCAGTTGGTATCCGGGGGCTACTCATCGCAGGTGTGTTTGCAGCGGCCATGTCGACGCTATCGAGTTCGATCAACTCACTGGCATCAACCACTATTTACGACTTTTGGGTGGTGCGGAGACCCGAGGCTGATGAGCATGAAATCCTCCGTGCAGGACGTATAGGGACAGTGATTTGGAGCCTATTACTGACTGGCGTAGCAATTGGATTTATCCCATTAAGTCGAGAAAGTACTGCAGTCGAGGTGTCATTGGGGATTGCATCGCTTGTCTATGGTGGCCTACTAGGAGCTTTTGGTTTAGCGCGCTTTGCTAGGTGGCGAGTTGATGGCTTTGCCGTTCGTACAGGCTTAATCACTGGAATTGGAGCTATGGTCGTCATATGGGTAACTGCCCGAGCTGTGATCGCCTGGCCTTGGTTCGCACTCTTGGGTACGGGAATCACGATTGGTGTGGGATTGCTTGTGGGTTGGTTCCGAAAAATCAAATAAGGCCGTCTGCTAAATTTAGGGCGGCCGGGTTGCTCTTCTGCTCTTCCGCTACCTACTCTTCCAGGATATGTCAGAGCGAAAGACACTCATCATCCGAGGCGCCCGTGAGCACAACCTCAAAGATGTCGACGTGGATCTCCCGCGCGACAGCTTGGTGGTTGTAACGGGTTTATCTGGTTCCGGAAAATCGTCCCTTGCCTTCGACACAATTTATGCCGAAGGTCAGCGACGCTACGTGGAGTCTTTGTCCGCTTATGCACGTCAGTTCCTCGGTGTCATGGAGAAGCCTGACGTTGATCTGATTGAAGGGTTGTCTCCGGCTATCTCGATTGAACAAAGAACCGCTGGTGGAAACCCTCGTTCCACAGTCGGAACAGTTACAGAGATCTACGATTACTTGCGGCTCCTATGGGCTAGGGCGGGCACCCCCCATTGTCCATCATGTGAACGTCCAGTTCGCGCCCAGTCCAGTTCGCAGATTGCAGCACAGATTCTTGAGTGGCCAGAAAATGCCAGCATAGAGATACGGGCCCCTTTGATTCGAGGTCGCAAGGGAGAGTTTAGAAACCTTTTCGAAGATGCGCTTAGCCAAGGTTTCGTGAGGGCACGGGTTGATGCCGAACTGATTGACCTCAGTGAACCTCCGAAACTAGACAGACGCCGCAATCACAACATCGCCATTGTAGTCGATCGGTTAACGGTTAAAGAGTCTCATCGCGAACGACTCGCCGATTCAATTGCCACCGCTCTACAAATGGCCGATGGGATTGTAGAAATTGATTTGCTCTCGGACGAGAAAGTGAAATCGACGAGCAGTACAGGAAACGCAGTTGGTACGGGTGGTCAATTGTTCAGCGAACGGTACGCTTGCCCTAATTGCGGCCTCAGCATCCCGGAATTAGAGCCAAGGCAGTTTTCATTCAACTCGCCCTTTGGTGCCTGTGAGGAGTGCGATGGGCTTGGGGTGCAACACGAACCAAATGCGGAACTCATCATCGGAGGCGACCAGATCTCTATCCTGGAAGGTGTTTTGCTACCTATGGGAACGCCAAGTGGTCGCGTCCGTCGGCGGAGTCTACCGCGACTTGCCAAGAAATTGGGCTTCGATCTCAATACACCATGGGGTGAACTGAACGATGTCCAAAAAGAGGCGATCCTGTTTGGAGATTCGGATGTGGGGTGGGAGGGTGCCATCGCTGCCACATTGCGCCGGTTCCATGAGACTAAGAGTGACAAAGTACGCATGCAACTCGATGAGTATATGACTCTCTCCACGTGTCGTTCGTGCGCTGGAGCGCGATTGAAGCCTGAAAGCCGGGCGGTCACAGTTGAGGGCGTTAGTATGCACACAATCTGCGAAAAGTCGATTGGTGACCTTCGTCTGTTTTTAGAAAATTGGCATATCTCTGCACGGGAACTAGGAGGTGCAACGGCTGAGATCCGAGTTCCGATTCTTAAGGAAGTCGTGGAAAGATTGGAGTTCCTTGATCGGGTTGGGCTGGGATATCTCACTCTTTCCCGTTCGGCGGAAACGCTTTCTGGTGGTGAGGCTCAACGGATTAGGCTTGCGACGCAAATTGGAAGCCGGCTAGTAGGGGTGCTCTACGTACTTGATGAGCCAAGTATTGGGTTGCACCCACGCGACAACAAGAAGTTGCTCGAGACCCTCGAAGCGCTTCGAGATCTTGGTAACACGGTCTTAGTCATTGAGCACGATGAGCAGACGATTCGAACTGCGGATCATATTGTCGATATGGGGCCGCTCGCGGGGCGTCATGGAGGTGAGGTATTAGTATCGGGCGACATTGAAAAACTGCTTGAGAGCGAACGGTCGCTTACGGCTGCCTATTTGAGAGGTGAGCGTGAGATCCCGATTCCCCCACAACGGCGCCTGCCTGAGAACGGAGTGCTTGTGGTACGTGGGGCAGCAGAGCATAACCTTCGCAAAATCGATGTTGAGTTCCCACTTGGCCTATTTGTCTGTGTGACAGGGGTGTCCGGCTCAGGTAAGTCGACGCTTGTTGAGGATATTCTCTACCGGCGTTTGGCACGCGAGATCCATAGGAGTAAGACCTTACCTGGCGCTCATGAGCGGATCGATGGGGTGGAACTTATCGATAAGGTGATAGACGTTGACCAGAGCCCGATCGGGCGTACGCCACGCTCAAACCCCGCAACATATACGGGTGTTTTTACACCGATACGCGAGTTGTTTTCTCGCCTGCCGGAATCGAACATCCGTGGTTATGGACCTGGACGGTTTAGTTTCAATGTAAAAGGTGGACGTTGTGAAGCGTGTCGTGGGGATGGGCTTGTTAAGATCGAGATGCACTTCCTGCCAGACGTGTATGTCCCCTGCGATGTATGCCGAGGTCGCAGGTACAACCGGGAAACACTGGAAGTTCTCTATAAAGGAAAGAATATCGCAGATGTCCTTCAGATGAGTGTGGATGTGGCGCTTGAGTTTTTCGAGGCGGTACCAACCTTAAACCGCCGGCTTCAGACGTTGTCTGATGTGGGATTGGGATATGTAACGCTGGGGCAGCCTGCTACAACACTTTCGGGGGGAGAGGCTCAACGGGTAAAGCTTGCGTCCGAACTGGCCAAAACGAGTACAGGTCGCACTGTCTATATACTCGATGAACCAACGACGGGTCTGCACTTTGAGGACGTGCGGCTGCTACTGGGTGTTCTCCACCGGTTAGCTGATCGTGGGAATACCATTATCGTGATTGAACATCACCTGGACGTGATCAAAACAGCCGATTGGATCATTGATATGGGTCCCGAGGGTGGTTTTTCAGGAGGTGTCGTAGTTGCCGAAGGGGCGCCAGAAGCGGTGGCGTCTTCGGCGGGTAGTCATACTGGGAGACATTTGTCAGAACTGCTCAGTCGTGATGCGAAAGCATTGGCGGTCTGACTGAGGATAGGTTACGCAAAAATTGCCCAGGGTCGAAATATGTTCTTGATGTAGGTAGTGGTCTTGCGGGTTGCCGACAGATTTCGGGATCTTGAAATGGTTGCCGATCGGTTTCTCCAGCCCTTGACCGGATGATATTCAGATGAGTAGACCGCATGTGTTTTTCTTTCTTCCCCTTCTCGTATCCTCTTCTGCTTGTGTTTCTTCTTCGGTCACCAAGGATGATTTTTGTGCAGAACCTGCGAACGAAATTGTAGCCGAGAACTGCTTGCCGGGAGACCCTGCTACTGAATGGGACATTAACGGCTACGGTGATCCAAGCATCCAAGGGTTTGGGACTGATATTGCAGTCGCCCAAGGTGAAGCGGTCACCTTCAAAATCGATACTGATTCGGACGCCTATCGTATCGATATCTATCGGATGGGTTATTACGGTGGTATGGGAGCGCGACGCATAGATACGATTGAACCCTCGGCTACCCTCCCACAAGATCAGCCCGAGTGTCTTAAAGGTGACGTCCCGGTGCTGGACGAGAATGGCCGTATAATAACAGCGGAAGCCCCGCTCTTTGATTGCGGAAACTGGGCTCCGTCGGCGGTGTGGGAGACGCCAGAAGATGCCACCTCCGGCATCTATTTTGCACGACTGGTGCGAGAGGACCCAATGGGACCGGGTCTATGGAAGAACGATCAGTTTGAACCCTCCTCCATTCCTGAAGGTGCCGACGAAGATTCTCTCTGGAATGCACCTGGCTTCAGGGCCATCATGGCAAATGGTTTACGTGAGCCGAGGGCAAGTCACATCTATTTTGTGGTCCGAGATGATGACGGTGAGTCAGACATGTTGTTCCAGACGTCAGACATGACGTGGCAAGCCTACAACCGTTTTGGCGGTCATAGCGTTTATGGGCGGCTCGATCCCGACCACGCCAGGGTCCATGGAGGTCCGCCACGCGCATATAAGGTGAGCTATAACCGACCATTTGAGACACGCCATTATCGTGCGGTCAACAAGGTGTTTAACTCTGAGTATCCCATGGTCCGGTGGTTGGAGCGAAACGGGTACGATGTTAGTTACACAAGCGGCGTTGATACGGAACGCCGGGGCGAACAGATCCTTAACCACAAGATCTTCTTGTCTGTAGGCCACGATGAGTACTGGACCGGGAACCAGCGCAGGAATGTCGAGGCTGCTCGTGACGCTGGCGTACATCTTGCATTTTTCAGCTCGAACGAAGTCTACTGGAAGGGGCGTTTAGAGGAGAGCATCGACGGTAGCGGCCAGCCCTACCGAACCTTTGTCACCTACAAAGACACACAGGATCATCGGAAATTGGATCCAGTCGAGTGGACTGGCCAGTTTCGGGACCACCGATCGATAAATGTCGAAGGGCCCTGGCCAGAAAACGCTCTCACCGGGACCCTTTTTACCGTTAACGCATGGCGGAATGATCCCCTCATTGCAGATGCCCAATTCTCGAAACTCCGTTTTTGGCGTAATACCGAAGTTGCAAACCTTAAACCCGGCGAACGTTTTATCTCCATCAAGGGTATCCTCGGTCACGAATGGGATTCCGATATAGACAACGGTTTCCGCCCGCCAGGTTTATTCCAACTGTCTTCTGCCACGATCGATAACACGACGTATTGTGTCCATCCCGGTCGAGGTTGTGAGACAGGAACTGCCACCCATAACGCCGTCATGTACCGACATGCAAGTGGAGCATTAGTGTTCGGATCGGGCACACTTCAGTGGCCGTGGGGACTGGACGCAAACCATGATTCAGAGACGGGAGTTCCACCCGAACGGCAAAATGGATCGGATACTCGAGTTGGTGTCGATCCCAATGGTCCGGACCGCAACATTCAACAGGCGACGCTTAACTTGTTTGCTGACATGGGGGTCCAGCCTACTACAATGCAGTCAGACCTGATCCCGGCTACCGCTTCAACGGATGATATATCACCCACTTCTTCGATTGATGGTGGGCTGATGGGGTCCATCGGGGCCGAGATGAAAATCCTTGGTTCGGCTAGTGACTTGGGAGGTGGTGTTATTGCCGCAGTTGAGGTCTCGGTCGATGGAGGGGTGAGTTGGCACCCCTCTGTGGGCAGAGCGAGTTGGAGTTATGTATGGGTTCCGAGAGTGGCCGGTACGGTGACAGTCCTCAGTCGAGCTGTTGATGACAGCGGCAATCTTGAAGATGTAGGAGTGGGTACATCGCTGACGATTGAGCCCTAATGACTAACGGTAACGGGTGAAGGTGTATCCTCCACTCGCATTTTCCCTACTGGTTAGTTGGAAAACCGAGGTCCACTTTGCTTCCTGAGGGGTCTGGCCAGCGGGTGGTCATTACTTTCGGGCGCGTATAAAAGTGGATGCCTTCGGGGCCATATATGGTATGGGCCCCGAAGGCTGAGTTTTTCCACCCTCCAAAAGAGTGGTAACCAACGGGCACGGGAATGGGCACGTTGAGCCCAATCATGCCAGCATCAGCATCCTCCTGAAACCTCCGTGCCGCGCCGCCGTCACGCGTAAAAATCGCAGCGCCGTTGCCCCACGGGTTATTTGCGAGCAATTCAACTGCTTCATGGTATGTGTTGACGCGTACTACACACAGGACGGGGCCAAAAATCTCGTCGGTATACACGGACATCTCTGTTGTCACGTCGTCAAGAAGCGTTGCCCCTAAGAAGAATCCACTAGTATTCACTTTGATTCCACGCCCATCGAGAACTATTCGTGCGCCATTATCTGCAGCGGTTGAAATATAATTTGTTACGCGACCAAGGTGTTCAGCTGTGATGAGTGGTCCCATCTCAGATGTTGGATTTGTGCCCGGTCCCACTCGTAGCTTTTTCGTACGGGTTTTGATTGCCGCAACAAGTGGATCTCCAACTTCTCCCACGGCGACGACCACGGAAATGGCCATGCAGCGTTCGCCTGCAGATCCATAGGCAGCCGACACAGCACAGTCAGCTGCAAGATCAATGTCTGCGTCTGGCAGTACCACCATATGATTCTTGGCTCCGCCAAGAGCCTGGACCCGTTTTCCATTGGCTGAACCCAGTTCGTAGACGTATTTGGCGATTGGAGTCGATCCGACAAAACTGACCGCCTGTATGTCTCTGTGCTCTAGTAAACGATCCACGGCGACTTTGTCACCATGCACCACGTTAAGAACACCCGGTGGAAAACCAGCTTCTTGGAGCAATTCTGCGATGAAAGTGGGGGCTGAAGGATCGCGCTCAGAAGGCTTCAAAATAAACGTGTTCCCGCACGCGATGGCATTTGGGAACATCCAAAATGGTACCATAGCAGGAAAGTTGAATGGTGTGATTCCCGCAACTACCCCAAGGGGGCGGCGAACTGAATAAACATCAACTCCCGTGGATGCGTGCTCACTATAAGTGCCTTTAAGGTGTTCGGAGAGACCGCAAGCGTACTCGATATTCTCCAGACCGCGGGCGACCTCACCCATGGAATCGCTCATCACTTTCCCGTGTTCTGCGGTTAGCCGATGAGCGATCTCTTCAGCATTTCTTGAAACGAGGTCTCGATACGCGAACATCAACTTTGTTCGTCGGGCAAGGCTTACGTTTCGCCACTGATCGAACGCAGCCTTCGCCGAGGAAACAGCCATATCCACGTCGCTTACACTCGCCAGATCGAGTTCGCCAGTTTGTTCCCCGGTGGCCGGGTTGAAAACTGGTGATTTGCGACCAGAGTCACTGACTACAGGATCCCCGTTAATTAGGTGGTGGATCGGTCGGATAGCGCTCTTTTTCGGCGTTTCTGCGGTCATGCTAGTGCTCATCCTTACCCTTCGTGGTAACCAAAAATGGCTTTAACTTCGAGAAACTCCTCAAACCCATACTTTCCCCATTCGCGGCCATTCCCGGACTGTTTGTATCCGCCGAAAGGAGCACGATTGTCTGCGTATGCCCCGTTCAGGTGGACTTGTCCAGAACGAATTCTTCGGGCAACCGCCTGCCCCCGCTCTTTGTCCGCTGAAGAGATGTACCCTGAAAGTCCGTAGGGTGTGTCGTTGGCGATCCGTACAGCATCATCAATGTCTTCATACTTTATTAAGACAAGAACTGGCCCAAAAATTTCTTCGCGGGCGATCGTCATCTCATTGTTCACGTGTGAAAATACCGTGGGCTTTACAAAATATCCCCTCTCTAGTGCCTCAGGCCGCCCTGTCCCCCCCACAACGAGTTTCGCCCCCTCATCTATCCCCTGTTGGATCAGATCCTGGATTTTTTTGAACTGGACTTCGGAAACGACTGGCCCAATGGTTGTGTCATCTGCATCAGGGGCTCCGACGTTTACTTTCTCTGCCGTGGTGCGAGCGATGGCAGCTGCTTCTTCCATACGTTCATCTGGGACTAGCATCCGAGTGGGAGCATTGCAGGACTGACCCGAGTTGTTACATACGTGGAAAACGCCACGAGCGATAGCTTTCTCAAATTCTGCGTCGTCTAAGATGATGTTAGCCGATTTCCCACCAAGTTCTTGCGTGACCCGCTTAACGGTTGGGGCCGCTTTTTTGGCAACCTCGACCCCGGCGCGGGTTGAACCCGTGAAGGACACCATGTCTACGCTAGGGTGGGCTGCCAATGCTGCCCCCACGACAGGTCCAGCACCGTTGACCAGGTTGAAAACGCCCGGTGGTACGCCGGCTTCGTGAAGGATTTCTGTGAACAGGATTGCACTAAATGGTGCGACTTCTGAAGGTTTGAGCACCATCGTGCATCCTGCTGCCAATGCTGGTCCAACCTTGCAGGCAATTTGGTTTAGTGGCCAATTCCACGGAGTGATAAACGCACAAACACCAATCGGTTCATGAACCAGAAGTGAAGTTCCTAGATCTTCTTCGAACTCAAAGTTTTCGAGCACCTGAAGAGCTCTTTTAAGATGACCGAGACCTGCAGGAACTTGGGCTTTTGAGGAAAGGCTCGAGGGAGCTCCCATCTCCTTGGTGATTGTATCTGCCAGGTCATCAATTCGCGTTTCGTATCCTTTAATAATTCGTTCGAGTAAGGCAACTCGTTCTTCTTTCGTTACTGAAGAGTACGTCTCAAATGCCTCTTTTGCTGCAATGACGGCTTGATCTACGTCGTCTGCCTCCCCCATTGCGATCTCACCGATCAGTTCTTCTGTTGCGGGGTTCACGACTCCCAATTTGTGAGTAGTTAGCGGATCTACCCACTTTCCGTTGATATAAAACTTTAGTCGGTTGCTCACGATGTCGACCTTTTCTCCTTCACGTGATGGGTTTACGGCGGCAGATACATAACGGGCTTGTAACGCCAAGATT
>CEUS01088999.1_pt1 | contig 10324 bp, 8 predicted proteins | sample 427031 | NCBI WGS metagenome assembly CEUS01 (sample SAMEA2622837, study PRJEB7988) | marine metagenome | biome: marine biome (ENVO:00000447); feature: marine epipelagic mixed layer (ENVO:xxxxxxxxx); material: "saline water (ENVO:00002010), including plankton (ENVO:xxxxxxxx)" | depth 140 m | reverse complement strand
CGCCTGAAGATACTCTGTATCCTCGCTGAGGGGACCGAGACCAGCGTGCAGGACCTCGTGGACCTCGTCGGCACGTCGCAAAGTAATATCTCCCAGCACCTTTCCATCCTGCGCGATAAGGGCATCCTGGCATCACGAAAAGATGCCAACAAGGTTTATTACCGGATCGGCGATGACAAGATCCTGGCGTTGATGGAAACCATGCGCGAGGCTTTCTGCAGCGGCCACTGATCGGTCTAATCGATCTAGCAAGAAAGCAAATGACCGGGCTTACCGTCATTTGCCTGAGGTAGACTACCGCTCCCTTTCCCCTTTCAACCCGTTCTCATGGATCTAGAGTTTGTCACCAGTAACTGGCATCTTTTTGCGGCACTGATCGTCATTTGCCTGCTCATCGGTTTTGATTCAGTCCGTCGAGGTGGTAGTGGCGCTAATCAGGTGAGCGCGGTTCAGCTGCCGCAATTCATCAACAAGGAAAACGCCGTCGTAGTGGATGTCTGCGAACCGGATGAGTTCAATAAGGGTCACATCCCCAAAGCCATCAACATCCCGGTGTCGAAAATCAAGGACCAACTCGGACAACTCGAGAAGTTTCGCACCAAAAATCGACCCATCGTGCTGTCGTGCCGCAGCGGCCAAAAGGCGAGCCGGGCCGCCGCGGTGCTTCGAAAAAATGAATTCAAGTCCGTTTATACCCTGAGCGGGGGACTGGCCGCCTGGGAAAAAGAAAATCTGCCGCTGGAGCGGTGACCCTGACGGAAACACCTATGAACGAAGCTGCAGACACATCCGCTAAATCCCGTTTTCACCTACACCAGGTGTTCATCAAGGATGCCTCTTTTGAATCTCCCCGCAGTCCCGAGGTGTTCACCTGGAAGGACTACCGTCCGGAAACCGAAATCGATCTCAAAGCTCAGCAGAACGTGATCGATGCAGACCAGCACATCTACGAAGTTACCCTGAAAGCGACCGTCACGGCGCGGCACGAAGATCAAGTGGTCTTTCTGGCAGAAGTGCAGCAAGCTGGTATCTTCACGGTAGAGGGCAGCAGTCCGGAGATGCTCGAAATGATGCTGGAGGCAGCCTGCCCCAACGTGCTCTTTCCGTTTTTGCGTGAGACCGTCGCCGGCCTCATCTCCAAGGGCGGCTTCCCCCAGTTTCTGCTGGGTCCGGTGAATTTCGATGCGATGTACCTGCAGAAAAAAGAGCAGGAAACCGGCCAGGCTGGCAACGGCGGGACCGAGTCAATCATCACGGCTTAGCCCTGCGCACCGAGCGTCAGGGGTCCGCCAGACCACACCATGAATGCGCCCCCCAGTCGTACCGCAGTTATCGGAGCCGGTTCGTGGGGCACCGCCCTGGCGCTGCTCTTGGCACGCTGCCAACAAGACACACTGCTCTGGAGCGGCGAGCCCGGTCATGCCCAAGCGATGGCGCAAAGTCAAAGCAACGAGGCCTACCTCCCCGGCATCCCGCTCGAGCCGCGGGTCACGCCTTCGGATGATTTTGAGGAGGCGGCCAAAGCTAGCCGCCTGGTCCTGGCGGTCCCCAGCCATGCCTTTCGCGAAGTGCTTACACGACTCAAAGAACACCTCCCCCAAGACGAACGCTGCTACATTTGCTGGGGTACCAAAGGTTTTGAACCGGATACCTCGCTGCTGCTCAGCGATGTCTTTGAGGAAGTCATGGATGAGAACGCGGTCCCCGCAGTTGTGTCTGGTCCGAGTTTCGCCGGGGAAGTGGCCCAGGGACTGCCCAGTGCGCTCACGGTCGCCGCGGAAGACCACGAGGATGCCGCCACCATTGCAGCCTGGTTCCGAGATCAGCGTACCCGGGTCTATACCAGTACCGATTTGCGGGGCGTCCAGCTCGGTGGTGCGATCAAGAACGTGATGGCTATTGCTGCGGGCATCAGCGACGGGCTTGGATTCGGGTCTAACGCCCGGGCCGCGCTCATTACGCGGGGGCTTGCCGAGCTGGCCCGGCTTGGTCAGGCGCTCGGTGGAAGGCCCGAGACCTTCATGGGCCTGACGGGCCTGGGGGATCTGATCCTGACCTGCACCGATGACCAGTCCCGAAACCGGCGCGTGGGCCTTGCCGTCGGCCGGGGTGAAGATGTCTCCCAGGCGCTTGAAACCATCGGCCAGGAGGCTGAGGGCGTCAATACCGCGCGGGAACTCTATCGAAAGAGCAAGGCACTCGATGTCGAGATGCCGATCAGCGAACAGGTGTACCGGATTGTCTTTGAGCAGTTGGATCCAGCCCAGGCAGTGGACGCTCTGCTCTCCCGCGAACCACGCGCTGAAGAGCAATAGGTCAGTCTCAGTGGACGGGGATACGCGGTACTCTGCGTCAGTCCTCCGATTTACCGGTCACGTAAGACCTCGCCTGACTACGGTGCCGTCTTCCGCTTTCTCTAGCTCTAGTGGTATTTTTTCTTGCATGAAAATCCAATAGCCGCTACTGCCGCTACCACCACTACCGCGAATAACCACAACACATGTTGTGAGTCATGTACCATGCCTGACCCTGGGTGAGCGATTACCGCAGCGGGCAACAGACATAACGTTGTAAAAAGTGCTTTATTCATCTTGTCCTCCTTATTCTCCAATGTTTAAGTTATTCCGAATTTACGAATTACGACCCGACCAAAAGAACGAACATTGATCGGACAGATTCCGGTCATCTTTAGAATTGGCTTGCCTTTTCCGAGACCTCCTGATACCAGATTTTTTTGGTGCCCACTGCCGCCCGGAGTTTCCATTTAAGGGACTTCGGCGATGCTTCGATCAGATTGATCAGCGCATCAACCCGGGATCGGATGACATCTTTATCTGACGCTATGAGGTTATCAAACTGGTCCAGATGATCCTTAACCCGGTTCAGATTGGTTGTAAATGTGTAATAAAAACCCCAGTCGGAAGCCATCAGGCTCACGATGTAATCGCTATCAATCGTTTTTTCGCTATTCGATCCGGGCCTGCCCAAGTCGTGCTCGAGTAGCAGAACCGTTGTGTCTTTAAAGTCTTTCAGGTTTATCTCGACGATCTGCATCTTTTCGAGAAGCAGATCCGTCGTGCAGATCGTGGGTGAATCCAGAGTGAGCCGGCCGATGAATGGAATCCGGTGGCAAAAGAACAGCTCGTCAGAAAAAACGTCTACATTCAGTTTTGTCTGGGGATGAAGGTATATATGCCGGCTTCCTTCAGACGCCATGTACACCCCCTCGTCCGGTACATACCCCTTTTTGATGAAAAACTCGCGGATCTGCTGGTTTTGCTTCTTCTCCGCTGCAAAATCAACATCGGTCAGCGCACGTTGCATCTCGCCGAAAAGGTGCAGATGCCGGGGGCACTGTAATCGATAAGCGATAGAGCCCAGGATTCTGAGGTTGATTCCCGTCTCAGACGCTTCGTGGACGAGGCTTAACGCCTCGTCCACGAAGCCGAGATTCAACTCATCGTTCTCCATAAATGCCCAACGGCACGCCGTTACTCAATCGGGATCTCCTTAAAGGCCAGTGTGACATCAATCCCCTGCGACTTCCGAATACCCTTCATGATGAAGTAGAAGATTATGCCAAGCACAAAGACCCCAGCCACCAGCAACATCTGTGTCGGATCGTGACCGGCGGAGACCGGGTCGGACCACAGCGTCCAAAAAGCAATCTGCGAGCCGATCGTACCCAGAATACACGCAGCCGTCATCATAGGCAATCCGAGTATCTTCTTGTTTGCAATCGGGGACTTCTCATAGATATCGGGCCGAGTATATGGGAAGAAGATACCTGCAATTAAGACGATGCTCCAAGCCAGGACCGCGGCCTCGATCAAGATGATGATCGTCCCAAAGAAACTCGTAAACACGAAAAGCGCCATGAAGATTACTGTAACTAATACGCAGAACCAGATTGCGACTGAGGGCGTGTGTCGGGTTTCGGATATCTTACCCAGTGCGTCCGGAGCCACCCGGTCAAAAGACCAAGCGACAACGGCTCTGACGCCGAAGGTATGCATCCCGGGAATCCACATCCACATCCACAGGATGAACCCGATCGCGGTCAGCGCAGCAATCCACTCGGACCCAGTCAACACGCCGGCCATCAGCGTAATGGTGGGATCAGTCTGAATACCAACTCCTTCCGTATAGTTAAACGCAGCGGCCCCCAGGAAATCATATCCAAACCGGTCTTGGCACAACCAGATGGTGACTATCCATATCGCGAGGGTACAAACAATCGCCCAGAGCATTCCGCGCGTTTGCGATCGTTCAGCAGACTTGACTTCACCACCTATCGCAATTGAGAAGGCAGAACCAATCAACGGCAGAAACGGCCAGGTCGCGACGAGCCAAGTCTGCTTCCAGTCGATACCTCCTTCCCAGCCAGCCCCCCAGCCATTTTCACGGCCGGACGCGATAACGCTGTCATAGGTTATCCCTTCACCAAGCGTCGGACCGATAATGGCATTGAAACTGGCAACAAATTCGTCATGCGAATAAGGAATAAGCACAAGGATCAAGATTCCGGATCCGATAAGTGCACCCGTGATCACCACTTTTTGCGTGGTCAGATAGAAGCGCATCCCGGAGTTCAACACCAAGCCAGACAGGATCAGAATCAGCGACCCGATAATAAACATAGGCCACGGCTCTAGCACCCAACTGCTGGCGTTAATCCAGGCTTCGCTGCCGGATAGGAGTCCGATCAGGTAAAGCGCCGGCGATAATGCCAGATAGATGATCCAGTAGGCCGCGATCGCGCAATAAAAAAGCCAAGCAAAAATCTCGACCAGACTCAGCGTCAGCGCAAGAAATGGCGGCAGACTCCTGGAGCCAAAAACGTATATTCCACCAGACCTCGGCAAGGTTATTGTCCAACTAATGAGGCCGAAAGCGATGCACGCCATGACCACACCAGCCAGCAAACTCGCCCAGAGCAGATGACCCCCGGGATAGTAGGCCGGCCCGTAGTACATGATACTGGCGACCCCCAGCCCAACACTGACAAGACCAAAGTTATAGATAAAGGTATCGGTACCGCTTGCGGTCCGGATCAGACCGGACGCTTTACGCAAGAAAATGCGTTGTTCGCCACCACTCTCAGCCATGTTTATCCCTCCCTGTTACTATCCATAGGTTCCAAAACAACCCGTTAGCACATCTTACTCTTCCCACCTCTCTTTCACACAAAAAGTTTTAAGCCAAATCTGTCAACCCTGGGTGAGTTGCACCCGCTCTACCTCGCCATCATGGACTGTCATGAGGACGCCCTGCAACAGCCCCTCGGGATAAACACTCCCGGGATTCACGCAGGTAGTGCGGCCGATCTTAATGTTTCCCCGCCCTTCGTGGATGTGGCCATGCAGACCCAGTAAGGGTTGGGCATCCTTGATCACATCAAGGACCGCGCTTGATCCCGCATGCATCTGCACCGGATTACCTGCCTCAAAAACGACCTGCTGCTCGTTATCAAGCTGGGGACACGCATCGAGAACCGTGCCATAAGGCGGGACATGAATATTAAAAATGCACCGCTCCATATTTTTCACCTGCGGAGTCAACTCGGAGAACTTCTGCTGATATTCCTCTTCAGAATATTCCCGCTCGGTATCCCATGGTGTTGGGTTTGATCCCCCACAGTGGAGGATCTCGTACCCATCGAGTTCGCTGACCGCCATCTCGTGGAACTCCACGTATGGTGAGCGACTCAAGACTTCGTCAATCTCAAGAAAGTCGTCATTTCCTGGCGAGGTAATCAAGGGGACCCCAAGAGGGCCCAGGATCTTGCCCGCGTATTCACACCATTCTTCGACGCGCTTGATGACCAGTTCTTTAAACAACTGTGCCTGACCATCCTGATCGTCCTTGAGAGCCTGAAACTCGTCCTCAGACATCTCGGCTGGATAAAAACCCATATTGCCTGTCTTTTTACTAAATTCATCCGCCTCGGCAGCGTCATTGAGCACCACCGTGGCGCCTGCCTGAAATCCGAGATAAGTCCCATCCGACTGCCGGGTAATCGGGATGACGGCCTTGCCCGTCAAGTCGCCGCCCATAATCAGGGCGGTTGCACCATAAAACTTTGCCGCATTAACAAACTTCTTGAAGCATATGTTGGACCCATGAAGATCCGATGCAAAGAAAATAATGGTCTTTTTCCCCGCCCCGCTTTTTCGCTTTTTCCAGAACATACCGTTCAGAATTTTGTTAAGTAGTTTTCGATCTCCCACTCAGAAACCGAGTTGTGAAAATCCCACCATTCCCGCGTTTTGTTCTCAATGAAAGAATCAAACAGCTCTTCGCCCATAACCGTCCTGCCCAAAGGGTCTTTCGCAAACGCTTCTGTGGCTTCCAGTAATGTTCTCGGAAGTTGACGGACGCCCAGGCGTTTCAATTCCTTATCCGACAACTCATACATATTCTCATTGATCGGATCACCTGGATCGAGGTCCTGCTCAATACCCTCAAGGCCCGCGCCAAGAACCATTGCTGCAGCCAGATAGGGGTTCATCGCAGTATCTACTGCGCGGCACTCCCATCTTGCCGACGAGAGATAGGGCGCATCCGATTTTGTATCGTGTGCCCCCTCTATTTCCGGCCGCACCATAGGAACCCGCAACATGTGTGTCCGGTTATTGCCTCCGTAAGATATGAATATCGGTGCCCACGTAAATCCAGTCATCGATCCCGTTTTGATCAACCTTTTGTATGAATTCACGGTGGGACAGGTCGTTGCCACGATCGCCGGTGCGTGCTTCTTCATCCCGGCAATAAACTGGTAAGCCAGTTTGGATAGTCCGCATCCACGCTTGTCCGTCTTTGATCCTGAGATATTCTTCCCTGTCTTCAAAGAAGACAAAGACATATTGAAATGCGCACCGGATCCAGTCCGCTCCGCGTAGGGTTTCGGCATAAACGTCGCTTCCCAACCATATTTACGGGCGATCTCCTTTGTCAATAACCGCCACATAGTGAACCGATCACACATCTGCATGACCTCAGAGTATGCAAAGTCGAATTCATATTGGCCGTTGGAGTCCTCATGATCAAAAGAATGGACGTGCCACCCCATCGAGTTCATGTGAGAGACGACTTCGTCGAGCCAGTCAAGGTTATCAAGCGTCAACGTGAAGTCGTAAGCGGCTTTTTCTGTCGTGTCATTCGGGTTATGGGGTATCGGCTTACCATTTTGTTTCTTGACGAGATAAATCTCGCATTCAATCCCGAGGTTGAACTGTAAACCGTGCGAACGCGCTCGCTCGATCTGCCTCAAGAGGACATTGCGCGAACACATTGGCCACGGCTGATCGTGGTACATCAGACGTCCTGGAGCCCAGGCAACATCCTGCCTCCAGGGAAGTTGCTGAATAGCGTCTGGATCCGGATGGATGGCAAGTTCATCGTCATTGGGCCCTTGGCCCAGGCCATCTAATGCGGCTCCCGTAAACAGCTCAGACCCTCTCAACATTCTTTCGAAATGGTCGATAGGGACAGTCTTGCCCTTTGGAATTCCATGAAGATCGACGAATGAGGAAAAACAATACTTCACCCCATTTTTCTTAAGCTCGCTTTTTTTCTGCGAGAGACTGCGGCTTGTTATTCCCTTTGCGGAAACACTTTTTGGTGTTTTCGCAGTCTTACGCCTTGAGGTTTGCTGCATTCGACCCTCCTGATGTTCGGTCTAGAATGAAAATCCAACAACGCACCGGAGTGCTCAAGACTGGTTTCTCAATTTTGAACGGGTTCAATAATGACCGAATATAATCAACTGGTCAATTAATTGGGTGGGCAGATATAATCCATTTTTTAAGGTTAATTGGTTTACTGGATGTCAATCATCGAGAAACGAGAACGCGCAAACACTGAGTCATTTCAAAAGATGGTGGGCTCAGACCCAGTTCTAATCGATATCGGTAAAACTGGAAGTGTAGTTCCGGGGATGTCTCCTGAATTGATCCTCACCTCGGGGCCTTCAATGCCCTGGGATTCCTACTACGGTGGACAAAAAGACGCAATCATTGGCGCCGCTCTGTTCGAGGGGCTGGGAAATTCACGCGCTGAAATAGAGCAAAAGCTCGATAAAAAGGAAATACAGGTTGCCGGATGCCACGACTACGGTTGTGTGGGTTCCCTCGCCGGCGTGTACTCATCATCCATGAGTGTATTTATCGTCGAGAATCGGGAAACCGGGAATCGCGGCTTTTGTAATCTTTACGAAGGCACCAACCCCAGAAGGCTCAACTATGGCATCTACGATGAAGAGGTCAAAGAGAGACTTCTCTTCGTCGAAGACACCATCGTGCCTGTACTTCGCCAGGCCATCGTCCAAAGCGGCGGCGTTGCCTTAAAACCATTGATGGCGCGCGCACTGCATATGGGAGACGAGTTGCACAGTCGAAACACAGCGGCGTCACTGCTGTTTGCGCAACAACTGTTCCCCCATGTTCTGGACTATGGGGATTCAAGTCTGGTGCGATCGGCAATGACAGCGATAACCGAAGACAACTACTTCTTTCTGCGCTTGTCGATGGCAGCTGCCAAGGTTATGGCTGACGCCAGTCATGGCGTTGAGTATTCGAGTACGGTAAGTGCAATGGCATTCAACTGCTGTAACTTTGCCATCCGTGTTTCCGGGCTCGGATCACAATGGATCACCGGGCCACACGCCGATGTAGAAGCTAAGTTGTTTGCGGGCCATAACCAGGACGAGATCACCTGGATGGGTGGCGAAAGCACGATTACCGAAACCGTCGGATTAGGTGGTTTCGCTCAGGCCGCCGCTTTTCCCTTACAGAAGTACCAGGGTGGTTCAGCTGAGGCCATGGTAGACCGTAATCTCGGACTTTATGAAATCACGGTAGGTGAACATCCGACTTTCCATATCCCTTATCTTGGATACCGTGGTACGCCCACCGCTATTGATGTCTTCAAGGTGCGAGAAACTGGAATCCGACCCGTTATGGATATTGGGATTGCGGGGCGAGACGGTGGTCAGATCGGTGCAGGAATTGTGTCCGCGCCGATGAGCATCTTTGATGACGCATGTGCACTTTACAACAAAAAATACCCGACTTAGGCTTACCCACCAAACCGGTAGCAAGGGCGAACCTGAACTACCATTTTTCACATGACGAGGACGGGTGATGGCACAAGACGAAGATAAGTTTGAATTTCGTGGGAACAGAAACCTCGACAGACTCAGCAGAATAACCAGCAAGAAACAACGAGAAGAGATAAGCCGGTCCCTTGAGTTGGGTCTTCAAGCTGCAGACTCCATCAACGACAGGACGATTTCTCTTTTCAGCAGAGGACATCAACCCGCCTTCGCCGGCATTAACACGTTCATGAAAGCGCCGTATTGTGAAGATATCCGCAATGTGGGCAACTTTGAAGCCGCCTTTGTGGGGGTACCATTTGACACCGGAACAACATATCGGCCAGGCGCTCGATTTGGACCACAGGCGGTGCGACGTATCTCCGCGGTCTACGATGGTTATTCAGTTGACGGGGGTGTTGACTTACCAGAAGAACTTGAACTGTGTGATGCCGGAGATATTTTTGTGATACCCGGCAATATCGAAAAAACCTTTGATCAAGTTAGCAAGGCCATTTCCCATATCTTCTGTTCGGGCGCGTTCCCGATTATTTGTGGTGGTGATCATAGCTTGGGTTACCCAAACGTGAGGGGAATCGCACCTCATATAGAGGGTAACGTCGGCATCATCCATATCGACCGCCATATTGATATGCAGGATATGGATATGGACGAAAGAATGCATACCACTCCCTGGTTCTGGACCACCAATGATCATGAGGGAGTAGACCGAAACACATCACATCATAACCATAGTCACATGCATGACGTGGGACTATCGAACTGTCCGCCGAAAAATCTGGTACAGATGGGGATCGGTGGATGGTACGGCTCGCGGCCTGGATCAAGTGTTGCCCGAGAGCGAGGCAGCAGTGTTCTGACGATGACCGATATTGAGCAATTGGGGGTAGCAAAGGCGGCTGAAAGGGCTCTTGACCTGGCTTGGAAGAACGCGAAAGCGGTTTATCTGTCATTTGATATTGATTCCATTGACCCAGGCTTTGCCCCCGGCACTGGAACTCCTGAACCCGGGGGCTTGATGCCCCGCGAGGCTCTAGAACTGGTCAGATTGATCGCACGCGAAGGTCTATGTGGAATGGAGGTCGTAGAGGTATCGCCACCTTATGACGTTAACGACAACACTGCTCAACTAGCCTGCAGGGTAATTCTGGACGTCCTCGGAACGATGGTTGTTGAGCGGCGGCTCGGTCACCGGGATCAGGTACTGAC
>CEUS01031316.1_pt1 | contig 10327 bp, 9 predicted proteins | sample 427031 | NCBI WGS metagenome assembly CEUS01 (sample SAMEA2622837, study PRJEB7988) | marine metagenome | biome: marine biome (ENVO:00000447); feature: marine epipelagic mixed layer (ENVO:xxxxxxxxx); material: "saline water (ENVO:00002010), including plankton (ENVO:xxxxxxxx)" | depth 140 m | reverse complement strand
TGAGCAAGTCCTGGAAAAAATTAACGAACAGAATACTCAATTTTCAGGTGTAGAAAAATCGATTCGAACCGATACAGAAAAGAACTACAAAATTTTGAAGGCATCTATTCTGGCGGTAAAAGACGAAGGCAAAAAGCAAATAGATGAATCCTTGAAATCCATTCAGTCCTCAATAGGTATTGTGGAAGATGAGCGTAAAAAATTGGAAAAATCGATTAACGAGATTTTGAGTGAAAATGAGATATCTATTGAGGAAAACAAGATATCCACAAAAAAGTTGGAATTACAATTGAGTAAGCTCGTCAGGAGTAGTGATCAATTGAAAATCGCACTCGACGAATCAAAGAAAAAGAATAGAACTTCTCATACAACGCTTAGCAAAACATTAGGAGGAGTTGAAAAGCAAATAGGCCTCATCAATGAGAATTATTCTAGGCAGGAGGAGCTTAATAAGAATCTTTCTACAAGTACAAAAAATGCGGACAGCAAACTGAAAAACCTTACGAGTTCGATTGAAAAGATTGAATCCGAAAGCAAGAGGGACCACCAGCGGATATCAAAAGCAATATCTCTGGGAAGAACTTCACTTTCCGGGTTTCAGATGTTTTTCAAGGCAAAATTCCCGGAGGATAAAGTTCAGGACTCAAAGACTCTGCAAGCTCTGAAAAAATATTCTGATACTATAGGTAAGTTTGGATTCTTAAATAATTTTGTACACCAGAGATTTAATCGAGTTCTGACCATAGATAGTACCGATACCTTAGTTAAAGAATGGAAGGGCAAGTTTGGTATCGATCTGACAGAGGACAAATTGTCCTACATGGCCAGTAAGATCTGCCTTATTGAAAACAATTGTTTAGGACGACTGGCAACTTCCGTCGAGGATGAGGTTTTGCGTTGCCTCGTGGCAAGTCTTGTAGGCGGCAAAGGTTTGCGCGGCTTGGAAATTGGAACTTTATTTGGAATAAACATCTGCTGTCTGAAAGAACTTGCTTCCGCCTTTTGCAGCGACTTTCAGATGATGGTCATTGATCCGCTAGAAGGTTATTATTCAAAACAGCCTAATGACATACTTGTCGATGAACCTATCAATGAAGAAATGTTCTGGAGAAATATCGATAGATATTGTCAAAGAACTGAAGTTAAGCTCGTTAAAAGATTCACTAAAGAATTAAAGAACCTGAGCCTAGGCGATCGCACATTTAATTACATTCTTGTAGATGGAGATCACACTTATGAAGGTGTAAAGGTCGACTTTGAGATATTTAAAAATTATTTGGAAGTGGGAGGTTATATACTCTTTGACGACTATAACACAACCCATTGGCCTGACGTTAAAAAATATGTCGATAATGTTGTGCTAAAGGATAAGTGCTATAAAAAGGTTACTAGTTTGTATCGCACTTGCCTGGTTCAGAAAATAAAATAGTATTCTGAATGCAGCTTAGTATCAATTACTGAATAGTCTGCCAGGAATATTATATTACTACTCGGAATCTATGTTTTGGAAATGATTTCCAGAAGTGATTCAGTGAAGGTAGCAAAATCTACATAACGTTTTCCTCTGGCATCAACAAAATCTGACCAAGGTCTTGGATTTTTAAATGGACATTTTGCATCCGAACTTACCCCAATTGGCCGTAATAAAACCCTGGCTTGCTCGCGATTGGTTAGAAGTCCTTTGGCGTCTGTGGAGGTTTCATTGTATTCAGGGATATACATGCCCTTAGGATATGCTTTCCCGCCTAGTTTGAAAATATTCGAATTGAGCTCTTCTATTTTTATTTTTGCTTTTGCCATAATTAAGGGATTTTTTGGTTTAGGTTTTCAATACTTGCCCAACGCTGGCTTGTTCCAAGGATAAAATCGATGAAGGTCATCAAGAATTGGTATTATGCCTGGAATATTTACGTCAATCATGTCTGGAATATTTATGTCAATCGTTTTTGGTTATGATTTGATTCGAGTATACACCTCTTTGAACCTTGATTGGAAATTCAGGATATCAATTGCTCTCGCCGAGAGCGCTTTGAAATAAGACCTGGAACTCGATTAATGAAACGAGGTCTGCTGCTGTTTTCTCGCGATAACAAGCGGAGTCCGATATCTTATTAGAACCACAGTCGAATTGCCTGTCTTTCCTGCCCAAATCATTCAGTGCCGGGTGTTTTATCCGGATTCAAACAACCTGCTCCAGCAAATTAAGCCTTAGTTTCAGAAATTAATACATCTGGCAACTGTCAATGGATGCATTGAACTTCAAAAATCAGGTATGAATCTTTGATGCCACAATCTACTTAGAAATCCTGTTTTGGGTGTTTTAAACTAATCCCAATTCGGCTTTGGCTTAAGGTTCACAATTTTTGGTCCATTAACGATCCTATTAAATAAGTTGATTGAATCAAAAACAGATATTTACATGTTTGATTCACGAGGATACGAGTCCGCAGGTAGAAATTTTACGTGTATTACGAATGATTGACAAAAAAGAAGCTGAAAAAATTTTAGAAAGTTCGAAGACGTTGGATTGGTACCACAAATTTGAGGTGGAATTAGGTTCCAGTGTCTTTACGCCAGGACGCCTGGATACGAAGGGTTATCAATGGCGACGCGACTTTGTCGGTCTGTCTGAAGAAACATTATCCGGGAAAAGGGTTCTTGATATTGGAGCCTATTCAGGTGCTTTTTCTTTTTTACTTCAGGATTTGGGAGCGGATGTGGTGGCTCTGGATGTTTATGATCCAGACTTCAACGGATTTAATCTGGTTAAAAAATTACGCCAACGAGAACTAGAGCACCATGTGATGTCTATTTACGACATCGATAAGGATATTCTAGGAGAATTCGACATTGTTGCCTGCTATGGCGTGCATTACCATTTGCGACATCCAATACTTGCTTTTGAAAGGTGTAATTCCGTTTGTAAAGAAGGTGGATTGTTTATTGGGGGTGGCACTGGGATGGATCGCTGGTTTCACGATGACGAAGACCATTGTGCAAGCGGTGTCAATTTTGATGCCCTGGAGAAGTCTATCGTTGCGAATACAGATATTCTTTCGGTAGAAAATGTTGGTGAATTGCCTCTTTGCGGTTTCTCTCCTACACATTTTCTGCGGGACAAAACAAACTGGTTTATACCGAATTTGACTTGTCTGTTAAGTTGGGCTGAGGCTTGCGGATTTGAGGTTCAGAAGTCTCATAAACACTCCGCACCTGTGATTCGAGATTGGAATCAGGATGAGAGAGTGCATCGTACTTCTCTAAATTTCGTGTCGAGAAAAATTTCTGTACCTCCGCAGGAATACACTTGGAAAAGAATGAAGCAGTACAGAATACCAACCCAGGTTGAAGTAGATCGATTAGTTGCCAGGATCGAGGAGTTGGAAAAACAGGTAAGTTAACGAAATTAGGCTTTTATTCCAGAGGGCTGTATGTTCCCAATGGAAATTGTTCTTTGGCTATTATAGTCATTTATCTCAAAGCCGGATTTCGGGTTGAAATTTTTCTTCTTTCGGGATAGATTAGATACGCCTGTTTGTGTCTTGAGGCCTTCAAGGTGCATTAATTTCTGTTTTCAGTTGCGTCCATACATTTCCAGAAAATACAAACGAAGGCTGGTTTGTTCAAAAGTTAGAGACGTTGTGCTTTATGATTAAGTGAGACCCCTAAAATTTTTCCTATTTCTCTTCCTCCTAATAGAAACCGCCCATGCCGATCGATTTTTTGTTGAACCGAGTACGAGCCCGGATGGGGATGGTTCCTTGTGGCAATCCGCCTATAGCTATTTGCAGGATGCATTAGAGCAAACTGAGTCTGGTCGTTTTGATGAAGTTTGGGTTGCTTCTGGAACGTACTATCCAGACATGGGAGAAACTCGCAAAAGTTGTGGATTGTAGCTGAGCGTGATCGGCTAACATGAGCGGGTTAATGTCATTCAAGCGGCGGTTTGTTTAGCAAACTTATCGGGGTCGATTCCATCTTTGGAAATCACTCCTTCGACAACCTTGTCAAGCAGTTGGTATCCGTTGAGACGGCGCCAGGATTTTTCGGCGCACATCAGAAGCTTGAAGACCATCGACAAGGTGGCCTTTCGGCTGCCGTTTCCCTTGGTCTGACGGTGGCGATGGCGCACCGTGGCAAAAGTGGACTCGATCGGGTTGGTCGAACGAATGTGGGCCCAGTGTTCGGCGGGAAAATCGTAGAAGCTCATCAATGCCTCCCGATCGACACGCAGGGGGTCGGCAGTTCGAATCTGCCATCTCCCACCGTTTTATAGCCAACGACTTACGTAATTATTAACGACTCAGATGAAGAGTTGTTTTTTGGTTTATAGATATTGGTAGCCAATAGACTTCAATTTCTGTTGTTTCCCAGACCCCTGTACTCGTCAGGATTGGCACTGCACGGGGCGGGGGTCGAGGGGGTCCGCAGCTGCTCCATATATATACATCCCCCGCCCTCGAAAAAATGTTCTCTTAATGATGAGCTTTTCTCCGATCTCTTAAAACTCATTACCTTCATCTACGGAAATTTTAATCTAATTTCGTCACCATCGACAGTAGTAGTTGATAAGTATATGTTTTCCCAGTTTCTTAGATATTCGAGGATTGAATTTTTAGTTTTAAAACAAAGTCACCATTTTCATCCCGGTCTATAACGCTTTCAGAATGAATACCTTCCTGTGTAGTGCTTAGGCTTACGTAATGAATCTCCTAGTTTCGAATCGAATATCTTGCATAAACTATGTTGAAACAAGTTGCTGATTATATCTGTCGCTGGCCTTTTCGGATTTGGGGTTTTGGCGAAGGGATTGCCTTACGCGGTCTGCTTGCTGCATACCGTGCAACAGATAATTCCGAATACTACCAATTCGTACGTGATTTGTTGAAGAGTTATTCCGTGGGTGACGTGGCAAGGTCTAACGAAGAACACATCGCTCCCGGAACGGAATTGTTATTACTCTTTAAGGAAAGCGGTGACTCTGAATTACTCGATGCAGCAAAGAAGTTGGCTGCATTGAATGGGTCATTTCCTAAGAACAAGTTTGGTGCCCGGATGCATCGCCCTGATATGTCTGGTTGGGGCAAACAAATCTGGGTGGATTGTATTGATGTAGATGCTCCATTTCTTATCCGTCTCGGGAATCTCACTGGTGGTACAAAGTATATTAAACAAGGGCTGAGCGAAATTCTCGGTTACACACGGGCATTACAGATTGAAGGGGCTTGTGACGCAGCTGGCTTGTTTTGGCATGGTTACGATGTAGATTGTGGCAATAACGGACAAATATGGGCACGCGGCAATGGTTGGGCGTTGATGGGCCTTGTCGAAACGCTAAAACTGTTACCGGAGACGAGTAGCTCCAAACAGGAGTTAATAGAACGTATGCAGGGCTTGTGCCTCGCTTTAAAAAGGCATCAAAACGCCGATGGTCTGTGGCATACCGTTGTGACTAAACCGGATACCTACCTTGAATCTACTCTCGCAGTAATGGTGGCCTTTGGGTTGCGAGAAGCCTTTGACTCTTCGCTGTTGGACGAGAAAGAGTTCGGCGAAATGGAGTCCAAAGCGCGTATTGCGACACATCGCTGTATTGATAAAGAAGGCGCATTAGGTTTGGTCAGTGATGCTACACCCATAGCTGAATTAAAGATGTACGCCACACGTCCTTTCGGAATTTTCCCTTGGGGACAGGGACCACTGTTACTAATGCTTGCACAGGAGGCTTTATGAAAGTAACAAGTATTGAACTTCTAGGTTACAGATACCTCTAACGATATTTCAATAGGTTCTCAGCTTTTTGCGAATCATTGTTTTATTGATTTACAAGTTACTAATTAATATAAACTTACAAAGCTAATATGGTGCCCAGGGGGGGACTCGAACCCCCATGCCGTGAAGCACACGGACCTGAACCGTGCGTGTCTACCAATTTCACCACCTGGGCATATTGTACCTTCACTAAAGTTTGAGTATTTTAAACTGTCAAAGAAGTCCCGGGTGTTCGTTCGTGGATGTCCTTTCGCCCGGAACACCGCCTGGGCTTTAAAGTGGCGGGAATTGAAGGAGGCCTCGCTTTCTTTGCCAAGATAAAATGTGAGAATGTTGATCCGTTGCCTAATCGTCCTCCGGCTCTTTCCGGTCGAAGGCAGCATGCCTTCCTCAAATACCTGATCGAATACATTTTTGTGTGCAGGGTGATTGCCCTTTAGGCCGTCGATCACCTCTTTGGTCCAGAGAAAACAATCACGTTGCCGAGAGATTGGCCACATCGTTGGAGGAGTTACGAGGGATCTTCGGAGATTGGAAATCTTATCGGCCAGTTTGATGGCTCTGGCGCCTGTCGATTTTTTGGGAGAGGTTCAATCTGCAATCGTTTCCTTTCGATCTTTCTCAAGCTTTTATCATTAGTCACTTCTAGAACCGAGCTCGTTACTTCTTCTCCGAATCGACTACGCAATTCTTCTTCAGTGGTTTTTGTGTCTTCGACCGTATCGTGCCGCACACCGGGCTTCAGGAGCGTCTCGTCTCTGATCCTCCCGTTGTGAACCAAGGTGCGTAGCACATCGAAAAGGTGATTTATATAAGGAGTTTCGGCTTCATCTTTACGTCGCTGCCTGGAGTGTTTTTGTGCGGCAAATGAGAGGGCATTTGTAAGTTGTTTCATAAATGGATAGACTGATGAGACAGAATAATTGTTTCACCAATTAAGGGTTCCCAAGCTCATTTTCTGACCCCGGTTATGAATTTGGGATATGCAACTCCTCAAGGAGCATCGGCGAAATATCGGATTTAGGATAATTTGGTGTTGCAATTCGTTCCGGCTAATGGCCCTGTTTGCCTTATTAAACGCCCTGCCAAGTTTCCCGGATGTCAATTTGATTGTGGATTCTGAGCGGAGCTCGATTTATCACAACTTCTATCAAGAAAATGCCAACCGGTACTATTAAATGGTTTAACGAGGATAAAGGATACGGATTTATCCAACCCGACGAAAAAGGAAATGACATGTTTGTCCATCACTCCGAAACTGATGGATACGCCCTCGATGAAGGGGACGCTGTCGAATACGAAATTGGAGAAGGAAAGAAAGGTCCTTGTGCTACCAAAGTTAAGAAGCTCTAAAGCTTCTGCTGCCCGCTAGGCATCCGTCTCGGAATTATTTTCAGCCTGTTTGAGCGTCTTCTGCAATTCGGCCTTTTCGGCCTTTGCAGCAGCACGGGCTGCCCGCTTTTCGCGTTTTCTCTGTTCACGCTCTTGGCGCCTGTAGTCTTTGCTGGGTGTATGAGCCATGGTAATACTTTTTTAAAATGGGTCGACAATTGGTTAGTTTGAAGCGGAGTCTCAGGTTGCCTCGGTCCAAAGCCCTAAGCTTCCATTCTGAACTCATAGATGGTCAACGGACTGGTCAAGACCTGAAATAATTTAAAGATTTTCAAATTTTTGTGTATTTTTGCCTTTTTACCTCTGGATGAGCTTCCTTGTGGTGAGCGCATCGAACCAGCGATCGACCGCTTTTTAGATCGAATTCCCATCCATGGATCAGAGAACTAAAGTTGCAAAAACAGCACCCAAAGGACAACCCTTTTTAACCTTATCAGAACAGGAACATTCTTATGCTCAAATTAGGGACATTCACCGGATTCAGTACGCAACTTCACAACAAAGGTATTTTGGAGATTCATTTCAGCCAGGCTGGGGAATGGAATACGACCACGACGGCCATGAAGCGTGATTTGATTGAAACCTTACTTCAGGCCCAGATGGACAACAGGGTAAGAGTGGCGATGTTCACTGCTGATGGTCCGGCGTTTATTGCAGGAGACAACATGAAGGGCTATACGAGTACGGAGCCTTCTGAGGGAAGCCCGATGCAGCCCGTTTATGGAGGCCACGATAATGCGATCGGAACCTATGAAGGCCTGCGTAATATCTCCCAGGCCTTAAACGCCGCCGTGCGCAATTTGGACAAGCTGACTGTTTGTGCCATCAACGGCTATGCCATCCAAACTGGGTTTACTCTGGCGCTGTGTTGCGATTTTCGAATCGCCTCTACCGATGCAAAAATGGGCAGCGCGACACTTCGGTATGCACTGCTTCCGGATGAAGGCGGACATTATATGATCGTTCAATTTTTAGGGGTTGCCAAAGCTATGGAATTTTTAATGAGAAAACGGATTGTGACTGCTCAGGAAGCGTTGGAACTGGGTTTGGTGCACCAAGTCGTCGAACCAGCTAAATTGAGAAATGCGGCGATGGAATTGGCTGAAGAATTGACCGAAGGACCTCAAGTTGCCATGCGATTGTTAAAACGATCGGTGTACAATGCTCCCGCGCAAACCTTTGAACAGGCCTGCGACGACATTGCCGCGAAGACTGGCATCGTTGATTACCATCCCGATTCCTGCGAGGGCGTTCAGGCCTTCAAAGAAAAACGGAAACCCGCGTTCAATGCCTGGCTTGGAAATCAAGAATAATTACGTTCGGGTGGTTGTTTTTTGGAGAATTGCTGTCGGATTTTTTGGAGACATTTTTTCTATGAACGATTCTGTGGCACTGCTATATTAGGTTAATAAGGAGAGCGGAATTGGATGCCTTGATTGGTAATGTCATCCACCATGGTTTCGCGCATTATCTGAGCATACGAGTGACCCGCGTATCGCGGTGGGTTTATTTGCGAATTTGGGTGAAGGCTTCGGTTTGGGCCTTGATGGCGCGTTCGGTGGGGAGCCGTTCCATTGAGCTGGCGCCGTAGAAGCCATCCACATTTTTGCAATTCTTGAGAATGAAGCTTGCGTCGTCCGGCTCTGCGATAGGACCTCCGTGGCAGAGGACGATGACGTCGTCTCTTATACTCTTCGCCGTATCCACAATTTCATCAATGAGGGTGGCGCACTCTTCGAGACTCTTGGCGGTTTGGGCGCCGATCGAGCCAGAGGTCGTCAATCCCATGTGAGCGACCAGGATATCCGCTCCGGCTTCGGTCATCTTACGGGCATCGTCCGCATTGAATACGTAGGGAGTGGTGAGCAGGTCCATCTCGCTGGCCATGCGAATCATATCGACTTCTTTGTCGAATCCCATGTTGGTCTCTTCGAGATTCGCTCGGAATACCCCATCGATTAATCCCACTGTGGGGAAATTTTGGACGCCTGCGAATCCCACCGCTTTGACGTGCTCGAGGAATTTATTCATTAGACGCATCGGATCCGTGCCGCAAACGCCTGCTAGGACAGGCGTCTTCTTCACGATCGGCAATACTTCATTGGCCATTTCCATGACGACGTCGTTGGCGCTTCCGAAAGGCATCAGGCCGGACAATGAGCCGTGGCCTGCCATTCGATAGCGGCCCGAGTTGTAGATTACGATCAGGTCGATTCCGCCGGCTTCCTCCCATTTGGCAGTGATGCCGGTTCCTGCGCCGCCGCCAATAATCGGTTCGCCGGCTGCGGTTTTCTTTTTAAGTGCATCCAGTATTTCGCTTCGTTTCATAATAAAGAGTTCAGTTTTTGGGGTAATGAACTGTGGAGCTGCTTAGTTGAGCAAGCAACGTGTTTGCGGCTCGTTCGGCGTATTCGACGGCATTGATTTCGCAGTCCATCGTGACGCACGAAATATCGTCCCGTAAGCCATCGCGAATCGTGTTTAAGAGAACCTCCTGAGCTCCCGGGGAGTGGAAGGGGCAGCCTTCGAGATCGATCATGCTCACGCCTTGTTTGGGGAGCAGGACGGATACGGGGCCAACGCTTTCGTTGATACGCTGCGTCATTGCTTCGCCAATACGGCGGCATTCTTCCGGGGTGGTGCGCATTAAGGTCACATTGGGATTGTGTTCATAAAAGACGCGGCCGTTGAATTTCTCTGGGATCGTATCGGGGGCTCCGAAATTAACCATATCCAGGCAACCCGGTCCGATGACGGCGGGAATGCCATTCTGGGCGGCGGCATTCAGGCGATTAGGACCTGCGGCGAATACGCCACCAACAATCTCGTCAGCCCATTCGGTTGTTGTCAGATCGAGCACTCCAACGACCCATTTGCTCTCGATCAGACTTTCCATCGTTCTGCCACCGGTTCCGGTGCAGTGGAAAACCAATACGTCATAGTCTGCGTTCTCCAGAATTCCTCGGGCGTGGTCGATACATTTCGTGGTGTTGCCGAACATCGAAGCAGCTATCAGAGGCCGATCCTGGCCTTTGGGAATCTTGACTGAGACCATGCCGCAGATCGCTCCTGCGGCGCGGGAGAATACTTCGCGGCTGATGGCATTGATTCCCGCGACATCAACGATGCTTGGGATCATTATGATGTCCTTTACGCCCACGTA
>CEUS01284277.1_pt1 | contig 10342 bp, 10 predicted proteins | sample 427031 | NCBI WGS metagenome assembly CEUS01 (sample SAMEA2622837, study PRJEB7988) | marine metagenome | biome: marine biome (ENVO:00000447); feature: marine epipelagic mixed layer (ENVO:xxxxxxxxx); material: "saline water (ENVO:00002010), including plankton (ENVO:xxxxxxxx)" | depth 140 m | reverse complement strand
ATTAGCATTTCAAAAACAACTGCGCCTCACGCACTTTCGTATCCATTCACGGCTTTATATAATGTACCCCACGGCCATGCTGTATCGTTAACTTTAAATAAATTTTTAAAGTTTAATTATTTCAATACAAATATAGCAAATTGTAATTTTGATTTAAAAGAAAGATTTCAAACATTGTTTAGTTTAACCAAGACGAACAATATGAAGGAGTTAGATTATTTTTTACAAAAAATAAAAAAAAAAGGAAAACTAGAACAAAACTTTCTTAAATTAGGATTTAATATTAACAAAGATTATCACAAAATAATAAAGGGATTGAATGAGCAAAGGTTAAAAAACAATCCAGTAAAAGTTTCAATAAGTGACATCCAACACATTTTAAAAAATTTTTAAATCCCAGAGTAAAAATTTTCTTTACCAGACAATTAAAATTATATCTTTACAGAAAGTCAAATTAAACTATACTGTTCAATTATTGAACAAATTAAAGATGAAACGGTGTGATCATTGACCTCAAAAGCTATTTTAGATCCAAATTTTATATCAGTTATTAATCTCTTTAATAATAACAATATACCTTATTGGATATGCCACGGTACATTATTAGGTATTATAAGAGATAATAAACTTATCGAATGGGATCATGATATTGATATTGCAGTATGGTCTGATGCAATAGAAAAAAATTATATTACTGATTTATTTTCAAAAACAAATTTTAAGATAAAAGAAGGGTATATGGTAAAAGATGATATAGTTTCATTTACAAAAGAAGGCGGCAGAATAGTTGATATAAATTTTTATCAAAAAATTAAATTAGATTCAAATCAAGCAGAAATGGCATATGTCAATTGGTTTATCCCAAGAAATATTTTAATGAAGTTAGTAGATGGTATATCGATTGCTGATCGTTATGATGGAAATTATAAAAAATTAATTAAATTTTTTGGTTTTATACAAAAACCAACTTTAATTTTAAAAAAAATCCTAATTAGAGTTGGACTTTTTTACAAAAGAGCAGGATATACTGAGCCAATAGAACTTGTTAAAGACATAAAAAAAATTAATTTTCATGGTTTGGAAATAAAAGTTCCTTCACGAACTAGAGAATATTTAAAATATCTTTATGGTCCGAATTGGGAAATACCAAAAAAAAAATATGATTGGTATAAAGATGGGTCTTCAACAATAACAAGATAGCAGATAATAATGAAAGTGACTCTAAACAAATTTAAAGTGATTTCTAATAGAAAAGGAAAAATTATAAAGATATTAGGAAAAAATTCAAAAAATTTTAAAAAATTTGGAGAAATTTATCTCTCGTATGTAAAATATAATTCCATTAAAGCTTGGAAAAAACATTCTTTAGCAGATCTTAATTTACTAGTAATAAAAGGCAAAGTTCAGTTTGTTTTTTATAATAAGAATATTTTTGAAAAAATAGTTTTAACTGACAAAATTAAAAATTCCATTTTTGTCCCAAAAAAATGCTGGTATGGTTTTAAAGGTTTAGGTAAATCAGAAAATATAATTTTAAGTATATCAAGTCATTTAAGTAATAAAAAAGAAATACAAAGAAAAAATCTAAAAGAAATTAAATTTAGCTGGAGTTAATGAAAGTAGTTATTTTAGCAGGAGGATATGGAACACGTTTGGCTGGATATACCAAATTAGTTCCTAAGCCGATGGTAAAAATTGGAAAATTACCAATTCTAGTTCATATAATGAAATTGTACATAAATCATGGATATAAAGATTTTTATATTGCTCTGGGATACAAAAGTGCAGTTGTAAAAAAATTTTTTAAAAAATTTAAAAAATTGAATAAATCCTTTGTTTATAAAATAGATGGTAAAAAATGTAATATAACATTGATTTATACCGGTAAAAATACTTATACCGGAGGAAGATTAAAAAGAATAAAAATTTTTTTTAAAACTAATGAAAATTTTATGCTTACGTATGGAGATGGTATTTCTAATGTTAATTTAAAAAAGTTAGAAATTTTTCATAATAAGCACAAAAAGTTAGTAACGGTAACAGCAGTAAGGCCACCTGCTCGATTTGGAGAAATTGTATTAAGAAAAAATAAAGTTTCAGATTTTAAAGAAAAACCACAAGTTGGAGATGGTTGGATCAATGGAGGTTTTTTTGTTGTGAATGAAAAATTTTTAAATTTTATTAAAAATGACAATGCAATTTTAGAAAAAGAACCATTAGAAAAAGCATCGGAACGAGGCCAGCTTTATGCCTTTAAACATAATGGCTTCTGGAAATGCATGGATGTAAAGAGAGATAAAGATGTCTTGGAAGAAATTTATAGAAAAAATAAATTTAGATGGAAAAAATAAAAAAAAAAATTTTAATACTTGGAGGAACAGGATTTATTGGATCACATTTATTAAAAAAATGCTCAAATCTTGGATGGGATGTAACCTGCGCCTCTTTGTCTTTGCCGACTAAAAATAAACGTGTCAAAAAAGTCAAATATTGTAAAGTTGATTTAACGAACTATTATTCAGTAAAAAAAAAACTTCGCACACCCTTTAATTATGTAGTTAACCTAGCCGGCTACATAAATCACAGCAATTCCAAGAAAGACTATAAAAAAATAATGAAAGAACATTTTTACTCTGTAAAAAATCTAATAAAAATTATACCAAGAGGAAATTTAGAAAGATTTGTGCAAATTGGTTCGAGCGATGAATATGGTTTAGAAAAAGCGCCTCAAAGTGAAAAAATTAGATTATCGCCAAGATCTAGCTATTCTTTGGCAAAAGCTAGAACTGCTAAATTTTTAAAAAAAATTTATCAAAAAGAAAAATATCCTTATGCGATAGCAAGACTATTTTTAACTTACGGACCAGGACAGGGAAAAAATCGTTTTATTCCACAAATAATTTATGGCTGTTTAAGAGATAAAAAATTTCCAACTACTTCAGGAAAGCAAATAAGAGATTTTTGTTATATCGACGATACTGTATCAGCAATTATATTAATATTAACAAGAAAGAAAGCAATTGGAGAAGTTTTTAATGTAGCTACAGGCATTCCTGTAAAAATTAAAAAAATAATTAATTTAATTAATAAAATTGTTGGTAAAGGAGAGCCAGATTTTAATAAGCGAAAATTGCGAACTGGTGAAAATGAAATATTGTATGCTGATGTAAAAAAAATAAAAAAAAAATTAAATTGGAAAGCAAAAACAAATCTTTTCAAAGGTATTAAAAAAACTATAAATTCATATAAGTAAAAAAATGATAGATAATAATCCTCTTGTAAGCATAATAATTAACTGTTTTAATGGAGAAAAATATCTACACGAAGCTTTAAACAGTGTACTAAATCAAACCTATAAAAATTGGGAAATTATTTTTTGGGATAATAAATCAACAGACTCGAGTGCAAAAATTTTTAACAGTTTTAATGATAAGAGATTTAAATATTTTTGTTCAAATGAACATACTTCTTTGTACAAGGCTAGAAATTTAGCAATAGAAAAATCAAAAGGTGAATTTATTTCCTTTTTGGATGCGGATGATTTGTGGGACAAAAATAAGCTTAATTTACAAATACCTTATTTTAGCAACCCTGAAGTTGGTGTTGTTTATACTAATCTATGGATTTTAAAAAAGAATATTAAAAAGAAAAAAATTCATACAAAAAAGAAATTAACAAGGGGTAAAATTTATGAAGAATTAATAAAGAATTATAATATAGGAATTATAACAACTGTTATAAGAAAAAGTTATTTTTTTAAATTAAAAAAAAAATTTGATGAAAGATTCATGCTGATTGGGGATTTCGATTTATTTTTAAGATTAGCAAAAATTTGCATATTTGAAAGCATTCAAATTCCTTTAGCATTTTATAGGTTACACGGAAAAAATGTTTCTACGATTAATAAAGAAAAAGAAATTGCAGAATTTGAAATATGGTTAAGTGAAAATAAAGATAATTTAAGTAAATTCCATTTTAAAAGTATACAAAAAAAAATTGATTACAGAAAATTTGTAAACTACAAAATTGAGAAAAATCATACTCAATGCTTAAAAATGTTGTTAAATCCAAAAAAAGGTTTATTTAGTGTAAAAAATGCAGTCATGTTTTTTACTCCGGTTTTTATGTTAAAGAAATTATTGTGGTATCACCAAGATTAAAAATGTATCTCTATAAAAAAAATATTAATACTATTCTTTTAACTAATCTTGTTTTTAGTTTTTTGCCAATAAGTTTTATTCTTGGAAACTTGGCTATTAATGCTACCAGTGTATTATTCTGCTGCTTGGGTATTTTTCATTTGAGATCGAAAATTTTTACAACCCAATTTAACTTTTATATAAAACTTATTTTTTTATTATTTTTTATTATTTTTTTTTCAACAAGTTTAAGTTTTATAAGATCAACATTTTATGAAGGATATGAATATATTCATTTAGTAAGATTAGCAAAATCCATAATTTTTTTTAGATTCTTATTAATGCTAATAATAATATATCTACTAAATGAATTTAATATTATAAACTTTAAGTACTTTTTTTTAACAGCTACCTTTTCTTCATTATTAGTATCTTTAGATGTGACCTACCAATATTTTTTTGGTTTTAATATTACAGGATTTAAAAGTCACATCCTTTATAATTCCAGTTTTTTTGGTGATGAAATAGTAGCAGGTAGCTTTATACAAAGATTTTCTTGTTTTTCAATATTTTGTGTTGCATACATATTTAACAATAAAAATAATTATAGATTTATATTAACTACATTTACAGTATGTATTTTGGGAGCTGGGGTATTGCTTGCTGGAAACAAAATGCCATTGATTATATTTTTATTCGGATTATTACTGATTTTTTTATTCCGCATTAAGTTTAAAAAAATAATATTAGCAAGTATAATATTTTTAGCTCTTATTTTTAATTCTATTTTTTCATCAGACAAAATTTTTGAAAATAAATTAACATCTTTTTTTGGTAATGCAGTTCTCGTTGTGGGCAAACTTATAAATACTTCAGGAAATATTGAAAAACTTGAAAATCTATTTATTGAAGAAAACGAAAACCTAAAAGCCACGTGGAAGAAAACTAAGAATGACCAAATTTTAATTGAAAATGAAGCTTATTGGAGATTTAGTCCAGAAGTTTTATCTCATGATTTAGATTATTTTTGGGTTAATAGATTTGGTTTAAGGACCCAAGCACAAAATACCGGGCACAGATGGTTATATTATACGGCCCTAGACACTTGGAGACTTCACAAAATATTTGGAAATGGACTTAAGTCATTCAGGATAGATTGCGAAAAGTTTATGGGGTATCCTTATTTCAAACAAAGATTATGTTCATCACATCCACATAATTATTATTTAGAAATTTTAACTGAAACAGGCATAATAGGATTTTCTTTAAGCATAGTTTTTGCTGCGATATTTTTGGCCTATTTGTTTAAAAATTTTAAGTCTTTCAAAGGAAAGAGTTTTGAAGAATATATTTTATTATCAGCAGCAATAAGTTTATTCATGGAATTATTTCCTTTAAAGAGTACGGGTAGTTTATTTTCAACGGGCAGCGCAACTTATATAATACTAATTACATCTATTTTATTGTGTCATAAAAAATTGATCAAAACAAAAAATCCTAAATGAATATATATAAAATTTTCATTTGAAGTGAGTGTAATTTCTTAATATCGAATATATAAGCCAGTAAATATAGTAAGGTATCCACTTTAATACTTTAAAATTACTTTTTCGATTTTCAACCTCAATCCAAGTACTTGGTATTTCTATAATTTTAGATTTCAAAAAATACGATTTTGCTGTTAATTCTAATGCAAATGTGAAGCCAGTTGTAGAATCAAGTGTAATTTTATTTTTTAAGTTTACCGAAAACATTTTGAAAGCATTTGTGCAATCTTTAAATGGAATTCTTGCTAAATAATAAATTAAGTAAGAACCAATGATTGTTACTGCTTTTTTTATTTTTTTAGCTCTTAACATTTTGCCACCCTGAATAAATCGACTGGGTATAATTAGTTCATGTCCATCTTCAATTAGTTTTACCATTTTATTTATTAATTTAACGTTTTCAAAATCATCCGCCATATATACTAATATTATTTCTGAGTTAGACGAATTAATCCCCTGTATTATTGCAGAATTAGGTCCTTGTTTGGGATTTTTAATTAATACTATTTCCTTTTTAATTATATTTTTTTCTTTAAAATATTTTAAAGTCTTATCTTCCTCACTGTCATAACAAATCAAAATTCTAAAATTATATTTTATTTCTTTTTCTAAAGATTTTAAAAGTTGGATAATATTTTCATCTTCATTATATACAGGAATTATTATATCTAGTTTTGTCATTAACTACTTTATATGCGGGGAAGGCAGTGGAATAATAAATTTCCCCCCTTTTTTATGAAACAAAGATTTAGACACAAAAAATTTCTTGTAGTTCCAGGATAATAAGATTGCATAGTCTATTTTTTTTCTCAAGAAATCTTTATCGCTTATAATCTTTATGTGTGTCCCTGGAGTATATTTTCCGATTTTTTTTTTATTATTTTCTGAAGCAAATTGAATAATTTTTTTTTTAAGATTAAGACAATTTAACAAAGTGTTCCCCTTTGAAGAAGCAGTAAAACAGCCTAATCTAAAACCTTGATTATATTTAGAATAAATAATTTTTCTTATATTGTGTATTTTTAATTTTGTCATTTTTTTAAAAAGTTTATATTTTTTTATTTTTTTTATACCCCACAGTTTTTCTAATCTAATTTGTTTTAATACTTTATAAGAAGAATGGTATTTTGACTCTTTTTTTGCCAAAAATAATCTTATAGCCGGACCCGAGGCCCCAAGATCTAGTTTTTCAAAGTTTATAATTTTAATATTAAATTTTTCAAAAAGAAATTTTAAAGGTGTTAATGAAAAATATGATAAATGTTCATGATAAATTAAATCAAAGAGACCCTTGTTAATCATATGTGGCAGATAAGGAAATTCTATTACAATTATGCTTTGTTCATTAATTATATTTCTTAAACTTTTTGCAAATTCGTTAAGATTATCTATTTGCGCCAAAACATTCGTAATAGTAATAATTTTTGGTTTTTCATATTTATCCAAATACTCGCTGGCAGTTTTATAATTAAAAAACTTATTAATTAATTTTATTCTCTTTTGTTTAATATATTTGCACGCATCAGAAGGCTCAATTCCTATTACGTTATTAAGTTTTTTTGGGTAATGATTTAATAGTATGCCATCATTACAACCTATGTCTAATACCGTATGTTTTGAAGAAATGTTATAAGTCTTAACAAGTTTCCCAACTAACTTTTTGTAATGATTAGACAAAGCTTTTGACGAGGAAGAAAGATAATCATACTTACTAAATATAAATTGTGTATTTGGCACAATAGATAGTTGGCTAAGACTGCATTTTTTGCATAAAACGACTGCCAATGGAAATTTTTTTTCAGATTTAATATCTTTGTAATTTAAAAAAGAATTTGAAAATGGTTGATTGCCCAAATCAAGATATTTGACTAATTTTTTGGAAAAACAAATACGACATTGATTTAAAATCTTATTTTTCATGAATCAATTAATATTAGCGAAATATATTGGAATAAAAAGTAATTTTTGTTTATACCTCTTATAAAAATATGATTAAAAGAAATTTTATCAGTATTATTGGTGGAGCTGGTCATGTAGGAGCTCCTTTGGGATTAGCCTTAAGCTCCAAAGGTTTTAACGTAATTCTTGTTGATAAAAATAAAAAAAATATAAAAAAAATTAATCAAGGTAAAATGCCCTTCGTTGAAGAAGGATGTGCTGAGTTATTAAAAAAAATGGTCAATAAAGATAGGATTTTTGCAACCGAAAATCTTAGTGAAGTTAAGCAATGCAAATATATAATAGTTTGTATAGGCACTCCTATAAATAACAAGTTTAAACCAGATCTAAAAAAATTTATCGATTTTTTTTACAATCTTAAAAAATACTTACACAAAAATCATATAATTATAATTAGAAGTTCAATTTATCCTGGGATTTGCAACAAGGTATTTAATATTTTGCAAAAACGTTGTAAAAATCTAAGCTATTGTCCCGAAAGAATAGCACAAGGAAAATCTTTAATAGAGCTTCCAAAGCTTACTCAGCTTGTTTCTGGCAAAAATGATAAAGCAAAGAAGGAATCTGGTAAAATTTTTAAAAAAATTTGCAAAAAAATAATTTATACAGAAATTATAGAAGCAGAACTTATTAAGTTATTTTCTAACGCTTATAGATATATTAATTTTTCAATATCAAATCAATTTTATCTAATGTCCAAAAAACTAGATATAGATTTTTTCAAGTTAAGAAATCTTATGAGAGACAATTATGAAAGAAATATGTCCATACCAAAAGCCGGTTTTACTGCAGGTCCTTGTTTGTTAAAGGATACAATGCAACTTTCGTCTTACTATAATCATAAGTTTCCATTGTTTCGAAATGCCATGTTTATAAATGAAGGTTTACCTAAATTTATAATTAATGAATTAAACAAGAAATATAATTTAAGAAAAAAAACAGTTGGCATTTTAGGATTATCTTTTAAAGCTGAAAATGATGATATTAGAGACTCTTTATCTATTAAACTATTGAAATATCTGCGATCAAAAAAAATTAAAACTTTGCAGTCCGACGAATATTTTAAAGATAAAAATAATATTGAAAAAAAAATGTTAGTAAAAAAGTCAGATATTATAATTTTAGCAACTCCACATAAATCATACAAAAATTTAAAAATTAAAAAAAATAAAATATTGATAGATATTTGGGGTTTAATAAAAAAAAATTAATGAAAAAAAAAACTTTTTTAGTCACTGGAGGAACTGGATTCATCGGTTCTAATATAAGCAAACTTCTTGTTAAGAAAAATTATAATGTAAAAATTCTTGATAATAATTTTAGAGGCAGTTTTAGTAGGATTAAAGATTTTAAAAAAAAAATAAGGTTTATTAAAGGAGATATTAGAAATAAAGAATTAGTTTATCGAGCGACCAGAAATACTGACGCTGTAATACATTTAGCTTACGTGAATGGAACAAAGTATTTTTATAGCAAACCTATTTTAGTACTCGATATAGCAATTAAAGGCATATTAAATATTATCGACGCGTGCATAAAAAATAATGTTAAGGAATTATATTTAGCTTCAAGTTCTGAAGTTTATCAAACTCCCATCAAAATACCCACTGATGAAAAAGAGCCTTTAAAAATTCCTAATATTTTTAACCCAAGATATTCTTACGGTGGAGGTAAAATTCTGAGTGAGTTAATTGGTATTCATTATGGCAAAAAATATTTTAAGAAATTAATCATATTTAGACCCCACAATGTTTATGGAAAAGACATGGGTCAAGAACATGTTATCCCAGAATTTATTAAGAGATTTAAATCTTTAAAAGGAAACAATTTTAAAATCCAAGGCACAGGAAACGAAATAAGATCTTTTATTTACATAGAGGATTTTTTAAATGCTTTTAATTTATTACTAAATCGAGGCAGACATCTCAATATTTATAACATTGGAACAACTGAGAAAATTAAAATTAAAGATTTAGCTAGTATATTATCTAAAATTTTTAAAAAGAAAATAAGACTTAAGAAAACACCTGGGGCCAAAGGAGGCACAAAAATTAGACTGCCTAATATAAACAAAATAATAAAACTTGGTTTTAAACCTAAATTTAATTTGAATAAGGGTTTAAAAAGGATTTTGGGAGTTTAAAATTAATTTTTTAAAACGCTTATGTACATTAATCAATATTCGAAAAATCGAGAAACAAGCTTACTATTTTTGCTATTTTTAATATCGTTAGCTGCAAGGATTCCAGTAGTTTTAATGTACGGTGATGAAACTTTGGATCACGAATGGAAGCATTTAGTCTACAATCTTATTGTAAATGGTCAGTTAGTATATGAAACTTTTGATGACTTTTTGCTACCTAATTTATGGATGCCTCCCTTATATGCTTACTATATCTATATTTTTTCTTTTTTTGGCTTGGAAGGTCAAAACTTTGTTTTGTTAGTTTTATTTTCTCAAGTTTTATTAGCTTCAATATCTGTTCTAGTATTTTATAAAATAAACAAGCTATTATTTTCTAGAAATATTTGTTTTTATAGTTCACTCTTGTTTTCTTTATTTCCTTTACATTTATATGCATGTAGTCAAATATCCTCAATCAGTTTACAAATTTTTTTTTATATTTTTTTTATTTACTTATTTTTTTTAATAAAAAAAGAAAATAAAAATTATTTAATTGTTATATTTTCTATTTT
>CEUS01241710.1_pt1 | contig 10347 bp, 6 predicted proteins | sample 427031 | NCBI WGS metagenome assembly CEUS01 (sample SAMEA2622837, study PRJEB7988) | marine metagenome | biome: marine biome (ENVO:00000447); feature: marine epipelagic mixed layer (ENVO:xxxxxxxxx); material: "saline water (ENVO:00002010), including plankton (ENVO:xxxxxxxx)" | depth 140 m | reverse complement strand
AAAAATACAATTAAATGGAGATACTTACGAAATAAATAATGGAACCAATTTAAATGAACTATTAAATAGGCTGAAAATACAAAAAAATAAGGTAGCTATAGAAGTGAATGGCGAAATTATTGAAAAAAATAATTATTCAAATTTAATTTTAAATAAAGACGACAAAGTAGAGATAGTACAATTTATTGGTGGAGGATAAATTTTATGGAGGATACTTTTTCTATAGCTAACAAAAACTATAAATCTCGTTTAATTGTAGGTACCGGCAAGTATAAAAGTTTTGAAGAAACAGCGAATGCAGTTAAAGCATCAGGCGCAGATATTGTTACAGTTGCTGTACGAAGAGTAAATATATTAGATAAAAACCAACCCTTGTTAATGGATTACTTAGATCCAAAATCAATAACTTATCTTCCGAATACTGCTGGCTGCTATACATCAGAAGATGCTTTAAGAACATTAAGACTGGCTAGAGAAATGGGAGGATGGAGATTAGTAAAACTTGAAGTTTTAGGTGATAAGAAAACTTTATATCCAAACATGATTGAAACTATTAAGTCAACAAAGGTATTAGTAAAAGAGGGTTTCGAAGTTATGGTTTATTGTACAGACGATCCGATTATGACAAAGCAATTAGAAGACGCAGGAGCTTGTGCAATTATGCCTTTAGGAGCTCCCATCGGATCTGGATTGGGTATTCAAAATCAAATAAATATAAAATTGATTAAAGAACAGTCGGCCGTTCCAGTTATTGTAGACGCTGGAGTGGGTACTGCGTCTGATGCAACAATCGCTATGGAGTTGGGGTGCGATGGAGTTTTAATTAATACAGCAATAGCAGAAGCTAAAAATCCAGTTTTAATGGCACAGTCTATGAAATTTGCGGTAATTGCAGGGAGACAGGCTTTTAAAGCAGGCAGAATGAAAAAAAGAAAATATGGAAGCCCTTCTTCACCTGAAGAAAATTTAATTTAATTAACCCCTAGCTTTTAAAGCATTCTTTCTGTTTTTTTGGTGAAAATTAAATTTCTTTTTAAATTTTCCTCTTTTTATAAACTTTTTATTAAAAAAAGACTTTTTATTTTGATTTATATTTTGAATATTTCTTTCTATATGTTCAACTTTTTTTAAAATTTTTTTATTTTTATTTAGTAGCTCTATTTTATATTCTGGAATTATTAAATTTTTATCAGGAATAAGATTAAATATTAGGGAATATTTTTTACCAAAATAATCTATTTCTTTTGATAAATTTTCTTCAATAAAGATTTTTACTTTTTCTGGTATATATATATTTATAATTTTTGCTTTATTTGAAAAAGCTAATTCTTCAGATTTTTTTACTATTTTCAAAGCAAAAGAATCCAAGGCTAATGTCATATTCCATCTTACTGAACTTTCTCTTAATCTTTGCCTTGTCATTTCTAATAATCCAAAATTACTTATTCTTCCAAATTGAATTCGAGCTCTATCATCTTTTAATTTTTCTCTTAAATTTTTTTCTACCATTCTTCTATTGTGAAAGTTAAGCATATCAATAAAATCTATTACAATTAGCCCTGAAAGATCTCTTATTTTTATTTGTCTGGATATTTCTTCACCTGCTTCTAGGTTAGTTTTCAGTGCAGTTTTTTCTATATTAATCTCCTTAATAGATTGACCCGAGTTAACATCAATTGATACCAAAGCTTCAGTTGGATTAATTACTAAATATCCTCCCGATTCTAATTTTACGGTTGGTTCAAAAATTCTATTTAAGTTTTTTTCAATTTCTACTTCATGAAAAAGTGGTATTTTACCTCTATATTTTTTTATTTTTTTTAAATTTTCAGGCATTAAAAACTTAATAAAATTTTTTGCCTTTTGATATCCTTCATTTCCATCGATAATTATATTTTTAGTTTCGTTATCATAGATATCTCTTATTGCTCTTTTGATTACATCTCCTTCTTCATGAACTAATGAAGGAGCAATGGATGTAACAGCCTTTTTTTTTATTTCTTCCCAGACATTAACTATATTTGTTACATCTTTGCTAATTTCATTTTTAGTTTTATTTAAACCGGCAGTTCTTACTATTAAACCCATACTTTCAGGGATTTTTATTTCTTGAAGAATATTTCTTATTTTTTTTCTATCATCAGGATTTACTATTTTTCTTGATATGCCACCACCTTTAGGAGTATTTGGCATTAGAACACTATATTTACCTGCTAGGGATATGAAAGTAGTGAGAGCAGCTCCTTTTTGCCCTCTTTCATCTTTTAAAACTTGAACCAGCACGATTTGGTCAGGTTTTATTACTTCTTGAATTTTGTACCTTTTAAAACCATATCTTTTTTTTAGTTCATTAAACTGATTTGTTTTGCCATTGTTAATTGGTAATTCTTTATTCTTTTCCTCACTTACACTACCTTCATTCTTTTCCTCACTTACACTACCTTCGTTTTTATTATTTAAATTAGCAACATCTTCTTGATTTTTTTCAGTCTCTTCGACATTTTTACTTTTTTCCTGAAGCTCAATTCTTAAATTTTCTTCCTCTTTTTTTATTCTTTCTTTATCATCATGAGGTATTTGATAATAATCAGATTGAATGTCGTTAAATGCTAAAAAACCATGTCTTTGTTTTCCGTAATTAACGAAGGCAGCCTGCAGAGAAGGTTCTATTCTGCTAACTTTACCTAAATAAATGTTATTTATTGAACTTAGCCTATTCTTATTTTCATATTCATATTCTTCAATATGATTGGCTGATTTAAGTACAACTCTAGTTTCATCAGGATGCGATGCATCGATATATAAATTCTTTTCCATTGGAAATTGTTCCTATTTTTAGTGATGTTTTTATACATAAAATTGAATTTCTTTTTTATTATTGTAGTTAATATATAATAAATTTAACGGGAAATATATTCAATTTTATCTTGTAATTAGAAACAATATCAATATATGCCTTAAGAAGGCCAAAATTCAATTATTTCCTGAGATTTGTGATAATTTTATTCAAAAAATCAATTAAATTCATTATTTCTCTATTCGTTTTATTTATAATTTTTATATTTTCAACTCTTTGGTATTTTTCGGCAGATTTACCTGATTATAAGATTTTATCTAACTATAAACCACCAATATCAAGCAGAGTTCACTCTGGGGAAGGACAACTTTTAGCTGAATATGCTTTACAAAAAAGGCTATTCATTCCTTATGAATCTATACCTAGGTTAGTAATAAACTCATTTCTGTCAGCTGAAGATAAAAATTTCTTTTCACATCCTGGTATTGACGCAAAAAGTATAACAAGAGCAATTATAAAAAATATAAAAAATATTTTTTCCTCAAAAAGGTTAGAGGGAGCATCAACGATCACTCAACAAGTTGCAAAAAATTTTTTACTAACAAATGAAGTTTCTATTAAAAGAAAAATAAAAGAAGCAATATTAGCTTTTAGAATTGAAAGAGCATTTACAAAAGAAAGAATTATGGAGTTATATCTTAATCAAATTTATTTGGGTGAAGGAGCTTATGGAATAGCTGCAGCCAGCCTAGAATATTTTGATAAAGCCGTTAGCGATTTAAATTATGAAGAAGCTTCACTTTTAGCAGCATTACCTAAGGCTCCTAGTAAATATAATCCCTATAAATCAAAAGAAAAAGCAACTATTAGAAGAAATATAGTTTTAAAAAATTTATATGAAAATTCTTATATTAACAATGAAGAATATAAAAATTTAATAAAAAAGAAAATAAAACTAAAAAAAAGAAAAATTAAACTTGTAGAAGAAGCGAACTTTTATTCAGAAGAAGTACGAAGAATAGTTAGCGATACATATGGTTATGATGACCTTTACAAAGGAGGGCTATCTATAAGAACTCCTTTAAATTCTTTTTATCAAGTTGAAGCTTTAAAATCTCTAAGAGAGGGAATTGAGGAATACGATAAAAGGCATGGATGGCGTGGCCCATTAACAAATATGAAAAATGAAAAATGGAAAAAAAATGTTAAAGATTTATTTATAGATAAAAGTTTAAATTGGAAATTAGCTAAAGTTATTCAAATAGATAAGTTATCTACACAAATTAAAACAATAGATGATGAAATAGGATTCATTGATTTTAAAAATGTTAGCTGGACAAGAAAAAAAACTTTTGGAGAAATTTTTAAAATAAACGATATTATTTATGTTGAAAAAATAAAAAGCAATAAATGGAATTTAAAGCAGCTTCCTGAAATAAATGGCGGTATAGTTGTTATGGATCCATATACTGGAAGAGTGCTTGCTATGGCAGGAGGGTTTAGTTACAACCTAAGTGAATTTAATAGAGCAACTCAAGCAAAAAGACAACCAGGATCAGCTTTTAAACCTTTTGTTTATGCTGCCGCATTGGAAAACGGATTTACACCATCAACTTTAGTTTTAGACGCTCCTTTTGTTATGGACCAAGGAGAGGGAAAAAAAACTTGGAAACCTGAAAATTATGGAAAAAAGTTTTATGGTCCATCAACATTAAGAACAGGTATAGAAAAATCTAGAAATTTAATGACAGTTCGGGTGGCTCAAAAAGTTGGTTTTGATGAAATTTCTAAAATTACAAATAATTTTGGAATATATAAAAATATTCCAGAAGTATTATCCGTATCTTTAGGAGCTGCAGAGACAACTTTAATCAAGCTTACTAATGCGTACTGCACATTTGTAAATGGTGGAAAAAAAGTAACACCTATTTTTATAGATAGAATACAAGATAGAAGAGGAAAAACAATTTTCAATGCTGATAAACGAAAATGTCTTGGTTGTGAAGATATATCCTATTTGAAAGACGAAATACCAACTATTCAAGACAATAGTGAACAAATAATTTCAGCACAAACAGCCTATCAAATTACATCCATGATGGAGGGAGCGGTTCAAAGAGGAACAGGAAGAAAATTAAGAAATCTTAAATTAACACTTGCAGGTAAAACTGGAACTACAAATAAAAATATGGATGCTTGGTTTTTAGGATATACATCAAAATTAGTTATAGGAGTTTATGTAGGTTTTGACGAACCTAAAACTTTAGGTAAATATGAAACAGGCGCAAAAGCTGCTTTACCAATTTTTAAAAAATTCGTTCAAAAAGTAATTAAAAAGAAGGATGCTCGCCCATTTAAAATTCCAAAAAATATAAATCTAGTTCTAGTTGATGCTGATACTGGCTTACCAGCGGATTTAAACACAAAAAAAGTGATTTATGAATCTTTTAAATCTACTATCAATGTTTCTTCTAAACTTGAAAAATTATCAAATAAAGATAAATTGGGTCTATACGATCCTTTGGCTAACACAAGCGTTTTAAGGTTCTATTAAAAATGGATAAATTAAAAGAAAATATTTCTGAAGTAAAAAAAATAGTAGATAATGTTCGGGGGTATCTTTGATAAAAATAATATTAAAGATAAGATCCAGATATTAGATAAAAAAATAACCAACGATAAATTTTGGAAAGATAAACTTCTAGCTCAAAAAATTTTAAAAGAAAAAAAACTATTACAAGACATTTTTGATGATTTTAATATTACATTAAATGAACTACAAAATTTGGAAGAACTTTCTGAGCTTGCTGAAAAAGAAAAAGATCTTGACGTAATAAAAGACTGTGATCAAAAAATAATATTGTTACTTAAAAAAATTAAAAAAACTGAAATTAAATGTTTTTTATCAGGTGAAAACGACCATTTAGATGCATATTTAGAAATTCATGCTGGTGCTGGAGGTACTGAGAGTCAAGATTGGGCTCAAATGTTAAGAAGAATGTATTCAAAGTGGGGTGAAAAGAAAAAATGTAAATTAGAAATAATTAGTGAACATAGAGGTGAAGAAGCAGGAATAAAATCAAGCACACTAAAAATCATTGGACCTTATATTCATGGTTGGCTGAAATCAGAATCAGGCGTCCATAGATTAGTTAGAATTTCTCCTTTTGACTCTGGAGCAAGGAGACACACAAGTTTTGCAAGCGTGTGGGTTTATCCAGTTCTTGATGACAGCATTAAAATAGAAATTCAAGAAAAAGATATAAGAGTTGATACATATAGATCTAGTGGTGCGGGGGGACAACATGTTAATACAACTGATAGCGCAGTAAGAATAACACATTTACCAACAAATATTGTGGTTCAATGTCAGAATGAAAGATCACAGCATAAAAATAAAGAAACGTGTTTTAATATGCTTAAAGCCCGTTTGTATAAATATGAAATACAAAAAAAAGAAGAGGCATCAGAAAATTTAGCTAAATCAAAAACAGATATCGGTTGGGGCCATCAAATTAGATCTTATGTATTACAACCTTATCAATTAGTAAAAGATTTAAGAAATAACCTTGAAAATACAGATCCAGAAAGTGTTTTAGATGGTGATATAGATGAATTTTTAGAAGCTGCCGTTTATCAAATAAAAGAAAACAAAAAATAAATATGAGTAAATTTTTTATAAGATTTTTTTTATTGATTTTAATATTTTTTGTTTCTTCAATAATTTTTCTTAGTTATTTTGGAATAGAAACAGATAAATTTAATAGTTTAATTAAAGGTAAAGCTAATGAAGTAAATGAAAAAGTAAAGCTAGAATTTGATAAAACAAAAATACATTTAGATATAAAAGGTTTAAAGCTTTTATTAAAACTGCAAAATCCTAGAGTTTTATTAAAGGAAAACGAAATCAATCTATCTAAATTAGATTTATCTCTTTCTTTAAAATCTTTCTACACATCTGATTTTTTATTGGAAAGAGCTAATATAGCTTTTCAAAAAAATGATATAAAAGATTTAACAAAAATTACAAATGTTTTTCTTCCCAAGATTATAAATAAGCAATTAATTAAAGTATTTAAAAAAGGAAGCGTAGAAGGCGAATTTGTAATACCATTTAAATCCGACGGTTCTATAAGCAAAAATTACACCTTTTATGGAAAAGTGATAGATGCAAATATAAAAATTACCAAAGATTACACAATTAAAAATTTAACATCAGAAATAGAATATGGAAAAATTAATGAAAAAGATACAGATGATTTAAGAATAATTATTAACGAAGCGGCACTTTTAAATTTAAAATTATTAAAAAGTTTTATCAATATAAAATTTGAAGAAAATAAAAAAATTATACAAACGGACATAAATACAGCAGGTACTTTAAATTCATCCGAGGTAAAAAATATAGCGTCTTTGTTTAGATTTAAAACAAACTATTTAGATAATTTTAAATTAAATTCAGATTTAAATACAAAAATAAAATTTGAAATAGATAAGAATTTTAGAATTGGAAAAACGAGTTATTTTATAAGCGGTGATATAAATAATTTAAAATTAAGAATTGATCAAAAAAAAGTAATTAAAGAATTTATTCCCACTTTTAACCCAGAACTAATTATAAAAAATGCAAAAATTAATTTTGAAGCTCTAAATGGAATAAAAAAGGATCATTCGCTTAAATTAGAAGGAGAAGCAAAATTTGGTGATAAATTTGAACTTATAAAAATTGAAGAGTTTTATAATGAAAAGAATAAAAAGTATTCAATTAAAGGATCTTCAACTTTAACAAACCACAAAATAAATATATCAAAACTAAATTATAAAAAAGAAAAGGGAAAAGATTCAAATATAAGTTTCGATGTCGATATAATATTTAATAAATATTTTTTAGCCAATAAATTGCTATATTCTGCTAAAAAAAGTGAAATAATTTTAAATAAAATAAAATTAAACAAAAATTTCGAAGTACTTGATTTAGAATCATTAAAAGTCAAAACTTATGAAAATGAAGTTAAAAATAACGATTTTTCAATTAAAAAATTAGAACAAATAATTATTTCAGGCGAAGTTTTTGATGCTCAACCTTTACTTAAATCATTATATAAAAAAAATAAAAGAAAAACTTTTGATAAAGAGTTTAAAGGAAAATTAAAAATTAATTTTGATAAAGCAATAACAGGTACAGATGATGACATTTATAATTTTGGCATGATCGCATCAATTAAAAAAGGGTCTTATGTCAAGTTAAGTTCAAAAGGTAAATTTTCAGATAAGGAAATAATTGAAATGTCAATTTATCAAATAGATAATAACAAAAAAACACTTCAGGTAATTTCTGATAGAGCTAGACCTTTCATTAAGAATTTTAATTTTATAAAAGGATTTGAAGGGGGGAAGTTAGAATATGAATCTATTATTTCTAAAAAATTTTCAAATTCAAATTTGCTAATCACAGACTTCAAAGTATCAAAGGTTCCTGCTTTAGCTCAATTACTAACACTAGCTTCCTTACAAGGTATAGCCGATACACTTAGCGGAGAAGGAATTCGTTTTGATTCATTTGAAATGAAATCAAAAACTGAAGGAAATTTTTTAAATGTAGAAGATGCTTTAGCAATGGGACCCTCTATTTCTATTTTATTAAATGGGTACGTTGATAAAGGAAAAGTTGTTAGTTTAAAAGGAACTTTAGTTCCAGCAACAAAACTTAATTCTATAATTGCTTCAATTCCGTTAGTAGGAGATATATTAGTTGGAAAAAAAACTGGAGAAGGAGTTGTAGGAGTAAGCTTTAAAATGAAAGGACCACCAAAAGAAATTAAAACAACAGTTAATCCAATTAAAACTTTAACCCCAAGATTTATTGTCAGAGCTGTAGAAAAAATGAAAAAGAAAAAAAATGAAGATGTTAAATAATTTTTATAATTACGTGTTGTTTTTTACCGTGTGAAACTTTCATATTATTATCGTTATCAAAATTTTCATGATTAATTATTTTTGTTTCGTCTTTTATAATCTCATTATTAATTCTTAAACCATTATTTTTAATCATCCTTCTAATCTCTCCTTTTGAACTAGCCAGTTTAGATTGAAGAACAATTTCTAAAATATTTATACCATTTTCGATTAAATTTTTTTTAATTTTAATAATTGGTAGATTTTTACCAATTGATTTTTCACCGAATGTTTTTTGTGCTGTATTCTCGGAATCTTTAGCTGCTTTAGCACCGTGAAGTAAAGTAGTAGCTTCATTCGCTAATAATATTTTAAGTTTATTTATATCTTGGTCATTATTTTTTAATTTGTCTATTTTTTCTATATTTAAGTCTGTGAAAAGCTTTAAAAAATTTATTACATCATTGTCATCTGTATTTCTCCAAAATTGCCAATAGTCATATGGAGAAAGCATTTTTTTGTTTAACCAAATAGCACCCTTTTCTGTTTTGCCCATTTTTGCTCCAGAGGAAACCGTTATTAATGGAGTCGTTAAACCAAAAGTTTGTTTTTTTTCTTTTCTTCTAATCAATTCAGTTCCATTTACAATATTTCCCCATTGATCAGAACCACCGATTTGTAAAACACACTTGTGTTTTTTGTTTAGTTCGTAAAAATCGTATGCTTGCAACATCATATAGTTAAATTCCATATAACTTAAAGATTGTTCTCTTTCTAAACGAAGTTTAACGCTATCAAAAGTTAGCATTTTGTTAATAGTAAAGTATTTACCAACTTCTCTTAAAAAATTTATGTAATTTAGTTTTTTTAACCATGAATAATTGTTTAAAAAAATTGGTTTAGTTTTTGCATTTTTTGTATTCAAAAAAATTTTAAATACATTTTCTATACTTTTTATATTTTTATCTATTTCTTTTTTATCTAAAATTTTCCTCGTTTCTTCCTTGCCAGAAGGATCACCTATAAGAGTTGTACCTCCACCTAACAATACTATTGGCTGATGACCATATTTTTGAAGTAAACGAAGACACATTATTTGCATTAAACTTCCAACGTGCAAACTTGGTGCGGTACAATCAAAGCCTATATAAGCTTTAATTTTACCTTTTGACATTAAATTACCTAAGCCATTTTCATCAGTACACTGACTAAAATATCCTCTTTTTTGAAACTCGGTTATAAATGTTTCTTGCATGAATTTTTAAGCTTCTTTAAGACTCTAATATACAAGATTCTTTTTAAATTAAATATAATTTATGAACAAATCATATTGTAGCTTAGGCTTAATGAGCGGTACATCTGGGGATGGTGTTGATGCTTCAATTATTCAATCGGATGGTGATACCAAATACAAAGTAATTTTAGACAAATATTATAAATATACCCAGGATATTTATAATAATATTCATAAACTAAAGGAAAAAATAAACAATTCAGGTGATCTGAAAAAATTGTCAAAAGAAATAGTATTGTTAGAAAAAGAAATAACCTTGTTTCACGCTGAATCAGTAAATAAAATTATTACAAACTCGAAAACAAGTATCGATTTTATAGGATTTCATGGACAAACTATTTTTCATAATTCTAAAGAAAAA
>CEUS01102807.1_pt1 | contig 10350 bp, 8 predicted proteins | sample 427031 | NCBI WGS metagenome assembly CEUS01 (sample SAMEA2622837, study PRJEB7988) | marine metagenome | biome: marine biome (ENVO:00000447); feature: marine epipelagic mixed layer (ENVO:xxxxxxxxx); material: "saline water (ENVO:00002010), including plankton (ENVO:xxxxxxxx)" | depth 140 m | reverse complement strand
TGGAGTCGCTGCCATCGCTTCCCGAGTTTCCGGATCCATTTTTTGGTAGATGTCACTGCCAGGGGAATTAGTAGCACCCATCCTGTAAATCCCACAATAATGTATCGCCGCTCCGTGAGGTCTTCGATAATAAATTCCCAATCCAAGGTCTGATCCAGTATAGCGTAAACTAAAAAATGCATAGTCAAGTAGAAGAAACTAAAAAGCCCCAGAGTACGACGTACTTGGATTATGCTATTCCATCCGGTAAGACTCCGTATCGGAGTCACAGAAAGGGTTGCCAAAAGAAAGATTAATGCCGTACCACCTAGACGATGGAGGATCTCTTCAATGGGATTAGCACCTAAGCGACCTGTCACAAAACGCCATGCCAGCCAAGTAGCAGGAGTGAGCCCACCCAGCCACACTATAACCTTGCTTAGTAAGATCTGATGTTTCTTTTTCAACCGATTTCGCAGGTTCGAGCTAAGCTCAGTTTGATCAGAAATTTAACCGAAGATCCATGCCGGAATAGAGATTTGCTACCTGTTCTCCATAGCCGTTAAACATCAAGGTCGGGCGCTTGCGAAGCTCACCTAAGCGACGCTCCCGCGCCTGACTCCAACGGGGATGATCTACCCCAGGATTCACATTGGCATAAAACCCGTACTCTCGCGGTGTACTTTGTTGCCACGTATTTAACGGCTGAGTTTCTGTGAAACGTATCTTTACAATCGACTTAATGCCTTTGAATCCATATTTCCAAGGAACAATCAAACGTAGTGGCGCCCCATTTTGATTCGGAAGCTCACGTCCGTAGACACCCGTTACTAGAATAGTGAGAGGATGGCGTGCCTCGTCCAAACGAAGGCCTTCTACATACGGCCATTCAAGAACAAAAGAACGCTGCATTGGCATTTGTTCGAGGTTATAGAGCGACGTGAATTCAATGTAGCGAGCACTCCCAAGAGGTTCGGCCCAATCGATGACTTCTTTCAACGAAAAACCGTACCACGGTATAACCATGGACCACGCCTCAACGCAACGAAGTCTATACACTCGGTCTTCCATATTCCTCGGCTTGATAAATTCCTCAAGTCCATAGGTTCCTCGTTTAGCACAAAGACCATCCACTTCGATATTCCAGGGATGAGGCTTGAGTGTGTGCGAGTTCTTTGCAGGATCATCCTTCCCGGTTCCAAACTCGTAGAAGTTGTTGTAGGTGGTGACATCTTCATAGGAATTAAGTTCCTCATCAAGATCGGATCTAACCCTGCTCCAGTCTTTCTGAGTCCGGGAAAATTCATCTTCTAAAACCTTAGCTGAATCAAATTGAGACCTAATCATCGAGCTACCTAAAGCTCCCCCCAGCCCAAATCCAGCAATGAATTTCCGTCGATTGAGATAGGTGCTCTCTGGTGTGATATCAGAAGAAGGAATGTCTTCAGATCTCTTGATCAGCATGAGCCACTCCAATCAACAGGGTGCAGCCTGACTCTCTTAGGCACAATTTTCTCTGGTTTCTCCATATTATGTCACCTACTATCCCTTAATAGAAAGCTATTCGCAAAACAAAGTTATTGTACATTGATAAGATCAACACCCCTAATATAAAAATTCAAAACCATATACTTGAATTTACGGAGACAGATCGATGTCGTTCTTATTTAGAATTCATATAGCCGTACTAATCCCATTCCTATTCATAGCTTCCGCTCTTGAAGCGCAAGATGATTCCATGTTGGGATTTTCAGCTGAATCGGCTGTCTTCCAACGCCAATTGGAAGCAAGCCTAGACGAACAAATCGACCGTGATAACCTGCAAAAATGGATGGAACGGATCACTGCGAAACCATTTTTTGTAGGATCACCTCATAACAAAGAGAATGCTGAATTCGTAAAAAAATTATTCCAAGAATGGGGGTACACGGCTGAGATCGTAGAGTATCAAGTTCTATTCCCAAAACCTCGTATTCGTAAAGTAGAGATGATTGCCCCCGAGAGGTATCAAGCCCTACTAGAAGAACCAGTAATTGCAGAAGACTCCAGCTCCGGTGTAGACGGACGTCTTCCCTCTTACAATGCCTATAGTGCTGATGGGGATGTTACCGCTGAACTGGTATACGTGAACTACGGTATACCTGATGACTACAAAGAACTCGAGAGGAGGGGCATTGACGTCCGGGGAAAAATCGTAATTGCTCGTTATGGTGGGTCCTGGAGAGGGATAAAACCCAAACTCGCTTACGAAAAAGGTGCCCTGGCTACAATACTTTACTCAGATCCTAGGGACGACGGATACTTCCAGGGAGACACCTATCCAGTGGGTTCATTCAGGATGAAATGGGGTGTTCAGAGAGGTTCGGTAACGGACCTGCCCCTCTATACTGGAGATCCCCTAACTCCGTTCATTGGTGCCACTAAAGATGCTGAACGCTACAGTATTGAAGAGTCACCGGCAATCATGAAGATACCTGTGCTTCCAATCTCTTGGGGAGACGCACTTCCACTATTGAGATCCATGGGAGGCCCTGTAGCACCCGCTTCGTGGCGTGGGGCCCTTCCCATCACCTATCATATCGGACCAGGACCAGCCACCGTACGAGTCCATCTCGAGTTCGACTGGAATCTCGAGCCAGCATATAACGTCATCGCCCGCATGGAGGGTTCAGAGTACCCAGATGAATGGATAATCCGTGGCAATCATAGAGATGGTTGGGCAATGGGAGCAGCAGATCCTATCAGTGGCCACGTGGCGTTAATGGAAGAAGCTCGTGCCATAGGAGTTCTCGCTAAAAATAACTGGCGACCCAAGCGGACTATAGTCTATGCCTCATGGGATGCCGAAGAACCTGGTCTGCTAGGATCCACAGAATGGGCTGAAGATCATGCAGACGAAATAAGAGAAAAAGCGGTTGCATATATCAACACAGATGGGAATGGGCGCGGTTTCTTACGCATGGGGGGGTCTCACACTCTCGAACGTTTAATGAATGAGGTGGCTCGTGAAGTTGAGGATCCTCAAACTGGAGTGTCCGTATGGCAAAGAGTTCAAGCCCAACGAGCTATATCAGGAAACACCGAAGTTACTACAAGGCCGGATCTGCGAATCAATCCCTTGGGGTCGGGATCAGACTACACGCCGTTCCTGCAACACTTGGGTATAGCATCTCTGAATGTGAGCTACGGGGGTGAGAACCGTGGTGGCGTTTATCATTCCCAGTTTGATTCTTTCGATTACTACAAACGTTTCGGAGACCCTGGGTTTCATTACGGGGCAACACTTGCCAAAACCACAGGAAGGCTATCTTTACGGCTTGCTAACGCCAACGTGATCCCTATGCGCTTAGAAAATTTTGCAGACAATGTAGAACTATATTCTAGTGAAGTGATGGATCTCTTAGAAAAAACTCGGGCGTCTATAGATAGGAATAACCAGCTCGTTGATATGAACGCCTATAGCCTGGCAGCAGACCCAACCAAGACATATGTGCCACCGGAGTCCGAAGATCCGGCTCCATACCTAAATTTCGCTCCGATGCAAAACGCAGTATCACGCCTTAAGGAAAGCGCTAAAAATCTTGATATCGAGATGAAACGCGTTATGGAAACTGGTGCGACTGACACAGAGATTCAGTCCTTGAACCAACTGCTCAAGAGCACTGAGAGGCTCATGACCAACAATAACGGACTCCCAAGACGCCCGTGGTACCGTCATCAGATCTACGCACCTGGGTTCCACACAGGATATGGAGTAAAAACACTGCCGGGAATTCGTGAAGCTATCGAACAGAAGGATTGGGATGAAGCTAGCGAGCAAATCGGAATTGTGGCCGATATGTTGAATCAGGTATCTGAGGCCCTAGAACAAGCCATAAGAATCCTTAAGAGCTGAAGAGAAGCTTCGTTAACAGCATTATAAAATAGGTTGCGATCCGATCATTAATCCTGCAAATAAATTTATTTACTAATAAATTGGTATGGCTAAAGAAAATATTTCAAACGGATATGATCTAGCAGACCTGGAAACTCTTGAAATCCCTTCCACGAAACCAAGAGCTCTCTTGTCTCATTTCGGTCCCGGATTAATTCTTGCTATGACGGGAATGGGAACCAGCCATTTAGTAACAGCACCTACAGCGGGAGGCCGCTTTGCCTACGCTCTTCTCTGGTGTATCCCTGTGTCCTATATATTCAAGTACTACGGATTCGAAATGGCTTTCCGATTTACAAATGCTACGGGGAAAAGTCTCCTAGAGGCCTACTCCACCGCATGGAAAAAATGGCCACTCTGGTATGTAATGATCACCACACTTCTTCAGTGTGCCATTGGACAAGCTGGGCGTCTTATCGCTGCAGCTGCTGTAACCTATTACGTCTTTACGATCAATATGGGGCTTTCATTCCCACTGGAAACATATGCATTCCTATTGGGATTGATCTCAGTGGTTACAATTCTAAGGGGTGAATACAAAGTCGTAGAAATTATAATAAAAATTATGGCTGGAATCCTTCTGGCATCATCTTTTGCGGTTTACTTTGTGTCACCGGTACCTATATCCGAAATGGGGCATTTCTTAATCCTAGAGATACCCGATGGTTCGTGGCTTGTCATCGCTGCCTTATTAGGACTCCTGCCTACCGGTCTTGATCGCTCACTTCAAGCATCGGAATGGGGCAAAGCGAAGCAGGTCGGACTTGCAAAGGCTAGGCCTAGACTTGAAGACGCAGGCCTAGTCGCTAGATTCGACCCCTTCACTTCTTCTAGGGAAGACCTTTCTGTTGACATACAAAATATGTCGCCCCACGTCCGTAAGTATTGCCGCCAGTGGTTCAAGATAGGGCTATGGGATTTCCGCTTTGGGCATGTGATCTCGGCTCTGGTGGCGACCATCTTCCTGATTATGGCAGCGGTATGGATATACCCCAGTGAAGTGGAGGGCCAAGGTTTCATAGGAGAAATATCCACAATCTTCACAGAAAGTGTTGGGGCTTGGATGATGACAGTTTTTGTCTTTGGTGCCTTCGCAGCAACTTTTTCCGGAAGTTTCGTTTATTTCGATGGCTGGTCACGTACTGTAGGTGCTTGTTGCCGGAACTTATTCAAACCCACAGCACGATTGAGTGGAATTGGGCATAACCATCATGTTACTGACGAATACAAAAAAAAATGGTACTCAGAGTACAACATATACAGGATCACGATGATTTACTCCCTCGTAGCCTCAGTAACCTTGATCATTGGTTTTCCTAGGCCGGTATTCATGGTATTGGTGGCATCAACCCTGGCCTTATTCATGGCTCCTGTAATCTTCTTCCTTAATCTTTACTACTGCATGGTAATCATCCCTAAAAATGACAAAGTTTTTTATCCTAACCGATTCGATCGATGGTTCGGATGGACAAGCTTCTCTATTTTCACAGGAATAATCATTATTTTGATCTACTGGAATATTTGGAATCCCCTATTGGGGGAATGATATAAACCTGATCTGAAAAGTCGTATGAACCAAAACTTCCGCTTCCTACTCCTTCAAGCCAGAAACCCCGATGACCCAATGGCCGAGCACGAAGTTCAATGTTTTTCACGCTCATTCAGATGTTCCCAGGATAATATTCGCGTGCTGGACTTACTTAGTGGTGTACCTTCAAAACGTGAATTAGAAGAGGCTGACGTAGTACTCTTGGGGGGGAGCGGCGACTATTCTGTAGCAAAAGGTGGCCCATGGCTACCATCAGCATTAGGGACGATGTGTACACTTTACGAAACTTCTAAACCAACTTTCGCATCATGCTGGGGATTCCAGGCAATGGCGGAAGCTCTCGGAGGTAAAGTTGTGACCGACTATAGCCTGGCTGAAGTTGGCACCCTAACCCTCAAGCTTACTCCCGCAGGGAAAAAAGACCCGGTGTTTGGTCCTTTAGGTTCAGATTTTCAAGTTCAGATAGGGCATGAAGATATCGTTATACAACTTCCTCAAGATGCTATTCTGCTTGCCTCCAGTGATCAGGTTCCTAACGAAGCTTTTTGTTTCGAGGGGAAACCTATCTACTGCACTCAATTTCATCCTGAATTAAATCGGGAAGGCATTATAACTCGAATCTTACAGTACCCCGAATACCTACAGCTCACCGGATATCCAAGCCTTGAGGATTTCTCAGCAGCCACTCCAGAGACACCAGAAACAGAGGCTATCTTAAGACGATTTATGAAAGAAGTGTTCGGGGAATAACCTTAACTAGTATCACTTATCCCGCATCGGGTTGTGCAGCCATAATCTGATATCCGCTCGTTGCGGTCTCCTCGGCATACAGTTCTGAGAGGCGTTTAGTCATGGGACCGATCTCCCCGCTGCCGATGGTGATACCGACTAAGAGAGCGACGCCATCGAAGGTGCCTAGGGACCGGCGAAGCCCGGGCTCAGCGGTGTCTGTCACTCGAATCCTCCTGTCATCTGAAGGAGCGACCCCAACTGGGGCCGACTGAATACATGAATAACTTCCTCAATCTGGATAGTTTGACTGCAATTTATCATAAGCTGGGGTATACTCTTTCACTGTCTATAATAACTGAGATAAGATGCAAAATCGCCCTGGCATTCGAAGAGATCCTCTGCGAGATTTAAGAGTTTTCAAGATGTATTCAATTACAACAAGAAAGCTAGTGAAAGAAAAAAATCAAACTCTGACCTCGATCGTAAGTACTTTAATTATCGTACTCCTATCTGCGTGTGATGAAAGCCCGACCGGCATTGATCCGGAAGATCCCATAATGGATATACCTTACCCCTGCGAAAACGGCTTGGCTGCAGGATTTAAATGCTCCAATGTGGACTTATTATCATTCCTGACATTGTCAGAATTGGGCGGAGGGACAGTTCCAGGAACAGTACCCTCAGACAGTGTGCCTGACATAACAGTGAACGACATGTGGGGTTGGACTGATCCCCTAAGCAACATAGAGTACGCCCTCGTAGGAAGAACCGATGGTATGGCTTTTGTCAGTCTCGAGAACCCCAAAGAACCATTGTACCTAGGACAACTTCTCAGGACGGGCGGGACCCCCGTTAGTCATTGGCGAGATGTTAAGGTCTATGCAAATCACGCTTTCATAGTTGCTGACAGAGCTTCGCAACATGGGGTTCAAGTGTTTGACCTTACTCAGCTCCGGAACATCCAAAACCCACCGTTAACATTCCAAGAAACAACTATTTATGATGGAATAGCTAGTGCCCATAATATAGCTATCAACGAGGCTTCTGGCTTCGCTTATGTCGTTGGTGCTACTATGGGAGGTGATACATGTGGTCGTGGCCTTCACATAATAGACATCCAGAATCCCGCCAACCCAAAGTTTTCAGGATGCTTTGCCGACCACTCTACGGGCCGTGAGGGGTCGGGATATACTCATGATGCTCAGTGCATTATCTACGCTGGGCCGGACGGAGATCATCAAGGCAAAGAGATTTGCTTGGGATCTAATGAGAACGCTATGAGTATCGCAGATGTAACAGACAAGGAGAACCCCGTTGCAATATCTAGAGCGGTTTATCCAAACTTCGGATACGTGCATCAGGGCTGGATATCGGAGAACCATCGCTATTTTTTCATGGACGATGAGACTGATGAATTAAGGGGTTTCACTACTCAAACGCGTACTTTGGTTTGGGATATAGAAGACCTCGATGATCCTGTCCTCCTAAAGGAGCATTTTGGTGTCACCACATCTTCTGACCACAATATTTATATCCGTGGCAACTACATGTATCAGTCTAACTACGCAAGCGGACTTCGGATCCTGGATGTTTCCGATCCTGCAAATCCAACGGAGATAGGATTCTTCGACACTGTAACAGCCACTGTCGATGCTCCAGGATACGATGGATCCTGGAGTAATTATCCATTTTTCGAGAGTGGTGTGATAGCTTTCACAAGCCGTAAGGAAGGACTATTCTTAGTGCGAAAACGCACAAATTAGGATACTGGTTTAAAATTAAGGAAAAAAAATGCAATCAAGATTAAAGTGGACAACGATTCTAGTACCTATAGTAATTGTAGGTTGTCAGGTTCAAGATCTCTTAACAGTACGATCAGGTTCTCTGAATACAGACATCGAAAAAGCTAGTTATGCGCTTGGATTTGATATTGGTACAAACTTCCGGCCAACTCGGGACTACTTTGATCTCAATTCCTTGATACAAGGTATCGAAGACGGCTTGGCTGAGAACGATCCAGTGATAGCTCCAGATTCACTCCAGGCAGCAAGGACGCGCGTGGCAACAGATGTTCAAGTATCTGAAGCAAAACGTATACAAGAACTAAGCGATAAAAATCTCGCAGATGGAGATGCATTCCTAGATGAAAACTCCACTAAAGAAGGAGTCATAACCACAGATAGTGGTCTACAGTACGAGATACTACGCCAGGGAGATGGCCCCCAGCCCAATACCGACTCGCGGGTCAAGGTCCACTATCGCGGAACACTTTTAGATGGTACCGAGTTCGACAGCTCATACGATCGAGGTTCTCCTAGTGAATTCTCTGTAAACGGGGTGATCCCTGGATTTAGTGAAGGGCTCCAGCTAATGCCTGTAGGAAGCCACTACCGAATATTTATTCCAGGAGATCTTGCATACGGGCAACAGGGGGCAGGAAGTACAATTGGACCCAATGCTCTGCTAATTTTTGAGATAGAGCTACAAGAGATTCTGTAGCGGGGGAAATCTGCTAACACATTTAGTTAATTATGGGATTACAGCTTCCGCTTCTATCTCAACTAGATATTCTTCGCCCACCAACTTAGCCTCAACTAATGTGTTAGCAGGGAGAACCTCACGGAATCGCTGTCCATGAGCATGTGACACAGCCTCCCAGTCACGGATATTTGATACAAAAATACGAGTACGGACAACGTCTTCGAGTCTTCCCCCTAGAGATTGGATTGCCCCTTCAATCTTGTCTATAGCAAAATGGGTTTGAGCAGTAGGATCTGATCCGCCGATGACTTGATTACGGTGCGTAGCTGTAGTTCCGGACACCAATATTCGTGACCCGTGACGAGTCGCTCTACTGAATCCAGCAATATCTTCCCAAGAAGTTCCTGAAAGCACTATGCTACGACCATCATCCCTTTCTTCTGTCTTGTAAGGGAGAGGTACAAAAGAGTCATCAAAGTGATGACTCAAATCTCCAGATGCCGTCAGGAAAGGAGGTTTCCGGTACTCGTCACCACAATCTCCAGGGATAGTTTTTAGTTCAGCCATCGCAGATTGAATTTCAGAAAAATCTTCCTCATCCAGAGAGAAACTGAAAATCTTGAGGTTGTCCTGGATATGGTCACTCTCACCTAAGCGTGCACCTATTATGATTCCCCCCACATTAGGCTGTTCTAGGATGTAGCGACAAGCCACATTCGCCATTGATACTCCATGCTTATCAGCAACACGCCGCACAGAACCCAAGAGTTCCTGAAAAGCAATCCAGCCTCCTGCAGTTTCGATAAACCTCCAATATTTCATCTGGGACCAAGTATCTAATGAATCGAGATTAGGCTTTGGAGCCCCAAGCCATCTCTCTGTGAGCAGGCCACCGGCCACTGTGCCAAACGCCAGTATCTTAATGTCGTGCTTGGAACATAAATCTGTCATAGCTATCGCAGCACGCTGATCTATGAGAGAATAACACACTTGATTGGATATCACTTCGATGTCGCTGTGAATAACAATCCCTAGATGGGCAGTGTCCACATTTGTGAGTCCTAAGTGCCCGATTAAACCTTCTTCTTTCAGTTCTTGAAGCCAGTATAGACAATCCAGCCAACTGGGATCAGCATAGTTCCAGGTATGGAATTGTAGAAGATCCAAGCAATCGGACCCCATCCGGTCCAAAGAATTCTGAACAGCAGTTCTTACATCGTCACGAGTATGATTCCATCCAGGTTTAGGCACCCATTTAGTGAACAATTCCACACCAGAGTTTTCAGTAAATTGCTTACGAAAGTTGCCTGAAATAATCTCCGCAGACCCGTAGTGATCTGCCATATCAAAAGTGGTAAACCCAGCCTTAACGTATGGCCCCATAGCTCCAGATGTGACATCGGGGTCGAGGATTCCTTTCTGGTGCTCTATGTCAGCGACTTGCCAGAGTCCTGTCAGGACTCGAGATATGCTGAGTCCTGGCCTGAGCTCAATTCTCTCTACCGGATTCACTCTTGTGCCACCATTAATCTCTTCCATCATTTGGGATTGCTCTATTCCACAGGAAGAGCCGAAAACAGTTCGTCGGTATCAACGCCAGTCCCCCTAAGATTACGTAGTTCTTTGATATGGTCGTTAACCTTTATTGATCATGCTCGAGAAACCTTCACCCACC
>CEUS01272048.1_pt1 | contig 10361 bp, 11 predicted proteins | sample 427031 | NCBI WGS metagenome assembly CEUS01 (sample SAMEA2622837, study PRJEB7988) | marine metagenome | biome: marine biome (ENVO:00000447); feature: marine epipelagic mixed layer (ENVO:xxxxxxxxx); material: "saline water (ENVO:00002010), including plankton (ENVO:xxxxxxxx)" | depth 140 m | reverse complement strand
ACCTCGCACCGCCAAGCCCCTCTTCAGCAGGTTGGAAGATAAACTTTACGGTTCCACTCAAATTATCTCGTTTTTTTGACAGCGCTTCCGCCGCACCCAATAACATGGCCATATGACCATCGTGTCCGCAAGCATGCATGACACCATCGTTCACCGATTTATAATCAGCCTTCCCAGTTTCTTGTATAGGTAATGCATCCATGTCCGCCCGAAGACCAACGCACGGTCCGTCAGCACCCCTCAAAAGGGCCACCACACCCGTCTGGCCAACTTTCGTGGAAACTTCCATACCCAAACCGCTCAGTTTTTCACTGATAAATCGGGCGGTTTCATATTCCTGAAGTCCTAATTCCGGATGCATGTGAAAGTGCCGCCGGTTGTCAATGATCTCATCCCTGATCGCCTCAATTTCCGGCCTCAATGATATGTTCATTCTGATTCTCCAATTTGTTCCAATATAGTTGAAAGTAAACGACCGAACCTCTCTCCCGCCTCTGAAGCAATGATGATTACATCTTCATGCGTGATGGGAGTTTGGACCACATCGACGGCATAATTGGTAAGGCAGGAGATGGTAAGAACATTCATTCCCAACTCCGCCGCCGCCCTGATCTCCGGTACGCTCGACATACCCACCGCATCACCGCCAAGCTCGCTGATCATCTCGATCTCAGCCGGAGTTTCGTAGGAAGGCCCCAACGTCCATGCATACTCCCCTTCACAAAGGTCGATCTCCTCTACCGAGGCCGATTTACGAGCGATCTCCAACAGCTCACCGCTATGATAGCGACTGTCGCTCACGATAGAGGGCATCTCGGGGCTTTCCCGAAAAGTGCAGTCTAGATGACCTGTGACAGCCATGAGTGAACCTGGGGCATTCTCTTTACAGACTGATCCGGCGGAGTTTGTAATTATCACATTCTCTACACCCAATGCCTTAACGAGTCTCATAGGCAGCGTAACAGTATCAATATCCAACCCTTCGTAAAGGTGAAAACGGCCGCTTGCAATTACTACCTTCTCCCCTCCCAAATTCCCCAAAATCAGTTCTCCGGCATGACCTTCCACTGTCGATACGGGATAGCTGGGGATATCCCTGTAATGAACAATCACTGCCCCAACCACGTTTTCCGCCATATGACCAAGTCCCGAACCGAGAACCACTGCCGTCCGGGGCTGGACGGTAGCATGACCTTGTACGTAATCGACACTCTCTCTGAGATTATCTTCCATTATTACTGAAGGAAAGGTAGAGTCGAATTTAGCATTATTCCATTGATTCGCCAGAAGCAACGGCGTAAGTTTTCAGAACCAAAACCATCTGTTACATTTCACCGGGAGATACATCTTCATGCCGAAAAAAAATGATATAAAACTTGTAGAACAGCTTCGCGAAACCAGTAGTATCATCTTCTCAGAACTCGGTAAAAGGATCATTGGTCAGCGAGAAATTATCGATCACATCCTTATTACGCTGCTTTGTCAGGGGCACGCACTGATCATCGGCGTGCCGGGACTAGCCAAAACACTCCTTATTAAATCGGTGGCAAGAATCCTCGATCTAGAGTTCAGCAGAATACAGTTCACCCCCGATCTTATGCCGTCAGATATCACAGGCACCGAGATCCTCGAACAAGATCAAGGGACAGGGAAACGTGAATTTAAGTTCATCCAGGGGCCTCTTTTCGCCAATATCATCCTCGCTGACGAAATAAATCGAACACCGCCGAAAACTCAGTCAGCTCTTCTTGAGGCGATGCAGGAAAATCGTGTAACTGCTGCCGGTATCTCCCACATGCTTGACGAACCGTTCCTTGTTCTCGCCACTCAAAATCCTATTGAACAGGAAGGAACCTATCCTCTGCCCGAAGCCCAGCTCGACCGGTTCATGTTCAGTCTCAATATCAATTATCCTTCCCGTGAGGAGGAAATTGAGATCGTCAAGTCTACCACCGCCGGAAATGATGTAAAGCTTCATGCCGTTGTGAAAAAAGAAGATTTACTGACGTTCCAATCTCTCGTTAGACGGGTGCCCGTGGCGGATAATGTGGTGGAATATGCTGTCAAACTTGCGGCTCTAACTCGACCCACAGATCATGCACCAAAGTTTATCACCGACTGGCTCGAGTGGGGCGCTGGCCCTCGGGCTTCCCAGTACCTCATCCTCGGCGCCAAAGCGAAAGCCATTCTCGATGGTCGGCCGACTCCAGACATTTCAGACGTAGTGGCAATGGCCAAACCGGTTCTGCGCCATCGTATCATCACAAGTTTTAATGCGGAGGCTGACGGTGTGAACGCTGATCAAGTTCTGGATCGCTTGATTGAAGGAAACGTTTAAACGTTAAATGAGTATCGATAAACGGAAATACCTTCAACCTGAAATCGTGGCGCGATTGGATAATATGGCGCTACGGGCCAGATTGGTGGTGGAGGGATACCTTGTGGGTATTCACAAGAGCCCTTACCACGGCTTCAGTGTGGAATTTGCCGAACATCGGGCTTATGGACTTGGAGACGAACTAAAACACCTCGATTGGAAATTGTATGGGAAGACGGACCGCTACTACATAAAACAGTATGAAGAAGAGACAAACCTCCGTTCATACCTGATTCTGGATGTAAGCAAATCAATGACCTATGGCAGCCATGAAGTATCAAAACTCGATTACGGAAGTTACCTTACTGCCGCACTGACCTATCTCATGCTTAATCAGCGGGATGCCGTTTCTCTCACAACCTTCGATGAAAAGAGACGAGATCATGTCCCACCTCGTTCCACGCAGAGTCACCTCAATTCCATTCTCGGCCAACTGGAACACCTGTCACCTGGCAGTGATACTCAGATTGCACCGACACTTCATAAACTAGCGGAAATAATCAAAAAACGGGGCCTCGTCATTCTTATCTCAGACCTTCTGGATGAACCTGATCAGGTGCTCTCTGGGCTAAAGCATTTTCGTCACCGCAACCACGAGGTAATTGTTTTTCATCTAATCGATCCGAGAGAAAGGGATCTCGACTTCTCTCTGAGAACACGCTTCCGTGATATCGAAACAGGAGTAAACATCACCACCGAACCCTGGCAAATCAGGAAAGCTTACCGTGGTTTGGTAAAGAAGTTTCAGATGACGTATATGAGAGAGATGCGTCGGCGGAATATCGATTATGTTCCGCTCATGACCGATCAGGCCCTAGACCTAGCGCTAACCCGCTATCTCACCAAACGGCGAGCAATCGCCTGACTCAACCATTCAGCGGCCTTCAATTTCTTTGGCCTTCTGCAAGTATTCGTTACCTTCGTCCATCCTGCCCTGCAGATAGATCACACGTCCCATGGCTCTAAGCAGAAGAGTATTTTCGCTATCTGAACGAAGGGCTCGAGAGTAGTAATACTCAGCATCTTCCCATCGCTTCATCCCCTCATAAGCTTCTCCCATCCCAATCGCAGCCTGATTATCATCGGGGTTTAGTCTGAGTACCTTCTGAAATTCCTCTTCGGTCATCTCAAAATCTTCTAGCTGAAGATAGAGAACTCCAAGGTTGAAGTGTAAATCAGCATTTTCGGGATCACTCCTGATAGCCTTTGTGTAGGCGAAAACAGCACCTTCTTTGTCACCCATTTCATAATATGCATCAGCAAGGTACCGGGCGCCGATGGAACTGGAAGAATTGATCTTAAGCCCTCTTTCCAGGTATTCAACCGCAGTGTCAAAGTCACCGTTATCCTTGAATACCTTACCGGCCGTAAAGAGCATATCAGGATCATCCGGATTGACCTTGAGCGCCTCATCCAGAGTCGACTCAAGCATTTCCTGATCATTAATCTGAATGTAACAAAAGACGAGATTTTTGTAACTGCCCGGCTCGCCCGGCCTGATGGCCTTGGCTGTAGTGAAACCATCTATTGCCTCAGAAAATTTCGTTTTCTTTTCTTCTGCCTCCGTTGCTCCGATCGCTTGGTTAAAGGCATCTGCACCAGCGTTATACTCCCGGCTCCAGTAGAAAGTCGTCCAAGTCTCAACGGCAACTGGAATTAGCTGTCCGTCCGGCAACTTGTATGCTGGCCCGAGCTCGATTGCCTTATCGAACATTTCGTTCATCTTTGACCATTCTTTGTTACGAGCATGGACTTCTTTCCCCATAAGATAATAGGGCTCTGGATCTTCGGGTGTTACCTCAATGGCCGCCGCTATCATTTCTTCGGCCTTTTCCCAATTCTCTTCCTTAACGTAAAGACGCGCAGATGTCAGTTCTTCACTGGGACAGCCGTAGAACATCACTGTTATCAACGCCAGTGGGACAATTTTAGTAACTTGATTCAAACGCATTGTTGATTCCTCCACTCATAGGCTAATAAATTGTGGATCTTGAATTTACTCCCGCATTAAAAGGCATTCAACCCAAATCAGCCGACGTCCTGACTGTTTCGATCCGTTCTTCTAGAAGTGATGAGGTCATTCTTTCAAGACCTTCCAGCCCAAACCCTTCAACGCAGAAAGATGCTGTGGCTGTTCCCCAGACAATACCTTCGTAAAAGGAATGGCCATTGGCAAGAGCCGCCATAAATCCTCCCCCGAAGCTATCTCCCGCACCTGTGGGATCAGCCAGTCTTTCAATAGGATAAACCGGAACGTGCGTTTGATCGTCTCCTGTAAATAGAGTTGCCCCCGCCCCGCCCCGCTTGATGATCACGTTTTCTGGGCCCGAGTTCTGAATTGAGTCAACTGAGGAAGCAATATCATCGGTCTCTGTCAGTAGCGCCGCTTCGCTTTCGTTCAATAAAAGTACATCCACAGAAGAGAGTAATTTATCGAGTTCTTTTCTTGTGGTGTTGATCCAGAGATTCATGGTATCGCAGACAATGAGACGTTGTTTCGAAACTATCTGTTCCACAACAGCCAGTTGAAGCGCAGGATGAATATTCCCGAGATAGAAAAGGGAACTTCTTCGGTTCTCATTGCCCAGTAAAGGGTTGAAGGTTTCGAAGACGCCGAGCTCCGTGTAAAGGGTTGTCCTGTCCTCCCAGTTATTGTGGTACCGCCCGCCCCATCGAAAACTGTCTCCCTCTTTGATCTGAAGATCATCAAGGTTCTCTCCATATTTTTCAAAAAGTTCCGCTCCCTCCTTCGGAAAATCAGTTCCGATAATGCCTACAACATTAACGGGGGCCGCCGATCCTGCCGACCTGGTGAAATAGGTTAGTGAACCGCCAACTGTTTCCCCCTCAATGCCATCGGGTAGTTCCAACCAGTCCACCGCTATGGAACCGACCGCTACTATTGATTGTGGTTTCATTTCGACGGCGGGGAGTTTACTCTTAGTATCTTCAAGGGGCAAGTGAATATTCCCCACTTTTCAGTCGAATGCCGACTGTCGAAAAAGATAATTGTCGGCGTATGAGATGTATGCTATATTCGGTCAATTCGCTTGACAGGAACCGAGGTATGGCTTCTAAGACAATCGCTATTGTGTCAGACGTACATGGTAATCTGGAAGCGCTCAACACTGCGCTGAAAATTATCGATGGCCGTAATGATGTCGATCAGACTATTTTTCTCGGTGATTACTTTTCCCTCGGCCCAGCCCCGCAAGAGGTGCTTGAAGTTCTTAAACCAATGAACGATACAGTTTTTGTTCGCGGCAATCATGAGCGCTATATCATTGAAAAACTGTGGACTCACGAGAAACCCACACTTGAAGGTATGAGTCCTGACGATCCCATAGTCAAGGGGATTGTGGAACACCAAGAGTGGGCCGCTGGGCAGATCGGTGATGAAGGAGTTGATTTTATTCAAAAAAGGACACGTGTCTCCCACCGCGAGATTTTCGATTCTACTCTCATGGAGTTCACTCATGCATGGTATGAAAGAGACGATCAGCCTCCAACCCTAGGAGAAGCTATGACTTGGCGGAACCATGTCAAAAAGGCAAATCCCGGTGTGAAAATGTTTGTCTTTGTCCATGGGCACATTCACCTCTCCAGAAAGGATGAAGACGGCGATCTGAAGGTTCTCTGTCCCATCAGCACCGGCCTCCCCTTTGATAAAGTGACGAAAGGCGCAATCGGATTTCTTACCGTCGGTGATGAATTCAACTGGGAAATTCTTCGGTTTGACTACAATTTGGATATGACCATCGATCTTCTCGATAATCGTAAGCCGCCGTTCTATAAAAATCTACAAAACACCATAAAGTACGCCGAGATTCGAAACGAATCCTTTTAGACTCTTTTCCCCTCGGGCTTTTTCCCCGTAATTTCCTATCATGATTTACCTCGATTACAGCGCAACAACGCCGCTGGATTCCCGCGTTGCCGATCTGATGGATACTGTCGGGCGTGACAGTTTCGGAAATCCTTCAAGCATACATCAACTCGGACAGTCAGCCCGCGCCAGAATTGAGACTGCCCGCCGGCAGGTTGCAGCCACAATCGGAGCGCGGCCGTCAGAGATAATCTTCACTAGCAGCGGTTCAGAGTCCAATAATATTGTTCTCTGGGATGTGATTCAGAGGGAAGGTAAGCACATTATCATCTCTGAGTTGGAGCACCCTTCCGTTTACACCACGGCAAAGGTGCTTCGCAAGTTCGGAGTTGAGATCACAGAAGTCGGCGTCGACAACCATGGACGAGTGGTTCCTGCTGACATCGCAAAGTCAATAAAACCTGAAACAGCACTCGTCACTGTTATGACTGCCAACAACGAAACAGGAACCATCCAGCCCATCAGAGAGATCGCAGAACTTTGCGAAGAGAAAAACATTCGCTTCCACACTGATGCGGTTCAGGCGTTAGGGAAAATACCGATCGACATTGGCAATTTTGCGCCGCACACCGCCAGTTTTTCGGCGCACAAACTGTACGGGCCGAAAGGCGTCGGCGCTCTCTATGTGGCGCGGAGAATTAAGCTCCACCCTCTTCTTCACGGCGGTGGGCAGGAACAGAGACTTCGAGCGGGAACGGAAAATGTCGCAGGTATTGCTGGCTTTGGACTAGCATGCGAACTTGCAGCGAAAGATATCCTTCCTGAATCTCAAAAACTAGCATCATTCCGGGATCAAACCATTGGTCACATTCTTCACCAGTTCCCAAACGCTGTCATCCACGGCGACTCGGAGCACTTCCTTCCGGGCGTTATCAGCATCGGCTGCTCGGGAATCGACGCTCAATCCCTGCTGATGAAACTCGACCTCGACGGCTTTGCTGTCTCCACAGGAGCGGCTTGTTCCTCAGGCGTAGCGAAACCGTCACGATCTCTCATCGCCATGGGGCTTAACGATGATGAGTGCAAGAGTACACTGAGAATATCCTTCGGTCGATTCACGCAACAAACCGAAATGGACGCTTTCCTCGAATCTTTCATTAAACATGCTAAGTTAATGACGAAAGGTAAAAAAGCTGAGGCACCCTCATGAATAAACGGGTGCTTGTGGCTATGTCCGGCGGCGTGGATAGCTCTGTAACTCTTCTCAAAATCCTCGAAGAAGGATACGAGCCGGTCGGCGTTACCATGAAGCTATGGGAAAGCACCGATGCAGACGGAACCCCTTCTACCGATTCTTACTGCTGTTCAGTGGAGGCGATTAACAATGCGAAGCTCATTTGCGATGGGTTCGGCGTTCCTCATTACACTCTAGACTTCAAGAGTATATTCAGAGAGAATGTGGTCGATTATCTTGTGGATCAGTACTTCGTAGGAATAACACCTAACCCATGCGTTGAATGCAATGTCCATTTACGATGGGGTGCTCTTTTTCACCACGCTGATCAATTGGACGCCCACTGGATAGCTACCGGCCACTACGCCAGAATCGATTCGGTAGACGGCATCGGACCGGTGATCCGTAAAGGGATTGATGATAGGAAGGATCAATCTTACGTCCTGTGGGGTATTGACCGTGAACTTATCGGAAGAACGCTGTTTCCGTTGGGGGAGTTCAGGAAATTAGAAGTCCGGGCAATCGCGGAAGAGGCAGGTCTGGTGACGGCCCGCATTGCTGAGAGTCAGGAATTGTGCTTCCTCCCTGATGCAGACTATCGCCGTTTCCTGAGGGAATACACTCCGGACCGTTCAAAAGCTGAACAAGAGGGGCTCATGCTCTCAACGGGTGGAGAAACAATAGGCAGGCACAGGGGACTCTCTCAATACACCATTGGTCAACGGAAAGGATTGGGTATATCGGGCCCGGAACCCAGCTATGTCCAGCATATGGATCGTGAGAACAATACGGTTACGGTAGGATCGCGAAATGATCTCTATTTCCCCTCCTGTTCTCTCGCTAAGCTCAACTGGCTTGTCTCCCCTGAATATTGGCCGAAGGGCAAAATTCAGACGCACATCAGGTACAATCATCATGGAGTCAAAAGTGAAGTTGAACTTGGTGAGAACGCCACTGCGGCTGTGAGCTTTGAATCACCTCAATTCGCCGTGACGCCGGGGCAGTCAGCGGTATTTTACGTGGATGATCTTCTTTTGGGCGGAGGTATTATAACAGAGGCTGGCAGATCAAAGGAACAAAACGGACTTGACAATCATTCATGATAGAGGTTAGGTTAACGGCGACGGAAAATGAGTAACACTTTGAAAAGAGTTTCTGTTCTGATTTTGTTGGGTCTCCTGACGAGTTCGTCGGGCGTCCAATTCAGAACGAACATCCCGACAACAAGAATCAAAGATACCGTTGCTAAGGACCAAAACAGCTCTCTCTCATCACTCTTTAACTCCGACAGGCTGAGCATGCACCACAGTTTTTCTTTAGGGATGGCTTCCATGAGCGGTTTCGCTGCCAGCTACGGTACTTATACCAACAATCTGAATTACCTCATCAACGATAAATGGTCACTCACTTCTAGAATCGATCTGGTCCAGCCCACATCTTCACCTTATCCTCAAGGTGTGAATGCCATAAATCCAATGCTCTTCTACGGAGCCGAACTCAACTACAAGGCTTCTGAAAATCTCAATTTCTCTATCTCAATGGATAACCGCCCACGTTATTATCGGAACAACTGGGGGCTCAGCCCCTATGGCTATGCCGCCTTCCCTCCTCGGTGATTTTCTGAATGGCCGTTAAGGGTCGTCGAAAAAAACCCCGGCGAAAATCAAAGATATCTAAGAACCAATTCCTTTCCGGACATAACTTTACGATTATCCTGCTGGGCTTTACCTCTATGGCGTTTCTTGCATCTGTCTTGGATCGCCATTCACGGGGCGGCCTCAATATTCCCAATTTTCGCCAGGAAGTGCCGGTTGCCCTTAGTTTTAAGCAGTATGATGATTCACTGTTGCGCAATATTGAAGTGGAAGTTCTGAACGGATGCGGCATCAGCGGTCTTGCGCAGCAGTTCACTGACTATCTCAGAGATAAACATGTTGACGTAGTACGAACAGAGAACGCTGACAATTTTAATTACGACAAAACCATCGTTATTCTCCGGCGGGACGGTTTCGAGAAGGCAGAACAGGTGGCAAGGCTCCTTGATCTTTCTACCCGCGATTCCCTTCGTGTAATAGTGAAACCTGACGCCTCCCTGCTCACAGATATCACCGTCGTCATCGGGAGCGACTATCTGGATATTTCTCCGGTCCAGCGATTCCTCGCAATGCAGCCCTGACCAAAGAAAACGAAACTTCAACTGCGTCAGGCTCCTACGATCTGGCGAAACGCGTTTCTACCCTCGCCATCAGTAAAAAGGCAGAAGATGTGCACATTATTGATGTTCGGAAGCTCACTAATGTTACCGACTACTTCGTTATCTGTACTGGGACTTCAGCTAATCACGTAAAAACGATTCACGACGCTGTCAATGACGGAATGTTGCCCGGCTCCAAGCCGTGGAATGTGGAAGGACTTGACTCAATGAAATGGATTCTCATAGATTTTGTAGACACAGTGATCCATATCTTTCAGCCGGAACAGCGGGATTTTTATTCGCTAGAACGCCTCTGGGCTGAAGGCAAACTCGAAATGGTCGAAGACCAACTCACATCCGATTAGGACTGCCGTCCAATCTGAATAATATCTAAACTTCTCGCATGTCAATGGTTGATATAAAGCGGCATATCCTTGATCAGCTCAATCAGGCGGTTTCTTCCCTCGGTATGGAGGTACCGTCACTGAAGTTGGATCAGAGCAGACGTCCCGAGCTTGGTGATTTTTCCAGCGGTGTGGCGCTCTCTCTAACCAAGGAAGCAAAAAAGCCTCCCATTGAACTGGCGGAAGCAATCAGGAATTGTCTTGATCTAAAAAAGGAGATCTGTTCGGAAATCACTGTATCCAAGCCCGGATTTTTGAACTTCCGTATCTCACCTGAATACCTGAAGCAGCAATTGGAGGTAATTTTTAATGAAGGCGCCGAATTC
>CEUS01214763.1_pt1 | contig 10365 bp, 9 predicted proteins | sample 427031 | NCBI WGS metagenome assembly CEUS01 (sample SAMEA2622837, study PRJEB7988) | marine metagenome | biome: marine biome (ENVO:00000447); feature: marine epipelagic mixed layer (ENVO:xxxxxxxxx); material: "saline water (ENVO:00002010), including plankton (ENVO:xxxxxxxx)" | depth 140 m | reverse complement strand
CCGTCGTATTAAACCACCCCCCATCCCTTGTATCCCAGAACAACTCATCCTGTCGATCTTGCAACTCAAGGGCCCATCGAAGCCATTCGACCTTTCCATCAACCTGAAATAATTCAAGTAACCCCCAAACCAAATAGGCGTAATCTTCACAATAACCTGCGACGGAAGTTCGTCCGTCTCGATAACATCGATAAAGAATTTTTGATTCCTTATTCCATGCAAGTTCTCGTAAAAACGTCGCCGCGCGCTGGACTGTTTCCAGCGCACTCTGAGAATCACCAGAACCCCCACAACGATCTTCTTGATCGCTAAACCCTGGCATCTCAAACACATGAACAGCACGCGCGTTTGCCGCAATCATGAGTCCATTCCAGGCAGTCACAATCTTATCGTCCAGATGCGGACGGGGTCGCCGAGCACGCGACTCAAAAAGTTTGGTCCTAATCCTAGTCTCAGCCACCTTCACAGACTCGACTGTTCCATTAAAACGGCGGGCCACTTCCTCCTGTGATTGCGCAAGAAACAATTGGTTTTGTCCGCGGAATTCCCCAGTAGAATCCTGGGAGGCATTCCCACTCACCTCGATCCCAAAACGGCACCGTGCTATTTCTGTGTCTGCCCCAAGGAGGCCAGCGATATCCTCATCTTTCCAAAGGTAAAAGGCGCCTTCTGACTTCTTTGATGCGCCCTGTACTTTTGCTTCAAACTTCACACTGTCAGCATCTTCAGCCGAATAAAATCCTCCCTCGGCAGACAACAAATCACGCGACACATACGACAACGTGTCAGCAGCAACACTCAGAAACGCTTGTTCCCCCGTAAGCTGTCCCGCTTCAAGACACGCAAGTGTCAATTGGGCTTGGTCATACAGCATTTTTTCAAAATGTGGAATTCTCCACATACGATCGACAGAATAGCGGTGAAAGCCACCGCCAAGATGATCCCGCATGCCACCATCCGTCATCGCACGCAATGTCGAGACGGCCATATTTGCGGTAGGTTCGGTTCCAGTACGCGCAGCTTCACGGAAGAGAAACAACAACTCCGACGGTCTCGGAAATTTTGGAGCGCCGCCAAATCCACCAAATTCCCCATCAAAAACCTGGTGAAACTCTTGCAGGCCGAACGACAACGTGTCGACACCCGCGATGCGCCGATCCTGGTCTTCGTCAACGTTGATCGCCTGCTGACGCTCACGCAATCGCACCATGAGTGTGTCGGCAGATTCAATCAATTTTTTTCGATCGGTATTCCACAACCTCACAGTCTCGCGAAGAATTTCTAAAAATCCTGGACGTCCACCTCGTGCTCCAGGAGGAAAATATGTGCCCCCAAAAAATGGTTTCAAATCCGGAGTCAACCAAACGCTCATTGGCCACCCACCCGCTCCCGTCGTTGCCTGAACAAATGCCATGTACACTCGATCTACGTCTGGGCGCTCCTCCCGATCAACTTTTATAGAAATAAAATTCTCATTCAAGAACTCCGCAATCTGCTGATTTTCAAAAGACTCATGTTCCATAACGTGACACCAGTGACACGTTGAATAGCCAATGGATAAAAAGATAGGCTTGGCTTCACTTCGAGCCTTGGAGAAGGCAACGTCATCCCACGGATACCAATCCACAGGATTGTCAGAATGTTGCAACAGATAGGGACTTAACTCGTTGGCCAAACGGTTAGACATACACATAAAGTTATACAATTCACGGGCTGGAGGCCATTGAATGGAAGATGAATCGCTTCAAATCAGAAACAAAACCATCGCTATGCTAATCGAAAATCATTTTGGAGATGAGGAACTACGTCGCCCCCTTGAAGGCCTCAGAGCAGCCGGCGCCACAGTCGAAATCGTTGGCCCTACAGCACCGACTGAATACACTGGAATGGAAGGCATGAAAGTGCTGTCTACCCTGGCCGCTCGAACAGCCAAAGCAGACCAGTTCGACGCTATCGTCATACCCGGAGGCTGGGCACCTGACCGTATACGCATGCGGCACCTCCTTGTAGACCTCGTGCGGGAAGCGGTCGCACAAGGGAAACCGGTTGCGACAATTTGTCGGGGAGCACAGGTGTTGATCTCTGCGAAGTCAGTGAAGGACCGAATGGTGACCTGCTGGCCGTCCATTGCAGTAGACGTTAAAAACGCAGGTGGCCTGTACGTCGATCGACCTGTTGTGGTAGATGGCCCACTGATTACGTCTCGAAAAGTAGACGACGTTCCAGAATTTACAAACGCAATTATCAGTGCCTTATCCTAGGCATAGCGCCTCCCCATAGCCTTCTTAGAATCAGAAACCCCATTTTAGTGCCCCCGTCCTAATTCTGACTCCAGGAAGGATACGAACCGAGAACCCGAATGGTCGCAGCAAATTCACTGAGATGTTCCAAGGCTCGTATACATTGAACCGCCTCACTATGCGTAACCAGATCAGCGTAAAACAGATATTCAAATGGCTTGGCAGGAATCGGACGCGACTCAAGCTTCGTCAGATCAATTTCCCGTAACGCAAACACACTCAAAGCCTTAAACAAGGCTCCAGCTTCATTATTCACACTAAAGACAATAGTTGTTTTGTCGGGCCGACCAACCGGCCGGTCATCCTTGCTAACCAGCAAGAAACGTGTGAAATTATCTTTGTAATCCTGAATACCGGACTCTAAAACCTCTAGGCCAAAATGTTTAGCCGCACGTTCCGATGCAATTGCCGCACTGTTTTCAAGATTCTGTTCCTTGATCATTTTTGCGCTACCGGCTGTGTCATAAGTCGCAACGATTTCCACATTCTTTAACGTTCGCAAGAACAGATCGCATTGGGCCAAACCTTGGGGATGAGAATATACCCTACGCACCTGTTCCTTGGACGTGCCGTTGAGCACAATCAAATGATGCTGAATTAATAATTTAACTTCTCCGACAATGGGCAGTTCGTGTTCCAACAATAAATCATAATTTCGATGAATTGTGCCACCGATGGTGTTCTCAATGGGAACAATTCCATGTGTAACTTTTTGATCCGACACTGCCGTGAAGACTTCTTCAAATGATGGTCTTGGGACCACTTCAGCATCAGGGTTTAACCGTAACGCAGCGGCCTCACTATATGCTCCCGGCTCACCTTGATAAGCAATACGCATAGCTTAAGAATACCTTGTCTATTCAAGCGAAAGTACCTCTGAACATAAACTTCTTAACACCCTTCACATCACAACACAAAACAGACATCAAAAAAAATTTTATCCGACGCTTACTTTAAACCAGGCGAATCCTAGTCTGATTTGGCCTAAGGGATGTTAAGCAAATCATCAACAACCCGACGACCTTCTGATACCGCGTCGCGCGCCTTTACGATAGTGTGTCGCGCTTGCTCTAACTCATCAACCACGACGTCAAGCATCGGTTCAAGTTCCTTTCGAACATCACGCCCACGATCAGTCAAATACAACCATCCCAACACACCGCCCGTAACGGCTCCCACCAAGGTCGCCACCAATACCCGCGATCGTTGATCCACGATTCTCCCCCTTGAAACACAGATTCTATCGGACGCTTTTTATCCGTCATTTTCAGCGATCGTAGACGTCTCGTTAAAATCGAAATACGACTCCACCTGACACCCTTAAAAAGTCAAAGTCATCAACCCTGAAATCAAGAATCTCTTTACCAGATGAGAGGATGCGAAAGTAACGGAGGTCCAAACGCGCACCGATCGTGTCGCCAAAAAATCCCATGATACCACCGCCAAAATCTGCAGCCAGCCCCTCAGCTTTTTCGCGAACCCCTGCAAGAGTCTGTAAGTCATTCCGAATCCAACCAACCCCTCCAACAGCATATGGCCTAATCGGCCCGAGGGGAACTCCAACAATCACGTTGCCTGTCCCTGTCATCACTCGACTATCCTGAACAAACACAGAATTACTTTTTGCGCGTACTGTGCGCGCAAGATCTAACTCAAAACCAAAAATCCCACCGGCCATAAAGGCGGCTGACAAGCCCATCGTTGTTACTCTTTCTGAATGCGCATCGGAGGCTGAGCCTCCCACAAAGGGAATAACGAGGCCATCAGCAAAAACAGCCGTCTCTCCACACAAAAACAGGCTAAACGCGACTCCAATAAGTCGTTTCAACAAACGCACCCCCTTTTCTAATTCGACCCTGTCGTCCCTAACATCCCCTGAAGAAAACCGCCCACCTAATCAGCCGATGATAAAAATGTCAGCCAGTAGGGTCAACTATGATGATCTATAATAAAGATGTGCCTGAGCTTCCCAAACGTCCAACACCGGTTTCAAGCTCCACGAAATCCTCAGATGAAAGTCCTGTTATCTGCGACAGATGCGGAGCCGAAATGTTTCGGATGCATGCTGTTTGGCGTTGTCCGGCCTGCCGATACAAAACCGACTGCTGCGGTTGGTAAATGCAACTCTTATAAAATGCAACCGCAAGAGTTTCATCTCTTTCTCAACCATCAGGTATAATTTATAACCTATGTGGACGAAACTTCAGAATACACCACGAAAACGAGACCCTCGAAAAATTGCTGTAATTGATCCCGAACGTTGTTTTGGTGCATTTGCCTGTTCGATCTGTCAAGCAGCGTGCCCTGTTGAAGATTGTATCGTTGAAGAACCTGATATTTACGGACGTATGGTTTGTGCCGTACGCATTGACAAATGTATCGGTTGTGGACTGTGTGTAACAGTCGGAAACGAAACAGCTCCAGGGAAACGTGATTTTGGGTGTCCCCCTGATTACGACGCGATTAACATGATGGCATTCGATGAAGTAAGTGATGCCGTCGCGAAAGAACTTCCACCATCGCATGAGCCAGCGGATGTAACGACCTAAGAATCTTATCTCACCTTTCCACCTAGTGCTTCGCTCATAGGCGGACCGGTATAACCTGTCATTTCAAGGTAGCCTCGCCCTTGAATTAATTCTTCTGCAACTGTTCCCCTCGCTCCAACAGCACCCTCCCAATAAGTGACCCCGGTTGATTGCCCTGTAGTCATTTCCTGTGAATCCACCAAAGCTTGAACCTTAAGACTAACCTCAAGCTCTGGAATATCGATGTTCCATTCAACTGGATAATCCGCACCACTAAGAGATGAAAACCAGCGCCGCGTTGGTTCCAAATAATAATCATCTTTTTGTAGCACCGTCACACTCCCATCCGCATCGATAAAAGTGCCTCCTGAATGCATGTCTACCGTGCCATCAATTTGGCGCAAGACATAAACCATCAGCGCAGATCCATCGGTGAATTGAAGAGAAAACCAATCCCATCCTTGCTGGTTCACTTCCAGGAAGCTAGTCCCAAATTCATGATCCATCCAACTTAGACCTGTAACTTCATGAACCATACCATCAACAATTAGATTGCCGCTCGTTTCCAGATGTGTCACAGAATAATATTCGGACGCATTCCCTGGATCTGATCCCTTTTGGCTATATCCATTCTGACCGTGAAATACAATTGGCTGCCTAGAAACCAGTTTCAATGAAATCCCAAAATCCTTAACCTCGTCTTGTGCCTCCAATATGTGCACGCCTTCTACCAACGATGCACTCCAGTCTTCGTTCCACACGTCCAACGTTTCTGTTGACGCCCCTGACCATCCGACTCCAGACCGATTCAGGCGTTCCGCCATTATATGGCGCTCGTCATCCACATCAGTTACTGCAAGATGCGCCATAAACAAATCACGAACAGCCCATGAGGACGGATTCGTTGGCGCAGGGTCAATACCGACTCGGAAAAAAGTCAACTGATAGCCGTATTCGCTCCCATCAGAAGAACTCAAATTTCCAGTGTAATACCACCATTCCACACGATACTCGGGATGACTCCCATGATCACGTGGAAACCCAAACACATAACCTGGCTCAGCCTGTTTCCATGCACTATCGGAATTCTCTTGCGCCCGCACAACCAGAACGATACAAACACACAGGAAGATAGTTGTGAAGACCTTAAACAGCCCCCTACTAATTACCATGACTTATCTTTCTAGAGAAAAAGTACCCATATTAGCTTTGCTAACAACGTAGGCTGGATATAAACCGGCCAACCCCGCCCCCGTGATCATCAGCAACGATGCTTGAATCAAAAACATTTTTGGCAAAGCAAACTGAATCGTCCATCCGAAACTTTGAACATTAATCACATAAATAAGAACTAGCGACAGAGCGACCCCCACCAAGAGACCTATGACAACACTAACCGCACCCAACAGCATAGCCTCAATTACGACCATCTTTCTAAGGTGATGTTTTTCGGCGCCAATCAACCGAAGAATCGCTATTGCCTGTTTCCGCTCAATAGCAAGGGTAAGCAGAGTCGCTGCAATGCCAAACATCGAAACGAAAATCGCAATCGCTTCAAGTGCATATGTCACAGCAAATGTACTATCAAACACTTCAAGTACCTGTCGACGTAAAGATGCATTCGTATTAATGAAAATCGAACGCTCTGATCCTAATTCCTCAAGCACTTCTTCGCGAACATTTTCAGGCACAGCGTCTTGCTTCAAATACGCGGTTAAACCAGACGGCCGTCTATCGTCGTAAAACCTAACAAACGTTGAGCTATCCATAACAACGAGGCCACGATCACTTGAATAATCGTAATAAACTCCTGTAACCTCAAATTCGGTTTGCCCAGCATTGGTAGGCAGTGAAATAACATCCCCTGTTCCTATATCAAACTTTAAAGAAAACGTCTCGGACACAACGACTGCAGACTCCCCTATCGCAGCTGTCAGTGCCGCCTTCATGTCTTGTGGATTTTTAAACAGCAGCGATCCATATTCGAGAAGAACATCGAAACGCCCGGATCCGACAATCACCAGTGAATCGCGATACGGAAGGTCAACTCCGCGAAATCCATCAATGGCCACAGTTGACGGATGATTCCGAAGTGCTTCTTCAACTGCAAAAGATACAGGTGCTCGGTCTCCAACTGGCGATTGGCGCGCAGCCGTGACAAACAAATCGGCTTCGAGCGTCTGACCAATCCAGTATTCGACTGTCTGTCGAAAACTTCCAATCATGATGGCAATGGCGACCATCATTCCGAAACTTACGACGAGAGCAGACACTGACACCGACAATCGTCGAATCGCACCGCCGAGGTTTGTACGCGCAAGTTCACGCTCGATCCAAAACCAGCCCCGTACCGGAATGTTTAACCCCTGGATCGCGAAAAGCATCGGCGAAACCAACAAAGAGGCTCCAAAAACCACTGTCAAGACACTTCCCAAACCAAATATCGGAAGCCCTTCCACCGCAGGGAACATAGAGAAAATCGCTCCACAACAAATTAGTAAGACCGCCCCCACAAGGTGCCCCCGGGGAAATCTTCCACGCACCTCAACGTCGATGTCATTGCGGACCGCCGAAATAGGAGAAAGACGTGCAGCCTCCCGAGACGGAATAATGGCAGCAAGAATCGCTAACGGGATGCCAATAATTAGCGTCATTAAAAGATGCGCGCTCGTTAGAGGCGGCACAACTGCCGCAGAGGCAATCCAAAAAGTGCTCACTGTCGACGTAGTCATTCCGACAGCCAACTTTGCCAGTAACCAGCCCAATGGAACACCTACAAGACATCCCAGCAATGATAAACTCACGGCCTGCCACAAAAAGAGCAGCAACACCGTTCGACTGGTTACCCCGAGAGTTCGAAGCATCCCAATCTCTTCCCTGCGACTGATAACTGATACGGAAATCGTGTTGTAGACCAAAAAGAGACCGACCAAAAGAGCGATATATGACAAGGCACTCAAATTAAAATGGAAAGCGGACAGCATTTTTTCTACCTGAGCGCCCCGGCGAGCTGGTCTCTGAACAATTAACCCAGCAGACAGCCGTTGAGCGATTGATTGCTCCACATCTGCAAGGAGAGCTTGATCACTCAACTGAATGTCTATCCGATCAACAAAACCAATCTTATCGAGAGCCGCTTGGGCCGCAGCAATATCCATCAATCCGAAATTGCCATCTAAAACCTTGGCTGGACCCTCATCTCCCAAGAGTCCTTTTACAATCAACTCCACACGCCGGTCACCCGCCAAGACAAACACCTGATCCCCGATATCAATCTGATGCCTTCGAGCAAATGACTTCGTCAAAATAACAGCCTGAGGGTCCGTTAAGAGTGAAAGAAATTCTCGCGTCGTTACCGGAGTCGTGTCACCACTTTGTTCTAGCAGGTAGTCGCGAAAAGGTCGGTCGCGCAAAATATCAACGCCAAGCAATCGAACTAGCTCCGGATCATCCCTCTCATATTGCAGGACAACATCACTATCGATAACAGGACTGACCAGACCATATTCACGCAACCACAGCAGATCCCGCAGCCTATGCTCATCAACGCCAATTCCAGCACCAGTAATCTCCAATGATGTCTTACCAGACATCGCGTCTAGTGCCGTCTCAAAACCTAAAACTGAAGACGTATTAGCCAAGCGAATCGCAATGACTACAGCAACACCTAACGCAACACCTGCGATCGTGAGTAATGTACGAAGTCTTTCGAAATATAATTGCCGCAAAATGAACCAGCGAAACAGGTTCATTCTCGACGGCCCCGTTCAATTTGAGCACGACCAGAACATTGAACAACATCACCTACAACTTCGCCATCGCGTATCGAAATAATTCGGTCAGCCTTCTCCGCAACACGATCATCGTGAGTAGCCAACATAATGGCCGTGCCAAGCTGCGTGTTCAGTTCAAGAAGAATATCTAAAATAATCGACCCATTTTCCGAATCAAGATTACCCGTGGGCTCATCAGCTATAAGAAGGACCGGACGATGAATGACGGCTCTAGCGATCGCGGCACGTTGCGCCTCTCCGCCAGACAATTGTTGAGGGAAATGGCTAGTGCGTTTCTGCAGACCTACGCGCCGAACGAGTCGTTCAACTTCTACCGACACATCACTGCGGTTTTGATCCTCTAACAACAGCGGCAAAGCAATATTCTGTTCTACCGTTAACGTCGGCAGTAAATTGAAGAATTGAAAAACGAAGCCAACACGGGAACGACGCACTTTTGTTAACGTAGTTTCGTCGCATGCATCCAGTGCAAGCCCCTCCAGAGACACATGTCCCTTAGTCGGACGGTCCATCGCACCACATAGATGCAAGAGCGTCGATTTACCACATCCTGACGGTCCGACTAATGCCATAAACTCACCAGTCTTGAGTTTCAGGCTTACACCACGAACCGCGTCAACACGAACCTCTCCATGGCCATAACTTTTCCACAAATCGGTAACATCAAGAACACAAGATAAATCTGACACTAATAGACAACACCAAATCGAATTGTACTGGTTCTTGCAGGCCCACTCAGGGGCACGAGGAATCGGTCAATTATTCTGAACACAAACTTTCCCTATGCATGTTTACGATACTTGACGCCCCTCATCGCATCTTTGATACTGCACACTCAAACATAACACATGAATCATTGTTGCCGGCGAGATGACTGATACTAAGTCTCAATTTTTTCTGTCACGGCTATGTTTACTCGAACCGTTTTTGTCGGCAATGTTGACCCTTCTAGAATCTCTAGTGTACGCTTGAGCCGCGGTCGGTTAGATAATGGTGGCCAACTTAATCAGACCGCTGTGTAAAGTTTTTTACTGATGATGCGTTGACTGAGAATCTATCGGATTAGTAGCGCACATTTGTTGGCTATGTTGACCCTTCTAGGAGGTACGGTAATGCGAGTGGTAGTTATGCTTCTCATGTTAGTGGTGTTTACGCCTAGTTTCGCTCAGGCTCAGGTATCAGAGGAACCCATCGGAAACCTCGCGGAGCTCATGCGCGGCATCATGTTTCCGAACTCCAACAAACTGTTCGACCTCCAGTCGGTAGAGCCGGGGACCGAGTTGCCGGAGATGAGTGCCGAGGCTTCCGAGGCTGTCTCCGCTGTCATGGGACCAGCGTCCGCCAGATTTGCGATGATATACCGTGGCTGGCAGGACGTCGCGGGCGCTGCGGTAGCCCTCGCGGACGGCGCCAAGCTTGCCATGTTGGAAGGCCGCCTGTGCGAAAACGGCATGCCGGCGCCGGTCGACCAAGCAGACTACATTGCAGCTGCCACGCTCCTCGAGGAATCCGCCGTGGACGTGCTCGACGCTATCCGCATGGAGGATTACGAAGAAGCCTCTTTCGCGGTCAATTTCATCGTCGAATCGTGCTCTAACTGCCACAGCCCATACCGTGACGGACCCGACAGCAGAGAGGAACCCCGTTGCAATCCTTAATTCCGAATAGTTTTTAAGTTTTTCTCTTCCTTCTAGCTAGGAGTACAAGACATATGTTTGTTCGGACGTTATTTGAGTGGATCGA
>CEUS01029353.1_pt1 | contig 10365 bp, 15 predicted proteins | sample 427031 | NCBI WGS metagenome assembly CEUS01 (sample SAMEA2622837, study PRJEB7988) | marine metagenome | biome: marine biome (ENVO:00000447); feature: marine epipelagic mixed layer (ENVO:xxxxxxxxx); material: "saline water (ENVO:00002010), including plankton (ENVO:xxxxxxxx)" | depth 140 m | reverse complement strand
ACATCCCAATCAGACCATAAAATTAAATTAGTATGATCTAAATTTTGTGTAGCAAAATACGAATCGATACATAATTGTTCCTTTTCATTTCTGATCTCCGAGTATACGTGAAAATTTACTTTCTCAGAAGGGTATTCATAGTCAGATTGATTAATCTCTCTGAGAAATTCTAGGCATTTCTCGTAGTCAGTATAAAGTTCTCTATTCTCTGCTATACTAATATCAATCATAATCTTTTAAATCGTTATGTACCATCTTCTTAACTAAATCTACGAAGCCACTTTTTGGTTCCCATCCTAGTTCCTGTTTTGCACGACTAGGGTCACCTGTTAAGGTTGTAACCTCAGCAGGTCGAAACAATTTCGGGTCAACTTCTACAAATTTAGGGTCAATGTTGCCTTCCTTATCATAGATGTCAACTTTTGCTGCTTTAAACGCTTCTTCGAGAAACTCCTTAACGGTATGTGTCTCACCGCTAGCTAAAACATACTCTTGTAATTGCTTAGGATCTTTATCCTGGTTAAGCATAGCCCATACACCAGACATAAAATCCTCTGCATCACTCCAATCACGCTTAGCATCGACATTACCTAACTTAATAGGTTTAAATATCTCAATAGATAGTCTCGTATCCAGATGATTTTTAATTCTTGCTACATTCTTGGTGATCTTCCTTGTAACAAACTCTTCACCACGACGTACACCTTCATGGTTAAACAGCCACCCCTGTACTGCGTATAACCCGTATGATTCTCTATACACTTTTACGATGTGTCTAGCGGCACATTTACCCGCTGCATAAGGGCTTCTGGGTCTAAGAGGATGATTTTCATCTTGAGGTTCGTATTGAACGTCACCAAACTCTTCACTACTACCAGCATTATAGAATCTACAGTATTTGCAATTTTGTCTCAGTGTTTCCAATATGGTTAGCACAGCGGTAGCATCAGTAGTAAATGTTTGCCATGGGAACGACCAACTACCTGCTACAAAGGATTGAGCGGCAAAATTAATAAAGTAGTGTGGATTAATCTTAGCCACTGCATGCTGGATAGTGTGTGGATCTGTTAGGTCAAAGTCAAACAATTCAAATCGAGGGTCATTGATATGTTCGATATTGACGTGGTTCTTTACACTCAATCTTCTAACACCTCCGTAAATTTTATAATCCGTATTAGCCAGTAGGTAGTCTACCATATGGCTACCATCTTGACCTGTTACACCCGTTACTATAACTCGTTTAGACATATTATTCTATCTTCATTCTTGTACCATCAGGTAAAGTATTATCAACATACTTCCACTCTGGTGTTAAATTTAAATACTCTGCTAACTTCTTAACATCCTTAATCCTATCTGGTGTCAGCTCGTACCACAATTTGTCGCTGATCTTATCATGACTATCTGACAGCATTCTATCAGCTGTTTTATCTCTATCACGACCGCCAAACACCCAGTGGTTGTGATAAATCATAATATCGTCAATATATTTGATTCTATCAAATGCTTTAAATGATTGCCACATCCATTGATCAGACCAATTAATTAAAAATTCAGGTCTTGTAAAATAGCCCATCACTTCATAATACTTTCTATGTACAAATGCATTAACCGAGATTGCATCACCACGGAACCCGTCGTTGCAATGAACCATCTTTATTTTATCTTCAGGGCAATTTTCATCTTTAAACTGTTCTAATATCTTCGTATCCCATCCCGGTGTTTGAAAAATCATATCATCACCAATATAACCAAATATATCCTCATCACACCAAAAGGCTAGATCATTCCATATCCGATTAATACCGATGAACTTACCTTCATTCTTAATATCCACCTTTCTAACAAATGGTATAGCATCCGCAATCTTCCAGACTATATCCGCAGTAGGATCGTCTTCGTCTATGCCAAAATATAGAGTTATATTGTCTATATCGTCCGCAGTTGCAATAATAGAGTTGATTAGTGTAAATTTGAGATTCAATCTCTCTCGTGATGGTACTAACAACCCAATCTTCATTGCGTATATTTACTATGCAGTCAAGACTTTGCGACTGTACGCTTTTTTGATGTCTCCTAGCCTTTGAGTTACAATATCCGGGTGTGTATCCGGTACACCTACAGGTGCATACTTGTGCTTATTAATAAAATGCTCCATTCCTTCTTGAATGTTCTTCTGCCAATCCGGTTTAGGTGTTTTAGTTTTCGGGTCTTCCCATCTGATAGTGGAGTTCTCCTCGCTGCATGCTAATTCATCTAGATAATCGTATGAATTTGCTACATCAGGCCACCACCAATAACCTGGGAGTAGATCTGCTTTTACAATCCTATAAGAGTGCTCTACATGTTCCCATGCGTTATTGAATTTTTCATCCATTAAACCTGCATTTTTAATAATACCTTTATAGTAATAACAAAACGCTCCAACGCAATGATGATTTAATGCTACCTTCTCTTCACCGTAGTCAACGATTAGTCTAGGCTTAGGTTCACCGTTAACTTTATTAGCAGGCCCGTGATAACCATACATTAAGTGCCACAAACCAGACGCTTCAGCTGTCTTAATATATTTCTCAAAGACTGTTTTGTCTTTCACGATGATATCATCCTCGATAATAAAGATATGATCACAATCCTTCTCCATCAAATATCTAATAGCGTCATTTTTAGATACACCTACACACTTATTGGTCTTATGTTGAATATAATGACCTTCACTAGGTACATCATCGTAAGGCTTACCATCATTGACAGATACCAACTCATCTACCACGTCTAGAGGTATAGATTTGTGGCATTTCCTAAAAAAGTCTTCCCTATTGCATGTTACAATGCCTACACCGATTTTGTTACTCATTATATCTATAATAATCTATCTTTGAAAATATTCAAGGAGAATAAATAATTATAGATGAAAAGTAAGAAGCCGGTTCGCAAGCGGGCCCGGGAGAAGAGAGAAGCTCAAGAAATTATCTCGGAGTCCTTTATTGATCCATTCAATAATCCAAATCCAATTAAACGGACAATTAAGGTAAATCAACTACCATGGACAGATAAACAAAAAGAATTCTTCAAAATAGCTCTAAATCACGAAACTAAAATAATCTTCGTTAACGGACCGGCAGGAACATCTAAATCCTTACTATCAGTATATTGTGGCTTACAGCTTCTTAATATGAAGGCTATTAGTGATATAATGTATCTAAGATCCGCTGTAGAGTCTTCAGACAGTAAGTTAGGTTACTTACCTGGTACTGCAGAAGATAAGCTAAGGTTTTACAATCTACCTTTCTTAGATAAGTTGGATGAACTACTACCAACAACACGAGCAGAAAAGTTAGAGCAAGAAGGTCGGATTAGTATGTTCCCGGTTAATTTTGCTCGAGGGATGAACTGGAAAAGTAAATGTATTATACTTGATGAAGCACAAAACAGCTCCCTGAAGGAGATAACCACAGTACTAACAAGGCTAGGTGAAGGTAGTAGATGCTTTGTCTTAGCTGACCCTATGCAAACTGATTTACGTCATAGAGACGCTATTGGTGGATTTGAAAAGCTGTATAAGGTATTTACAGATCAAGAAAGTCAAGCAATGGGTATACACACCTTCGCGTTTGATGAAGATGATATTATGAGATCTGAGCTCTGTAAGTATGTTGTAAAGAAGGTTAAGACTATTTAATTGTCATCACCGTGAGGGTGATCTCCGGTTGCATTAAGGTCATGTTCATGATCTTCTTCTGACTTATCACCCTTTTTATTCTTGAGCCATGGCGGTAAACTCTTACCAGATTTCTTTTCACTCTTCTCGTCTAATTTATGATACTTGCGAGTATCTCCAGCGTGGAACTTCATAGCCTTACCGAATCTCTCGACTAAGCTTTTTGAATTTTGACCTTCACCAACTAGTCGGTCATATTCACGGTGAAATGCATTAATAAAATCTTCGCTTAACTGAAAATTGCGAGGGTAAAACATTCTACCTAAGCGAACAGGTTTGTAACCTTCGAGAACCTTGTCTAATTTAGATACCGATTTTTCTCTATCTTCTAGTAAACCGTCGAGACCTTCGCTGATAGCTTGGAGAGAGTCTACATCTTCGCTGTGAATGATAGTATTTAGCTGAGCGCTAATTTTACTGCTTAGAATTTCTACCGGATCATCTGTTTTCTTAGGCATATGAATATTTATTCATATGTATTGGGATTTCTGAAAGCCTGGCTCTGATCATCGCTGATACCTAGCTTACCTTTCATCTCTTCTACTTCACGTATCTGTTCTTCAGTCATAATACCAACATTATCGATCAGATCACCGTCGACATCTAAGTATAACTTACAAATCTCGATCCTCTCACGTGGTTGACCAAATACTTCAATAATAGCTGGTTTATCATCTGGATCATAGAACTTGGACTTAGCATTATTTGACCAATCATACTTTAACGCTTTAAAGATGTGATCAATCTCCTCTCTATGTTCATCGTCAGTCAATCCTTCTTTGACACTTTCACCAAACTTCTCAGTATCGTGCTCAACAGTCGCTACACCAGTAATAGGAATATAGAAAATAATGTCTAAAAACTTATTTGTTTCACGTAACAGAGGTAGACACTTTTCAACAAAAGCATCGTCAACTTCACCGACTCCTTTACTGTTACACCATACAGTATAAGCAATATTATCAATTGGACCTCGGTCATAAATTACTTTATCACCTTCACCGTGAGTAATAATCTCATCTACCATACAATTGAGAATCCTCCACTGAATATCCTTATCTGTCTTCTTACTATGCTTACCGTTCAGGAGATCACGGTACGTCTTATTTGGAGTTTTATACTCCGGCCACTCTTGAAGGAAGTCATTTAAGAAGGTTGATTTACCTTGACTTGCAGTTCCACTTATCTGGAGTCTCATGTATATATTATATATCTCTATACTGATAAATCAATCTAATATTATGTATTCAGTTACGTAAGATGACCAGAAGTCCCAATTATTAGCTATATTAGAGTAGCCAATGCTCGAGTAAGCGTTTTGACCAGTTTGTTTGTAGAATTCTACATCCGGTAAACCTCGAGTTTTAGCTTTGTTTGCTATATATCCAGAGCAAAATGTAACACTGAAAAAGCAATCATCAGCGAGAACGGGTAAAGGTTTAACTCGAAGTTCGGTTGGAGAAATATGCTCTAATACACCGATAAAGTTTCTATTATCATGTATATATCGGTGAAGACATTTATATATTCTTAATGATTCCTCATCCGGTCTATTAGCATTATATAAAATTTGTAGGATCCAGTTCTCTGGGTCATCTACAATTAAGTCACGCATTACTTAATTATTTATTCGGACGACTAATACATGTTCTCAACAGAAGAGCTATAAAATTGCGTCCTATAATAAAAATCTCCAGATCCGGATGATTTCTTAGCACTCACTTGATTGCAGTTAGTAATACCTCTAAAAGTGAACGAATCATCGTTCTCCAGTAAGAATGAATTGTGTGTCGTAGCAGGAGCTGTCGGGTCAGAATTGTCGGTATGAATAATTAAGTCGTTACCCCCGGTTTTGTTAACAATAATTACCTCACTGCATTCCTGCGCAGTCAGTGCCGTCCAGGAAGTAGTAGCAGTTTGCTTCCAAGACTTACAAACATTTCTATTAGTGAAACTCATCTCCATAATATTTATACTCCGGTTGTTTGATCCCAAGCAGAAATATGCAATCTAGTCATACCAATATAGCCATACTTTTTAGCCATCTGCAAACAGAACTCAGTTCTCTCATGAAAATCGTCTTGACTATCTAATCCAGGCATCATAAGAATTCTATTAGCAGGTATATCTAAAGGCTCGATAAAGTCTCTCTGAATTTCATCCATATCCTTCTCGCTACTGATAACAAATTTAAACCAATAATTGCTATGACTCATAATCCGCTCTAGAGCTAACTGGTTGAATCGCTTCTTATGTGGCATACCGCTGTTCGCCAACTTAACACTACAATTAATTTGATCTATTTCTTCAAAAAATTCATTATCAAGCCACTGAGTACCGTTAGTTTCTATTTCATTATATAATGGTAGCTTGTGATATTGGCATATTTTGTTATCATGATATCTTTCGTTAAGGTATTCAATGCATCTAACAATATCATGTTGGTGGCTAAGTAATGTCGGTTCACCCCCAGTCCATATGAGATGCACTCTACCGCTTAATACCCAATCGAGTATTCCTTCCTTCTCCCAATCTTCAATTAAAGCATCAATATGAGTCTGTTCACCCTGGCGCCAAACAGCTTCCGAGTCACACCACCAAGTAGCTTTACCTCGCTTCATTAAGGCACCATTACTACCACCACAAATTAAATTGCACCCCTTTAACCTAATAAAGTATGCAGGGTACCCGGTTGATGCACCCTCACATTGCACTGAATAGAAATTCTCTGACAGTGCTAGTGTTGCTGGTTCAGTCTCCGTAGATTGCACTATTTCCTTCATGCTCCCATACCTCTACTCTCACACAATGTGCTCCGTTTTTATTAACGTAAGTTTTTTGTAAATATTCATTAGCTAAATCGTAACACCATTTAGCTGTCAGCTCAATACCAACTCCGTTCATAATACGAACATCAGCTGCGTCTTTTTCTGATAATGTTTGAAACGTTAATAACGCTGGATCATCCCTATCCAAACATAGAGTATGATCAAATTGATTTCTTAGCTGTCTCTTGAGATCCTTAAGCCCTCCAAAATCAACTACCCAGTTATTATCATCTAGATTCTCTGATTCAAACCAAAACTTGGCTTTTAATCTATAACCATGAATCCACCTACAGTGTGAATCCGCGCGGGGTTGTCGAAACGCACAGCTACCTAGATCAATTACTTTCGTGCTTTGAAATTTTGCCATACCCCTATTCTACATCCACTTAGTACCAAAATCCCATGTTTTGTTTGGATCAGTATCTCTAGGCTTATCTATGCTTGTAGCAGGCCTAGGGTCACTTGATTGGGTTGTACTTTGCTGAGTAGATGGAGTATTCTCAATAGGAATAGACTCAACACCTGACGGGTTGTCTGCTTTCTCTTCTACGGGTTTATCTGTGACACGAGCAATCCACTCTTTTCTACTAGGGGCTTCCACTCTATTTAAAAACGCTTCAAGCTCGCGAGCAGCTTGATCGGGAGATAGAGTAACTGTGTGCACATCGTGATCAATTTTGACATCTACGGTTACCATGATGTAATAATTATACTATACTAGAGAGGAAAGTCAAGCACAAGGATGGTCACCTTTATCTTCTAGATCATGATGAATAAACCGTCTAAACAATTTTAGTATGCAAGGATCACAATAATCTAAATTTGCTCTAAGAAACTGCTCAACTTCGTCTACTGTAGTGCTATTCATAACGTGTTCCATAGCAGGATGGTCAGGAGCCAGTTCGTCATGTTCTTGCATGTACTTTACAGTGAAGTGTTTGAATTTTTTGAAGACACTATCAGGTATTACTTGAGTCTCTGCTCGTGGATCTTCTAAACCACCTAACATATCCTCAATCTGTTTAACAAATACAAACATTCTACAAATATTTATTGAACTTTGCTTGTGTTATACTATAATTACAGGAATGAGTGTTGATGAGTACAAATTACCTTATGCTAATGGAAATATGCCTCGAACAGATGAGGAAAAGGAAAAGATTATTGAAAAGGCTGCATATCATTATGGACAATATATGACAGCTCTTGGGTTTAATTGGCAAGATGATCCAAACAGCGCTGACACACCAAGAAGAGTTGCAAAAGCTTTCGTAAATGATCTCGCAGAAGGTTGTTTTACTGATCCTCCAAAAATTACAGCATTTGATAATGTTGATCAATATGACGGTATCGTATTTCAAGGTAACATTAAGACAAATTCTTTTTGCTCACATCACCATTTACCGTTTATTGGTCAAACACATGTTGCATATATACCAGGTAAAGACGGTAAGGTGATTGGATTGAGTAAACTAAACAGAATTGTTGAATGGTTTTCGCGTAGACCTCAAGTTCAAGAGAACCTAACTATGCAAATTCATAAACACATTGACGAAGTGTGTGTAGGTAACAAAGGTGTAGCTGTATATGTATCAGCAAATCATACTTGCGCAGGTCTTCGAGGGGTTAAACACGATAGCACTATGAAGACAGCTCGCATGTCAGGTGCATTCTTAGATAAGACTGATTTAACTCGACAAGAGTTTTATGACTTTGTAAGAGATTTATAATAGCTAAATGCAAGAAGAACATAGAGAACCTTGGGAAGCTTTAAGCCTGGTAGCCGCTGGGTATTTAGCGTTGTTGTTGTGGCACTACGTAATTACAATTATGGATTATGCGATGGCTTTTATAAAAGTTTTATGACTTTGTTAGGGACCTTTAACAGGTCCTTGCCAATGACTGAGTGGACCAGATCCTCCTGTCATACTATTAACAATCCCTTTATACGTCTCAGGTGACTGTCCTGGGTACGCAGCTTGTGCTTGCTTTAATAGAGAGACGTTAGCATGCGCAGGAGCCTCTAGGCCCTGAAATTCAAATTCATTAGCTTTACCGGGTGTAGCAAATTGTGGATATAACATTTCAGCAGCCGCCGGTTCCCCGGCTTTGATAAGCGTTAGATAGTTTTCGTAATCTGTTTTCGATTTAGGTGGCGTCAATTTCATTTGACCCAGTCGCGCATTTAATGCGCGGATCGGCTCTAATTCCTTCCGGAGGTTTAAAATCTCCGGAGATGTAGCTGGGACTTCTTGTTCCCCTAGAACCCAATCTACTAATTTGTCAAATTTACTGGCCATATCATTATTTATAACATTGCTGCTCTGATCTTATTGTATATGTCTTCAACGTGTTCTGGTGCTGCTTGTGGGGGTAAGATCCTTCCAAAGCCTTCAAGATCACCATCTAAAGCTAATTGACGAGCTGCAGTAGCACTTGCTCCTTGAGCACCACCAGCATCAGGATCTCTTTCACCGGCACTCTCTACTCTGAAACGAACAAAGTTTAAACTCTTCTGTGGATCTGGGTGCGCAAGATATTTTTCGAATTGAGCTTCGAATGAACCAATACGATCACTACCTGCTACTAAAATGACATCTTTAAATCCATGATCCCTTAACCAATAAGCAGCCATGAAAGGATTAATTGCGCTAGGATCATCTACAAATCTAACATCGGGGTAGATAGAGTCTAATAAGTATGCTTTGTCTTCAAATGCGAGAGGATTCTTAACTCTATCTTGAGTACGTGTGATAAAAACAAATAATTCTTTACCTTCACTATTAGCAACTTCAATTGCTTTGTCGATAAGCTTTTGATGACCAATTGTAGGTGGATTCATCCTACCACAAACAAATACTACACCCACGTTTGTATTTTCAGTTGGATAGTCTTGTATAATAGCTTCTCTGTAAAGCTCTATCATTTTATCGTCACAATGATGATGATAGTTCATTATACTACTTGTTGAAATTTAGATTGCATACCCTGTACAATAAAGTCGCCAGTGATCTTAAAGGGGATATCTCCTAAGCCTCTTACGACGATACCTTCACCGACGTTACCTACAGGTGATGTTGAGTTATTAAGTATTACATTACCTAGTTGACGAGTGGCATGCCAGAAGATTGCACCACCGATAGCTAATTTAGCGTGGCTTTTATCAGGGATATAATCTTCCAATGGACCACCTGGTTCATCAATTAGGTATGTATAAACTTCTTTAGCTAGTGCTTGAATATTTCTACCATCAGCAGTGCGTACTTTGGCATTGTGGGGGTTACGTGATTCTGATAACCACTGCATTAATGATTTAGTGTGTGCAATATCAGCTGTTAGCTGTAAAGTAACTTGCTCTTGAAGAGCTTCTGTAAAGTCAATGATGTTAGTAATACGAGTCGGTATAGATCCGTATACTTCAAACCCATGCTCCTTAGCTACATGAGAAACTTTGTGTACGAATGAGTTAAATGCCTCTTCATTGTAAGCAGATTCTTTCTGTTGCCTACTTTTACCAGTAGCCTTAAGGCTTGATTTCAATATTCCATGAAATGCAAGAAAATTGTTATCGTAAGTTACAACATTCGTACCACCTGCCTCTACAAACTCTAAGTTGAGTAAGATGTTTGAGTTGTTCCACATACGAAGCTTCTTTAATTCCTTTTCAACATACGGAATACTGTTGTTTAAAATTGTTAGTACAGTGTTACCTGCATTAATCATACCATGAGCAGTCTCTTCTCCTGTTTCGGCGTTGATTTTAGGTGGAAATCGCTCCCCTAACCTATCGATGGTAATACCTTCTACATCAATATC
>CEUS01040456.1_pt1 | contig 10368 bp, 10 predicted proteins | sample 427031 | NCBI WGS metagenome assembly CEUS01 (sample SAMEA2622837, study PRJEB7988) | marine metagenome | biome: marine biome (ENVO:00000447); feature: marine epipelagic mixed layer (ENVO:xxxxxxxxx); material: "saline water (ENVO:00002010), including plankton (ENVO:xxxxxxxx)" | depth 140 m | reverse complement strand
CATGTCGGGCGAGTGGGGGAATGGGCCGAGGCGGTGGCGACACGGGGCCGGGCGGCGCTGGTGACCGTCAATGACAACGGGGTCCTCAAGTGCGTGGCACCACCCGGGGGAACTGAGCCGACCGTCAGTACCAATCCGATTGCGATTGGTGTTCCCACCAGCGATCAGCCACTGGTCGTGGACATTTCGACCAGTGTCGTTGCCAACGGAAAGGTGCTGGTGCAACACATTGCCGGTCAGCAGTGCCCGGAAGGGTGGCTGATCGACGCCGACGGCAATCCGACCACCGACCCGGCAGTTCGTTTCAGCGACCCGCGGGGCACCATTCTGCCTATGGGAGACTACAAGGGATTTGGGCTCTCGTTGCTGCTGGACATCCTTGTCGGAGGTCTCTCGGGCGGAAGTTGTCCGCCGGCGGCCGACGGGGCGCCGGGGACCAACAACGTGTTGCTCGTGGTCTGGGATCCCGAGCGGTTTGCCGGGTCGGGTCATTTCCTTGGCGAGGCCGACAAGCTGATCGAATTCGTTCGAGGGGTAAACCGCAAGCCCGGGGTCGACGCGATTCGCCTGGCTGGCGACCGCAGCGCGGCGACGATGGCCGAACGCCTGGCCGAGGGCGTGCCGCTGGATTCGGGGACCTGGGCCTCGCTGTGCGAGACCGGGCGGGGGCTGGGTGTGGAGCCGCCTACCACTCGAACCCCAGCATGACACTCGACAACCCGCTGCCGATTCCCAGCCAGGCCACACGTTCTCCGGCAACCACGTGCCCGGATTCGGCACCCATCGCTGCGGCAATCGGCAACGCCGTGGCGCCGGTGTTGCCCAGGAATTCGACGGTCGAATAGTCGATCTCCGGATCGAGTCCCAGCCGCTCGTAGAGCAGGTTGCGGTGGGCCCGTCCGACCTGGTGCGTGAACGACTTGTCGACGCTGTCGTTGGTCCAGCCGAGCACAGCCCGGGTTTCGTCCCACGTCGTCGCTGCCAGCTCGATTCCCGCGTGCAACAGCGCTTCGGAATCGGTTTCCATCCGGGGCCGATCGTCGCCATGGTCCTGGTTGGAGACCCCTCCGGCACAAAGCCGGTGGGCTTCGGTGTCCGAACGGACGGTCCCACCGAGTAGCCGGTGACCGGTCCGAGAAATCCGGCGATCGCAGAGTACGATGGCGGCCGATCCGGAGCCGATCGTCAGTGAGGCGAATGCAGGCTTGATCGATTGCCGGGTCAGCTGCGGGTCGTTCAGCAGGGAGTCGATCGTGCCCTCGACCAGTCCACGGCCGATTTCGGTTCCCACCACGACTCCGGCGGTGACCTGGCCCAGTTCGATCATGTTCGCCAGCATCAGGCACCCGTTGAGCAATCCGAGACAGGCATTGCTGACATCCAGGATCATGGTGTGGGCGGGCAACCCGATGGATGCGTGCACACCGCTGGCGGTGGCCGGTTCCAATTGATCGCGGCAAACCGATCCGTGGACCAGCAGACCGAAGTGTGATGGATCGATCCCGCTGGCGACTACCGCATCACGGGCGGTCAGGGCACTGATCTCACCGGGAAGCGTTCCCGGTGGAAAGAACCGACGCTCGCGGATACCGGTCATCAGTTCGAGCCGGCCAGCGGGCAGGTCGAGCCGTTGGTAGATCCCGTCCAGGCGGTTCTCGATGTCCGCCGACGTCACCACTTCGTCGGGCAGCCGATAGCACAGGGCCTCGACGCAGACGTGCTGAAACCGCATGGGCGTGTGGGGAGGCGAGGCTCAGGACAGATTGGCCGAAGGCTGACTGGCGAGGTTCCCGCGGAGATGCTCTTCCAGCGTCTCGATCGCTTCGAGCTGCTCCGTTCGCTGCTCGTCCGGCAAGCGACTTTCGCCGAGCGAGAGTTTCACCGAACTACGGACGAATTGCAGGCCACGAAGCAACAGGTCACGTTGTGCTGTCGTCAATTCCACTTGCGTCATCTCGTTCATGACACTTTATCCGTCTGTCCCAGTTGTTGAATCTGTCGGCATCAAGTTCGAGCATCCGCTCGTGTCTGTTTTCGACTCCAGCCGGTGGCTGGCTTGGGACCCGACCGTTTCGGTGGGTTGATAACGGTTAAATCGAATCTTCGGCCCTCAGGTTGCCTTGCTGGAAGGCGTTGGCCATCGCCTGTGGCACTTCGGCTTCGGCCAGCACCACCTCGGCCCGGTTCTCGACCGTTTCGGCCTTCATTTCCTGTTCCTGGGCGACGGCCTGGGCCCGGCGTTCTTCGGCCTTGGCTCGAGCGACCCGCATGTCGGCCTCGGCCTGGTCGGCCTGCAGTCTTGCCCCGACGTTTTCACCCACATCGATGTCGGCGATGTCGATCGAAACGATTTCGAATGCGGTCTGAGAATCGAGGCCCTTATCGAGTACGGCCCGGGCGATCAGCATCGGTTGTTCGAGGACGCGTTCGTGGCTGTCGGAGGATCCGATCGCGCTGACAATGCCCTCACCCACCCGTGCGATCACGGTTTCTTCGGTTGCGCCACCGACCAGTTGAGAGAGGTTGGTGCGGACGGTCACCCGGGCGCGGGCCTTCAACTGAATCCCGTTCTTGGCGACGCCGTCGAGTGTGGTGCGGCCGTGCCGCGAAGGGTCGGGACAGTCAATCACCTTGGGGTCGACACTGGTCCGGACGGCATCGAGAACGTCACGGCCCGCCAGGTCGATTGCTGCGGCGGTGTCCCAGTTCAATCCCAGCCGTGCCCGTGTGGCGGCGATCAGCGACTGGACCACTCGCAGGATGTTGCCGCCAGCCAGGTAGTGTGCTTCCAGGCTCCTGGTCTCCACGTCGGAAAGGCCTGCCTGGACCGCCATGATCCGGGCCTGGACCACAACGTGGGGATTGATCTTCATCAACCGCATCAACACCAGCTTCAGGGGCCCGATCTTTGCTCCACTGGTCAATGACCGAATCCACGTTGGGAACAACGGTACCAGCAGCCAGAGGAAGACAAGAAACAGAAGCCCGCCGATGAAGACCACGGGCCAGAGAGCTGGATGCATGGTGTCTATTTCCTGAGAATCACGAGTTGTGTTCCGGCGTGATCGACGCAGAAACACCCACCGCCACATTCTAAGTTTCTGTGTTCAGTGTGCAAGCGGCTAATGCTCAGCGGCCGATTCTGGTTTGGCAGGGCCGAAGTCAGTCCGTATGCTCGGGACCGATTCCGGCCGGCCGGTAAGCTGGCCCGAGAGACCGATCAGGAGAAACCGATGAGTGCCGAAGCCAGGATTGCCGAACTGGGTCTCGAATTGCCCACCCCCCCGACTCCCGGTGGTACCTACATGCCGGTCGTGCAGGTTGGTGACATTTGCTACGTCTCGGGTCACGGCCCGGTGCAGACCGACGGCACGATGATCACCGGCAAGGTGGGCGAGGAGATGAGTGAAGAGGAGGCCAACGCCGCGGCCCGTGTCGTTGGACTGGCCGTCCTCGCCACCCTCCGTGCCCACCTCGGCAGCCTGGATCGCGTCTCCCGTTTCGTCAAGGTGCTGGGGATGGTCAACTGCACTCCGGACTTCGGAACCCAGCCACGGGTCATCAACGGTTTCAGTGACCTGATGGTCGAGGTGTTCGGTGAGAACGGCCGTGCGGCCCGCAGTGCCGTCGGCATGGGCGCGTTGCCAGGGAACATTCCGGTCGAGGTCGAGGCGATCGTCCAGGTCGGCGACTGATCTTTCCTCCGACCACCTCACCGGGTAAAAGGTCGCTGGAGGCGGACGCGTCGTCGCCCCCCCCCCAGGACCCAGGCCATGGCACGACCGGATGTGGTGATTTTCGGAGGCGGCGTTGCCGGCCTCTGGCTGCTCGATGAACTCGTCCGGCGCGGGCACGATGTGTTGCTGTTGGAGTCCTCGCGACTGGGCACCGGCCAGAGCATTTCGGCCCAGGGGATCATTCACGGTGGACTGAAGTACTCGCTGGGCGGGAGCACGACCGGTTCGGCACTGGGTGTCAAACAGATGCCCCGTGTCTGGGCCGACTGCCTGGCCGGACGCCGCGACCCCGATCTCAGTGATGTCACGGTTCGCAGCCAGACATGTTTTCTTTGGCGCGGGAAATCGTTGGGATCCCGGCTCGGTTTTCTCGGGGCTCGGCTGGGACTGGAAGTCACTCCTCGGACGGTCTCATCAGGTGAACGTCCCGCCGTGCTCGTCGGTCACCCCGGCTCTGTGGCGGTGATCGACGAACAGGTGATCGATCCGGGCAGCCTGCTCGCGTGCCTGGCCACTCGGCATCTCCACCGGATCTTTCTCTATGACCCGGATCACACAGACTGGCGACTGGACGGACCGGGACAGGTCGCCGAGCTGAGAATCCGGCACCCGTGGGACAGTCTTCCGGGTGCCACGCTGCAAATCGCTCCCCGGTCTGTCGTGTTGGCTGCCGGATCCGGCAACGCGGTCCTCCGCGAGCGAGCGGGACTGGTCACCGGCGTGATGCAGAGACGTCCGCTGCACATGGTGATGGTAAGAGGTGAAGCCGGGAGACTGCCGGAACTCTGCGGGCACCAGGTTGATGGCGCCCGCACACGAATGACGATCACCTCGTCGGTCGACGGGGAGGGCCGCACCGTCTGGCAACTGGGCGGGCAGGTGGCCGAGGATGGCGTGTCGATGGGGCGGCGAGAACTGGTTGCCCACGCCGCGAGGGAACTGGCCGAAGTCCTGCCGGGGCTGGAGTTGGTGTCGCTGGAGGCGACATCTTACCGGGTGGACCGTGCCGAGGCAGCGACCGAAGGTGGCCGACGTCCCGAGACCCAGAGCCTGTTGACTGACGGCAACACGATCACCGCCTGGCCGACCAAGCTGGCCCTGGCACCGGTGCTCGCCGAGCAGGTTGCCGGGATCCTGGAGCAGATGGCACCGCCGACCGTCCCCGGTGTTTCGGTGGATCTCGAGGCCATCGATTGGCCGCGTCCGGAGGTGGCTCGGCCTCCGTGGGAGACAGCCACCGGCTGGTTGCCGCTTTCCGCAACGGCGACTTCGCGTCGGGCCGCCTGAGTCCAACGCCGGTCGCGATGTCCGAGACCCGAACATGATCACTCGCCCGCTGGGACGCACCGGCCTGGAGGTATCCCCGCTGGGATTCGGGGCGTTCAAGATCGGTCGCAACCAGGGGGCCAAGTACGAGCGGGCCTACGAGTTGCCCGACCAAACGCAGGTCGATGATTTGCTGAGCCGGGTCCTGGGGCTGGGCATCAACTACATCGACACCGCCCCGGCTTACGGGCTCAGTGAAGAACGTCTCGGGCGGGTGCTGGCCGATCACTCGTCTCACCCGGTGATCTCGACCAAGGTCGGTGAGACGTTCCAGGACGGTGTGTCGCGTTACGACTTTTCCGCCGAGGCGACCCGGGAGAGTGTCGAGCGAAGTGCCCGCAGATTGGGTCGCGAGATGCTGGACGTAGTCCTGGTGCACTCCGACGGCCAGGATCTGCCGATCCAGGACGCCACCGGCGTGGTGGAGACACTCCTGGAACTGAAGGCCGAGGGCCGGGTGCGGGCGATTGGCTTTTCGGGAAAAACCGTCGATGGGGCGCGGCGGGCGATCGGGTGGGCCGATGTGCTGATGGTCGAGTACCACCCGGGGGATCGCTCGCACGAACCGGTGATCCACGAGGCTCACCAGCGGGGCATCGGTGTGGTCGTCAAGAAGGGGCTCGCCTCCGGGCGTTTGCCGGCGGCCGAATCGATCCGGTTCGTTCTGGATCAGCCGGGTGTCAGCTCCCTGGTCGTCGGAAGTCTGGATGCCGGGCACCTGGCCGAGAACGTGGCCGCGGCCGGGTGATCGCGGTGTCGTGGCCTCCCGGGTTACGCCGCGGCCAACTCCAGCAGCCGGTCGGCCAAAGCCACCTCGGTGCCGGCCAATCCCAACGAGCAGAAGAGCGTGACCTGGTCGTCGCCGGTACGACCTTCCGCGTCCCCGGAGATCACCTCGCCCAGGGACACGACCCGTTCCGCGTCAGGTGTGCCCGCAACCAGGAACCGGTCGCCGTAGTCGGCCAATTGTGCCGGGGCGTCGGTGACCAGCACGTTGGCCCTTTCGTAAAGGGCCGACGGCAGTTCACTGCTGTCGCGAAATTTCGGGCCGACATTCTGGACGTGCGTCCCCGCCTCGATCCAGTCGGCCTCGAGCACCGGGCTGTTGCTGACCGTCGAACAGATCACCACGTCGGCGCCGGACACCGCCTGTTGAGCCGAATTGGCCGGCTCGATGTCCACGCCGACCGTCCCGGACATTTCGCGACAGAACTCCCGGCGACTTTCCTCGGTTCGGCTGAAGGCGCGGATCCGAGTGAATCTCCGCACGGCACAAGCGGCCTGCAACTGGGTACGGGCCTGTTTGCCGGTGCCGACCAGGCCGAGCGTCTGGGCGTCAGCTCGAGACAGGGTGTCGACAGCGACTCCACCAATGGCCCCGGTTCTCAACGGTCCCAGGGCGCTGCCGGCAACCAGCCCGACCAGCGACCCGTCGGTGGTATCGAAAACGGCGACCAGTTCGTCGCGATTGGCGCTCCCGAAGTGTTCCATGTCGTAGACGCGAAAGCCGATTCGGCCTCCGGTCGGGTTGGTGTAGGCACCGGCGGTGAAGACCAACTGACCCCACTCCAGCGGGGCCGCCAGACGGGCCGGGGCCGCTTGTGTGCCGGCCGCGTGTCGACGACACGCCTCGGCCATCACCTCGACTGACTCGGACATCGTGATCAGTCGTTGGACATCTCCGTCACCCAGAACCCGTACCGTCATCGACCTGCTCCCCGCCACCAATCGCAGTTGTTACACTCAGCCGCGTTGATTTTACGCCAGTCTTCGATCACCGCCAGTTCGAGCCGATAACGATGAGATTTCTGCTGACAAACGATGACGGGATCGGGGCACCGGGGCTGGAGTTGCTGGCGGAGGTGGCGGAGGAATTTGGCGAGGTGGTGGTCGTGGCTCCCGATGGGCCGCTCTCCGGCTGCAGCCACCGCGTGACGGTCGAGAAGCCCCTGACACTTCAGACCCATGGTCGTGGCCGGTTCTCGATCAACGGAACCCCTGCCGACTGTGTCCGCATCGGGTTGATCGAGCAGCGGCTCGAGGTCGACTGGGTGCTTTCGGGAGTCAATGCCGGAGCCAACCTCGGGGTCGATGTCTACATGTCCGGAACGGTGGGGGCGACCCGGGAGGCGGGGCTGTTCCACGTGCCGGCGATTGCCCTGTCGTTGTTCATTCGCCACTACGGCCCCTTTGACTGGTCGACGGTGGCGCCGATGCTCCGCAGGACACTCGAGGAACTGCTGCAGCGGCGTCCGGCCACTGGAGGGTACTTCAACGTCAACTTTCCCGATCCGCGTGAGGTGACCGGGGAGTCCCAACTGGTCGAGTGCCCGCTTGATCCTCACCCTCTTCCGGTTGCCTATCACCCGGCCGGGCAGGGCGTACTCTACGGAATCGACTACTACAATCGCCCGCGTGATCCCGGTGGGGATGTCGACGTGTGCTTCAACGGCGCCATCAGCCTGACCGAGGTGGTGCCAGTCTGCGCGGCGCAGGCTGCGGCCAATTCGTCATGGCGGCTCCGCGGCACCGGCGAAAATGGCTGAGACCCGGTCCGGGTTCTGGACCGACTCTACTTCTTCTTCGACTTAGGCTTCGGGTCGACTCGCACGCCGACCTTCTTCAAGGCGGCAATCTGGCCGCCCTTGGCAGCGTCGGAGAGTGGGTTGCCCGAGACGTAGAGGTTCCAGTAGGGAGCAAACCTGCGGTCGCCCTTGGCGTCCTTCTGGGCCATCGTCACCAGCGGACCGAGGTCGGTCACCTTGTTGCCTTCCAGGAACGTGTATCGCAGCTCGGTCATGCTTCCCAGGGCCGCGACGTCCTTGACCTGGTTGTTTCGCAGCGCGAGGTTGGCGACCCACTTGAGGCCCTTCAGCGGGGCCAGGTCGGCGACCTTGTTGTTGTCGAGATAGAGACTCGAGAGCTTTTCGAGACCCTTCAACGGGGCGACCGAGGCGACCTTGTTGTTGCTGAGGTACAGCGCCGAGAGTTTTTTCAGCCCGCCCAGTCCATCGAGCTTGGCCACCTGGTTGTGCTCCAACTGCAGGTACTGCAACTTGGCCAGGCCCTTCAGCGGAGTGACGTCGGCGATCTTGTTCTTCGAAAGGTCCAGCGACTGGACGTTCTTGAGACCGGCCAGCGGCTTGAGGTCAGTGATGCCGTTCTTCGAGAGGTTGATCAGAGCCAGGTTCGGGCACTTCTCCAAGCCGGACAGGTTGGTGATCTCCTTGCCCGGTGCTTCGAGAAAGAAGATCGTCTTCAGGTCGGCTTCCTGGATCGGATCGGTCTTGGCCTGCTTTTTCTTCAGGATCGCCGTGATGACCGCCTGGAGCTTCGCATCGGGAAAAATCTTCTTGGCTGCCGGTGCCTTCTTGGCGGCCTTCTTGTCTTTCTTGGCTTTCTTGTCCTGCGCGGTGGCGGGTCCACCGAGGATGGTCAGCAGGAGAGCGGTGAGCGTGAAGAGGCTGGTCAGTCGACGCATGATGAGTGTTCCCGGGTGACTCTTGGAGGACTGTACGTTTGAGGTCAAATTGGTTTCCTCAGTGTAATCCGTCGCGCGAGCCGTGGACAAGCGACCGGGCTTGGCTCAGTCGTTGCCACGTGTCAGCAGTACCTGGAACCCACCGTCTGCGGGACAACCGGGGACATGTCGCCTGACGTCGATTTGCTCGAAATCGGGATGCTGCCGCAGGAAATTTGCCACCAGGTCTTCGTTTTCGATGGGTTCGATGCTGCAGGTCGAGTAGACCAGCCGCCCGCCCGGTGTCACTCTTTCGGCGGCCCGTTCCAGCAGATTCCATTGCAGCCTGGAGAGCCGTTCGGGTTCATCGGGTTCCAGCCGCCAGCGGGCTTCGGGACGTTTGCCCAGGACCCCGGTGTTGGAGCAGGGCACATCGACCAGCACTGCATCGAACGGTCCCGGTGGCAGGTTGTCCCCCGATTCGTCCACGAGCACCGCTTCGATGGTTGACAGTCCCAAACGGGTTGCTGCCGGAGCGATGAGCTTGAGTCGTCCGGGGTGCGAGTCGGCTGCCACCACCCGGCCACGGTTTTCCATCAGCTCGGCCAGGTGAGTCGACTTGGTTCCTGGCGCCGCACACAGATCGAGAACCTGTTGTCCGGGCACGGGAGCCAGCAACCTGGCCGCCGAAGCGGCCGAAGGATCCTGCACGGTGAAGTGGCCGTCGCCGAAACCCGGCAGGCTCGGCACGTGGGTGCTGCTGCCCAGGCGAACCATCTGTTGGCTGTCGTCGAACGTGGCGTCGATGTCCGCTGCGGCCAGGTCGGCCACCAGTTGCTCGCCATCGGTCCGTAGCGGGTTGGCTCGCAGCCAGGTCGTTGCTGGAGTGTTGAACCACATGGCCATACGCAGCAGTTCTTCGAAGTCGTATCGCGATGACCAGTTTTCAACCAGCCAGTCTGGCAGGCTGCCCGCGGAGGCGATGTACCGGTTCGGATCACTGCCGGGATCGGGCATCAGTGGGCTGGCCAGGCTCAGGAACTGGTCCGGCCGGATGGGGATCGTGTCGGCTGCCGCCGTGTTGGCCGGCTTGTCGGAGATGTCGCGCTGTACCGATCGCAGCACGCCGTTGGCGAAGCCGGTCCAGCGGGATTTCTCGAGCCAACGGCACAACTCGACGGTTTCGTGAACCGACGCGTGGTGGGAATCGGCTGAGAAGAACAGCAACTGGTAGGTGCCCAGTTGCAGCAGCGTCCACAGTGGCGGTTCGACCTGGTCGGGTGGTCGCTTCAGCCGCGGCTTGAGGACGGCGTCGAGAGTCGCCTGCCGACGGATCACCCCGTAGACCAGTTCGCTGGACAACCCCCGGTCGGCCGGCAGGAGATTGTTCGTCCGCGAGAATGCTGTTTCGAGCAGCGGGCCGGCGAACTTGCCTGTCTGCCGCCACTGCTGAAGCACATCGAAGGCGATCTGACGGGCCGTTTTCGGGGGAGGTGTCATCGGCCGTCCTCGCATAGCCGCTGGAGGTCGTCGAAGAAGCCCGGATAGGTCTTCGCGGTGCAGTCGGGGTCAGCGATGACGATTCCCGGTGAGGCCAGGCCGGCCACAGCGAAGCTCATCGCCATCCGATGATCGTCATAGGTCTGGACTTCGCCGGCGGAAAGCGGCCCGGGATGGATCGTCAGGCCGTCGTCGTGTTCGTCGACGGTCAGGCCAAGCCGTTGCAGTTCGGTCACCGTCGCGGCCACCCGGTCGGTCTCCTTGTGGCGAACATGAGCGATTCCGCGTATGCGGGTTGGGCCCTCGGCAAAAGCCGCCACCACTGCCAGTGTCTGGGCGGTGTCG
>CEUS01060891.1_pt1 | contig 10375 bp, 5 predicted proteins | sample 427031 | NCBI WGS metagenome assembly CEUS01 (sample SAMEA2622837, study PRJEB7988) | marine metagenome | biome: marine biome (ENVO:00000447); feature: marine epipelagic mixed layer (ENVO:xxxxxxxxx); material: "saline water (ENVO:00002010), including plankton (ENVO:xxxxxxxx)" | depth 140 m | reverse complement strand
TACTCGGTTTCAGTAACACTACCTACTAACGGATGGATAGATGTCCTTAGGGTGTCTTCTACCTTCTCAAACCCGCCCTCTGGTTCACATATCGATGTACTAGACGACGGTACTGATGAGTGGTCATTCCCCATGAGTGACTCTTCGAATCATGGGTACGGCCACCTAGGTTGGCAGTCAATTATTTCACTGCAAGACACATTCTCTAGAAGCACCTCAATGTACCTAGACGGCAACAACGCTGAGAGCGTAACAGTTCTGATTCCCGAATCCGCTGCAGTGACCTCAGGTATTGTATCCATATCTCCCGATGGAGACGGCTTCGAAGCACCCGTAACTGTTTCAATCGCTGGATCAACAGTTTCAGGCGGTTCAGGGGACTCTCCATTCACCACATCACTTAGTCTGGCTCAGATTTCTGGAATAGGGCTCCTAACCCCAAGCCACACTGATTCCCAGACCGGAAGACAGTGGCTTGAGGTTCCTCTATCGGTTTCTTCCACTTCGTCTCAGACGGTCCATATCTCAAGCGTTGGGATAGGGTACCAGTTCTTCGAGAACGTCTCGGGTCTGGGGCCTTCGATTGGAAACTATCTAGCAAGCATGATTTCCGACGAACCTAGCGAAGAATCCGATATACCCGTTAGTGTGATTTCAGACTATGGCGCTGTTTCAATCTCTGGCTCAATCATCTACGACTTCTTATTCGTAAACAGGGACTTTTCAGTTCCCAATACCTTCTACCCAGACGGGGGGACTATCGAAATAGTCACGAGTCACCACCATCTATTCGACAACTCACAGATTGCCGACATCACCCTAACGGGAACAGCTACAGATGGACAAGTCATCGCATTCAAGGTAGAGAGCAACGATGGATTATGGGGGCAGGAATCACAGAACCCATCATTCTCTCAAATCTCGGGAAGCTCTGTAGCACCACTGGATTTAGCATCTAGCTACGTGACCGAGTCTGTCCATAGCGACGGATACACCGACGTCGAAGTTCACTGGTTGTTCAGTGTAGATTGGAACTGGGACGACGTTGACAGCATTACTTGGGAGGCGAGGGCAAACGACGCAAGTGGTGATACTATTTGGCCGTCGACAGCGCAGAGCGGTAGTTCAGGGATGAACGCAGTAGAGAACGATCTGCAGATCGACTCCTTCGAAGTGAGGGACTCGGATGACAGGATAATTTCCAATATTTATGATACTCTATTCTACCCGTTCCCAATACTCGATGGTGCCGACCTCAACATATCGGGAACTGTCCGTTTCCAGGATAATGGGGCGAAGAGGCCATTATCTGGCGATTTCTCCGTGGCGCTAAACTTGTCTGGAGCATTATACCCCCTACAGACCGGGGATGATGGAACATTCTCTGGAGTGGTCTCTTCACCAGCTGGGATTAGCGAGATTTCGATATCTCCGGTGTTGCTAAGAGTTGGCCCATCAACCTCAACCAATGGGGCCGAGGATACAACTGGTACACCTACCGTAGTTGACATAGTGGTGGATGACAACCCTCCAGTTGCCGGGCCAATGCAGGTGCAGACCCCAGTAGGCCTTCAACCAGTGGACGGGATGGTGGTCTCCCCGACGATCCCCTTCTCCCCCTACATCACTGTCAGTGAGGGTGAAGCCAGGGGAGATTTGCTAACTCTGAGGTATTGGAGGACGGGAGTAGATGACACAGACGGTGATGGTATTGCAGACGAGGATGAGTATCAGTCACAGAATAGTGACCTAAGTCAGGGACTAACAGGGGAGCAACAGATCCAGTTCCTCGGAATCGACGTTTCTGGGATGGAAAACGAGGTAATGCATCTGTATGTCGAGGGGACCGACTGGGTGGGCCTCAGCTACCAAGACGGAGGAACTGGAGGCGGTCCCGGGGCTACAGACTCCTGGGCATCTGTGGTCGTAGCCGAAGATGTAATGGTGGAATTTGCTGGATCGGGACTAGGTGCTGGTTCAGGGGGCGGATCGACATTCTCACTAGACAGGCTAACTCAGGACAGCATTGAGTATTTCCTAGTCCCGGGCCGGGATCACACGTTCAAGGTAAGGGTGGACGAACCAAATGGATTCAGAACGATTGACAACATCACAGTACACCTTTGTGGTTACGGAAGCGAGTACGGGGTCTTTTCTTACGATCCTTACACGTACTCAATTACTAGCCCAAACTCAAGCATGCTGACCCCAGTTAGCACTAGTACAGAACAAATCACCTCATCAGTAACAGAGCTTAGTGTGAAATTCCGGATGTCATGGGACATGCCGTTCACGGAGGAGGACTTCGACTGTAAACCGAGGGTACTGGTCCAGGATGGATTAGACCAGATAGAATCAGAAGTACTCAGCTCCCTGTCGTGGAGGCTCGATAACAGAATTACTGCAGTCCCTCAATTTGCAGAGGATCTGACTGCGCCGATTGTACCAGCTCTTGGAACTTCTCTTTACCTGGGTCAGGGGGACCAGTTCTCTCTGAGTGGCACTATATTTCACGAAGGCTCAGGAGTCAGGCTGGCAGCGACTCCAGAGGGGCTAACGGTAATGCTATCGATGTTGTACGGCAGTGGAACATACGAGTCAACTTCAGAGGTGCTTCAGGATGGAAACTTCACGGTGGAGATGTCTCTTCCAAACTTCCAACCTATCGTTCCCACCACCATGCTAACAACCTCATTGCTGAATACGCCCGGGCAATCTCATTCTGTAGAGAATACCGAAGCCTCAGCTACAGTTGACACCAAGTCACCAACCGCGCTTTTCAACCTAGATCAATACCCCGAATCATCACTAACTGTGATAGAGACTGACAGCATGGACGACGTCCTAGTGACGATCACCATTATGGAGGAGATAGGGATGAACTACGGACCGCTTCAAGTTTCTTGGGTGTTCCAGAGAAACGGCCAGTCTATTCCCGGGACCGAGGCGAGTGGTGAGATTCAGTGGTACTCTAGTGAAGATGGGGTGCACGTCTACCAAGGTATGTTAGATTTCACGCCGGTCCTTGAATTCAATATCGAGGAAGGGGACAAGGTGTCATTCTGGATAACATCCACTGACAAGGCTGGGAATTCTGTCCTCGGCCTGGGCGGCCCCGACTCCCCTAGGACCCCCACACTTCGCATAGTCGAGTTCCTAGGCCAGTACACTAGGGAGGTAATTACCCCTACTAAGAGCCCCATTGAAGGTGAGACTCTTACTATCATGACATACTGGGAAAATCCCGGTAAGAGTGAGGGTACAATCAGCGTGGGACTCTGGGAGCAGTTGATCGACGGAACCTGGAAACCCTCTATATCTACCCTATTGAACGGGCCAGTTGAGATTATCTTGCCACCTGGAAGCTCCAGTGTAAAGGCCGAGTTTGAATACCAGACATGGGAGGAAGGGCAACCACTACTAGTTCTCGTCGTGGACGAGGATTTCGATAACAACCACTACAGGAATGTCGAGATTTCTGGAATAGAGGTTAGCCCTGCAGCTAGCGTTGACCAGTCCGGCGATATCACCCTATGGGTCATGGGGTCGTTGGTCGTAGTCATTTCACTAATGGGAGTGGCATTCTACGTACTCCGAAGAGGAGGGGAAGATTACTACTACGACGAGGATTACGATGACGCCTACGATGAACAACAGGACTACTAGTGAGGATTTTCCAATTGCCGAGAAAGAGCCCTTCTCGTGTTTCTATCTACTGTCTTGTTTATAGGCCAAAGTGATGCCCTGAAGACTGAGGAAGAGATTCCTCGGGTGGGATGCCAGAGTGCCTGATATCGCTAGTTTGGATGAGATGAGGAAGGAGCTCGAAGAGCTCAGAGCTCTGGTACACACCCTTCTGACGATAATTATGGAAGAGGCAGACGGTGTACAAACAGGGGCAGCACACCCCATTCCCTCGCTGCCGAAGATTGGCTATTCCATGTGACCAGTCGGGTACTAGGTCGGCGCCATGCATTCTACTTCCACGCATTCCCCTCCCCCTATAGTTCAATAGAACTGCCTAGTTCGGGACTCCATGGATTTGAGCAGTATGACCGTTGAGAAGTGGCTAATTTCGGGTGTCGCACTCGCCACCGTGGCATTCTTGGGGGTGGCACTTTTCCAACCCGGAGCCTTCGACCCCGAGCCAGACTGGGGCGTATCAGACGGGTGCCTAGGGGGTTTGGAACATAGCGACGTAGGGATTTCGGAACATTATCATCCCAATCTAAAGATTACAGTTGACGGGCAATCCCAACCCATTCCTGCCAACACGGGAATAGACCAAGTAGGCTGTAGGGAGGGCATGAGGTGGATCCACGTTCACAACGCAGGTGAAAATGGGCAATTTACCAAACTACACATCGAGACTCCTTCCAAGATGAACGTCCCGTTGGGGGCTTTCTTTGAGATATGGGGGAGGGAAGGGGGACCTTCACTAACCGATGATAGGAAGTTTGACATCAACGGCAATGGAGTCTCCGATTGGGACGAGTTCGAAATTACCATGAACGTAAATGGCGATTCCGACGGAAATTTCGAGGAGTACGTCATGGAGGACCTGGACAACATTGAGCTAACCTTCACATCCAAGCAGTAGACTATCCCTTGATGACGATAAGTGGTCTAAGTCGAGCGACAGGCCTAGCCAGACCGGAATTAGCAGTCAACCTGATTACTTCATCTACGTCTTTGTATGCGGAGGGTGCCTCCTCCGACAGATACTTCTCATGGGTTTCATAGATTGAAATACCCTTCTCCGCCAATTCCCTCTTTACAGCAGCACCGTCAATCTTCTCCCTGGCCTCTGTCCTCGATAGAGCCCTTCCGGCACCATGGCAGGATGATCCGAATGCCCTGTTAGTCCCATTTTTAGGTCCAGCCATTACGTAAGAACTAGTACCCATGTCACCAGGAACGAGAACTGGTTGCCCTATTCCTGAGAACTTCGCCGACAACTCCACGCTATCTCCTCCCGATGCCCTTGTAGCTCCCTTCCGATGAACACAGCATGTACAAGAAACACCGTGTACTTCGTGGTTCTCCAGTCTTGCTATGTTGTGGCACACGTCGTAAACCACATCCACGTCAATATCGGACCCCATGTGGGCCCTTAGTGCGCCTCTGAGTTGCTGGGTCGCACTACTTCTGTTAGCAAAGGCATAATTTCCAGCAGCCTTCATCGCTTCAAAGTAAGATTGCCCTTCCTTTGAGAAGAAAGGTGCAGATGCCAGTTGAATGTCGGCAATTGAGATTCCCCATTCATCCGCTTCCCATCTCCCTCCTGAGTGCCGATACCTTTTCTCCAGATTCTTCACATGTTCCGAACAGACTTGGTAACCCAATCCCCTCGAACCCGTATGAATCATTGCAGACAATCTTCCCACCTCCAAACCGAATGCCCTTGCAGCGTGCTCGTCGAAGATTTCGTCTATTACCTGAATTTCTAGGAAGTGATTCCCCCTCCCAATCGAACCAAGAGCCCTCATCCCTCTTCTTTTGGCTGCTTCTGAGACGCTTTCCGCATCTCCCTCCAAACTTCCATTCATCTCCATCTGTGCGAGGTCCTCATCATGTCCAATTCCTATCTCAGAAGCGGCCTTCGCACCTTCGGTTAAGATGTCATCAAGCTCCCGTTGGGAAATTGGATGGCCGCTTTTTCCGCTTTCCCCAGAAGGGATTCGGGCCTTGAGACGATTCCCGAATTCTTTACTACCGCTACCTGATTTTTTCCTTGTAAGGGCCCCTAAATCTTCTATTCCTAAGTCAATAGAGCATAGTCTAACCCCGCAATTAATATCGAACCCAACCCCTCCAGGGGAGATTACGCCTCCACTATCGATGTCCGTCGCCACTACTCCTCCTATGGGGAACCCAAACCCCCTGTGTAAGTCGGCCATACCCCATGCTTCCCCAACTATGCCTGGAAGAGAAGCGGTATTGGTCAATTGTTCAAGTGACTTGTCGTCACTCCTTTCTAGGTGAGCCCGGTCCGATACAATTACTGCGTCAACAAGCATCTCACCTCGCTTCTTTATCCTAATCGTGGAATCTCCGTCTTCCTCCAGAAACTGCCTCCAGTCTTGCATCTGTCTACCACTGAGAACCGTTCTCCTTTCAACACACCGGGACAATTTCGCGCATTGACTTCAAGACCCGTCATCAGATGGAAGGGTCTGAGGGTGCTTCGTGAGCTTCGGACAGATAGAAATTCCATTCTGGGAGGAGTCCGGCCATGTTTGCAAGATATGCCGCGTTACTGGCGCTCGATTCTGGACTAGGGACGAAAATCGGAGTACATGTGGGGATAGCACAGAGGACCCTTACACCTTCATCGGAAATCCCATAATCCGGGGTTTCGAGATGCGGGGAAAGCGACTAAAGGACGCTATGAGGGAGTCTTTCTTAGGGTTCTTCCATGAAAGAGGGCACACTAAGATTGACCCTTACCCAATAGTGGCAAGATGGAGGGACGATATCCACCTTACTATCGCTAGCATTGCAGATTTCCAACCTCATGTCACTAGTGGTTTGGTCCCTCCACCGGCCAATCCCCTTGGGATAAGCCAACCATGCATCAGGCTAACTGATGTTGCAGCAGTAGGCAGGTCGGGAAGGCATCTTTCTACCTTTGAGATGATGGCGCACCACGCGTTCAACAGGCCAAATCAGGGTGAAGTAATCTACTGGATCGATCAGTGTGTCAGATATTGTGACGAAATGCTCGTCGAATCATTCGGAATTGACCCAACTGATCTGACTTACGTCGAGAATCCATGGTCCGGAGGAGGGAACGCTGGACCCGCTCTGGAGGTAATAGTGGGCGGCCTGGAATTGGCTACCTTGGTATTCATGAATCTCGAGGAACACGAGGATGGTGACATTGAGATTAAGGGGCTTCTATACAGGGAGATGGACCTTCAGATTATCGACACCGGATACGGTCTAGAGAGGTTTTGTTGGGCTGCTGCAGGTACGCCAACGATATACGAGGCGATTTACCCAGAATCAGTAGACTGGTTGAAGGGGTTGGTTGGATTCGACAGCCTGGTCTCTGGAATGGACCTTTCCACGGATACTGATGTCCTCCTGGGGGAATTGTCAAGATTAGCCGGAATTTTGAACATAGACGTCGGAACGGATGTTGCATCGCTCTTCCTCAAGTTATCCGAGCGACTCAGTGAGTCTGGCGTAGACGTCTCAGTGATAGATCTCAAACGACTTACTGAGCCCCTTTCAAGGATTTATGCCATTCCAGACCATATGCACGCAATATGCAATATGTTGGGTGATGGGTTAATTCCTAGCAATTCCAAGGCCGGCTATCTTGTACGAATGCTCTCTCGCAGGGTCTGCCGAATGAAGGACGATCTGGGCCTAACAGTATCCCTTTCAGATCTTGGTTCACATCATATCGAAACGCACCTCGACTTCTCTCGCTTCGTCCAAACTCGTGAGGGAGTACTAACTATCCTCTCTCTGGAGGAAAAGCGTTACTACCAGATGCTTAGGAAGGGGGAAGCGGCAGTTAGGACAGCTCTCAAAGGCCTTCCAAAGTCCGCTAAAGAAGTACCAGACGCGACTCTATTCAGACTTGCTGAGGAGAGGGGGCTGAACCCCGAGATGGCAATTTCGATTGCAAACGAAGGTGGTTGGGGAAATTTGGAAGTTAGGGTCGGACTTTCCGCGGACATGGCCTCTAGAAATGCCGAACGTACGAAGGCCTCTTCTAAGGATACGCCACGAGACGCGATATTCTATTCGGACGGTTTCCCACCTACAATTATGGATTATTATACGGACACTAGTCGCACAACATTCGAAGCATCGGTACTTGATTGCAGCAAACTAAGTGCTACCCAGGTAAGCTCTCTAGATCTATCTGCAGAAGTCAAAACTACTCCAACACACTCAGTTGTCCTAGACAGAACTCTATTCTATCCAGAGGGAGGGGGACAACTGGGTGACCAGGGCGTCCTTGGAGGTGCAAATGTAGTGGACACAAGAGTAGAGAACGGGGTAATTGTTCATCTTACTGATCGGGCGGTATCAAAGGGACAAGCATCAGGGGAAGTCGATTGGAATCGTAGACGGCAACTTATGGATCACCACACCGCCGTCCATATTGTTGGCGGCAGCGCCAGAGCATTACTCGGACCTCACGTTTGGCAGGCCGGGTCAAACAAGGGCGAACGCTATGCGAGGATCGACCTGACTCATTACTCTCGACTTAGTCGAGATGATTTGGAGCGAATTGAAGATTATGCTAATGAAATAGTAGCCTCAAACACAACAGTTGAGAAAATTGTCCTGCCTAGGAGCCAAGCCGACGAAATATTCGGATTTGAGTTATATCAGGGGGGCCCTCCCAAACACACTGATATCAGAGTCATCAAAATCGGGGACCACGATGTTCAGGCCTGCGGCGGTACGCACCACGACAAAGCAGGAGAAATTGGGGAGATACGTATAATCCGTTCGAGTCAAGTCCAAGATGGGGTAGAGCGTCTGCAAATCGTGGCAGGAGAGACCTCACGCGAGCATGCCCGGGCACAGGAAAGCCTCTTGAACGAATCAAGTGATGTTCTAGGGGTCTCACCCGAAGACCTCCCCATTGCAGTCCAAAGGTTCTTCGATGAATGGAAAACACAGCAGAAGAAGATTGAATCACTTGAAGCAGAAATCGTAAGATTGCGAACTAGTGACGGAGGTGACGCGGCAATAGAAAAAGATGGAATTAGATACGCCGTCATGGAAATAGGGGGGGACATGAAAGCGTTGATGTCCATGCTAGGGCAACTAACTCGTGACCCAGCAAAACCAACCCTTGCAATCCTTGGGACCCGTGATGACGGTGGAAAGATTATTGTCGCCAGTACAGAGGGGACCACAGCATCCGAGAGACACAACGCAGTCGAGATTCTAAATTCCATTTCAGTACATATCGGCGGTGGAGGGGGAGGGAGTCATACCATGGCACAAGGAGGCGGTTCGAACCCAGATGGAATTCCAGCTGCTCTAGATTCTGCTCGCGAACTTCTAGGGTTGTGAGTTTTTGGTTGAGCAGGTAGATGTCTCTGCACGTGCCGCCGCTATTGAGTACGCAATTCGTGATGTTGTCGTTCCCGCAATCGAACTTGAGAACCAGGGGCATGAGATAATCCGCCTCAATATAGGGGATCCTCTGGCATACCAAGGACTTCCAACACCCAAGCACATGATTTCGGCATACAAGAAGGCCTTGGATGCTCAAGAAAATGGATATGCCCCCTCCTATGGGCTCCCTTCACTCCGCAGGGCGATAGCATCCGCACAGGTAGGGAATGGATGGCCCTGCTCTGAGGAAGATGTATACGTGACTCACGGAGTCACAGAAGCCCTCCAGGTCATATTTGCCGCCTTTCTTGAGATTGGTGACAAGGTCCTCGCTCCAGGGCCACATTACCCCCCATACATGGCCTACCCACAGATGTACGGGGCTAGTACAGTTGAGTACAGGCTCGACCCCGATGACGGCTGGAGAATAGACCTCGATGACATCCGCTCTAAGATGGACGACAGTGTGAAATTATTAGTGCTGATTAACCCAAACAACCCCACTGGAAATGTTGCCACTTCCTCGGAGATTGACGCTTTGATTGAGATAGCACAGAATTTTCCTAAGTGCACCATTATTTCAGACGAGATATACGACGGACTGGATTTCACTGGAAATATTGTTTCCGTAGCATCTCGATCTAAACAGGTTCCTGTGATTACTCTGAATGGTGTTTCAAAGGTCTACTTCGCTCCAGGGTGGAGAATTGGATACATGGCTTGGCATGATCCCCAAAGACGACTATCTGCAGTTCGTGACGGAGTAGAAAGACTTCTCCGAAGCCGTCTTTGCGCATCCACACCCGCTCAGCATGGATTCCTTGCAGGTCTAAATGATGGTACAGGGTGGTTGGAGGGACATCGGTCTGTAATAAGAGAAAGGCTAGATTATTCTCTCCAGCGAATCGCGGGAATCGACGGATTGGAATGCCAGTCTCCGGGTGGTGCGTTCTATTTATTCGTAAGAATTTCTGATCCAATACTAGCCAAAGATGACAAGAAATTCGTTCTAGATTTGCTACACAAGAAGCACGTACTAGTGGTCCATGGTTCTGGGTTCTCGCCGGAATTCGGAAATGGGCATTTTAGAATGGTATGTTTGCCCGAAATCGAAACTCTAGCAGAGTCGTTTGATAGAATGGAGTCATTCATCACCGAGAGTAAGTGATTTCAATAATTTCTGCCAATAATCGTCTTTCCCGGGAGATACAATCTCCATGAATCATTATAGCCGAACCCAAACTGCCAGACTCGCCCTCTACGAGGGCGGGGTCCTAGG
>CEUS01277338.1_pt1 | contig 10376 bp, 8 predicted proteins | sample 427031 | NCBI WGS metagenome assembly CEUS01 (sample SAMEA2622837, study PRJEB7988) | marine metagenome | biome: marine biome (ENVO:00000447); feature: marine epipelagic mixed layer (ENVO:xxxxxxxxx); material: "saline water (ENVO:00002010), including plankton (ENVO:xxxxxxxx)" | depth 140 m | reverse complement strand
GTTACACTCTCTATACCAGGCATGATCCTAGGCGAAACTGTTTTATCATATCTAGGCCTGGGCCTCCGACCACCAATTACCAGCTGGGGCGTGCTTCTTAACGAAGCACAAAATTTTGATATCGTTGCCATCTACCCATGGCTAATGTTGCCGGTTGCTCCCGTAATGATAGTGGTTCTTGCCTTGAGCTTCTTTGGTGACGGCCTTCGAGACGCTGCCGATCCATATAAATAGTCTCAGAGATGAGCTTAAATCATTATTTACCAGTCCCCGTGTTCATTTGGGGTATGCGTCTCTTTTCGCTATACAAAGCCTGATATAAGAGCATTCTTAAGAACCCTGGATGGGGACTTTCAAGAGTTTTCTGGGCTTTGATTACGTACAATAAATCTTTTTATGTGCTTGGAAACTCTCTCATACGAACTGTCACTGCTTACGTAGCCAGAGGCTAGAAGCATGTGAATCAGTGTAACAAGGAAGTCTATTAACTATAGTCCTGGCCAAGAGATCCGACATTCGAGCACTAACATAGTGACTGGCAAACACCACTTCATAACCTGGGGAATTGGTTATTAGAGCTGAAATCGCGGTCTGCTCGTTGTAGCCACGCCACGCCCATGATGAGGGGTATGCGTCAGGCAAGAAAATGTCGTGCACATGAATCAATACGCCAGGCTCTAAAGAGGGAAAAACTTGATTAATAACCCAATCTACGTCACTACCAGGCATTAGCACATGACTAGAATCGATAAATAAGATATCTCCGGATTCCAGTACATCGGTTATTCCCGTCCCAACCTCTTGCACAGTCGAGCGAATAAGTTCTAGAGGCAAACCACAGATATCAGCGCGCGGCATAGGATCAATAGAAGTGAACTTTATATTGGCTCGCTCATCAATCAGTGCTCGCATTAAGAACCGTGTGGAATGACCAGAGCCGACCTCCACAAGTCTTTTTGGGATGTTCCTACGAACTAGAGCGTATGCCGCTGCAGCATCAAGCGTTGGAAACCACCCTTGATCAAAGCGCGGAGCGGGAGGTGGTTCACCTCCAATTTTATTTAAATTAGCTTCGAACGAATCTATTGAATCGAGAACTTCAACAAAACTTTGCCTCCTCTTGTTAAACACTGTTTCAAGCAATGGATATTTCACTTCCTGAGTTTGCAAAAGGGCTGCATACCGATAGGGGATGAAAAACCCACGTACATCTATGCGCAATACGGTAAGAATGCCCATCCAAAAGGCTCTAATAGAAGTTCTCCAGCGTTCTTTCACATCCTTTAGCCTCAGTTTAGGGATGCAGCACCATACCTTCACTCGCAATCATCGTAGCCGGACAAAATGCGGAAGCATGGCGTGCAACGCCGTCCAAAAAATTATCATCGTACTCAGGTGGATGGGGAAAAATTACAAGTTTCTTTGCACCTGCCCTCTCACAAAAGTTGATTCCATCATTCCACACAAGTCGGTTAGGTTCAGTTCGCCCAACAAATATTGAATCGCAGATAACAACATCAGCGCCTTCAATCAACCGATACATGTTTGTCTTCGGTCCATCTCCAGGGAGTCTTGCGTTTGTAAGATAGCAAATTGAACGGTTGTCATATTCAATCCTGTAGGCCGTACCTTTATATAGATCTTGCATTAATGCAGTATGCACAACAACTCCCTCACGCGGCTTTAAGGTTTCGCCAGCAAAGAAATCATGATACGAGAATTGTGACTCAAACACCTGTAGTGGCACAGGAAACAATGGTTCCCTCATCATGTGTTGGAGCGTGCTCTGAATGCCCACGTCGGGCAACAGGTGTCCAGCAAAAAATTTAAAGCTATTTGTTGGAAAAAATGCTGGTTTAAAAAACGGAAGACCGCATACATGCTCAAAATTAGTCCCAGTGAAAAACACATCTGCATCTATGCCTGAACTCCCATCAAGGCTGTTGCCGAGATAGCGACATCCAGTGCCTGCATCAAACATGAACAGCTGATTGCCACAGCGCACCTCGAGACACGAAGTGTTTCCCCCATAACGGAAAAATTCCGATTCACAAACGGGCGTACTTTTACGCACACCCCAGAATCGGACATAAAATTCACGATCACTCCTTACTAACGTTTCCATGCGCTTCCTCTTTAAATCTTTTTTGCGTGCTTGATGAATCCGAACTCCCAAACACACTCGATCAGATATTCGATGTAGCTATTTATGTGCGACTACGACTGGCAAGATAAAGACCGGCAAATATTACTGTCATCCCAATGAAATGATATGTCTCAAAAGTTTCTCCCAAGATAGCCACTGCTAGAAACGCTGCGAAGAGCGGAACAAGATAGCCGAACTGACCAGATATATTAGCCCCTACGGCTTTTACACCAGAGTTAAAAAAAACGTAGGCAAGCACCGATGGAAACAATCCAACATACGCAATTAGCGCGACGTTACTCCAGTTGAATGTGACGGAAACGCTATCAGCGTCAATCAACAACACAACCAGGTTGATGATGACTCCAGGCAGAATAATACCTGTTAAAAAAGTCAGGGAGTGTAGCTCCCGCGGACGGTACCTTAGTAGCACTGAATAAAGCGCCCAAGTAAACACCGCGCCGAGAGCAACTAAATCCCCAGGATTGAATCCTAGTTCCCACAAAACAGATACGTCGCCTCGCGCGATTATGGCGACAACACCAATAAAGGCTACCAACATCCCTATTAATGCCCTCGAGGTTACTGTCTCCCGAAATAGAAGCCAGGAAAGACCGACAATTGCAGCAGGCATTGTTGCGGCTACAAGGGTGACGTTTATAGCTGTACTGAGGCTAAGGGCATAATAATAGAATGCAGTGAACGCAGTCACACTCAGTGCGCCTAAAATAGTAAGAATTCGCCAATGCCTAACTAGTGCCACGCGCTCTGCAAATATGTACGGCAGTGCAAATGGCACTATAAATGCCAGTGCTGCGAGCCATCGCCAGAATGTGAGCGCCAATGGTTCGATATTAGATGTCGCCGCCAAGCGACCAGCAATCCCATTTCCTGCCCAGAAAAGGCTGGTTAGCACCAGCAGTAAGTAGGGTACGTAATGTGAAGAATGTCGACCTAACAAACTACCTACCTAACGGTTGGCGATAAATTCAAGGCTTGTGAGAATTTCTCAATGCCTTAAGTTTGTAAATCCGCTCGAGTGCTTCACGCGGAGTCATATTGTCTGCGTCTATCTCATCAAGCATTGTGACCAGACGCGATTCGGTAGACGAGGTTGAAGAAGAAACAACTGATGACAACAATGGCATTGAGTCAACTAACCTAGTGTCAACGCATTCCTGTCCGCTCCTCTCCAATAACTCTAAAACCTCTTTGGCACGTGCGATTACAGAGTTTGGTATACCTGCAAGCTTGGCAACATGAATGCCGTAAGATCGATCCGCTGTTCCGGGTTTAACCTCATACAGAAACACTACCTCTCCCTCCCACTCGCGAACTCTCATCGTAAAAGATGCAACGTTAGAAAGGTTTTCAGAAAGCGTTGCCATTTCATGATAATGAGTGGCGAACATTGCCCGACACCTGTTTTTCTCGTGTATATGCTCGATCGTAGCCCAGGCAATTGACAGCCCGTCATAGGTAGCAGTCCCTCTCCCTATTTCATCAAGGATCACAAATGATCTCGAGGTGGCAAGATTAAGAATTGTCGCTGTCTCCACCATCTCTACCATAAATGTAGAACGACCTCGAGCCAGGTCGTCAGACGCACCAACTCTGCTAAAAAGCCGGTCAACAACACCTAATCGCGCCGTCGTTGCAGGCACGTATGCACCCATCTGAGCTAATATAACAATCAATGCATTTTGCCGCATAAAGGTGCTCTTACCGGCCATGTTAGGGCCCGTCACAAGCCAAACTCGCGTGCGCTCCTCAATATTGCAATCATTTGCGATGAATGTCCCCAACGATTTTTCAACCACCGGATGACGCCCACCCTTTATGCAAAAATCAAGAGATTCATCTATCTGAGGGCGAACAAACCGGCACTCTTCCGCAAGCTCTGCTAATGCAGTTACGACATCAAGCAGAGCGATCGCTTTGGCCGCCTTATAAATCTCAGTTGATCTAACAGACACTTCAGCAACAAGCTCATCGTACAACTCCAGTTCAAATGCTAGAGCTTGATCAGAAGCACGAGCTATTTGCACCTCAACCTCGCCGAGCTCAACAGTGCTAAAACGAGCCGCGTTTGCCATTGTCTGTCGGCGAACAAAGGTATTGCTCAATGACAGTTCCTCAAGTTTTTCAGCATGAGCAGATGGCACCTCAACAAAATATCCTAATACGTTATTATGACGCACCTTCAACGCTCGAATCCCGGTCTGCTCAACGTACTTTGCCTGGAGAGCTGCTATGAGTTTACGACTCTGATCCTGGAGTTCTCGCTGGTTATCAAGGTCTGTATTATATCCTGCAGCTATAAAACCTCCGTCACGGGCTAACAGAGGAAGATCGATAGCAAGAGCCTCTTTAATCTTCCCGACCAAGTCCATATATCCAGTAAGGTCCTCTATGACCAACTTGAGAGCATCCGTGAGAGGGTTTAACGGGGAATCAATCAATAGTTTATAGCTTGCCTCAGAACGTGCTAGAGCATCGCCAATTACAGCAAGGTCGCGAGGTCCACCCCGCGCTATCAGCAACCGAGATAGCGCTCGCTCAACATCCGGACAATGACGTAGCTCGTCTCGAATCAAACTTCTCATTGCCGAATCTTCGGCAAAGTACTGCACCATATCTAGTCGGTCATTAATTGCGCTAACTCGCGTCAATGGCGCCGTCAAACGGCTGGCAAGTAGACGGGCCCCAATACTGGTAATAGTGCGGTCTATAGTTGCTAACAGACTTCCACCTCGATTTCCCTTTAGGTCACGGACAAGCTCAAGATTACGACGGGTTGCAGAATCAATAGTCATTGCAGCCCCCATCTCCAGAAGAAATGGCGGCATTAGGTGCGGCAGTCGCCCCTTCTGGGTAAGCTCCAAATACTCAACTAACGCCCCACAAGCCGCAAAATGTAATCTGTTAAATTCACTGAAGCCCGCTAGCTGATCAACGCCATAGACTTGCTCAAGACGATTCTTGCTACCCCCAACATCGAAACTCGAAGACGGCACAAATGTCAGCTTCTCTGTCCACCTATCCAGCACATCTGACAGCCCGGATACTTGAGAAAAGTTTTCTGAAACAAGAATTTCCCCAGGACTGATTCTAGATAATTCTGCTTCCAGATAAATATTTTCTATAGTCGTTACATTAAATTCTCCGGTAGACATATCTAGCCACGCCAACCCCAACTGACTTTCAGCGCAACTCAATGCTACCAGATAATTGTTTTCACGAGCCTCAAGCAACGTATCTTCCAAAATCGTTCCCGGGGTCAACAAGCGCACAACATCTCGCTTGACTAGTGACTTGCTTCCTCGGCGACGCTTGGCTTGTGAGACATCTTCAATTTGCTCGCATATGGCCACTCTATGACCCTTGCGGATTAGACGTGCAAGATAACTATCGACAGAGTGAACGGGAACTCCACACATAGGAATGTCTTTGCCTTGATGCTTGCCCCGACGAGTCAACGTAATGTCCACTTCACCAGAGACTGTGACGGCATCTTCAAAAAAAAGCTCGTAAAAATCGCCCATTCGGTAAAATAGCAAGCAGTCTGAATGGGCGCGCTTTATCGAGTGATATTGTTCCATCATCGGGGTAAATTTTTCAGTATTTTCGGTGCGATCAGGCAACATCGAAACATTGGATGGATCAAATGCCGATGATTTATTGGTCTTGACAGCGGCCACCGATCATAAACCTTGGCAATCAACCACAGCTGCTAGCCTGACCATATCGACTTGAAAATGAAATTCCTGTTTGGGCTTCCCGTCGACGCACTAAAGGCAACACCGATCGCAACAATTTTCTCCTCCGAGCACCTGATACCACGGGCGAAAGTTCGTCACTTCGTTCAAAATGAGTGTGATATCTGTCTGCTACCCTATCCACTGGAAGAATCATGAAAACATCTGTGGTACCGAACTGGTGATCGACCACCGCTCCATCGCCAACATGTGCCCCTAGTCGAAGATACGCCTTGATTAAGGGCGGCATTGCTCGCAACGCTTGACGGCGCACGATTTCCTCCTCCTCCATAAACCTCATAGACTGGTGCAAATGCGGTAAAGCCTTCACTCTCGTTTTAAAGGGCGCTAAGTGGTGGTGGTAAAGATACGATAATGGTAGAGCGTGCTCTAAAGGGTCTGTACCCTGAAAGCTCGCACAGCCCATAACTAAAGTAACATTGTGCTCTAACATGTAACTCGCAATTCCACGCCACAACAACTGTATGGTTGCCGTATTGCGATACTCTGCTGCTACACAACTACGCCCAGTTTCCAAAAGCTGGCCGTCTTCTGGTTCTTCCTGCATTAATATTGAGACATCGTATTCCCCAGCACTGTAGAAACCGCCATGTTGAACCGCTACTTCATGACGCAGCAAACGATATGTGCCAATGACTTTGTCTCCAGAACGTCTCCTATGATCAAGAACCAAGATGTGATCACAGATTCGGTCGTAACGATCAAAGTCTCGACGTTTAGCTCTCATTCTTGAAGTTGGCGTGGCGCCCATTTCCTCGTAAAAGACACGGTACCGCAGCGCCTGCGCAGCAATGATATCAAAGCGCTTACGAGTTACGCGAACCTCTAGTTGCCCATCCTGCGCAAAAAAACGACTGGGTTGGGGTCGTGGCGCAGCCCTACGGAGGTTTTTAAGAGCAGATATTCGCTGCATGGGGTCCTAGATTGTTCTCTTGAAACCAGGCATAAAGCTAACGAAGTCCTGATCCGCGTCAGTTAGGCATGATAGTAGCGGAGCTAACTCACGACGGTCAAATTTGAAACCTAAGCATTGGCTTTCGTGGCATTAAACAAACGAATGAATTTTCGAGCTAGCAAGCGGCGCCCGCAGAAAGACTGGAATAAGACATTCACTTGAAACTTTTTTCTATGCTATCAAAAACACCGAGAGAAGCACATAAGTACAGGTTTCTTGTAGCTATTGACAACGAGACAAGACGATATGGCCCACAAAGTGCAAGATCACTTTCAGTACTAGTAGCTGTTTTTACTACCATGCATGGAGTATTTCTTGACAAAACTGCAGTCAGAACGACCAATCATTTATATCTTGGATGCATATAGAACGTGTTTTCTAGCGAATCGGCCCCTTCTATGAGCAAAAAAAACCTTGAAGTTGCGCCATGTCAAATATGCGGGTCACATTCGCCGCAGCTATTCATTCGTCATCTAGATTATGCGCTCTTTGAGTGTCCGGGGTGCAGCTTGATTTACCTCAACCCAATGCCAACTTTATCCGAAATAGAGCAGATCTACGATGACGCATACGGTGGAACAGGGGAAGGTTATTTTCTGAAAATTCCTCAAAAATTACGGCGTGCCCGTAAGCGCGTTTCCCGTATTGCCAGATTAGTTAATGGTGGACGCTTCCTTGACGTAGGCTGCAATGGTGGCTTTACGGTTGCCGCTGCCCACGAACAAGGATTTAAAGCGTACGGAATAGACCTTGATGCTGTGTCAATTTCATGGGCCAAAGAACATTACCCATCAGGCCAATTTGTTCGAAGTCGCATCGAGGAATATGAGAATACCGAGCCTTTTGATGTTATCTATTGCTCCGAGGTTATCGAGCATGTAGCCAATGCCAACGATTTTATTGCTGCCATAGTTGCCCGCTTACGACCTGAAGGATTTCTTTATTTAACGACGCCAGATATAAGCCATTGGCGAAGACCACGCGACGTCCGCCGTTGGGACGCCTTTTGCCCCCCATCCCACTGTCTGTACTTCAACCCACGAAATCTCTCTAAACTCCTAGAAAAACACAATCTAACAGTTTACCGCCAATTCCTTGCATTCAAACCAGGAATCAAGCTACTAGCACAGAAGAAAAATTAATGGTCCTTACCAGTACACAGATTATTGTATAACTCTGCTTAAGACCTGGGCGCTAATCCGATATTACTGTGGCCGCTATTCTATCTGCATCGATCTTCAATTGCGTTCCAAATATCAACTTCTAGATTAACTTCGTCAAAGCGATTCACTTCTTGCAAACCAGTCGGTGACGTTACATTAATTTCGGTTACCTGACCGGCTATAACATCGATCCCAACAAAAATTAAACCCAGACTCTTTAAGATAGGACCAATGGTCTCACAGATCTCGATATCACGCCTATTTAAACTGGCCTTTTTTGGTTTGGCACCGACGTGCATATTGGCGCGCACATCATCCAGTGGTGGAACTCTATCCACAGCACCTGCTGGATCTCCATTAACCAATATGATACGGCGGTCACCCTCCCGAACCTCAGGAAGATACCTCTGCGCCACGATCGGCTCACACGATTTTTGTAAAAACATTTCTAACAAGGAATTAAAGTTGTCATCATTAGGTGTTACATGAAAAACCCCAGCTCCGCCGTTACCAAAAAGCGGTTTCAAGATTATATCATGCTGCTCTTTTCTAAATTCCCTGATTTCTTCTACGTTTGCCGAAATCAATGTTGGCGGCATCAAGTCGGGAAACTGGGTAACAAATAATTTTTCGGGAGCATTTCGGACGCTCACAGGATCATTTACTACCAGCGTCCCGGGATGAACATGCTCCAAAATATGTGTGGCTGTGATATAGGACATATTAAATGGAGGGTCTTGCCGCATCAGTATTACATCCAATGTTGCCAAATCTACGTTGCAAGGGACTCCAAGACGCGCATGCGCACCTTCTTTTCGGCTAACTTCAAGAGTGCAGGCGCGGGCAAAAACACGATTTTCTCGAATGCTCAGATCTCGTGCTAGATAGTGATAAAGCGTGTGCCCGCGGTTTTGTGCTTCTAGAGCAAGCAAAAAGGTACTATCCGCCTCAATATCGATGAATTCAACAGGATCCATTTGTATTGCAACAGCAAAGGTCATCGTAGTGGCCCAACGCCCTCAACCGAATATAAGGGTCTACAGAAAAAAGCAATCTTCACCGTTTTGGATCGTCCTTCAATACTGCATAACTCACGACCTTAGTTACTCCGGGAATATTGCGTGCATGATTAGTTACACGATCAAGCTCGGGTTTGTCCTGCGCAATTCCCATGAGAAACACTACAGAGTTTTGTGTCTCTATAGAGTAGTTGATATCCTTAACGGCAAGGTCCCGCAAAAGTTCGAAACGAAGTTGACTAGTTATTCTAAGATCTTTTAGGTAGTGAAGGAGATCACCACGATCCCGTATATTTATTTCATTGATAACTTCCCTGACACCAGGTGCCAACCAAGCAAGGCGAACCGCTGTAACTCGATCCTCTGGAGTAGGTACATTTCCTGTCAAAAGCACCCGACCCTCGACTACCTCAAGGCTTACTCCCGCAAACATAACGTCACTAACTTCAAACATCCGACGATTAATATCTAGTCGAATGGCCGTATCATCAATAGCTGATCCAATTGACCGCTCCTGAGCAACAGCCAACCCGGTTGTAGCAGCTCCTCCTGCTATGAAGCCAGCACACCCCGTGACCGCCAACGGTAAAACACACAATGCCAGAACAACCACACATCGCAGGCTATTGACGCTAGATAAATTCAAACGTGTCATGTGACCCTCACTTTAGGACGATCATCGGGTGGCACCGCTAAGATCGCCCCTGTCCCCGCATTAAAATTCTACACCCATCGCGACAAACCAATCACACACATACTTACACCAATTTGAATAGACGCAAGACAACTTTCTGAAGAGCCTTCATTCACGCTTCTTTACCTTAACAGCCCTAGAGTAGACTTCCCTTCGCGGCAAGCCCGTAGCAGAAGCAACAAGTGACGCGACGTTTGTTAATGGATGATGCTCTAGTGCTGCTTCAATTTGAGCATCAATTTCAACGTCGGAAAATTTACAGTCAACACCCCGGTTCTTTTCTGGAGGGCCTACAAGAACGATGATCTCGCCACGTGGTGGGCTAGTATTACTGTAGTACTCCGCAAGCGAATCCAACATGTCGCTTCGCGACTCCTCAAATCTTTTTGTAACCTCTCGGGCTACTACAGCGCTCCTCTTACCAAGTACACTCCACAGATCACACAGTGTAGCAGCCAGACGGCGGGAAGACTCAAACAGCACCAAAGTAGCTTTGATATCGCGAAATTCATTTATCACCCGAAGTCTTTCTCCTTTTCTGCTCGGTAAGAATCCCACGAACATAAATCTATCTGTGGGAAGACCCGAAACTGATAAAGCAGCTGTTACAATAGATGGTC
>CEUS01155364.1_pt1 | contig 10379 bp, 13 predicted proteins | sample 427031 | NCBI WGS metagenome assembly CEUS01 (sample SAMEA2622837, study PRJEB7988) | marine metagenome | biome: marine biome (ENVO:00000447); feature: marine epipelagic mixed layer (ENVO:xxxxxxxxx); material: "saline water (ENVO:00002010), including plankton (ENVO:xxxxxxxx)" | depth 140 m | reverse complement strand
TTGCCACAAAAGGTGTTTGCTGATGCAACTGTAGACACATGTCTAATTATTATAAAAAAAGAGAGATGTGTAGAAAAACGTTTGAAAAATAAAATTCAAGTTATCATTTATGATAAAGATGCTAATGTGACAAATATTCAGCAACAAGAATTTCTCAGTAATATATTCACATTACAAAAACATTGGTATGAGGACTCTCGGAAATTATTTAATATTTACACCAATGATAAAAAATTGTCAATAGTAAATAAAATAAAAGAAAATACACTTCCTTTAGGAACAATTTCGGATATGAGAAGAGGAGGATTTTGTTATAGAAAATCTACATTGATAAAACAGTTTGGAGAGAGAAAAGGTTGTGAGATATTAGAGAAAAAACTTTGGCATTCAGATCATCAAATAAATGAATTTTATAAAAAAGAACTCTTAGGAAGTGACATAGGCAATTATTCATTTAATTGGAAAAATAAAAAGTGGTTCAAATATGGAAAGCATATGGCATCATATGTAGAACCACGATTTTTTGAAAATGATTACATAGCAGTGCAAAGAATTAGAAATCCTAAATTAAAACAACGCATTGTTGCAACTATTATTAGAAGTGGAAACGATTACTATGCAAGTTCAGGTTTGACTAGCATTATAATCGTGGATGAAAAATTTACAATTGAATATGTGTTATCTATTTTAAATTCTAATTTAATGAACTGGTATTTCAAACAATTCTTTCGAGATGTGAATATTAAACCAGACGATTTGCGAGAATTACCTATAAAAGAAATTAATTTAAAAAATATGAAAATTGGAGATGATATCATAATTTTGGTCAATCAAATAATTAAAAAAAACAATGAATTTCTAATAGTAAAAAATGAAAATACACGTAAACAACTTGTTAATCAAATTAACAAAATTGATAATGAAATAAATAATTTAATCTACAAATTATACGGAATTACAGACGAAGAAAAAGCAATTATCGAGTCATCTATCTGACTGGCCTTCGGCCCATTTCAAAAGAATCTCTCTAATTTTATCCTCAGATTGTCTTGGAAACTCTTCAGATAATCTACTCATTATCTCTTCTAATGAATTTCCCATCTTTTCTAACTCTTGAAATCTAGAGATAATTCTTCTAACGGCATGTCCTTGTCCTGAATCTCTTCTAATCTTTCCTAACCAATCATACCAATTAGTCCATTCACCAGTTTTTGCATATGTAACATCTGGTTGTGTTGGAATGCCCTTTGGTTTTTCTTCACTTTGTACAAATTTGTCCCACTCTCTTTGACTTCCAATTTTTAATGAACGTGCATACTCACGTGCTTCTTCAAATGATACAAATTCTGTTTCACGAATTCTCTTTGTACCTAACCAATCAGGAAAACCAGCCCATTCATGATAAACATTGTATGGTGATGATGGAATGTTTGTTGGTCTTTCATTTGATTTTGCATATGCAAACCATTCTTTTTGTCCTTTGAGATATAATTTTCTAACATATTCTCGAGCTTTTTCAAAAGGAAGTACATTACTTTCTAGTTCATCTATAGCTTTATCCAAATGTTCTCCCATATCTGTATCAACGTCAACTAAATGCTCTGTAAATGAATCATCAGAATCACGTAACCAATTTTTCCATCCTTGCCATTCTTTTTTGTATGTGCCCTTTGGATTAGCGGGAATATTTGCAGGTCTTTTGTCTGTTTTTGCAAATTTTTTCCAGCTATTTTCAGTAAAAATTCCTAATGAACGCGCAAATTTTCTTGCTTCCTTAAATGGTAAAAAATTTGTATGACGTTTTCTTCCACTACCTGTCCAATCTCCATATCCTTGCCATTTATCTCTGTATGCTGTATGTGCTGATGCTGGAATATTTGCTGGTCTTTTTCCGGATTTACAATAAGTGATCCATCCATTTAATCCATTAAGATTTAATTTCCTTACATACTCCCGTGCTTCTTCAAAAGAAAGTCTGCCTTCTATCACATATCGTCCATTTCCAGTTGCTAACCAGTCAGAATACCCTCTCCATCCTTCATCTTTGTATGTGCCCTCGGGTCGTTTTGGAATATTATGTGGAAAGTCAGGTGACTTTACAAATTCAAACCATTTCACACTAGATGATAATTTCAATGAACGCGCATATTCACGTGCCTCTTCAAAAGGCAAAAATCTAGGATCTATCATTTCTTTAACTTATTTACAATCGTTTCAACACGTTTTAGTAAATCTTGAAATTCTGTTCCATTTACAACACTATTTCTTCCATCAATTGTATCTAAATTTGTAAAAGCACGCTCTAAATTTGTTAGTGGTTTACTTGAATCAGTTACCGCCTTTGCCGTGTCATTTGCTTCATTAAAAATTGTTACAGCGGGAGTATTTGCATCATCTTCATCTGCTTTAATTTTTCTTTCCATTTTTTTTTCTGAAGGTTCAGGCTTGCTATGTTCTAATGCTTTTAATAATTGAATACGTGATTTTTCTTCAGCAATAATTTTTTTCATTGAACGTAATTCACGTTGAGTTACTCCATCATGAATTAATTGAAATCCAATGTTTTGATATGCTAAAAGCTCATCTGGTGATGCACCACTTCGTTTTTGAGTTGCTAAAATCTTACTAAGATCAATAAAGTGTTCTACAATTCTATCTGCTTTTTTGAAATGGTTTGGCTCTCCAATGAATTTCAAATATTTCGTAATTAGTTTTAAAATTTCTAATTTCTCTAAAATTTGTTTTTCATTTTCATATCCATACAGATTTTTTGCTACTTGTATTGCAGTTAGTCCTGCATCTATACCTTCTTTGAATTTTAGTAGTGTGTTGATTGGTCCATAATCTAACTGAACATTTTTGGAAAGTTGAATCCCTGCTTCAATTAACCATAAATCTTGAACTGTAACTCCTAGAGGAAGACGTGCTACTTGTAAGAAATCAAAGCTCAAATCTCCAGTATCTACAATGTTTTGAATTACTGACATTCTACGGTTTCCGTTGTGAACATTTCCGTCATAGGTACAAATTCCAGGATCACGTTGACCATACTTTCTTAGATCATTTTCAAGTTCTAAACTTTTCTTTGGATCTAACTCTAACAGCATCTTTTGGATAACTTTCTTATCTTCATCATTACCTGGTTCCAGGTCTCGGCCAATCTTCTCTTTTAATTCTAAATATTCTGCTGCAAATCTACCATTTTTGATATTGAAAAATAGCAAATCTAGCGGTAATTTGTAAACTTGAATATCATGACTTTCTCCTTTGATTATTACCGAGTGAGTTTTTGGTAATTTACAATTTGGATTATTTGCAATATAATCATCAATTTTCTTTGCATTTTCATCGTTCATTTTATGATAACCGTATCTAGCGAACTTATTGTTTTAAGAGTTCCTTGGCTAGCATCTCATCTGCTATCTCATATGAGGAACTTGCATCCTTTTCTATGGTCCATTTCAATATGCCCATTTCTGATAATCTTCCCATAGTCGCTACTCTGTATGCTTGAACTGGAGTTTGCTTCTCTTTTTCGCCTTTTTCCTTTAAAATCACATTTTCTTTCAGTATGTTTTCTGTCTTGGTTATGACTTGTTCATTAACTTCTGCTGTAACACGATCATTTTTGCTCTCGAATTTTAAATATTTTTTTATGGTGTCAAAACATTTCAAATCTAATTCATCTACTAAATTTGCTTCAGTTTTCTTTTTTGAATATGCATCCACCACTTTGATTGCAGTTTGCATTAGTTTGTACTCGAGGTCCCGTTGTAAAAGAATATCTGTAATTAGGAATTTACTCTCTTTTGGTGATAATGCTGATGTATATTCTCTATTAAATATTGGATTTTCAAAGAGGCAGAATTTTTTTCCATTTTCAGAGAGTGTTATGTATACATTGTTATTTTCATCTATGAACGTTCTAACAAATCCAAGTGCACTCAGCATTCCGTCAAATGATATTTTTCCTGTACTTCTATTTTTTCTAGGCTTTCCTATGATTCTATCTTTGTATCTTTCTTCTGCATTATATTGAGTTTGTTTGTCTTTAACAGATTGAATTTCATCTGAGGATACAGGTTTTGGAAATCCTGTTGATATTTTATTCTCTCTTTTCATTCCTTTCTTTTTTTCTTCCCACCTTAATTTTTCTGAAAGTTCTTCTACAAGATCATAAATATGTGCTTTATTCATTTCATCAAGCTCTATTATATCAGTTTGTTTGCTGTTCATGATATCTGCAATTCCCATAATTACAATTTTTGCAGGAAGCATTCTTGTATAATAATTCCATAGAAGTGGCCACTCATCATAAAAAATTTCTGTCCAGCTTTCATTACTTTGTACTTTATTAAAATCAATATCGTCAATGAAATTTATAATATCTTGTTTTGAGTCTATTAATTTTTCAAAATCTGCTTTAGACCTTCGATGTAATTCCTGTGCTGCTGATGCAGTTAGTGTTTGTTTACCGCTTTGCATAGCTTCGGCCATTTTTGCAGCTATCTTTCCTCCTTTTACTTTGTAGTCTTGATTTTCTTCCAAAAATTTTTCTACTTCTTTTTCACTATTTGTATAACAGTTTGGATGTTGATCCCACATTGTCTCAATAATTTTAGGATCAATTCCTTGCGCTTTGGCAAATGCAAGTTGACGAATTAATGGTTTTCTGTCATTCATTATTATTCGTGCTGTAGGAGGATCAGTTTCCCAGGCTAGAAGCATTTCAATTGCTCTTGTAACAAAGTTACGTTCGTCAGTAAATCTGCCAGGATTTTCTTCTAGATATTTTGAAATTTTGTTAAACAGGACTGGTTCTATTTCATAATTTAGATTTGGGGAATCGTCATTTTTCATTTTCTCCAATAACTCGGCTACCTTTTGAAGAGTCTCTTTATTCATTGAAGATTCAACATTTATGGTCTTATTTGCCATATTTTATTAGATATAAAGTCGATTATAAACATTAAGAATAAGTTATAGATCATATTTCTGATCGATGTCCTATTTTTTTTGCTAAAATTGTCTATTATAGTCTAAAATTGTATATTATCCTAATTCTTTCCATTTTATTCATTCTTTTATATACTAAACTAGCTAAATTTAGATATAAACCACATAATGTTATATATTGGTACATACTTATTCTAAGCATGTCAATATTGAAAATTTGTGGTGCTGCATCTCTAGATACTTGCTTCATTAGAAAAATTGTAGAAAATCCAAACTACCTAACTTATACAAAAATGTACTTAGATTTCTCAAATTCTAAAATCCTTCTTAATGAAACTGCAATTTACGAATTTGGAAAACAAATCTCTGAAATTGATTCTATAAACTCAATTGATGAAATGATTACAACAATTGAGTCTAGTTTAGGAGTAAAAGTTGAGGTCCGAAATAACTCTGAAGAAGTAAAACAATTAGCAAATGATCTTGTAAATGAATTAGGCCGTGATGGTCTTCACAGACCTGATAACTTACACATGGCCTTTTCAATTATTAATAAAACAACATTGCTAAGTTGTGATGGTGCACTAATTCACTGCTGTGAGAAAAAACACCACTCTTGTATTCATACAAACAAAATGGCTACAGATTCTAACATCAAAGTAAAAAAATCAAAATTCGAAAAATTGGTTCATGCTGTACAACCAAAAGTCAAATCAACAATTCTAAAACCAGGCCAAAAAATTGTTTGGAGGTCATTTGTATGAGTATGTCAAAAATAGAAAGATCAGCATTAGACTTACAAGAACTTCTTCACCCATTTTCTACAGTTAAACTTGTTTTAGAGGATCGAATATTAGATTATATAAAACAAAATCCTGGATGTGAAAAAGAATATCTATCACGAGAATATTGTAATGGTAGATTTTATTGTGGAAATGTTTCTCAAATAAAACTTGAAGATATAATTTTTAGTCTTTGGGAAAATAAAAAAATTTATCTAAAAAATAATTATATCTATGCAAAGGGTTTTACTGGCCATAAAAAATTTAACGATGCTATCTATTTTGCTGATGAATCACAATTAGAACAAGAAAGAAAATTCTTTACAGATGACGAAAATTCTAAAGAAATGCTTAGAACAATGAGGCAATTCTAATGGTATACAGAAATAGTCTTCAAATAATGACACAGGTCCTAGAAGATACAAAATATGAAGGACAAACCGGTGTATCCATTACTCGATTAATACAAAAATCAAATATTTCTCATTCACGATTATCTGTGTTAGTTGAAAATCTAATCGGTTCCGGGCTATTGAATAAAATTGAATTTGATGGAAAAAATACATTTGTAATTACAGAAAAAGGCTCTTTATTCTTAGAAGAATATCAGAAATTTAGCGATTTTGCAGGCACGTTTGGATTGGAGTTATAAAAAATGAGTACTCTAATGAACGATTCTGGCAGATTACTAGAATGTCAAACTTCATGGAAACAAGGAATCTATAGTATCTCTTTTCCTAATCAAAAAATTAGAAAACTAGATGAAAATTCTCCTGATACTAAAACTATGGTTTACCCAATTTGCAATCCAGACAATGAAATAAAATCTATGGGTGTCTATTTTCCAACTACTGTTTCACCAAGAAAACATTATGATGATCAATTATCGTGTGATATTATTTCAAATAAAGGAAAGCATGGTGCACATACAGCCAGATTAGCGACTGGAATGTTTTTTTTCATGAAATTTCTTTATCCTAAATTTCTACTATCTGATTACATTGTTCCAATTCCCGCACAAAACAGCAACATTATAACTGGTCCTATATCGATTGTAAATTATCTTACAGAATATCTAAAAAACAATAGTACTTACAAAATTTCATTTTTATCTCCACTTGAAAAAAGATTTTCTCAAAAAATGAAATTTATGCATCGTCAAGCTAGAAGGGAATTTTATGAAAAAAATCCTGACGCATTTACAGTTAAGAATAATGTTGTTCTCAAGGGAAAAACAATCTTGCTTGTTGATGATGTATTGACTAGTGGCAGTACCATGAGATTTTGTAAAAATAAACTTGAGGAAGCAGGTGCAATTGTTAATGCCATAACGGCAGCGATGACGGCCTAATGAATTTTGTAATTTTTCAGGATCTAATTCCAAATACCACTGTAGTTAAAATTCATCGTATAGGATGTCATCATTATACCACACACGAGCCAACTACAACTACAAAATGGCATGAAGTAGAAGATTTGAAAAATGCAAAATTACTGGCTGAAGATATTTCAAAAAATTCTAAAATTGGTTGGAGATTTGCAAAATGCTGTACAATTCATGCAAAATCTTCATTGGATTGTGATGAGATATAACCATGTCATATTATACAACACAAACCTGTCATCCAGATTGCAATTATTATCACAAACATTCCAGTGATTGTAGAAAAAAAGGAATTAACATTCAGGGAATTGTTTCAAGAAAAGAATCTTACAAAAAAGTGAATGTTGGATGGAGTGGTGAGGAAATCTACGTTGCAAATGCAATTTTATCTGATGATTATGGTGAAATTGCCTTAGTATTGTGGGGGGCTGATGCATTTTCTATTGTTGATGGTGATGAAATTAGAATTGAAGATGGAATTACAAGATATGATCCTCATAGAAAATGTTTCACTGTTTCTGCTGGATATAATGGCCGAATAGAAAAAATTACTACACATTCACAAAATAATGATTATACGAGAGATTATCAAGAATCTTACAATTATTCTCACTCAAATAGTTACGAACGACAAGAATCATCTAGATTTCATGTGTATACAGGAAAATGGAGTTATCTAAACTTCTGGGAACGTTCTGATTATGTTAAAGAAACATATCAATCTCAAACTATTGATTCGAGATTAACTGATGATGAATTATATCAAAATTGTCGTGAAGTATACATCAATTTTGATGATGATCCTAATCCATACGCAATGTCATTTTATCAATTAAGAGCAATGTTGAATATTTTATTTGTTAGAGAATTTAAGAATAGAGCTGAAGATTTAGGACAACAATACAAATACGAAGAAAAACAATACGAAGAAAAACAATACGAAGAAAAACAATACGAAGAAAAATCAAATTCTAATACAAATGAAAATTCAAATATTTATGAAAAGTATTTTGAAGTTTTAGGTTTAAACTCTCATGCAACTTGGCAAGAAGTAAAATCTGCATATCGTAAATTGGTCCTAAAAGCTCATCCTGATAAAAATAAAGCATCTGATGCAGAAGAAAACTTCAAGAAAATTCAAGATGCATATGAAAAACTTCATGAGATGTTTGAAATGGAGGCTCCTGCACAATGAATATTCCTATAGATTACAACAAAATGCAGAACGTTCTTGATAGACGTCATTACATGGGGCAGATTTACACTGGTAAAGTTGAGACTTGGCAAGCTACGGAGTTAGGGTTAAAGACGTATGGCAAATGGTGTGATTTGGTAGGTTGGAAAAATCTAACTGGCCAAAAGTGGCATAGTACTGCTAATTTCATGAATCTTGCAATTAAAAGAAATTGGGCTGAGGTGGTTTACGACTTTGATATGAAGAAAAATGTGTGTAAACAGACAAAATTTGGTCATGATCTTTTCAAAACATTTGAATTTTGGATTGATAAAAAAGCTCAGAAAAAAGTTGCAAGAAAAAAGCAAATCAATGATGTAATGGCAGGATTTCAAAAAGCATTACAGGGAATGCCAAAGGTGATACAGCAAATCTCTTCAATGATGGGAAGTTTAGCTCCTCCTGAAAAAACAAAGTCAAAGCCAAAACGTAAGAGAAGAGATGAGAAGAATGATGAGCATGATCAGCTTTATGATGATTTGCTAAAGGGGTGGTCATGATGAAATTCATTCTATTTTCTATTCTAACTGTCGGCCTTGTTGGATTCATTATTCCAAGTGCATTTGCTGATGTTTATGTACATGAATCTAAATATCCGTTTTCCATTCAACATCCACCTGGATGGATTGTATATCCAGAAGATGAATGGGGGGGTGTAAATATTGATGCTGATGAAACAGGATTAAATGGATTCTACGTGAATCTATGGTGTTCAGAATCTAGAGGAGATGATTGTGGAGTTGCAGGTGCTGATTATCAAGAAATGAAAAATTTGAAAGACGATGAACAATGGGTCTGTAATGACCTATCAATGGAAATTGATCATATGACTTGTAAAAATCTAAGAATTATTGATGAAAAAATTCACCAAATTGATGGTTATCGTGCATTTACAATAACTGTTAGTGTATCGCTAACAAGTGATGGAAATGATCCTTACTATCCACAAATAGAAGCAGGAACATACAAAACAGTTGGAACTACCACGTACGTTCTAGTGGAAAATGACATTTGGGTAATAGCCTCTGGTACTTCTCCCCCTCAAAATTTTGATGCTGAATTAGACCAAAAAATTCTCTCAACTTTCAAAATAAATAATATTTATGCTCAAGAAGATGTGTTTAGTCCTATCAGTTCAACCTCTTGGATTACTGAATTAATTAATTCAATAATGTCAATTTTTGATTGGGGTTATGATGAACCATTAATCCAAAATTCTGTGATTAGAGAGCCAGAACATACAGAATATGTTCCTGAACAAGAATACCAATGGGACAATCCAATAATCATGGATTTGGAGTTCTGAGAATAAAGGATTTTCAAGATGAATTTTGATGAATTCTGGAATGCTGTAAAGGACTTCAAACATGATTTATTATTAAAAACATTGGATAGAGAATTAGAATTTGAAGTCAGTCAAAGATCTAAAAAACCAATAATTCCAAAAAATGATGTTCTCTACATAACTCCAATGTTTACAAGAAAAGAACGCTCAATTTCAATATCACAATTTTATCATGTGTGGAATGAGGCAAAAACAGAACACAGACCATTCATTTCAGGTAAATATACACAGTTAACACGTAATTCATCGTACATTGTTTCGATAATGAAGTTCATAGTGGGAGATCAAAAAATTGATTAACGAAGTAATTGACAATTCTCCGTGCAAATATTGTGGATCTAATTCTTGGTTGGATCTTTCTGATAAAGAATTAAATGAATATTGGTGTGGTGAATGTGGTTGTAAATTTGATGTAAGTTTTACTGCTAAAGCACTTGAAGAAGAAATTGATTATATTAAAACAAAAAAATCTTTATGGATTAGATTTTTTGGTAATAGTAAAAAACAAAAAGCAAAAAACATCATAATTTACACAATATGTGGATTTTGGGCATTTAGAATAATTGCGATAGTTTTTGGTATGTTTTCCTGACATTTTAGATGATTTTTTACGAGTAATTTGGTAGTTTTTCTGCCAAAATGGAACTAATTGCATTTCTACGTTACATAGAATTCTTA
>CEUS01006687.1_pt1 | contig 10382 bp, 14 predicted proteins | sample 427031 | NCBI WGS metagenome assembly CEUS01 (sample SAMEA2622837, study PRJEB7988) | marine metagenome | biome: marine biome (ENVO:00000447); feature: marine epipelagic mixed layer (ENVO:xxxxxxxxx); material: "saline water (ENVO:00002010), including plankton (ENVO:xxxxxxxx)" | depth 140 m | reverse complement strand
TAGAAGGTCCCGCATCACCACTCAATCTCGCCCTGCTTCGAGGTGTCTACCTGCTCGGCCTCGCCATCACCGAGCAACACTTTCTCGACCTGAGCGTATAGGAATTCTCGTGCTTCGGCATCGCGCGGATCTAGGCCGTAGTGGTTGATCAGTGAGGTCTGGTGTTTCAGCCAGTCCTTCCAGCAATCGCTACAGATCGCTTCGCGTAGACGTTCGCCCAGCTCGTTCCTGAACGGTGCACGTTCTTGCACCTGTGCGTCCTCGCGCTTGCAGCGCCGGCATGTGATGGTTTCCATGCCGCCGGGCTACCCGTCCGAACCCGTGCGGGTCCTGAACCCGTTGCTGAGGGGCCTCGGTTCCGGTGGACTGTGATGCATTGATGGGCTAAATTTTGGCATCTTTGTTCGGACGTCCTCGACAAGGGGGGCGGGATGGCGGTGCTGAAAAAGAAGCAGTTAGTCCACATTGAGAAGCGGCTTCTTGAGGAGCGCGGGCGCGCCCTTCGTTCGTTGGGTCTCTTCGACGAAATGGCAAAGGCGGACCGCGAGTCCGGCGATTCCGACCTAGCGGTGTACACCGACCACATGGCTGATCAAGGCACTGAGGCCATGGAGCGGGAGAAGGCGGCCCTCTTCGCCACCAAGGAAGGGCGCTATCTGTACAGGCTCGAGGAGGCTCTTCGCCGGCTCTACAACGACCCGGATAGCTTCGGCGCCTGTCATACCTGTGGTAAACCCGTGGGTTTCGAGCGGCTCGACGCACTTCCTCATGCGCGCTATTGCATCGACTGCAAGCTGAAGGAGGAGGCGGCAGCCTAGGGATATCAGCGAGCCACGACTTTGCGCTTGTTGAGCGTGGCCAGGAGGGTCTCCCCTAGGACCTCGGCCTGCCAGTGTCGCAGGCCGGGCACCATGTCAAGCTCGTCCGGGGAGCGTGGCTCTAGCCTGGCGATCTCGAACAGCACGGCGTTCGAGAGAAGCGTGCCACGGTCGATGCCGAGGTCGTCAGCCCGCCGGTTGCGGGCCTCTTTCAGCCGTAACGCCCGCTCCTCAGTGTCGGGAGCTGGGCGGCCGGTTCCAGTGCCAGTTCGACGTGGGTAGGGGACGATGTAGCCGTCCGGAAGCAGCGCCACGCGGGCCATGCGCTCCAGCAGATCCTGGCCCTCCTGGCTGGCCAGGGCCCGGTTGAATCCCCGGACCTCGGCGAGCTGATCGGGAGTTCCGGGACGCCGCACAACCACTTCCAGCAGCGCCTGGTCGCCTGCGACTCGGAAGGGAGCCTTGTCTCGCGCGCGGGCAATTTTGTCTCGCCAGATGAGCGCCTCACGCAGGAGTGCCACCTCCCGGGGTGTCAGGTCGCGGGCTCCCCGCACGCGGGTGACTGGGTCCTCGAGATCGTCGCCGGGATCGCCTTCCCAACGGGCTTCCTCCAGGAACCGGCACTCATCAAGCACCCAAGTCATGCGTCCAGCCTGATCCAGGCGCGCACGCAGGAGGTCGGCGAGCTCGCGCAGGTGGATGGTATCGCTTGCCGCGTATTCCAGCATGTCCTCCGGCAGTGGGCGTCGAGCCCAGTCCGAGCGCTGGAATTTCTTGGAGAGCTTGACTCCCAGATGGAGCTCGAGCAGAGCGGCCAGACCTAGGGATCGCTCTCCCAACAGTGCGGCTGCCACCTGGGTATCGAACAGCCCCCGCAAGCGCACGCTCAGATCTCGGTCGAGAAGACGCAGGTCGTAGTCCGCGCCATGCATGAGAACTTCGATCGCAGGGTCCTCGAGCGGCCCCCTCAGGGTGTCGCCGGGGTCGAAGGCAAGCGGATCGACAATATGGGTGGCGCCAGATGTGCTGATCTGGAGCAAGCACAGTCGGTCGGAGTACCGGTGAAAGCCCGCCGCTTCACAATCCAGGGCGAGCCAAGGTTCGGATGCGAGGGCCCGTTGCAGCAACGGGAGATCGGTCGGGTCATCGACGAGGGCGAAGGACATGCTGGTGACTGGTCTCTCTCTGCTTGCATCCGGGGTGGGCCGCTGCACGCCGACTACAGACCCTCGGTATTTTCTACTCCGGGGGGGATTAGCCGTTCCGGCACCTTGCAGTGACGGGGGGCCGTGGTGAGCTTGACCGACTTCGTCGCCATAACACCTGGGAATTCATGCTCAGAACTAAGATGGTCTGCACCCTGGGGCCCAGCAGCTCCTCTCCGGAAGTGATCGGGGCCTTGGTGGCCGGCGGGTTGAGTGTGGCCCGCCTGAACATGTCCCACGGATCACAGGAGACCCACGCCAGGAACATTGATCTCGTGCGGGAGGCGGCCCGTGTGGCCGGTCGTCCGGTGGCGGTGCTGGCCGACTTGGCGGGCCCCAAGATTAGAATAGGGGATCTGCCGGCCCCCGTAGAACTGACCCGGGGGGATCGTGTCGTCTTGGTAGCGGAGGGGGTTGACCCTGTATCAGATGACGAAATACCGACTACCTGTGGCACCCTTGCGGAGAACCTGAAGCCAGGGAACCATATCCTCATAGATGACGGATTGCTCGAACTTGAGGTGATTGGCTCCCGGGGTGACCGAGCGACCCTTACAGTGGTGCGAGGCGGCACTTTGTGGAGTCGCAAGGGGATCAACCTTCCCGGAGTGGCGGTAGGCGCCGTTTCCCTCACGCCCAAGGACGAGAGCGACCTCGAGTTTGCCCTGGGGGCCGGAGTGGAGTATGTGGGGCTCTCTTTTGTGCGCTGCGCCGCCGACGTGACGCTCCTGAAGGAGAAGGTCCAGGCGCGCTCGCTCGTGGTGGCTAAGATCGAGAAGGCGAGCGCACTTGCAGCCCTTGAGGAGATCCTCTCCGAGACCGACGCTGTAATGGTGGCACGCGGCGATCTCGGTGTCGAGCTTCCCTTCGAGGAAGTCCCGCTGGCGCAGAAGAAGATCATTCAACTTGCCAACTTATTCGGACGTCCGGTGATCACCGCGACCCAGATGCTCGATTCGATGATCGACCATCCCCGGCCGACTCGGGCTGAGGCGTCCGATGTGGCCAACGCGGTGCTGGACGGTACCGATGCCCTAATGCTCTCGGGCGAGACCGCGGCTGGGCACTACCCCGTGCAGGCTCTCGAAGCCCTAGTGCGGATCGCTAGGGAAATCGAAGGGTCGGGAGTACTGGAGCACGGTCCCCGGTACGTGACCCGTCCGGCCGATGGCGACCGTGCAGGGGCGACCCTCCGTGAGCACGCCATCGCCTCAGCCACGGTAGATGCGGCTCGGCAGCTCGGATCCCCAGCTATCCTGGTAATCACGCGGAGCGGGTTTTCAGCACGGCTGGTCTCCAGTTATCGCTCGGCCGTCCCCGTGTTCGCGATCTGTACCGATCCCTCAACTTTCCGGCACCTAGCGGCTGTTTGGGGGGTGCACCCGGTCCTCTGTGAGGAGTCGGAGGTCAGCTATGAAGCGCTCACCGCGTTCGGTAAGCACTCGGTTATGGAGGCTGGAGTGGGTCGGCCAGGAAACTCCGTGGTGGTGACCGCCGGGGTGCCCTTCCACACCGCGGGGAGCACGAATACGATGCGTGTGGAGCAGCTTTGACTGCCGGGTGGCAGCCGTCCCGAGAGCGGAGATGAGGCTCACTTTCCTTGGCACCGGCACATCTTTCGGCGTCCCGGTGCTCGGGTGCGCGTGCGCGGTATGCACTTCCGACGACCCCAGAGACCGGCGTACCCGGAGCGGGGCGCTGCTCGACCTCCCTGATGGGCGGTTGCTAGTCGATGCCCCTCCGGAGCTTCGCCTTCAGTTGCTGCGTGAGGGGGTGACTTCGCTCGACGCCGTGTGGGTAACCCATACGCACGCCGATCACCTCCACGGTATCGACGATCTTCGTGCGTTCTCCGGGAGTGGCTCGCTTGCCATGTGGGTTCCGAGCATCCACCAAACCGAACTGCGCACCCGCTTTCCCTACATATTCGATCCCACGGTACTCGTTCAGCCTAGCACCACCAAGCCGGAGATCGAGGTGCACACCTTTCGGCCTCTCGAGTCCGTGCGCGTGCTCGGCGCAGAGGTTGTCCCCCTGCCCGTGCCGCACGGTGTGACCACTGTGTTCGGTTTCCGTGCCGGACCGCTGGGTTATGTGACCGACGGCAAAGCACTCCCTCCTTCCACCCTCGCCGCCCTAAAGGGTGTGCGGACCCTAGTTCTAAACGCCCTTTGGTGGGGAAATCCACATCCTGCCCACTTCAACATCGAGGAAGCGATTGCCGTGTCTCGCTCGGTTGGGGCAGAACGTACCTTCCTCGTGCACCTGACCCATCGCGTAGGTCACCGAGAGCTCGAGGGTCAGCTCCCCGACGGTGTCTACCCAGCGTACGACGGCCTGACCGTTGACGTAGACTGACGGAGCCCATGGACGTGCCCGTTCTCGACGTGAACCTGATGCTCGCACCCAGCTTGCCCGGCGTCGGGCTGGACCCCGCCCGGCTGAATGGCGCCATGGCTGAGCGTTTCCGGGAGGTATACGATGACATAGAGGGGCGTCGGGCCAAGGGCGAGATCGGGTTCTTCGACCTGCCCTGGGCTTCCGATACTGCCCGCCGCGTGCAAGAGATGGCGAACTCGTTTGGGCAGTGCTTTGAGAATGTAGTGGTGCTGGGCATCGGGGGGAGCGGGCTCGGTGCGGCCACACTCAGGGACGCCCTACTGGACCCGGGTTGGAACGAGCGTGACGAGGAGGGGCGGGACTACCTCCCTCGCCTTTACGTGCTCGACAACCCGGATCCGGCCACCGTTGGACCGTTGCTGGACCGGCTCGATCTGCGCAGGACGCTGTTCAACGTGGTGAGCAAGTCTGGTTCGACAGCGGAGACGATGGCCCTCTACCTGGTGATCCGTGAGCGTCTTTCCGCGCTGGTCGGAGAAGACAAAGTGCGGGGGCATTTCATTTTCACAACCGACCCGGTACAGGGTGCACTCCGTCGCATCGCCGATGCTGAGGGGATCCCGACCCTGCCGGTTCCGTCCAACGTGGGAGGTCGCTTCTCCGTACTTTCCCCAGTGGGCCTTTGGCCGGCTGCCATGACGGGAGTGGCGATAGACGACCTGCTCGCGGGGGCGGGAGCGATGGAGGTGCGCTGCCGTACCCACGAGTTGGCGGAGAACCCGGCAGGGCTCCTCGCCACGCTCCTTCACCATGCTGCGACCGAGGGCGGCATGCCCATTCACGTGCTTATGCCCTATGGCGACCGGTTGTGTTCGTTCGCACTCTGGTTTCAGCAGTTGTGGGGGGAGTCCCTCGGCAAGGCGGTTGATCGATCCGGGGTGGCGGTCCACACTGGGCCTACTCCCCTGTCAGCAGTGGGCGCCACCGACCAACATTCCCAGCTGCAGCTCTTTATGGAGGGGCCTCGCGACAAGGTCGTGATCTTTCTCGCTGTCGAGGATCAGGGCGAGCCACTGGCCATCCCCGCGCTCCATGCTGACACCGCCGAGCTTGGATACCTAGGCGGACACACTCTGGGCGAGCTGCTGGATGTGGAGCGGCTGGCCACTACAGAGGCTCTCCGCCAGGCTGGGCGGCCCAGCATGACGGTAGAACTTGAGCGGGTGGACGCCCCTGCGCTGGGGGCTCTTTTCATGCTCTTTCAGATCGCCACCGTCTATGCGGGAGCGCTCTACGGTGTCGATCCCCTCGATCAGCCTGGGGTTGAACTTAGCAAGCGTATCACCCACGGCTTGCTGGGAAGAGAGGGGTTCTCGGCTCCTTCGATTGGAAACGCGGACCCTCGGTGGAGGGTATAAGCGTTGTGGGAGCGAGCCGCTCGCACCTTGTTGACCGGTGGACTCCCCGACGGGCACATTAAAGGTTCCCGCCGTTCGCGAGCTAGGAGGTTGAGATGCCTGAGGGTGAACCGCACATCGTGATTGAGAGAGACCGGGACGGTGGATTTGGGTCGTTCGTCCTCGGTGCCCTGGTGGGGGCTGGCCTGGCCCTGCTTCTAGCCCCTCAGAGCGGAGAGGAAACACAGGAGGAGATCAAGAAACAGGCGCGTCGGTTCCGGGTCCATGCCGAGGAGCGGGTACGGGCCGCGCAGGAGGAGCTGCGTGATGCTGTCGAGTCCGGACGGCAGGCTGCCCGGGAGGCGCGTGCCGATCTCGAGCGCCGTCTGGAGCAGTCCAAGACCGCCTATCGCGCCGGAGTCGATGCCGCGCGCACTGCGCCGAGCGCCGCCGGGAGCAACGCCGGCTCGTCCGGGGCCCCGGAACAGGGGGCCGCAAGCACCTGAGCTCATCTACTGATGAGACAGGCGCTATCCACCGCGCCAGTCGCATCATCTCGTCGTTCCTTTCCATGGTTCTCACCATCACCCCTCTGCGGGCGTGATCGGTTAGCTTGAGTGGGATGGCGGAGGCCGACGGGAAGAAGGTGGTAGCTACCAACCGAAAAGTCCGGCACGCCTACGAAATCCTGGAAACCTGGGAGGCGGGTATTGTGCTCAAGGGGCCGGAGGTCAAATCACTGCGCAACGGGAAGGTAGCCTTTCATGATGCCTTCGCTCGTGTTTCCGGTGCTGAGGTGTGGCTCCACAATCTGCACATCTCGCCCTACGAGCAGGCCAATCGCTTCAACGAAGATCCGCTTCGCGCACGCAAGCTACTGCTCAGCCGCGGCGAGATCCGACGTCTGGTTGGAAAGGTGGAGGAGAAGGGGCTCACCCTGGTTCCCCTGGGCCTTCACTTCAGACGTGGGTTAGCGAAGGTCACCCTAGGTCTCGCGCGGGGTCGCAAGCTATACGACAAGCGTGAGAAGTTGAGGCAGCGAGCGCAGGAACGGGACCAAAGACGATCCGTGGAGGGCGAGTGACGACGCGGGCGTCCTCGCTGTTCGGGGCGTTCACGGTTGCTGTGGCTATCCAGGACCCGGGTCTGAGTGGCATCCCCAAGGAGCTGGGTGATCTCGACCATCAGCACTGTTCGTCCCTGCTGGCGGAGATGGTCGGGGAAGGGCTGTCGCTGGTGCCCCCCGGTCCTAACCGGGGGTGAAGCAGTCTCCCTTGGCGGTGATCACCAACGGGATGATGCCAGCTGTTATGGTCGAGGTCGGTTTCATCTACAATCGTGCGGAGGAACGACTCTTGGAGAGCGATGATTTTCAGGTAGCTGCCGCCCGGGCCATCGCCCTGGCGGCGGATCGTTTCTTCGAGTGTTATCCCCCTGCCCGCTCTGCGCAGTGAAGCTCGCCGTAGAGCGGTGGGGAATAGTTTTCCAGAACCCGGTCCTGCTGGCTGCCGGGACGTGTGGTTTCGGGCAAGAACTACAAGAGGTCGTGGACTTGGAGGCGCTGGGCGGCCTGGTCACCAAGTCGGTTACGTTGGAGCCCCGCCTTGGTAACCAGTCTCCCCGCATGGCCGAGATCGGCACGTCCATGATCAACTCTGTTGGGCTCGCCAACCCAGGGCTTGACCGGGTGCGCTCTGAAAAACTGCCATGGATACGGGAGCATATGCGCCGGGCTAAGGTATTCGTCAGCCTGGCGGGTCGCGCGCCTGAGGAGTATCTGGCGCTGGTCGAGGGGCTCGACAAAGAGGAAGGCTTCGTAGGGTACGAACTCAATCTGTCGTGTCCGAACGACAGTCGTATGCAACGTCCGTTCGTACTGGATCCTGACGCGGTGACGGAAGTGGTGGCGGGTACGCGCGCGCGCACAGGGCGGCCGCTCCTGGTCAAACTGGCGCCGAACGATCCCAACCTGGGCGAGACAGCGCGCTGTGCTGAGGGCGCTGGCGCCGATGGCCTCACGCTGGTGAACACGCTGCCCGGGCTCGCGATCGACACGGATCACCGGCGTGCCGTGCTGGGTGCTGGTCATGGAGGGATTAGTGGTCCCGGCCTTCTGGGAGCAGGACTGCTGGCGGTCGCCACTGTCCGTCGGATGACCGCGCTTCCCCTGTTGGGTGTAGGTGGCGTCGGATCGGCCCGCGACGCGCTCCAGTACTTGTTCGCGGGAGCCTTTCTCGTGCAGGTCGGCACAGCCACCTTCGCTGATCCCCGCTCGGCCGAGCGTATTATCCGGGACCTCGAACGGTGGGGGCGGCGGCAGGGGGTCGGGTCCGTGGACGACCTGGTGGGAGCCGGTCTGCCGCGTTCGGCTCCCGCCAAAGTGACCTCGCCGGGCACGCCGCCGCCGGGCGCTCGGGTGGAAGGTTAACTGCGGTGCCCGAGTTGATCGTTGCTTTGGATTTCGCTTCGCAGGCTCGTGCGTTGGCGATGGTGGATCTTCTGGACGAAGCGGCGGATTTCTACAAGGTCGGGCTTGAGCTCTACACGCGTTCAGGTCCCGGGGTGGTGCGGGAGCTGAGTCGGCGGGACAAGCGCGTGTTTCTGGACCTGAAGCTGCACGATATTCCTAACACGGTGAGCGGTGCGGTACGCGCGGCCACTGATCTGGGTGTCGAGTTGCTCACGATTCACGTAGCCGGGGGGGGCAGGATGATGAGGGTGGCCGCTGAGGCCGCGGAAGGCCGGGTAGCGTTGCTCGGGGTTACGTTGCTTACGTCTCTTTCTTCTGGCGACGTAGAGGACATGTGGGGGCGCCCCATCTCCTCTCTGCGCAAACAGGTCGTTCGGCTCGCCACGCTCTCACAGGAGAATGGGCTCGACGGTGTCGTCGCATCCCCTCAAGAGGTTCAGGCGCTGCGCCGGCGGCTTGGGAAGGAATTTCTGGTGGTGACGCCTGGCATCCGACTCCCGGGCGTCGACGTCAACGACCAGGCACGCGTAGCCACGCCCAGCGAGGCGGCCGGTGCGGGGGCCAGTCATCTAGTGCTCGGTCGTACGGTCACCGCGGCCGCTGACCCGGCGGCGGCCCTGGAGAAGGTGCGCCGCTCCCTTGAGCCTGCCGGGAAGTCCGGGGCATGAGCCTATGAGGGTACTCCGCTGACATGGCGCTCGAACTCTACAACACGCTGAGCCGTTCACTGGAGCCGTTCCGGCCCCTTGACCCACCCCGTGTCCGGGTCTACGGGTGCGGTCCTACGGTGTACGACTACCCGCACATCGGGAACTACCGGAGCTTCCTCGTCTACGATCTGCTCCACCGCTACCTCGAGTGGAGTGGCTTTCAGGTACAGTTGGTCGTCAACCTGACCGACGTGGACGACCGCACGATCGAGGCGGCCGCTCGTAGTGGGGTGTCGCTTCGCGAGTATACGCATCCCTTCACCGAGGCCTTCCTAGCCGATACGCGCACCCTGGGGATTCTGCCTGCGGACGCTTATCCCGTGGCCACAGAATACGTGGATAAGATGGTGGAGTTTGTCGCTCAGCTGTTGGGTAAGGGGCTCGCCTACACTACCGAGGATGGTTCGGTCTATTTTTCGATCGCGGCTTTTCCCGGTTACGGCAAGCTGTCACGGGTCGACCCCGAGGCCTTGCGCGCGGGCGCGCGGGTGGCGGTCGACAACTACGGAAAAGACGACGTTCGCGACTTTGCCCTCTGGAAATCGGCCAAGCCGGCGGACGAGGCTGCCGGGGCGGCGTGGGACTCTCCCTGGGGCCGAGGTCGACCCGGGTGGCACCTCGAGTGCTCGGTGATGAGTATAACGGAGTTGGGGGAGACCCTCGACGTCCACATGGGCGGAGAGGACCTGGTCTTCCCCCACCACGAGGACGAGATCGCGCAGTCCGAAGGGGTGACGGGAAAGCCTTTCGTCCGCCATTGGCTCCACGTTAAGCACCTGCTCGTGGAGGGACGCAAGATGTCCAAGTCCCTGGGTAATTTCATCGTGGTGCGCGATCTCCTGGAGGCGGGACACGAGCCTGCGGCCATCCGCCACCTGCTGCTTTCCGCTCAGTACCGGAGCGAACTCAATTTCACCATGGAGGGGCTGGAGGCATCGGGCCGTGCCGTACAGCGGCTGCTAGATTTCGAAGCCCGCATCGAAGAGGTGCCGGTCGCCACGGATGCCCCCACTGCCGGTCTGGCCGAGCTGGCGACCACCGCCCTAGAGGCTTTCCGGGACGGCATGGACGACGATCTGAACACTGCCGATGCCCTGGCCGCTCTCTTCGTATTGGTCGGGCAGGGGAACGCCGCGCTCGACCGCGCCGGGCCGGTCCCTCCCGCCGAACGCGAGGCGATCCAGAAAGTGCTGGCCTCGATCGACCGTGTGCTCGGTCTGGTAGAGGTCGCGGGCGCTTCACGCACGCTCGATCCGGGTACGATCACCCGGGTGGACCAGATGGTTGAGGAGCGTCGAGCGGCCCGGAGTGTCCGGGACTTCGCGCGCGCGGACGCTATCCGTCGGGAGTTGTTAGAGCGCGGTATCGTTTTGGAGGATTCCGCAAACGGGACGCGCTGGAAGGTCGTAGGGAGGGTGGAGGGAACCGTAAGTCACGGCTAA
>CEUS01266184.1_pt1 | contig 10384 bp, 8 predicted proteins | sample 427031 | NCBI WGS metagenome assembly CEUS01 (sample SAMEA2622837, study PRJEB7988) | marine metagenome | biome: marine biome (ENVO:00000447); feature: marine epipelagic mixed layer (ENVO:xxxxxxxxx); material: "saline water (ENVO:00002010), including plankton (ENVO:xxxxxxxx)" | depth 140 m | reverse complement strand
GTGGTAGGCGACGATGTCCGAATCGACGACCACGCGATCCTGGGCAAAACGCCAATGAGATCTCCCGTGATCGCCATCCCGCAAGGAGAAAATCTGCCCGCCTTGAAGATCGCTAGCCGTGCCCTGGTCGGCACTGGCGCAACACTGTACCGGGGCTCAATAATCGGTATGGACTGTCTCATCGCCGACTATGCCTCTGTTCGAGAGGAAAGTACGATTGGGGAATACACCATAATTGGTAGAGGCACAGTCATCGAGAACCGAGTCAATGTTGGCAGAAGGTGCAAAGTAGAGACCGGTGTCTTCATAAGTGCCTACTCCACAATTGGTGACGACTGCTTTATCGCCCCTCAAGTGTCCGCTACAAACGATAATTTTCTGGGCCGTACTGAGGAACGTAAGAAACACTTTAAAGGCATCACCATCCAAAACGGTGGACGCATCGGTGCCAACGCCATACTTCTCCCCGGCCTTACGGTTGAGACCGACGGCGTCGCAGCCGCAGGAGCAGTAGTAACCCGCAACATACCGGCCAGGAAGATTGTGGCCGGCATACCTGCCAAACCTCTCAGGGACGTACCCCCCGAACAACTGCTTCAAAATCAGTAATACACTTCCAGGCAAATTTTTCCCCGTATCGCCCATGATTTCCCTCCATAAGGGGCAAATACGAACCGTACTGTCCCCGTATTCCGACCAATTCTATCTTATAAAATATTGTTAGGTATACACTTGGACTATGTGCGTATTGGCGCCCGGTACAATACTTGCTCTACAGGTGTTCTGAAACCAGGAAACTCCTAAACAAATTTTCCAGGTTGTCGATAAACAGAGTAGGGAGTGTTCACCGTATTCCGCCATCCCATCCCAACGCCTCCCTGTATTGCCCGCCTCAACTACATTGAACAGTATTTCATCCCCATACATATGAACAATCGACATTACACAACTGCCCTAGTGATCCTGGTCCTGCTTCTTGCCGCAGGGATGAGAGGATACGGGATTGTCGAGCGTGGTCTGGTCGACTACGATGAAGCCTGGTATCTCCTTGAGGCGAAAACGCTTTACAACACAGGCAAATTCGCCTTGGCGCAGATTGGCATATTGGACGAACCGGATGTGGCATTGGGGCTCAAGGCATTCATCAAGAAACGAGGCACAGTTCCGCTTACATCCATCAAACCTGGACACACGGCATTCCTCTTTTTGGGATTGCTCGCCTTCGGCCCTCACGACTATGCCGGATTGTTTATGTCCGTCATATCCGGATTGCTGACCGTCTATCTCGTGTTTCGACTGGGCAAGGATATATTCGGACTAAGGGCCGGCCTGCTGGCTGCTCTGTTTCTCGCTGTCTCTCCTTTCCACATTCTATACAGTAGGTCCGTATACTCGCAAGCCAATGGCATCTTCCTTGTCACCCTGGGCGCGTTCCTATGGCATCAAATTCACAGCACCGGCGATCGGAGGCTATTGTCATTGATTGCACCGGGACTGGCAGTTGGATGGGCGTTCACCTGTCATTTCAACCTTGCGTATGTGCCGGTCACCTTCATGGCACTCGAGGCCATTGCCATAGTGCTGAATCGAAACAGGTTTCCTGTGGCCAGGAACAGGATCAAACGACTTCTGATTCTCGGGTGCTCACTGGCGGCCCCAGCGGCGGTCATCGAATCTGTGGGACAATTTTTCAAATGGCTCGGCGTCTTCCCAGCCGATTACCCAACATACCTCGGCCAATTCGCACACCGAAAGCCTCTTGCAGAAGCCCTGCAATTCTCTACGGATCAGGTACCCTTCTGGTCTTCCAGGCTTCTTCAGATAGAGGGAGCAGCGGCACTTATCCTGGCAACGATAGGCCTTGCCATAACCATGGCGAACCTTCGAAAGGGAAGCACGGATCGAGCGCTGGTCCTGGGCCTGGTCCTTGTAGCCCTACTCCCGCCATCAATCCTGTCGGTTGCGAACCACTACCACATGCTTCGAAATATCGCCCTGATCACGCCTGCGATGGCCCTCCTCGTGGGTTTGGGCGGACACTGGCTCATCTCCAGAGTGGAAGCCCTGATCGCCAGACCGCTGACGCCGGCATTTGCGGCCCTATGCGTCGTCCTAACCGTTTCAAGCGGTCTTCGTTCCACCGAACTCCTGACGGCGAGATCCACCTACCGACAGGCAACCGATCACCTCATGGAATACATGGAAAGTCACGGCGGAAGGCTGTCGGCCAGACCCCTCAGTGCATGGCCCATTTGGTACTTCTACCTCTCTGAAGCATACGACAACGCCTCCCCCGAACTTCGGGACAGAATTCGCTTCTATCCCAAGGGCATCAACGATGGGGATTTTGAACTGATCGATGTGAAGAGCTATTACCGTGCAGTGATTGTGAAGGACCAGGATGCTCTGGACGTCTACCGGGAACTTCGAGACGCGACGGAGCCGATCATACGCGTTGCCAATTCTGCTGCGGCCCTGCCACACAAGTACTACGAAGCCGGAGGAAGCGGGACAGAAGAGGCACTGCTGGCAATGGCTGCGGTATACCCGCAATCACGTTCAATCGAAATTTACGATCTGAGAAATCTGAGCAAACCCACTCTCTCCTCTACGAATGCAGCCCTAACCGGGCTCAAGGAGTCACCATGAACAACTTCACAGATACACTCAACACCAGGATCCCCGACGCGATTGCGCCGACGAACGGATCGAATGGGCACGAAACAACTTCGATGACGGTTACGGTCGTCATACCGGCTAGGAACGAGGAACCCAGTATCGAACCCATCATCACCGGGTCTCAACTCTATGCGGATGAAATCCTGGTAGTTGACGGACATTCCGAGGACAGAACCAGTGAGATCGCCCTTTCGCACGGCGCCAGAGTTGTCACTGATAATGGTGTAGGAAAAGGGGACGCCATCCGAGTGGGCATCGAGCACGCCTCAAGCGACATAATTGTGTTCATCGATGCGGACGGCTCCCACAGCCCTGACGACATTCCAGGCATGGTTCAGCCCATAAAAGACGGTGACGCGGACCTTGTGGTCGGCTCCCGCATGCGTGGCGGTTCTGACGAATTGCACGGGGACTTCCTAAAGTTCTTTCGGATGGTGGGCAGCGACATTATCACACTGGGTCTCAACTACCGTTTTGGTGCCAGCCTTACAGACACACAGAATGGTTTCCGCGCCATCCGGACTTCTGCGGCAAGGGCTCTCAACCTCGTCGAGGACATTACCACGATCGAGCAGGAAATGGGAATCAAGGCCTTGCACGCTGGTTTTGTGGTAACCGAAATACCCTCTCACGAGTATGAACGTGCTCATGGGGACTCCTGCATACAACTCCGAACAGTCTGGTTTCGTTATGTCTACACCTGGCTGAAATATCTTCTCTTCGGCAAGCGATCAGCGCTCAAGCCGCTCGCAATCGACGAAGAGACAATCCGAAAGACACCGGCCCTGTCCTCATAGCAACTGCCAACACAAGGGCGATACATGCGTAAATCTTATCTAACCGTATTGAAGAACCAGGTTAAAAAGGGTCGACTCCTGTGGCCTTTCAAGCAGGTGCTCAAGTGGCCTGCACACCGCGCAGGTAAAAAGCTCAAGAGGCCTCTGGCCGGCCCCGTACACGGCACCTTCTTTACCACATACGCCTGCAATCTACGGTGTCACTTCTGCGATCTGCCCTATCGCCATATCGAATACAAGAAGGACGGGCGCAAAGAACTGAGCCTGGAGGAAAAACTCGCTATCGTCGATGACTTCGCGGCCATTGGCACCACTGCGATCGGATTCACCGGGGGCGAACCCATGTTGGATCCCGCCACTCCAGACTTGATTTCCAGAGCTGTGGATCACGGGATCTTAACCCATCTCTCTTCGAACGGTTTCGCATTCCAGACCAAAGCGGCAACCAGGCGATTGTTCGACCTTGGACTGCACGGCGTCTCGATTTCCATAGACGGAGCCACTCAGGAGACGCACAATGCGATCCGTGGCTCTCAAAAGAGCTTTCTGGAGGTCATCACCGCGCTAACGAATCTCCTGGAAGTTCGGGCGGACCACGCCAACAAGATGTCGATCACCACAACCACAGTGATCACAAAAGACAACTATAGAGAAATCCCCGAAATGGTTGATCTCCTGATCGAAATGGGCGTAGACCAGATCGGTTTTATGCCTGTCCAGGATATCGGTCTGGATTACGAGGTCGATGGACGCAGCGGCGAATTCATGGTGGATACCGCAAGTGAACTGGATGATGTGGTAGACTACCTCATAGAAAAAAAGAAGCAGACTGACCGGATCGAGAACACCGTGGATTATCTGAAACTATTCAAAGAATCCTACCGTGGCACACCGCTGCCGGTGAGGTGTTACGCAGGCTATGTCACGCTCGCCGTGGACAGTTGGGGAGATCTATACCCTTGTTTCCCCTGGGCGGAGATGAGAAGAAGTGCAGGAAATACACGCGACACCTCACTGGCGGAATTCTGGCAGGCACAAGCCGGCCGTGACATGCGAGATGAAGCGGGCGCGTGCAGAGACTGCTACTGGAACAACCATACGGAACTGAATCTGATGATGAGCAAAAAACGGGTCACACCTGACGGGGACTATTCCAAAGAGAGTTTCTCTCAGCCTATTCCCGATTCCCTGATCAAACACATCGAGCCGGCAGTGACCGAGCATGTCTAAGATCCTGGTAACAGGTGGTACCGGATTTGTGGGCTCTCACCTCCTGGACGCTCTCCTCAACTCAGGCGAGCAAGTAGTGGCCCTCGTCCGACCCGAATCCAAGGTCCGGACACACCCGGGACTGTCAGTACACCACGGTAATCTTCTGGATCCCGGTAGCCTGCGCGGATGCTGTGAGGATGCCAAATCCGTCTTCCATCTGGCAGCATACCCTACTCTGGGTAGCAAGGATGCCTCAGCCCTGGCCGTCAACTCCATCGGAACGTCGAACTTGCTACACGAAGTCCTGGACTCGGGTTCGGTTGAGCGATTCATCCTGATGAGCAGCCTGGCCGCAGCAGGTCACCGACCGGGCAAAAAGCTGGTAGAGCTCTCAATCGAATCTGACGACGCCTATCCGGACACGGATTACGGACGGAGCAAGCTTCAGGCTGAGGCGTTCACTCAGCAGGTGTGCGGGAAGGCCGAAATACCCTACGTTATCCTCAGGCCCGGGCTTGTATATGGCCCAGGAAGTCGGCCTGATGGCGGAATGAACGCCATTGTCGGGACAGTCAGGAACGACAACCTGCTCGTGCGCTTCGATCTTCCGGGAAAGGTCTCCGTAGTACATGTGGCTGATCTTGTCCAGGCTTGTCTGACCGTTGCGACACATCCAGATGCAGCAGGTCGTACCTTCTTCGTCTCCGACAATTGTCCTGTCTCTTTTGGTGAGATATTCCAAACAGTAAGAAAACAGATTGGACGATCGTACCATCCGATCCCCATTGCAGATGGCCTTTGTGCTTTTGCTCGAAACATCTACAACTGGCTCGACAAGACGCTGACGATCTCTACGCTGATACCCTCCTACATGCTGGCACCCCTGGGCTCCAGCCTCGCTTGTAACAGTAGCGAAATCAAATCTCAACTGGGATTTGAAGCTCAATACACGCTCAGTCACGGCCTTGCCAACACAATAGGGAATTCCAAATGAGTCTGTTACCATATGCGCATCTTGCCGCCAGGACCTTGAAGTCCAACTTCACGCGACTGGACTTCCCGTACAAACTCACCTATGCGACGACCTACTGGTGCAACTACCGGTGTCAGACCTGCAACATTTGGAAAATGAAGCCCAAGGATGAGATGAAGCTGGAAGAAATCCGGACCTTCTTCAAGAAAGCACAACACTTCCTGTGGGTAGATCTCACAGGTGGTGAAGTCTCTATCCGCAAGGACTTTGTAGACATCTGTGAGGCCGTCGTCGCAGGCTGCCCGAACCTCTTGCTTCTTCACTTCCCGACCAACGGCTATCTCACCGAGCAAACAGTCGAGAACGTCCGTGAAATCTCGAAGATAAAGGCGGAGAAACTGATCATTACCGTCAGTATGGATGGTGACGAGGTCACAAACGACAGAATCAGGGGTGTCGACGGTGGATGGCAGCGTCAGATGGAGACCTTCCGACAGCTTCGTGACATTCCAGGTGTGCAGGTCGTCCTGGGAATGACCCTTTCTCAGTCCAATGTGAATCACTTCCCGGTAGCATTCCAGGCCGTCAAGAACGAATTCCCTGCCCTAACCTACAATGACTACCACGTAAACATCATCCATGAGTCCGAACACTTTTTCGGTAATGCGGAAGAGGGACTGAGGAAGAGCGTAGGTAAGGACGACCTGTCCGATGCAGTGGAGCACTATGGTAAGCTGAGAGGATTGCCCAAGAGCCCGGTATCCATTCTGGAGCGTGCGTATCTCAAACGGGTCCGGAATTACCTGGACACCGGAAAAACCCCCATTCGATGCCAGGCCCTGAGCGCATCCTGTTTCGTAGACCCTTGGGGAAACGTCTTCCCCTGCACCATTTACAACAAGCAGATCGGTAGTCTCAGAGACAGCGAATACGACCTGACGTGGATATGGAACAGTCCTGAAGCGGAAGCTCTCCAGAAGGAAATCTGGGAATACCAGTGTCCCCAATGCTGGACACCATGTGAGGCCTACCAGAGCATTCTAGGCAGTATGTTCAGGAAGGATGCCCCAACAGGCAAAAAACCATCCGCTTCGGGCGAGAACTGCCGGTCCACGGATAGACTGTTCAATGTGGAACAATCTGGAATCGGGACTGAATCTGAAAAACAAGCATAAATTTCTATTTAACATAATCTTGAATCAATAATGGGCGACCGATATGGCTGCCCATTTTTCGTAAAGACGTGGTTGGGAAGAAAATTCCTCTTGATGGGTGGACACCGGAAGGTATCGTGCGAAACAACCAGGTGGATGCAAATCACCTCTCATGACATATCCTATTTTATATCAATTACTTATAAAGAAACAAGTCCTGCGGGAAGCTCCGTCATTCTCTTCGTACGACACAGGGCATAGTACTTGCTAAAAAAGTCTACTAGCCCCATTGCAATAAAGACTAATCGTCTTCACAAAGCTGCCGATAAAATGGATAGAGGGAGGCACACCCACCCACTTCGCCTCCTTCGAATAGAAACAGAATGCATCAGCAACTCCAGCCATCCCTCCCGCCCTGCCGGAATCTCTTCCGACTCATAAGTCATTCGTCAAATCTACAACGATAAAGGGCCAGATCAATGGAAACGGTTATTCATCCATCGGCCATCCTGGGACCCGAAACCCGGATCGGAAAATTCACCGTCATCGCCGAAGACGTTTGCGTCGGCGTAAGTTGTGAGATTGGGCACCACGTTATTATCCATCCCGGAACCGTGATCGGGAACAATGTACGAATTGACGATCACGCAACCGTAGGGAAGCGTCCTATGAAAGCGGCGGCAAGCGCACTGACTCAGGAGCTCGAACTGGAGCCTGCCGTGGTGGGTGACAACAGTCTCATCGGCACTGCCGCAATCCTGTATCGCGGCAGTGAGATCGGCAACAACGTACTCGTGGCGGATCAGGCATCCGTTAGAGAGCAGAGCAGTGTTGGTTCTTTTACGATCATTGGCCGTGGCGTCACGATCGAAAACAAAGTGGAAGTTGGACATCACTGCAAGGTTGGGGCAGGTGCATATGTCTCCGGGCCATCAACCATTGGGAATCATTGTTTCATCGCACCTGAAGTCACTGTGACCAACGACAATTTCCTGGGTCGAACGGAAGAGCGTAAGGAACACTTCCGTGGCGTTACGATCGAAGACGGAGGACGCGTCGGTGCAAATGCAACGATCCTGCCGGGTCGTACCATCTGTGCAGATGGCGTAGCAGCAGCCGGGGCGGTGGTTACACAGGACATTCCTCCCCAGACTATTGTCGCGGGGGTTCCCGCCAAACCGTTCAAACCTGTTCCAGAACAACAGCTTTTGGAAAACCAGGTCACTTACACAAATGGTACCAACGGCGTCAATGGAAAGATCAAAGACGCGATGCTATCCCCCATCTCACTTCTCGAATTGCAGGCCCAAAGAGCTGGAATCCCGGACAAGATCGCCTAAACGGAGAACCAAATGGACAACGTGAACACCGCATGCATCGGTACAGGATACTGGGGAAAGAACCTGGTCAGGAACTTCTACAACTTGCCAGGTTGTAGATTGCGGGTCTGCTGTGATCTGGATCCGGACCTGCTGGCCAAGAACGCAATTCTATATCCTGGCGTTTCCCTGACACAGGACTACAGTCAAGTCCTTGAAGATCCCTCGGTCGATGCCGTTGTCCTTGCATCCCCTGCCGTCAAACACTATGAAATGGCGAAACTGGCCCTGGAAGCCGGTAAACACGCCTATGTGGAAAAACCTCTAACGCTTTCAGCTGATGACGCGGAAGAGCTCTGCGAAATTGCAGAGGCCCGAGGCCTGGTACTGATGGTTGGCCACCTTATGGAATACCATCCCGGAGTCGGAAAGCTCAAACAGCTGGTAGAAGATGGCAGCCTGGGTGATATCCACTATCTCTACGCCCAACGCCTGAATCTAGGCATTATCCGCAAAGATGAGAACGCCTTGTGGAGCCTTGCCCCGCACGACGTCTCGATAGCCCTCTACCTGCTTGGACAGGAACCCGTCACCGTCAGTGCCCGAGGAGAATCCTACCTCCAGCCCGACATAGAAGATGTGGTATTTTGCAACCTCCACTTCAAGAACCGTGCGATGGTGCAGATCCAGGTCAGCTGGCTCAACCCCCACAAGATCCGTCAGATCACCGTGGTGGGTAGTCAGAAGATGGCTGTTTTCGACGATGTTGAGGCAACTGAGAAGATCAGGATCTATGACAAAGGTGTGAATGGAAATGATTACGCCTCATACGGCGATGCCCTCACCCTCCGGACAGGCGACATCACGATCCCCAAGATCGATATGACGGAACCGCTCAAGACTGAGTGTGAACACTTCCTTACCTGCATCAAGGAAGGAAAGACTCCCCGTAGCGACGGCAGGGACGGTCTACGGGTTGTAAAGGTTCTCGAAGCCGCCCAGAAATCACTCAAGAAAAATGGTGTACCGGTTGGCCTGAACGGTGCAAGCTGAACACAATACGGTCTCGAACCAATCGAAAGGAAACGCAGTGCACATTCAGGACAGTCGCATTCTTGTCATCGGTGGAGCCGGACTCATCGGCTCTCACATCGTGGACCAGCTCACACGCGAAGATGTGTCTGAAATTCTCATCTATGACAACTTTACCCGCGGCACAATGGAGAACCTGGAAGACGCGCTCAAAGACGAACGTGTCAGGATATTCGATGCCGGTGGAGACATCACACAGACCGACATCCTCAATGCCGCAATGGAGGGTGTGGACTATGTCTACCATCTCGCGGCGCTCTGGTTGCTGCAGTGCCACGACTATCCCAGATCGGCGTTCGACGTCAACATTGGCGGAACCTTCAATGTTCTGGAAGCCTGTGTAAACAATAAGATCAAGAAACTGATCTATTCTTCCTCCGCTTCCGTTTACGGCGATGCCCTCGAGACGCCGATGACGGAAGACCACGCGTTCAACAACCGCACGTTTTACGGTGCCACAAAGGTGGCCGGGGAGCAGATGTGCAGAGCATTCAACGAAAGATACGGCCTCAACTACGTCGGACTTCGTTATATGAATGTATATGGACCTCGACAGGATTACAAAGGCGCCTACATCGCTGTGATGATGAAGATTCTGGACCGAATCGACCAAGGGCTCTCCCCTGTAGTCTATGGGGACGGCACTCAGGCATACGACTTTATTCATGTGGAAGACATCGCCAGAGCGAACATCTGTGCCCTCAAAAGCGATGCTACCGATGCGTTCTACAATGTTGGCAGGGGCATCAAGACATCTATTGCGGAGCTTTGTGAACTGCTGCTCGAACTAACCGGATCAGACCTTGAGATCCAGTATGAACCTGCCGGACAGACCTTCGTCACCCATCGTGTCGGATGCCCCAGGAGGGCGCGCAACGAAATTTGTTTCGAAGCGCAAACCGGTCTGGAGGATGGTCTGAGAAGTTTGATCGAATGGCGAGATTCTCACAAGAAGCAGGCCGAAGTCGTCATCTAGACCTACGAAACACCATCGCTTCTCCACTCACCGAGGGGACTTAATAAATGTGCGGCATCGCAGGCATCTTCAACATAAATAGTGCGCCGGTATCAGTTTCCACACTGCGAAACATGACCGATGCCATTGTCCACAGAGGCCCCGACGGCGAGGGATTCTACACCGATAGCTTTGTCGGCCTC
>CEUS01261652.1_pt1 | contig 10384 bp, 8 predicted proteins | sample 427031 | NCBI WGS metagenome assembly CEUS01 (sample SAMEA2622837, study PRJEB7988) | marine metagenome | biome: marine biome (ENVO:00000447); feature: marine epipelagic mixed layer (ENVO:xxxxxxxxx); material: "saline water (ENVO:00002010), including plankton (ENVO:xxxxxxxx)" | depth 140 m | reverse complement strand
CGAACAAAGATGGCGGGCGCCGCTCACTCCCGCCGCAGGACCCGAAACCGCCGTCTTTACAGCAGATGACACGGCGACCTCGGGGGAGACTGTGCCTCCATCGGAGGTCACGACGCGTAATCGGTCATTGCATCCGCTCGACGACAGGGCCGTGTCCAGATTCTCCAGATACCGACGAATCATCGGCCCGACGTACGCACTCGCGGCTGCAGTCGAAAATCGTTCGAATTCAGTATCCGCTTCACACACGGATGAAGAACAGACGACCATCGCCTCCGGCCAAACGGACTCCACTGTCTCGCGCACGAGGTTTTCGTTCGAAGAATCTGCAGTCGAGTGGATCAGTCCCACCACGATCGCTTCCACCTCTTCGTCTCGAAGGATCCGGGTGAGATCGCGAACCGATTCGACATCCACCGCTTGCTCGACGCCCGAGGGCGTAATCCGTTCGTCAATCTCATGACGAAGGGCACGGGGAATCAGGGGATCGAATTTCGGCTCCAGACCGTAGGCCGAACGGCGAGTAGCTCGCCGCAATTCGAGCACATCACGGAATCCCTTCGTGGTCAGCATCCCGCAACGCGCCCCCTTTCGCTCGACCAGCGCGTTCGTCGCAACCGTCGTTCCGTGAAGAATCTCGTCAATCGACGGGAGAGGAAACCCGAGATGATCCAGCGCATCCATGAATCCGCGGGCGAAGTCGTCGGGGGTCGACGGCACTTTGACCGAAAGCAGCGATCCCTCAGACCAGCAGATCAGGTCCGTGAACGTGCCGCCAATATCGACACCGACCAGGATCATTTAGGGGGCCTCCAGCCAGAGAACGGGATCGAGAGCATCCTCGCCTTTCATTAATTCAAAGTGCAGCCTCGGTTTTCCGTCCAGACGACCCGTGCTGCCGACGGTCCCCAGAATTGCACCCTCGTCCAGAATTTCTTCTGCCCGCACGTTTCGGGTCGCCAGATGGCCGTAGAGCGTGAAGTACCCGCCCGGGTGGCGAAGCAGCACGAGTTGCCCGTAGCCTCTTAGCCAATCGACCAGAACGACTTCGCCCGGTGCGACGGCCTCCACGTCCGTGCCATCGGCGGCAGCAATACCGATGCCCCGATTGAAGGTCCACGTCTTCAGTTCAGGATTCTGGTAGCGCCCGAATTTCGAAACGACCCGCCCGTGCGCCGGCCGTCTGAGATGACCGCGCTTCGCCTCGAAGTCGAACGGTGGAAGCTCGACGAGCCGGAGGCCAGCGCGACGTCGGCGCTCCATCTCCTTGATAATTTCGCCGATGCGGGCAGCCAGTTCTTCTTTGTGCGTTTCGACGCGCTGAATTTCCTTTCGGTAGACGCCCTCCTGGCGAGCCAGCCAATCCAGCTGCCTCGATTTCTGTTCGGCATCTCCGCTCAGAGACTGTTCGACCGATTTCTTCCCTTTGAGGAGCGACGCCTGGTGGGCAAGCTGAGCTCTTCTAAGCTGCAGTACTCCGTGAAGACGAAGTCGATCCGCGCGTAACGCTTCGAGATCGACCTGATCCTGGACCGCGACGCGCTCGAGGTAGAGCAGACGCCGGATCCCCTCGTTGAAGGACCCGGCCCCCATCAGAATCGCCAGGGGGCTCTGCCGGCTCTGTTTGTAGGTGTTCCGAATCCGTGCGGCGGTATTTTTCTCACGTGTGGCCAACGACCTCTCTGCCTGTTTCACGTTCCGCGATGTTCGACCCAGCCGGCTCGCCAGCTGGGTCTCCCGAGCCTGCAGTCGCCTGAGTTCTCCCCGGGTCGCAACGATACGTTTCTCGATCGCCCCGATCTGGTCAACAACCGTAAGCTTCTCGGCAGACGTTTTTCGGAGGGCTTTTTTCCCTTCGGAAAGTTCCATTTCGAGGCTGTCGAGCGCGGCTTGTTCCGCCTCAAGTTGACGCTTCAGATCGGACTGACCCCACACCTTCGGCCAGGGAAGGGCGCACACCATCGCCCAGCAGATAAGGACGAGTCCTTGTGATTGTATCCGCTTCACGCGATGGCCTGCAGCACACGGCTCAGAGATGCCCAGCTGCCGAGAACACCCAGGATTGCCCCCAGGGCGATCAGCCCGACACCAATGAGCGAAGTGGATAGCGCTGACTCGACCGGTACCGCAGCCGCCCACAGAGGAGACCCGATCGTCACCGCCAGAGCGGCCAGAAAACCACCTGCCGTGCCCTGAAGCCCCCCGCCCATCATAAAAGTCGTTCGGATGAACGCGTTGGAGGCTCCGACGACCCGCATGATTTCGATCGCATCACGCTGGGCAAGTACCATCAATTTGGCTGTGTTGCTGACAGCGAACCCGCACGCCAGACAGAGCAGCGTCGTCAACAGCAGCCCCACCCAAAGCCCTAAATCGACAACCCGCTCGACTTGCGACAGCCAGGCATCGCCCGTCTCGACCTGCTCGACATCACGATGATCTGCGGCCAGGGCCGAGACCGCTTCAGCCGCCGATCGAACCGAGGCGTCGGGCTCGAATCCGATCCGAAGAGAAGCCGGTAAGGGGTTGGTTGAAAGTGCCGACAGGAGATCTTTCCCGAACATTGCCTCGAATTCTTCGGTCGCGGCAGCCTTATCGATATAGTCGACGGTTCGAACTCCGTCGAGCGACCGAAGATCCTCGGCCAATGCCGTGGCCGCGCGTCGTGTGGCGCCGTCCCGCAGATAGATTTCGACTTCGATCCGGTCCTTCAAAGACGCGGCCGTCAGACGTGCCCCATCGAGCAATTGAGCGAACATGCCGATCAGCAGCAGCGAGGCCCCAATGGCCAGACAGGAAAGGGCCCCCACGGTTCCCGTTCTGTAGAGTGCCAGTGTGGCTTCGCGCACGGCGCGTCCAATCGACACGATTCAGACCCCTTCCACGTTCACCAGGCGACCGTCTTCCAGGCGGATCGACCGGCGAGGATGTCGTTCCACGATCGAATGGTCATGCGTCGCCATCAGCACAGCTGTTCCCCGAACGTTCATTTCGCTGAAGAGCGCCAGGACACCGTCCGCCGATTCGCGATCCAGGTTGGCCGTCGGTTCGTCGGCAAGGAGGATGAACGGCTCGTTGATCATCGCACGCGCAATAGCCACTCGCTGCTGCTCACCACCGGAAAGAGAGGACGGCAGCGCGTCACGCAGGTGCAACAGATCCACGTTCGCCAATAGCGACAAGGTACGTTGTTTCACTTCTCGTCTGGGGTGGCCGGTCACTTCTAGTGCAAAAGCGACGTTCTCGAACACGGTCCGATCGCGTAGCAGCCTGAAATCCTGGAAGACCATGCCCACCCGCCGTCGAACGTCGGGAATGTCTCGCTCCGCTAAATTCGAAGAATCGAATTCTCCCACGAAAACCACTCCACGCGTGGGACGTTCCTCGAACATCAGCAGACGCAGCAGCGTTGTCTTCCCCGACCCCGTCGACCCTAGCACGTAGACGAACTCTCCGCGATCCACTTCAAAGTCGACATCCTGGAGCAGAGCCCGCCCGTCGCGTTCTACCCACACGTGTTGGAGTTCAACCACGGTCAGGCTCGGAGTACGAAGTGAACCCGGTCGGTGTGACTGTTCGGGGGCCGGAAACCGAAACCGTCGTAGGTTGCCTCCACCCGGAAGGGCGAGGCTTCGAGAACCGGCTCGATATCTGACAGCGCATAGATTCGTTGCCGATGTCGTTCGTTCACGACACGCTTCGGATCCTTAAATGTGATCTCGAAGTCGTTGTATTGAATGCCGTCGTTGTAGTAGCTGTGACGTGAGTAGGTAAACCCGTCTCCCTTCTCCCGTTCTCGAAGGTCGCTGAAATACCGAACCGAATTCGCCTCGGTACACAGATCGAAGATGAACACACCCCCCGGGTAGACTGTCTCGTGAATGCGATCGAGCGCTTCCGCAAAGTCTTCCAGAGACATGAGATAATTCATGCTGTCGTAGAGACAAACGGCGACGTCGTGCGGCTTGAAACCTTCGATCTCCAGGAAGGCCTGGTGGTGGAAAGGAATGTCGAAACCGGATTCGGCCGCCTTGGTTCTGGCCTGCTCCAGCATGGGACCACATCCATCGACCCCTCCCGTTCGATACCCTCGTTTTTTCAATTCGATTGCCAGTGACCCTGTCCCGCACGCAATGTCCAGAATTGTCTGGGCCACGACGTCGTGCCGAACGAAGAGCGACTCCACGTAGTCCACCCAGTGGACGTAGTCGACATGCCGCATGACATAGTCATAGATGGATGCGAGCGCGTGGTAAGGTGTTTCGAAGTCGGTCGATTCGGTTTTCAAAACATCCACCAGGAAGTTGAAGCAGAACAAGTCGCTCTAAAATGAAAAAGGTCAGCCTGTCGCGTGGGGCTGACCGGGAAGACATGTTTTCTCGTCAGAGCCTTCAGAAATCGGAAACGTCGCGGGGCTCGTCCCGAAGGATCCGATGATAGCGATGGGCGTGTCCCTTTGCGACGTTGCCTGTAGGCAGCGCGATCACTTCGACCTCCAGGAATCGATCGAGAAACGCGATCGCGATACGCTGTCCGGGTACCACGTCACGGCCAGCTTTCGCCACATGATCGTCGATCTTCACGATTCCATTGTCACAAGCGCGCTTCGCATCGGACCGACGTTTGATGAGAAAACACTTCTTGAGAAACAGATCCAGACGCACGGCGGACCTCAGGGCAAGCGAATGTCGACGTGGAGTTTGTCCCGCGTCTCGGCCATCACCCGATCGAACAGATCCTGAATCTTCGACTGCCTCACCAATTCCTCGAGTTCGGCGTCTTCGTCGTTGACACGAACCAGATGCCACCCAAATTCGGTCTGAACAGGGACGCTCACATCTCCAAGCGACATCGTTCCGATGACCGCGGCGAATCCGGGAGGAGGGTTTTCCAGGGTATAGCTCCCCAGCACGCCTCCATTCACTGCTGTTTCATCGTGATCGGACGCTTCACGAGCGACTTCGGCGAAGGGCTCCCCGGACTGGATCCGCTCCCGCAACCTGAGAGCCTTCTGGTAGGCCGCTGTCACATCGGTTTCGGAAGCTTCCAGCTTGATCAGAACATGCCGGGCCCGAATCCGATCGCCCGATACCTCCTCGAGCTTGAGTACGTGGAACCCGAAATCACTCTTCACGACGCCGCTGATCTCGCCAGGCCGAAGAGCGTAGGCTGCATTCTCGACTTCGGAAACCATGTCACCACGTCCGAAGAAACCGAGATCACCGCCGTTCGGGCCGCTCCCGGGATCCTCCGAATATTCGCGAGCAAGGGCGGCGAAGTTTTCTCCCTGTTGGGCGCGTTCCAGAATGACCTCAATCTTCTCGCGAGCTTCCTCTTCCCGATCTGCGGAGGGTACGGGTGAAACCATAATGTGACTGAGTGAGTAGATGGGCGGGAGGCGGCCTTCGTTCGACGTTCGGTAGTCCTGGAGGTCGCGCTGGGTAACCGTCACTTCCTGGACCATCCGACCATACATGATTTGGCGGATCATCTCCTTCCGGAAACGTTTCCGGAGTCGATCTCGAACCTCCCGCTCCGTCAGACCTTCGTCCTGAAGCTGCCTCACAAACGCGGCCGACCCGTATTCTTCCTTCATCTCTCGAATCCGTCCGCGTACCCGTTCCTCGATCACGTCCCGCGGAACTTCGACGCTGTCCTCTTTGGCCTTAGCCAGCAATAGCTGCTCCTGAATCAGGTTCTCGAGAATCTCGAGAAAGATCTTCTCGCCTTGACCGGCTAGAAGATCCTGGCGGGAGAGTCCCTGCTGAAGAGCGACCATTGCCATCTGAGTGAGGATGTCGGAACGAAGGATGATCGAGCGATCGACGACCGCGACGATTTCGTCAGCCAGCTCACGGCGGGGCTGGGCATAACTGTGGGCCGCCAAGCAGACAAGAAGAGGAATCAGAAGGAGTCGTCTCACATCAGCTCTCGTCGGGTGTCAGGGCATCTTCAAAAACTGTGACCGGCACACGGTTTCGAATCGCGTCGAGCAGATCCTGCTTGGCACGCTCGCGACGGGAAGACAGGATGCGCTGGCGGATTTCGCCTCTCGCTTCGAGCAGATCCCGCACGATGCCGGCTTCCCTCCGATCCAGCACTTCGATCAGATGGTGGCCCAGGTGGGTTCGAGCCTGCACGGGGCGCCCGACCTTCGCCTCGGCGCACGTCGACCAGAATGCGGGGTCGACACGGTCTTCCGAGAAGTATCCCAGATCGCCCCCCCGTTCTGCCGATTCGTCGATCGATTCCTCGCGGGCGACCTGATCGAATAGTTCTCCGCTCTCGAGTCGTTTTCTGACCCGCCCCAGATCGGATCGACTCGCCACCAGGATGTGGCGCGCGCGCAGCGAGGGACGATCCCGGACAAAATCGTCCTGATGTTCGAGGTAGTGTTGTTGAATTGTTTCTTCGGTCAGGTCGGCGTTCTTCAGGTAGGTCCGCTCCAGGAGCTCAGCGGTCAGAAGGTCTCGTCTTGCCTGCTCGATTTGCTGTTGAAGCGCAACATCTTCATCCAGCTTCAACCGGACGGCTTCTTCATAAAGCAGCTGCTCGTCGATCCACGCGTCAACGAGGCGGCGCCGGTCTGAGGGGTGAAGCCGACCTGCCATCTGAACCGGAATCCGGGAGTCGAGAGCCTGTGAAGTGAGATAGGACTCACCGACTTTGGCGAGCGGATCGCCGGAAGGCGTGTCTCGACAGGCAGCCGGAAGGAGACCGATGAACGCCACGAGGAAGGCACGCGTCCAGCGTCTCGAGACGATTGATAAAATCGTCCTAACTCCCTTAAGATCAAAAAGTTCCGTCGATATCACGACCAAAATATAGGGTTTCATATCAGGCTCATCAATACCTTTTTGGCCGACGCGACCCTCCGCGCTGCGTAGTTCCCTTCGAGCTCCACTTCGATTCTGGCCGCTTCTCCCAGAAGAAACTGTAAGGGCTGCGGTGACTGCTTGATCATCCGCTCTACGTCTTCCCGTTCCAGAACCTTGTCGGGTAAGAACGTCAGCGACATCGTCGGTCCCACATTCAACGTTTCGACCTTGAGTTGACGGCATAGCAGACGAAGGTGAAGCGTGTCGAGTAGAGAGGCGGTTGGTTCAGGAAGTTTTCCGAACCGATCTTCGAGCTCCTCTTCGATTGCGAGGACCTCCACCGTCTGTCGCGCCTCGCCCAGCCGCTGGTAGAAACTCATTTTCTCGTCTGCGTCGGCCACATAGTCATCCGGAATAAAAGCCGAGACACTGACTTGAATGTCGGGGTCGACGGTGAGTTCCACCTCATCCCCCTTGATTTCGTTCACGGCCTCGTCCAGTAACCGGCAGTACATGTCGAAACCGATCGCGGAAATGTGCCCGTGTTGCTGCGCGCCCAAGAGGTTTCCCGCACCCCGGATTTCCATGTCCCGCATGGAAATGTGAAAACCGGAGCCCAAGTCGGAAAACTCCTCGATCGCTCGCAGGCGCCGAACGGCCGGCTTCCGCAGTGACTTCCACGATGGAATCAGCAGAAACGCATACGCTCGACGATTGGATCGCCCCACCCGGCCTCTGAGCTGATACAGCTGCGCGAGCCCGAGCCGATCGGCACGATTGACGATGAGGGTATTGACCGACGGGATATCGAGACCCGACTCGATAATCATGGTCGAAATCAGACAATCGTATTTCCGCTCCATGAAGTCGACCATCACCTTCTCGAGCTCTCGTTCGGCCATTTGGCCGTGGCCCACCCCGAACCGAACCTGTGGAACGAGTCGCTCCAGGAATTCCTTCATCGAATGGATCGATTGGACGCGGTTGTGCACGAAGTAAACCTGTCCGCCCCGGTCGATCTCCCGGAGAATGGCTTCAGCGATATGTTCTTCGGAGAAAGCCTGAATTTCCGTGTGGATGGGCAGACGTTCTTTAGGTGCCGTTTCGATAATCGACATGTCGCGGGCCCCCATCAGCGACATGTGGAGCGTTCTGGGGATCGGGGTCGCAGTCAGCGTCAGAACGTCCACCAGGCGACGCATCTGCTTCAGTCTCTCCTTGTGCCTGACACCGAATCGATGTTCTTCGTCGACCACCAGCAGACCCAGATCCTTGAACTCCACATCCTTCGACAGAAGCCGATGAGTTCCGATCAGAACATCGACCTGCCCTGTCTTTGCCCCGTCGAGAACTCTCGTTTGCTCGGCCTTCGTTCGGAACCGCGACAGCACGTCGACTTTGACGGGGAGCTCGCTCAACCTTTCCTCGAACGTGCGTCCGTGCTGCTGTGCGAGGATGGTCGTCGGAACCAGCACCGCGACCTGCTTCCCATCGCTGATGGCCTTGAAGGCGGCGCGGACAGCGACCTCGGTCTTCCCATATCCGACGTCACCACAGATCAGCCGATCCATGGGTGATGACGCCTCCATATCATCCCGCACGTCGTCGATCGCCTTCATCTGGTCGCGTGTCTCCTGGAACGGAAACGAAGCGGCCAGCTCGAGATGCAGCGGCCCATCCGCTGTGAAGGTCGTTCCCGGCCTGGCCTTTCGTTCGGCATACAGGGCGACGAGTTCGGTCGCCATCTTGAAAATTTCCTTCTTCGTCTTCTCTTTTATCCGTTCCCACGCTGCCGTCCCGAGTTTGCTAAGAATCGGGGCCGCACCCTCCTGGCTGGAGTACTTCTGAACCCGGTCCATTTGGTCGACGGGAACGAACACGCGGTCGCCTTCCCGGTAGGACAGAGTCAGGCAGTCCCTGCTGATGCCATCCACCGACAGGCGATCCAGCCCCGCATACCGGCCGATCCCGTGGTCCACGTGCACAACGAAGTCACCCTTCTGGAGAGCGGTGATGCTCTTGATAGGTGCGCCTTCACTGAACCGTCGGTATCGGCGTTGGCGACGGTGTCGGCTGTAGACTTCATGGTCGTTCGTGACCGCCACTTTTCCAGCGGGGAAAATGAATCCCGAATGCAGACTGCCGATGTCGATCGACAAACTCGCTGCAGATTCTGCGAGCAGTTCCTCCATCCGGGCCTTCTGTCCCTGACTCTCGCACAGCAGAACCAGATCGTATCCGTTCCGCCAGAGTCGGGTCAGGTCTTCCTCCAGAACTGGCAGGTGACCCTCATAGTTCCTTCCCGTGATTCCACCAAAATCGAGACTGTCGGACGTAGCGCCGAGGGCCTCGTTGTCGACTCGTGCTCGCGTAGCCAGATGACGCTCGACCGAACCCACCGTAACCGCAACTTCCGATGCCGGAAGGGGTTCGGGCTCTTCACGCCGGGGTTTCTGTCGTTTCGCGGCCTTTTCAATACGCTCTGTGGCCCCTTCAAGTGTCGTCTCGAAAGCGGGCGGATCCTCCACGAAGACCAACCCATCCTCCGATAGATGGTCGAAAAGCGTGCACGTCCCCTCATACAGAACACCGATGTACTGCTCGGCGCCATCGAACGCACCCTCGGTGGCGAGGGCTTCGCGAAGAACGGTCAGATCGAGATCGAGCCGCTTCTCCAGAGCGACGAGATTCTCCTGATAGGCATCCTGCATCGTATCGACGAACACCACTTCACGAGCGGGCAGAATCCTTACTCCTTCCAGAGGTTCGACGGACCGTTGAGTCATCAGGTCGAAAGCCCGAATCGACGTAATCTCGTCTCCCCAGAACTCGAGACGCACGGGGTGATCGTTCCCGAAGGAGCAGACGTCGACTATTCCTCCCCTCACCGAAAACTGACCAACCCCCTCGACACGTTTGACTCTTTCGTAGCCGATCTCAACCAGATGCGTGGCCAGTTCCGAGAGATCGGCCTCTTCCGAAAGACGGAGGTCCCGAATGGCTAGGTCGTAGAAATCAGGGGAAAGAGTATGACTCAGTATGGCGGACGCAGTTGTGACGACGACCCCGGTCCCCTTTCTGAGTTGATCGAGCGCCTCGATACGGAGAGCGACCACATCCAGGTGAGGCGATCGACCCTCGTAAGGAGACATATCCCAGTCGGGGAAATAGCCGACCGCATCGGGAGACAGGATTCTCTCGAGGTCATCCCTCGCCGCGTCCGCACGATCCGAGTCGGGATAGACGGCGAGCACGGGCCGATTGCAGGATTCGGTCAGGTGTCCGAGGGCGAAGACAGCAAGTGAACCAGGGAGCCCGCGTAGAACAAGCCGCTCACGCGCGCCGGGCAGCTGCGTTTCGAGCGCCTTGAAGGGGTCCGTCTCGCGAAGTCGTTGGAAGATTCTTTGGATGGGTACGGACATGACAACGCCAAAAGCCACCTTCCTCAAACAGCTCGGAAGGTGGTCGTCAGGTGAAAAACGAAAATCGGCTCGGGTGCTGTTGCGCCGAAAGCAGAAAAATGGCGGGGTAGACGGGGCTCGAACCCGCGACCTTCGGCGTGACAG
>CEUS01113852.1_pt1 | contig 10385 bp, 8 predicted proteins | sample 427031 | NCBI WGS metagenome assembly CEUS01 (sample SAMEA2622837, study PRJEB7988) | marine metagenome | biome: marine biome (ENVO:00000447); feature: marine epipelagic mixed layer (ENVO:xxxxxxxxx); material: "saline water (ENVO:00002010), including plankton (ENVO:xxxxxxxx)" | depth 140 m | reverse complement strand
TTCAAGAGCACACGATCTCCCGGTGCTTCACGGCTGATTCGGTCCACATGATCGACAATCACCCGTTTACGCTCTTCCAGTTCCCGATCCGAATACCCACTGACGACCAACCTGTCTTGATGACGGCGTTCACGAGGAAACATCAGGAACTCATAGGGTGATGGACTTCCCTGGAGTAACAGGCTGAATTCATCCTCCTGAGGACTGGACTCTGATATGACGATATTGTCCATGGGTCGCACACCATGCCCCGCAATCCGCAGCAACGGTTGTAACATCCGACAAAACCAGGGTGGGTAGTGCGGCATGAAGGCCATTGACAGCGTGGGATAACTGAACTGCGAGTCAACGGACAACAACTCGTGCAAGTGGGTGGTTCCCGCACGCCAGTGCCCGATGATCAACAGGGGAGCAACCCGACCTGGTTGTCGGCGCAATCGAACGCGACGTTGTCGGCGACAGAGCCGCAGGACCGAGTTCATCAATGACAACAGCGTGATCAGCAGTGCCTGGGGGATTCGGGTCAGCGAAACCCGAAACCGGTTGTTCGTGAGGACTCGCCACCACATTCCGAAGTGAATGCCGGACCAAAGCGACAGTCTCCACCAAGCATAACCGTGTCGCCGCAGTCTCTTTCTTGTGCTCGTCGAAAGGTGTTCAGCGGTTCTCAGTAGCCACGGAAACACGCGCCGGGTTCCAACCAGTCCGACAGCAAACCCCATGACTACGTCTACCAGGTAGTGCTGGTGCGTCAACATGGTCGAAACCGCGATCCCTCCAACCCAGCACCGTGCCAGGATTCGTGCGGGCACCGCACCGCGACGGCAGGCCATCTCGGCAATAACAACGGCCCACGCCACATGCAACGACGGGCAGTAGTTGTGTCGCAGGTTGATCGTATCCACGAGGCGATACAACATTCGCCAAGGGCCCAGTTCCGCATCGGTCGGGGCCACCCACGCCTCTTGGCCGGGACAGACCAGAAAAACCACTCCCCCCGCCGCAGTGACGGTGATCAGCGTCCAGGCGGCCGCACGCAATTCTCGGCGGGTCCGAATCATCAGCGGCAACAGCACGCAGGCCGGATAGAGTGACGCGTAGAACACGATCATCGATGGAACCAGCGGCAGTTGAACTTCCCAGTCCATATGCAAGCGCACACGGTAGTCGTGGAGCCCGGTCACGAGATCGGCGCCGCCATAGATGGCGAAGAAGACCACGATCAACAGCGGCGTGAGAACGCCGTAAGCGAATCCGGCAAGTTTTCGGTCGGGCCAGACCAGAAGCCTCTCGCGTGACAAGCTGAGTTCCTTGATCAATGATCACGTGTCGCCCACCGGTGTGCGGATCATACTGGTCGATGGACGCTCGCATGTGCAACGGTCACCAGGAAGACAGCCGCCGAGAAGACCTGTTGCCCCTTCGTCCAGGATGTGTAGTGCTCCACAGGCGGCGAGACACGTTTGCCCCGATCGAAGAACTCAACCGCCGTTGCTATCGCTGACTCGCGGATCGACTGACTCCGGAACCAATCGAAATGTCGGATTCGTCCGACGCTTCCAGATGAAGCCATCGAGCACATAATGCGTCAACTGGGGGACAGCCAGCAACGGGACCAGAAAGTCCCGGTAGCCGGCCAATTGTTCCCCGAGATTCTCACTGGTCCCGAAAAGCCATCCCCGGGACAACCCCAGCGAGTGATGCCAGACCAATTCCTCCGCGTAGGCCAATAGCCAGATCGTCGCCAACAGCACAACCCATCGCCGGGACGCGGACACCTGCACCCCTGCCCCGAGCACCGAACTCCGCTGCATCGTCCAAAACACCAGCACCACGTAGGGAACTCCGTGGATGATCACGTTCGTTACGGTGAACGCATAATCCGAATCGAAAGTCACGATTCCGACGTACCAGCACACCGCGGTTGTCACGACCAACAGGTCTTTTCCGGGACTTCCACGCCCCGCACGATAGGCCAGCACCGAACGCAGACCGTAGGCCACCATAGCCAACCAGTACACCGGCTCCAGCAATTCCGCCAACGCGCCGGGCACTTCGACAAAATCCCCGTCACGGAACCATTGAAACGCTTTTGTGTCCAGGTGTGAGTGCCAATACACCAGCGGAAAAATCGTTGCCAGGTAAATCGCCGCGGTGTCCACCCACCGGGTCCACCCGTCGCCGTCGCCGCCACGCGATCGGTACAGCGCCATCCAGCCATACTGCTGTCGCACAAAATGAAAGACGGCCAGATAGGCCAGGACCCGCCAGAAGAGCATTTCGCCCTCGCTGTACAGAGCCCAACTGATAACGAGTCCTGCCAGCGGCACCCCGATGTACAGAGCAGGCCGCCGTCGAAACTCGGACAGATCGAAATAGACTCGAAACGCGGTGGAATAGACGTGCGCGACGTCGACGAGAAGGATCATCGCGATCCAACCCCATTCCGGGGTGTCGCCGTCAAGGATTCCAAGTTTCCCCCCAATCGCCAACAGTGCCAGTGAGACCAGCGCGCTGCCACCGAACGCCGCCAAATCAACACCGCGGGAAAACAACCACGGCGCCGGCCGGCCCGCAACATCCTCCGTCGATCCCATTGTGGTCGCCATCGCCTGTGAGATCCCTTCGCCTCAAAGAAGACTTTGATGGGGGACAGACAACGCGGCCAACACCTCTTCGCCAGCCCGCGTTCCGTGAAAAAACGCCTCCTCAAGCAATGCCACACCACTCAGGTCGGTATTCGCAAAGTGGACGCCGCGCCAGGGTTTCTTCCCGGACAATCGGGATCCACCCCAGACAAATCCCGGCGTCGGACGAATCATCGCGTGCCCCCACCTGGCGACATTCAATTCCCGGGTCAACTGGCGGATCTCCGGATGTGCCTGCTCGATGTCGGTCAGTACCACGTCCGCCCACTCGTCACGACCAAGCGATTCCAGGAGACGTCGCCCTCCCCGGGGCTCCTCCTCGACAACCGGATAATAGTAAGTCAGGACCGTGGGCCCACGGTCCTGTCCCACCTGGTGGGTTGCCACCACGTACCCCAGAGACCGGCTGTCGTAGAACACGTTGTCCCAGGCCATCGGAAAACCTTCGCCGCCGGGACGCTGTTCCACGGCCAGGTTGGCGACCATCCAGGATCCGTATTCGAATTTCGACACGTGCGAGGGTCTTTCAGAGCGCCAGGATCGCAAAAGGTAGGGGGCCAGAAACTGGGGAGTCGCCGCGATCACGCGGCTTGCCCGGTATCCCCGCACCCGCCCGTCCGAGGACAAGCTGACAACCTCGACAACCTCTCGTCCGTCCCGGACAACCGGATTGATATCGATCACTGCCTCGCCCGGGCGGACACGTTCCCCAGCCATTTCCGTCAGGTGGCGAACAATTCGCGCATTCCCCTCCGGCCACGTCAACAACGGCCGGTCCGTACCACCCGGAGCCGTTCGTCTTGAAACAAAGTAGAACAGCGCAGCCCACGCACTTGTCTGGCCCACCGAAATGCCATAGTCATCCCGGCAGGCGTAGTCGACCATCCACAACAGACGAGTTGAATTGAACCCCTGCTGCTGCAGCCACTGGGCCGCGGTTATCTTGTCCAATTGCGTCACTGCCGGATCGTCGCTACACCCGGCCAACGGCAGCGTGAAAGCACGCCGGCCCTGTTCATCTCGCCAGGCACTCCACTGATCCAGCACCTGCTCAAACTTCGCCCACTGGCGAAGATCCTCTGGTGTGGCTCCCGCCCGCAAGTACAACCCGTCGTACCACCGCCCGGCATAGAACAGCCGTTCCCTGGGATCTCGGCAGAGGTGTTCTTCAGCTCCCAGGGGCTGACCCAGAACATCCACTCCCTCGAGCACCCCCATTTCCTCGAGCAATCCGACCAGTGCCCGGTTTTCTTTTTGAGGAACCGGCAAATAATGCGCTCCCCAGGGACACGCCTGTTGTGCCATCATCCCGCCGCGGGCCGTGCCGCCGGGAACCTCTTCCATTTCCAACAGAACGAAGTGCTTGCTGCCGGACATCAACAAACGGCGGGCCGCCGAGAGGCCTGCTATCCCCCCACCGACAATCACCACGTCACACGTCTGCCAGTCCTCCTCGGGCATGTCACCGGCACGTGACACCAATTCGCCCAGCCCATCCCGAATCCGGTGACCCAACGCTCGTGACGGTTCGACCAGTCGCCCGGGGGGCAGGTCCGGAACATTCTTGTCACGACAGCCAGCTGCCGCGCACGATGCTCCCAGAAATGTTGCCAACAATTCTCGCCGGGACACGTGCCGCACGGTGTGACCACGATGGTTCAAAGGCCGGGCTGCCACTTCTTCCACTCGTCGTCGTAATACCGTACCAGCACCTGGTTGTCCAAGCGGTTGATGTCCACCGGCACTGGCTGCAAGTCCACGGGCAACTGAAACATCGCCGCGAGCGACTGACGGTCCAGGAACTTGAGGCCCACGGGGACCTCCTCAGGCAGTGCAACGGGTACATGGGACGCCAACACGAACCCCCACACACCGAACGACGGCACCGTGCAGCGGTAGGGACGTACCACCAGGCCGGCCGCTTCCATCGTCCTGACGACGCACCAGAACGAGCCACGCGCCACCAGCGGACTGCTGCTCTGCAGGCCAATCGCCCCTCCCACAGAGAGATGCCGTTTGACCAAACGGTAGAAGTGCCGTGTGTATAGTTTTCCTAGCGAAAAATTATTGGGATCTGGAAAATCGATCAGAATCACGTCAAAGGGCATGCCGTCGTAACGGTCCAGCCAGATCATGGCATCATCATTGACCACCTGGACGCGGTGGTCATCAAGTGATCCGGCATTGAGCGACTTCAGTGGGGGAAAATGATCCGACAGGGACGTCATGCCGGGATCCAGATCGACCAGGGTCACGGATTCCACGGTCGTGTAACCGAGCACCTCGCGGACCGCCAAGCCGTCTCCTCCCCCCAACACCAGGACCCGTTTCGGAGCCGGGCAGCAGAGCATGGCGGGATGTGTCAACGCCTCGTGATACCGGTACTCGTCAATGGAATTGAACTGGAGGTTTCCGTTGAGAAACAACTGGAAGCCCGACCGGCCTTGTGTCACGACCACTCGTTGGTAGCGAGTGGTCTGCGCGTAGACGACCGGATTGGCAAACAACTGCTCCTCGGCAATCGCAGTCAGTCGATCCGCCTTGATGAAAGCCACGACCAGGACGACCATCACCACGACCGCGCGAACCCGCAGGGGGCCTGGAGACTTTTTGAGCAGCGGCTCCAGCAACCACGTGCCCCAAAACGCCACACCCGCGTTGAGCATTCCGAACACCAGCGAAGTTCGAACCAGTCCCAGGCCAGGCACCAACAGGATCGGAAACAACAACGATCCGACCAAGGCACCGATGTAGTCGAAGGTCAAAACCCGAGAAATGAGTTCCTTGAATTCGAGCTGCTCTCGCAGAATCCGCATCAACAGCGGCAACTCCAGTCCCACCAGTGTCCCGATCGCGAAGACGACACCGTACAGAGCGACGTGAAACCATGAGACATGGGAAAAGGCGAGAAACAAAATCGGAGCCGAAAGCCCTCCCAACAACGCCACACCCAGTTCAACCTCGATGAAGCAACGCGCCGTGGATTTCCCAACGAAACGGCTCAACCAGGCACCCACCCCCAGTGCCGACAGATAAACGCCGATACAGGTGGAAAACTGGGTGACCGAGTCGCCCAGCACATAACTGGCGAGTGTCCCCGCGATCAATTCGTAGACCAGGCCGCAGGTGGCAATCACCAGGACGTTCAGGTACAGCAGCGGCGGCCGGACAGGAACTGTCCGGCCTTCCTCGAATTGCTCGGTGTTGCCCATCGTGTGTCGATTTCTACGGCGCCGCCTGGTTGGCCGCTGCCGGCAGAGCCGCACCACCCGTGTCGATCAACGACGCGGCGAGAATGATCGAGATCCCCAGGATCACACAGCCCATGATGACCGCCAGAGCGATGTTCTGATCGACCTCGATCTCCTTACGGACTGAAAACGGTGCCAACTTGGCCATCAGCCAGATTGCGGAACCAAACAGAATCAATCCGGCCACGGTAAAAATTAGCGAGGTCACCAATGGCTGTAAAACTTCTGCAAACACGTTAATTTCCTCCTCCAGAGTTCCCGTAGATCCCAACGTCATCGATACAAGACACCGACAACCGGTTTCGTGCCGGACAGGGCGGCATTGGCCCGGTGCTACTCCCAGTCCTCGAACACTCCTCCCTGCCAGGCATCCTCATGTCTGTGGCACCGCTGAACGGGTGGAAGTGAACAAGCCCAACCCCACTCCGACGCCACCGACAATGGCCATCCATCTCAACAATCCCGGCCAATGGTAACTGCCACCCTCACGCACCTCCGCCACCAGTTGTCCCGGGGATGCCGAGGAACGCTCAGCGTGCAGGTGCAGGGTGTACGTCCCCGGGGGCACCGCGGATAGGTAACCAACATGCCGGGTTTCGAATGTCTTGCCACTTTTCGAGGAGTCTGCGACGCCGTGAAACTCTCTCAGCATCAGCGAAAACTTCTGTTGCTGCAACGTCGTCTCGTTATGCAGTCTGCCTTCAACTGCCAGCCATGCGTTGGCCAGCCCCGCTTCGACCGACACAGCCACCGGCCGCTCCGATGTCAATTCGAACGGACGGCTCACAAAATCACCTTCTGACGCAAAACTGCCCGTTGCCGCGACTGACACCATCCTGGGTCCTGGACGGTAGTCACCCAACTGCAACGTCATCTCGTTGTCACGGCCACGATCCCCCTCCTGCTCCGCGTCCAACAACCGCTCCAGGTTCGATCCGGTCAGCGTCCAACGCAGGCCCGACCCGGTGTCCAGAAGATCGAGTCGACCACGACTTGCCATCAAGCTGGCCCAATCCCAGTCAGCGACGGTGGCCTCCAGTGGCGTGACTGTCAGGGGATTCAAAATTGCGAACACCTGCTCCGATTTGCCCAGCCTGCACCGCGGTGCGAACGCCGGGCGGGCCGTAGCCTTATGTGCCGCTGTCTCGCCTGGCTTCGGACGCTTGGCCCAATTCAGGTGGCGATCGACCTCGTGCTGCCTGGACGCGTCCAGCACCTGCATCTCTGCGGCAACCGCAGCCCCTACCATGTCGTCCCCGGCAAAACGAAACTCCTCCCGCAGCACTTCCCTATCCACGTAGACAAGCGACAACACCACGCCGACGGCCAAGTAACCGCCAAGCACCCAGGCTGTCAGTGAAAAGAATTTCGGGTGAACTCCAGACGAACAGTCCGTCGTGTCACTCACCTTCGCCTCTTCAGCACGCTCCACGTTGTCCTCACTCATCAGGTCGGGATTCACTTACCCCAGCCCGACCCACCATAGGACCGGTAGCCGCTCCCTCGACCGCCCGAACTCCCGAAATCCACCGTCGGCGGTTTCCAGCCGGCGGCAGCCGAAAGGGCATAAAGCCCCAACACACCGGCGGCAAAAGTTATGTAAAGAGTTTTGAGTGTCATGTGTGTTCTCGTTGGTTGGTTTCACTCACTCGCCTGTAACCACTCCGGACAATAGTCGCTCTCTGACCACCGCCCCCTCTCAAACGCAAGGTGCAGCATCAGGGTGATCACCCCGGGCACAGACAGCGCAAACCACGCCCACATCGTGCGGCCCGCAACATGCGGGTCGCCCATTACCGCGGCGATCAGTGACAGAAAAAACACCCCAAGCATCATCGCGGCCCACGGTACGTAGATTTGCCCCATCGTAAACGGTTGATTCGGAGCCGGTTTCTCGAAAGAGAACCGGTCCACAAAGTTCAATTCATTGAGGCCGAACCCCGCGCCCACATCCGACGCGTTGATGTATTCCAATTTCGTAAAGTTGATCTCACCGTGCTTACCACTGGCGCTGAACCGTGACTTCCCACGGATGTCCTCGGAGATTTCACGCGACAACATAAATGGGGGCTTCACGTAGTCGGCAGCATCCACCGTCTCGCCCTTTTCCACTAGCCAGTAAAACTCACCGATCACCTCATCCACGGTCGCCTTGTAGCTGTCGAACAACCGGTATTGGACTCCACCGCAGTGGATCTCGTTCGCGAGACTGACATTCGACTTTGAACCGCCGCTGATCTCACCTCCGGAAATCGCCTTCCCCAGGCTCCAGTGGCCGTCGTTTTCTACCAACCAGTAATACGACCGCCCCTTGGACCACAGCAGGTACTCCGACCACGAATAGACGCGTTCGAGGTACCGCATTGACCGTTTCAGGAAACCAATCACCCGGAACGAGATTCCCTGCAGTTCCCCTTCGCTCCCGAGAGGAATCTTGGGCTTGCGTTTGGGCTTCCCCAATTCCTCGAGGAACTTCAGATTTCCATCATCCACCGAGTGCAGAGCGCCGCAATATTGACAGGCGATTCGCCGGGACGCTCCCGGATCCTGGATGGTCAACGGAGCCGCGCAACTGGGGCACTGGACCGCCTGGGACTCAACCTGTGCCGCCGCTTCCACCACCAAGGGGTCGTCGGCCAGTCCAAGTTGGTCGAGCGTCACCTCGCAGCCACCAAACAAAACAGGGGGAGTTTCGCTGTAGTCAATCGTTGAGAATTTCTGGCCATTTCCGTGCAGATCGACGAAAGCCACCGATTGCCCCAACTCCGGAACGAACGGCAATTCCCCCTCAACCGCCGAAACCGCTGCCTTGGAAATTTCCACAGCGGTCATGCCCCCTGCCCGGGGAATCGTGATCATCTGTCCGAGTTCCCACTCCTCGTGGGACGCCGGAATTTCCATCTCTTCGGTAACCGGCGGCTGACGGAACGTCAGATGGAGTCGCCCCTGTGCTTCGGACAGCCACCCCCAGCGTTTGCCGCCCTGGAATGCCAGATACCATTCATCCCAGATCCCACCCGCGGCATGCTGCAATTGCGTACGACCGGTAATCTCGAAAGTCGCCCCCTTGTGTCGTCCCCGGAGCCCCAACCTAAGTGGTGTGCGGGTGGGCGCAATATCACTGACCTTGCCGTATCTCTCCAGGGCCCCGTCGCCACGTCCTACCAGGGACTGGCAGCTCTCACAAACCGCCACCAGTGACGTTCCGATCGAAAACTCAACGGCAGATCCACACGACGGGCAATTGGTTGAGGCCACCACGATGCGAAATGTCCTATCGAATCAGACGGTTGGATGTGCAACCCGGCTACCGATCGTCTTGGGCAAAGCAGCCTCTCCGACCTGCACGCCGCGCTCGATCTCTTGCACCTCGATTCGTCCGGGTGCAAAAATTTTTTCGAAGACGGCCACGGCGCGACGAGGAATTGTCAGCGTGCCACAAGTGAAAACGTCTGCAGCCAGGTAGCCGTATTCGGGCCAACTGTGGAGCGACAGATGGCTCTCGGCCAACACGGCCAATCCGGTCACCCCCTGTGGGCTATACCGGTGGACGTGCGATTGCACCAGCGTCGCTCCAATTGCCACCACCGCCTCGTCGATCGCCCTACCGATAGTCTCGACATCGTCGATCCGGGAATCACAGTCCCACATTTCCACAAGAAGATGGCGTCCCAACGAGGCCATGACGATCCCCCATTTCCGGTCCGACGTAGCATACCCAAGTTTGTCACCAACTCGCATTCGAAACCAACCAATTCTTGGCTGGGGCAACATTGGCTAGACCGCGATTGCCTGGGCCAGATCGGCGGAACATCCTCACCAACGGCATCGCCTTTTTTGGTTTTTTCTCCACGGCTTGGGAGATCTCCGAATTGTTCGAGTCCTTGCGGGGGGCCTCGGCCATCTCGCAGATGGGCGTACCCTCTCACCCCTCTTTCCCGCATAGACATCCAAGGAACTGGCTGTCGACTACAAGGAGAGCGGCAAGAAATTCGCTGCCCAACCGAAGACAATGGGAACTTTGCGGAAGAGCCGCATTGCTTTCCATGAATGAGTGAAAGCATGGAGCAAGTGCAATGGCTCAATCGCAGAACATGCAGTACGACAGACTTCGGGGGGGCCCCTGAGCCAAAAACTCACTCGTTGCCGAAAGCTCTTGTGGTCAGTACACGGTCGCCACCGTCCGCCGACACGTGCAGCCGCACACGTCCGTCCGGAAGTCGATCGATCTGATCTATCGATGGCGGCGACGGTTTGCCTTTCTGGACGACGGCAAACACCGCTGCGAAGCCGCGTTTCGCCGTGGTGGCGTTGGCCCGAAGATGCACCGTCGCTGTCGGCTCGGTGTCACGGCCATACCGCGGCCACATCCGCGTGTCTTCCCTGGTCAACTTCCAGCCTGGCGTGACGATGTGCATTTTCAGGTTGGGATCAGTCTCAAACGCCGTCGTCACCGACCACCCCGATTCATCCATGTGCAAGTCAC
>CEUS01020446.1_pt1 | contig 10392 bp, 4 predicted proteins | sample 427031 | NCBI WGS metagenome assembly CEUS01 (sample SAMEA2622837, study PRJEB7988) | marine metagenome | biome: marine biome (ENVO:00000447); feature: marine epipelagic mixed layer (ENVO:xxxxxxxxx); material: "saline water (ENVO:00002010), including plankton (ENVO:xxxxxxxx)" | depth 140 m | reverse complement strand
GGGAGCGTCTCTTCGATACGCAGTGTCTGCGGAACGACCCCCAGACGGGAATGGTCTTGCATGGCACCGGAAAACGACAGAGTGCCTCCCAGGGGCGTCAGTTGTCGCAGTAACGTCCGCACCAGCGTGGTTTTTCCTGTGCCGTTTCTGCCCGTGATGAACCAGAACTGACCGGCCTGGATATGAAGATCAATCCCGCGCAGGATAATCTGGCTGCCGTAGCCGAGTGACAGGTTCGTGGCATCGATCATGGCATTGGTTGCGCAATTTGCGGGGCGGTCAGACGCAACAGACGCACCAGTTCGTGCACATTGTAGTCGCACATTTTCAGGAATGTCTCGGTATTGGGGCGTGCCTCGACCTGGTGTGCCATCTTGGCGACGGTGGCATTGGTGTTGGCTTCAACGAAGCGGGCATGGCGTGGGTCGTAATAGGCGTTCGCCAGGATGACTTTCACCCCTTTGGTCCGAATGAGTTGTATGACCGTCGCCAAATGGCGTGGTGTCGGTTGCATGCCCGGTTGCGGCTCCAGGTGCCCCAGCATCTTGAAGCCGAGGGTGTGTGCGAAGTAGGGCCACATCTGGTGGTCATCGACCAGGGCGGTGCCTCTGAATGGTCGTAACATTCCCAGCCACCCTTCGAGTTGTGACAGTTCGCCCTGGCTCTCCAGGTATTGGTCCATACGGCCAAAACTGTTCAGTAAGGTAAGTTTGTCCAACTGTGTGTCTCGGTACTTGTTTGCCAGTTTCTCGCCGAGGTAGAGCTGGGCAAAACGTTGGGAAAAATTCTGGAAACGCTTTTCAAAGTACTCCGCATCGTCGGGCCACAGTTGGCTGAAGCGGCTTTTGATCAATCGGGCCACCTTCAGTCCGTGAATCGGCGAGACCAGGAAATGTGGATTTCCTCCCGGGTGTACATCACCTTGGCTGCGCGAGATGCGTCCCTTGGGCACGAGCATAGGTGTGACCGCGCGCGACGCATCAATGTAGGCAGGGCCCCTGATTTGGATAGCGCGGTTCCGTGAGTTGCGCAGCAACGGTGGCAGCCAACCGATTTCAAGCTGCAACCCGACGAGGACGAGCGCGTCGGCTCTCGCCAGATCCCGGATGAAGGTGGGACGCGGTACCACAAAGTGCGGGTCTTCGGCACCTTTGCCAAACGTGGTGACGTGAATCCGGTCACCACCGACTTGTTTTGCGAGATCACCCAGTTCTGGGACGGTGGCACAGACAGAATATTGGGCACGGGCTGGCGTGGCCAGGAGCGCGCAGAATACAAGTGTGAGGTTGAGTTTCACCATAGATTGCTCCAGAGAAAAATTCCGGAAACGGCAGACGCATCGCCAGAGAGCAGGCGTGCGCGCAAAACGATTCCTCCATCAAATCACGGATCAGGAGGAGGCTTGGGGCGGTGCCCGCGGGTGATACTCAGAGGTCGGTTGCAGAGGCTGGTTGATCGCAACGGAAGATCGTGACTCGTCCAGCAAGTCGTCGGGGCGATCAAAGGATGTGCCAAAATAGCAGAGCTGCGGCGTGGCCAATAGTTGACAGAACAAGCATGCCGCGGGAAGGCTGGAAATCATCGCGCTGGGCGTGTTTTCAGTGGCCAGTTGACTGTCCCGGGCGGATTGAACAAGCGACTGGCAGCAGGCGTAGGACTGTTGGCCAGGCGAGCAGCCCCGGTGCTGACTCAGGACAGGGTGCAACATCCCCCCGAAAACCGTTGTGGCCATGTACAGCAAAAAGCTGCCAACCACGGTCATTTTGTGGAACGCTGGAAACATAGTCGCAACGTGGTTCTGCGTGACGTCGTCACGGTTTGGAATAGTATTTCAGCATAGCAACGAACGAGAAGCACTGGAAGCGGGTCATGCACGTCCCTCCCTCAAATAGGGCCAGTAGCATGGCATGGATGCATTCAGATCACAGGGAGAGACGCGGTTTGTGGGGAATCTGTTGACCAGGCAAGTGGAAATGGTTTTCGCGTTTCTGGCGGCGGGATCATGGAAGACGGGGGGGGCTGACCGTCGGTGCTTTCCCTGTCAGCGATTTCAGAAACGCGATCAACAGGGGGATTTCAGAGAAGCTCTGGCCACGTAACGCCTTGGTGTCAGGTGCCAGGCCATCAGGGCCGTTGTCGGGAATGCCCCGGTAGTAGAACGTGACCACGTCTTCCAGGGTTTTCATGGAACCGTCGTGCATATAGGGCCCGGTCTCGGCGATCTGGTGTAGTGAGGGGGTGCGGAAGCGGAAGCGGTCTTTCCGGTGGCCGCTGACTTGCGCTCGGCCGGCATCGCGGAAGGAGGCACCAAGTCGATAGAATTTGCCATCACTCAGCAGCGGTCCATGGTGACAGCGGATACAGCCGGCTTCACCTCGAAACAGTTCGAAGCCAGCTTGGGCGTCGGCGGAAATCGCGGTCTTGTCGCCACCGAGAAAGCGGACAAAGGGAGATGGTCCGGTAACCAGGGTGCGCTGAAACGCGGCTAAGGCTCGGGCGACCCCTTGCCGATCGGGGGGGCGATTGAAAGCCTGCTGGAATGCCGCCACGTATCCAGGTATGCGGTTCAACTCGATTTCGAGTTCAGCCAATGGTTGGTTCATTTCGGCCGTCGAACGCAGCGGGGCCAGAGCTTGTTGCTCCAGGCTGGTTGCGCGTCCGTCCCAGAACAGGTTGCCATAATAGCCGACGTTAAGGCAGCTAGGTGTGTTTCTGGTGAGCCGTTTTCCTCCGGCTCCTGGAGAAGCGACCAGCCCGTCGGTGAACGCTTTGTCAGGCCGATGGCACGAGGCGCAGCTCAATCGATTGTCTCCCGACAGCCGCGGGTCAAAAAAGAGCATCTTCCCCAGCGCCACGCGAGCGGGGGTCGTCGGGTTGTCGGCGGGGACAGGAACCAACGCGGGCAGGCGAGCCAGTCGCCTGGTCCCGCCTCGCTGCCTGGCCATGGTGTACCACAATCGTGGCGATCCGATGGGGAATGTTTCTGGCCTCCACACGGCACGCGGGATGAACAGGTTGTGGTTCAGGGGGGTGGAGAGTTGTGAGACTGATGCATTGCGTGTCGCGGCACCTTGAGCTGGCCAGAGGACGTGTCCAGACAACGTGTCTTGACCCGCCACAGGGAAAGATAGTTTTTGTAGTGCTGACGCATGCCGGTGCCCTGCGCGAGCCATTGGGCCGTCGGCGAGGACTAGTATTACCAGAAGCCAGGCGGGCGCCAGAGAAATGTGGGCCGCCACAGAATTCGCCAGTACTTCACTACGACCAGGTTGGCCTCGGCTGGATGGTTGGCGGGGCATACTGCTCGGTCGGTGCATGCTGTGCATGTTCACACCGGATGGACTTCATTGGTTAACAGGTCGCCGACAACACGCGCGTCCGTCACGCGCGAATCGGTCAACGACTCGTCATGTCCCTGATGCCGGTAAGTCAGCTTTTTATGGCTCAATCCCATTTGATGCAGCACCGTGGCATGCAGATCGTGGACCGTGACCACATTTTCCACGCTGCGGTATCCGAGTTCGTCCGTAGCACCGTAGCTCAAGCCACCTTTGACACCACCACCAGCCAGCAGCGTAGTGCAGGCATTGCGATTGTGGTCTCGTCCGGATCCGTTCTGGGAAATGGGCAATCGACCAAACTCACCGGACCAGATGATCAACGTATTGTCGAGCAGGCCACGTTGCCGGAGGTCCTTGATCAATGCGCCGGTTGGCTGGTCGACGATTTTGCAGATTTTTTCGTTATCCGTCTTCACGTTTCCATGGGCATCCCAAGGCTGCGTGTTGGGGTGGCCTGGTGGAAACACTTGAATGAACCGTACGCCCGCTTCGACCAGCCGTCGCGCCATCAGGCAACGTGTCGCGTAACGTGACATCTCGTCGTGGCCCTGATCGATTCCGTAGAGTTTCTTCGTGTCGTCGGTTTCTTTACTCATATCGAGTACTTGCGGCGCTGCCAGTTGCATACGGGCCGCGAGTTCGTAGTTCTGTATTCGCGCCTCCAGGTCGAGTTCGTCCTGGAACCGACGCTTGAATCGGCGGTTGAGCTGTCCCAGTAATTGCAGATTCCGCGCGTCGACGCCGTCAGGTCTCTCGTCTGTCGATGTGAGATTGAGGATGGGTGAGCCCTGGGTGGCGACTTCTGTGCCACCATAGATGGCCGGCATCCAGCCATTTTGCCACAGCATTGTTCCGCTGGTGTTGTAGGCACGTTCGTCGCGCAGGACGATATAGGCAGGCAAGTTTTGATTTGCCGTACCCAGTCCATAGCTGACCCATGAGCCGAGGGCCGGCCGTCCGGGGAACAGTTTCCCGGTATTGAACATGATCAGCGCTTCGGTGTGGTTGTTGTGCCCGCTGACCATCGAACGCACCTTGCAGATTTCATCTGCAACGGAAGCGATGTGGGGAATAACGGAAGCGAAATCCATTCCGTGCTGGCCATGTTTGGCGAAGGCGAAGGGCATTTTCAGTAGTTTGTTGCCTTCGCTGCCAGGCTGGAACTGTTCGATGGCGTCGGTGTGTTTCTGGCCATCACGTTTGACCAGTTCCGGCTTGGGATCAAACAGGTCCATTTGGCTAGGGCCACCGTTCTGCATCATCAAGATCACCGACTTGACCTGCGGTGGGAAATGGGGATCGCGTGGCTGCAGCCCACGTGCTGGCCCTTCGGCTGCGGGTAGTTCCGTCTGCAGTAATTGGGCCAAGGCCAGGCTGCCGAGTCCGAGGCCCGACGTTCTTAACATGTCCCGTCGCGAGAGATAACCGCGCATCGCATCATATTCCTGATAAATGTCGATCGTTCCTAATGAACGTAAATGAATTCACTGGTACTGAAGAGTGCCTGGCACACCCGCGTCAGTGCGGACATGTGTGCAGCCTCCGTGTCCTGCCCTTTCGTGACGTACCTCTGTTTGTGATCGCGAAATGTTTCGATCAGCCATTTCCGCTCTTCATCGGTGACGTCTCGGGCGAGTGCTAGTTGAAAAGCCATTCCCATCTGGGCGTTAGCGTCCGATTTGTTCGTTGACTGTTTGATCACACGGCGCGCCAAAGCCGTTGCCTGTTGCCCCACAAACTGGTCGTTGAGCATCATCAACGACTGCGCGATGGACGCTGAGGCGTCTCGTTTCGTACAGTTTTCCGTGAGCAAGGGCTGATCAAAAGCCTGCAGCACGGAGGGGTGGTAATTGCGTCGCTGGAGCAGGTACATGCTCCGTCGCCAGGTGGTTTTTTCGGTGACTTTGTCGTAGCCAGCTTCGACAACCATGCCATCTGGACGGTTGAGAGTGGGTGCGGGCGGGCCGCCCAGCGTCGGGTCGAGGTGTCCGCTGGCAACCAGCATCGTGTCTCGCACGATTTCGGCGTCCAGTCGCCGTAGCCGTTGTCGCCAGAGCAGTTGGTTGCCCGGATCGGCTTGTCGCGCCGCCTTGGCCAGTCTGGAATCGTCGGAGAACGACTGTTGCCGATAGGTTCTGGATGTCATGATTTGCTTTAGCAATGCTTTGAGTTTCCCGTCTGTTGCGACAAACGAGACCGTCAGCCACTCCAGTAGGTCGGGGTGTGTCGGGCGCACGCCAGAAACACCAAAGTTGCTGGGTGTTGCCACCAGCCCAATCTCGAAGAGACGTTGCCAAATGCGATTGACACGTACTCTGGCGGTCAAGGCACCGGCAGGACTCTTCCAGTTGGTCAATTGCTTGGCCAGTTGCAACCGCCGACCACTGGTGGTTCCCTGGGGCGTGGTTTGGGGCGCAGGGAACTCAGGATCTTCCAGGGCGCTAAACAGTCCGGCTTGGACTTCCGCTCCCGGAGTTTCGAATTCGCCTCGTCGCAGGACAAACGTGGGGCGTCGCGAACCGACATCGTAGATCGCTTGCACCCAGCTCCCCTGTTCCTGACGATCAAGCGTTGCGATTTCCTGGACCAGCCCCTTCTCTTCTTTACGCTGGGACTCATCCAAGGCCGCCGTGACTTGGGCGGCGGTGAATTCAAATTTATCACCGAGTTTGTCGGTCAGGTATTTCTGGATTTCGTCTCGTTTTTCCTTGGCGACTTTACGTGCCGCCACCAGGTCTGCGCGAATTGGCTCGGGAATGGCGTCCCAGGCACGTCCCTGGAGGATTTGCCGTCCCGCGTCGCGGAGTTGGTTCAATGCGGCTTTATGCTGGTCGCGTTTCTGGTTCAGCTCGGCAAGTTCAATTTTCCCGAGCATGCGCATTTCGCGGTGCTGAGGCTGTAGCCAGTCTCTCGGTTGAAGTGCCGGCATGATGAATGCCGTAAATCGGTAATAGTCACGCTGCGAGATTGGTTCGAATTTGTGGTCATGGCACTTGCAGCACTGCATCGTCAGCCCGAGTAGATTCTGAGCAAGCGATTCGGCAGTTCGATGCAAGACGTAGTACCGATTACTGAAAATATTCAGTTCACCCTGGTCGGTATCGTCCGGGCTGCAACGCAATAACCCGGTGGCGACCAGTTTCTCTCGTATGTTGTCATCGAACCGCGGCGCGCTGCGCCAGTCTACGAGTTCATCACCGGCGATTTGTTCAATAAGAAACTGACCATAGGGGCGATCTTCATTGAAGCAACGCACGACATAGTCTCGGTATTTCCATTTGCCCCGAGCTGGCTTGACGATGACCTGGTCGTTATCGATCGCTACGGTATCACTGTACCCCACGCCATCCAGCCAGTGGCGGGCCCATCGTTCTCCGAAATGAGGGGACTGCATTAGCCGTGTGAGGAGTGCTTCCCAGGCCTGGGGTGACTGGTCGTTCACGAAGGCGGTGACCTCTTGCGGCGTTGGTAGGATACCGGTCAGGTCGAGGGCAGCACGCCGAATCAGTGTGGTGCGGTTGGCGAGCGGCGACAGTGAGAGGTTTTGGGCCGCAAGTTTGCGATCGACGAAGCGATCAATGGGGTGATTGATGGACTGGCCAGTCGCACGATTGGGGATGGCGGGAGTTCGCAACCGCTGGAAGGCCCAGTGATCAGTCTTGTTTTCATTGGCGAGTGCCACCAGGTCGACGGGCTCACGTGTCTTGGCGCCTTCATCGATCCAGCGGCGGAGCAATTCGACTTCCTGGTTGGATAGCGGCTCACCGGCGTCCTGGGGGGGCATTTCCTTGGCCCCAGCAATGTGCAGCAGGATACTCTGTTGCGCGTTTCCAGGCGTGATAGCAGGGCCGCTGCTCCCGCCTCGGAACAATCCCAGGGCATCCACAAGATTGAGCCCGCTTTCGGGCTTTTCCATCCCGTGGCAGTCGGCACAACGACGCGTCAGCAGTGGCTGGATGTGTTCTTCAAAAACGAGTGGTTCTGTGGGCGGTTTAGCGTAGCTGCCAGAGAGTTGGTACTTTTGAGTCAGGTAACGACCGACCTGTTGCTGCTGTCGCGTGGTCAAGGCATGATCGAAAATCAGGACTTCAAACAGATCGCCGTGGAAGAAATTCTCTGGCTCCTGTTTTCCGTAGTGATGGCCCAGGGACAGTTTGCTGCCGCGATCAAAACCTAGAAAACCCACGTCGCCACGATAACGCCCGTGCCCAGAAGTGGCACCATCCTGGTAAAGGGCCCAGCGTTGGTTGCCGGCATAAACGGCTTCGACGAGATGACGCTTTCCATCCCACGTCACCTGGTCGGAAGCGCCCTCCGCGCCGATGTTGACGGCAACGCGCAGGCGTCCTTTGGACTGAGGGTCGAGGGCGTAGTCTTCGTAGCCGACCCAGAAGCCCTTGCGTTTGTTGCTGTAATTGCCTGACGTACCAATGCTGGTGAGGTCAACGACGCGAGGACTACCCTGCTGCTGCAGTGCGGCTTGCATGACCAGAAAAATTTGGAACGTTTGTTCTCCGGAGAGGAAACCGACCAGCTGGTTTCGTTCCAGTTTTGACTTAGCAAAACGGATTGCCGGCTGGCCGCCGACATCGACCCGCGCAGGCTGCCAGGCCGGGTCGTTTTGTTCGACATGGTTCTCGTGACCGCTGCGGTCCGGCCACCTAGCGACTTTGCCCTGCTGGACGTCGGCATCTGCCGCGTCGAGCCAGAGCACCAGGCCTTGCGGGGAAAAAGGTGCGTCTGCGGGTGGCTCAATACCGCGCAGAGACGTGGCGGGAATGCAGAACGCCAGTATCAGGATGACACAACGCGACATGGACAGCTGCAGTTCGGGGACGGGGGCCGGGAGACAACGGATTGAGAATACAGGATATGTAAACTGAATTCGAGACATTTCCAGTGAACCCGTGGTGTTGTGGGAAGACTCTGGCAAATCGTGCGTACGCTCATTTGGTGATATGTCTTGAGTGTACCGTCTGGGGTTAGTGTACTGGCTTGCCGTGGGATGTACGAATTGATAGAGCCTGGTCGCGTGCTGCACGCTCGGTGTGCGTGCGTTTTTCGTTCCGGGCTTCTTTTGTTGGTCACGCGCAAGCAGTTGTTCTGGTTCGCCGGAATACAGTGTTGGAGTGGCCACAACCTGACTCAGCAGTGGCGATTGTAGGAGTTGTAGTGGCTGCGAGTACCTGCGTGTGGTGTCCAGGTGCATTCCGTTGTCCGCTACGGTGCGTCAGGTGAGCGTGGCGTTGGTTTTTGGCGCGAGGTCGGAGCGGATTTTCTTGAATCCGGTTTTGCTTCGAAGAAGAATGGATTATTGAGCGTGTGTTTGCACGTTCCGACCTTGTGCCCTCTACTCGCTAGGAATTCTCTTGGAAGCTCTCGTGCCTGATCATCCTGAAAACCACTTGCCATCGTCCGCGCAAGGTGACGCAGTTGGCGCTCCCGCCGCAGATTTCGATTGGGATGCCGCCAGCATGGCGTTACACACACTTGGTGTCTGTCCGGATTGGCAAAGCCGTTATGACCTGAGAGACGCTGTTGCGGTACTGGCAGCTGGAGAATCCGTTGCGGCTCACGATACGCGTTTTGACCGACCGGTTGTGATCCGACGGATCACTGAGCCTACAGCAGGGCAGAAGAAAGACGGGCCAGACATTCTTCATGTGATTCGTTCCTGGGCCCTTGTGCGGCACCAGAGCATTGCCGGCATTGTGGACTATGGGCGCGATGCTGAAGGCGTGTTTCTTGTCAATGAAGCGGTCGATGGGAAGAGCCTGACCGAAGTGCTGGCAACCGGTCCGCTTGAATTATCTGCCGCGATCGACGCTGTTTTTCACTTCTGCGATACGGTCGTGAAAATCGATTCCCAGGGATGCGCGATCGGGGTATTGCGCCCGGATCATTTGGTGTTAACGTCATCGGGCTGTCTGAAGCTGGTTGGTTTCGATTGGGGAGATGGCGTTGTTGACAGTCTGCTAGGGACGGAGAACAGAGTCGATTACTGTCCACCGGAACAGCGAACGCAGGCAGTGCAGAGTGACGGCCGCGCGCAGGTGTGGAGCCTGGCGGCTCTCCTGTTTCATCTGCTGACAGGGAAATTACTGGTGACCAGTGATTTACCGTCAGACGAGATTCTGGAAGCCGTCGAAGTGCCGGTGCGTTCGGTACTGGCAAAGGCGTTGCAACCCAATCCGGAGCTGCGCTATGCAGAGGTGATCGAATTTCAGAGTGCGCTCCGGATTGTTGGCGACGAGTTGCGACTTGCAGCTGTCGATGGCACACCTGCGATCAAGGGTGCATGCCGGTGCTGTGGCGAAATCAACCAGGTGGATCGCGCGTTTTGTGTTGCTTGTGGCGAAAAGCTCCGCGAGGCCTGTTTGGGTTGTGATGCGGACAACGAAGTCTGGGCACAGTATTGCGGCAAATGCGGATCTCAGCTGAAAGAACTGGTTGTCCGTCAGCAGTGCGATCTCGATGAGCAAAAACGCTGCGTCGAAAGTGCGCGACGGGCTCATGATTACCCGCTGGCACTAGAGCGAATTAGCCCGCTCTTGTTGATCCAGCATGAAGGTTTGAGCCAGGTGCATGACTGGGCAGTGCAGATGAAACAGACACTGCAAACTGAGGCTGCAGATGAGCAGTCCAGGGCGGAGTTGCTGGTGCGGGTAGCAGATCAGGCTTTTCAAGACGGGAAATACGGCGACGCACGCAAAGTTCTGGACCAGGTTCCGCAAAATCTCCGTAGCGACCAGGCTTCGGTGTTGTCGGAAGAAGCGTCCGCTCGACTGGACCAGGCTGAGCTTTTGATTCATCAGATGGGGGACGCCATAGCCCGCAAGGAACCTGGCCGGTTGTGGCGTTACACCGAGAAATATCTCGCGCTGTATCCGAAGCACCCGGTCATGACACGGATCCATGAAAGCGTGCAGTGCCACAAACATGAAGATGCAGCACTGATGGCGGAAATTATGTTGCGTGCGAAGCAGGCGTTTGGGGAGACTGAATACCAGCGAACGCTGGCTGCATTGGAAGAACTTTCCGAGGGCGAGCA
>CEUS01277365.1_pt1 | contig 10393 bp, 7 predicted proteins | sample 427031 | NCBI WGS metagenome assembly CEUS01 (sample SAMEA2622837, study PRJEB7988) | marine metagenome | biome: marine biome (ENVO:00000447); feature: marine epipelagic mixed layer (ENVO:xxxxxxxxx); material: "saline water (ENVO:00002010), including plankton (ENVO:xxxxxxxx)" | depth 140 m | reverse complement strand
CGGTTCATCGCCCGAAAAACCCGATCTGGGACATTGGTAGGCCCGGGCAGTTGTAAGAAATGTCTTCCGCTTTTACGTGGCACGGGGGCTAATCTCTCCTCTATCTCAATACGGGTTCAGGCTGAGTCGCGTGCCTCGGGCCTTGTCAGACCCCAGGCCATCCCTATAAGACTTGCTCGTGACATATGTAATCTCTCACTCCGTAGCGGCTGCGCAACGGCCCTCTAAACTTGAGACCCGTCTACGCCAAGCAATATCCGGCGATGTTCGGTTCGATGGCTTTACGCGAGGGTTATATAGCACAGATGCGTCCATTTATCAGGTCGAACCAACTGGTGTAGTCTTTCCGCGTTCCAGCGAAGACGTGACGCGCACTATTGAATTGGCTGGAGAAGCCTCTATCTCCGTAATCGCACGGGGAGCGGGCACGTCTCAAAGCGGACAGTCAATTGGGAAGGGACTGATCGTTGACACCAGTAGATATCTGGACGATGTGCTTGATTTCGACCCGGCCGCCCGTCGAATAGTGGTTAGGCCAGGGCTGGTGCTAGATCAGCTTAACACGTTTCTGAAACCATATGGACTCTTCTTCCCTATCGATGTTGCGACATCAAGCCGGGCGACGCTCGGAGGCATGGCCGGGAATAATAGTGCGGGATCCCGCTCGATTCGATATGGCCATATGGTCGAGCACGTTCGCGGCATCGAGGCAGTCTTAGCCAGTGGGGAAAAGGTGTGGTTCGGAGCGAACCGGCAAGGAAGCATCCGGACAAGCGACAAGACTTGGATCCCAGAAGCCAATCCTCCGTCGGACCACTTGATTTCAGATGTCCAAGCAATCTTCGAACGAGAGGCCACCGAACTCGAGCAAAGGATCCCAAAAGTACCAAGGCACGTGGCTGGGTACGCCCTCCATCGGTTGGGGAGGTCACAACCGCGTTTTTCGGATCTTTTGGTAGGCTCCGAAGGGACTCTGGCAGTTTTTACCGCACTTGAACTCGACCTCCAACCGATCCCCCGTACACAAGCCCTCGGCGTATGTCGATTCAACTCGATCCAAGCTGCACTCGCTGCGGTTCACGACATCGTTGAACTCGAGCCGACAGCTGTTGAACTCGTGGACCGCTCTCTTCTTCAACTCGCGAGTGACATCCCTGCGTTCCAAAATACCCTTGCCACGTTAGGCGGAGACCGCAGTGACATCTTGATCGTCGAGTTTGCTAGTGATGACAGATCAGAGATCAGGGCAGCGCTTGCGGCACTCGACCAGCTAATCGCTGGAATCGGGGGGGAAATGATACGGGCCGAAGCACCCGAGTTTCAACGTAAAATCTGGGGGCTGAGGAAAGCTGGCCTAAATATTTCAACCTCGATGCGGGAATCGAGAAAACCTCTTGCGTTTATTGAAGACTGCGTCGTTCCACTCCCGCTTCTACCCGAGTGGCACGAGCGACTGACAGAAATAATTGAACGGCACGACACTCGAGCCATTTGGTACGCACACGCTTCCGTAGGGTGCTTACATGTCCGCCCAGCTTTGGACCTTCGGGTCAACAAAGATTTGGGCCGTTTGCGAGCAATTGCAGAGGAGGCGTTCGCTTTAGTGCACGCCCTCGGCGGCTCTCACTCAGGAGAACACGGAGATGGTTGGATTCGATCTGAATTTATAGAAACGATACTCGGTCCCCGTATCTCACGTGCGTTTGAGGACGTCAAGAGACAGTTCGATCCCGAAGACCGACTCAACCCAGGCAAGATCGTTAAACCTCCGCGCATGGATGATGAGTCGCTGATGCGAACTCGTTATGAACCGATTGATCACAGTCCGGAGCCGGCCTTGGATTGGTCTAGCTGGTATGGCTTTGGAGGCGCTGTCGAGATGTGTAACCGAAACGGCGCGTGTCGAAAAAAAGACCCCGGTATCATGTGCCCATCTTTTCGGGCCACTGAAGACGAGCGCCATTCAACGCGTGGCCGCGCCAACGCACTTCGGCTAGCACTCACTGGTCAACTCGGTGACAATCCCTGGAACTCTTCCGAACTATATGAAGCGATGGATTTATGTATCGGCTGTAAGGGTTGCAAACGGGAGTGTCCAACTGGAGTCGACATGGCACGAATGAAGATTGAGTACCTTCATAGACGTCGAGTGCACCACCCGCCAACCCTCAGAGAGCGGGCGGTCGCCAATCTCCCTTCTATTGCACCTTGGGCCTCTCGTGTTCCGTATCTGCTCAATGCTCGGAACCGGAGTCTCACGTTGGCTCATCTGGGAGAAAAGTTTCTGGGCCTCGCAGCCAATCGGGCGCTGCCTACGTGGGCTTCGCGTCGATTCAAATGGCCGAAGATAAGTGGGCCGTCGAATTCACAACCTTCCGACGGTAGCGCTCAGGGCCGAGGTGAAGCTGTACTGTTCGTGGACACTTTCACACGCTACTTCGAGCCCGAGAATGCGTATGCAGCAATCCGCGTGCTAGAACGAACAGGCTATTCAGTCCGACCCACTCATACCGAGGGGCGTCCACTTTGCTGCGGCCGAACATTCCTCAACGTCGGGATGGTAGAAAAAGCACGCACGGAACTTGCGCGAACAACAAGTGCACTAGAACCATTCATAGCTTCGGGGACTCCAGTAATCGGCTTGGAACCGTCGTGCCTTCTGACTTTACGAGATGAACTGCCTGCGCTGTTCCCGAGCGATCTTAGCACACAGATCGCCACGAGCAGCAAACTCTTCACAGAATTTCTTGTAGAGAAAGACCTACTCGGCGCGCTTAACCTAAAGCCCCTCCCCGTGACTCGAGTACGGGTGCATGGACATTGTCACGAGAAAGCGTTTGGAGCCGATGGTGCAACTATCGAAGCCCTGCAATCGATCCCCGACCTCGAGGTAGAATCGATTCCCGCCGGATGTTGTGGAATGGCCGGTTCTTTTGGGTACGAAAGCGAGCACGCGTCTGTCTCCCGCCAAATCGCCGAACTCGACCTGCTACCTGCAGTGCGTGATATGGCTGAAAACGAGTGGCTGGTCGCCAATGGGACAAGCTGTCGGCACCAAGTCGCGGATCTTATGGATCGAGATGCCCGGCACGTGGCAACCGTTCTGGATGTTTCTGGCGAATAAAACACGCCAGAATAAAGAGTTAACTGACGGGGTCAATCTGGTTTCGGAGATCTTTGGGGATCTCGGTTCCAACCCAATCTCTCTCTCCATGCCTACGTGTCGCACATACGACCGTCATTGAACCCTGTGCGACGAGTGTCCGCCCCGACTCATCCTCGCGTGTGAAGCGAGCTTCATACCTGATCGCCTTTGTGCGCACCTCTCGCACTACAAGATATACCTCAACCTCTTCCCCGTACCTTAATGGGGCGAGAAACTCACAGGTCACCAAGACGCGTGGTATCCCAAAAACCTGGTCTTCTGTCCACTCGTATCCCGGTAAGCCCAGCGAACGATAGAAGGCGTGCTCAGCCTCTTCCATATACCGTAGCATGGATGAAAAATGGATCAGACCTGCAGTGTCTGTGTCCGAAAACTCGACCCGACGAAAATACGTAAAATCTGATGCCATTGCCTCAGAACTCACTTTGAGTCGACACCAAACCTCCCCCTGGCTAAAAACATGGATGCTTCACTCTTATTACCTTGCGGGATGCGACTGGGAGACGTCAAGCTGAAACATGTTTTGTACCCGGAGCCAACATGGATATTGAACCACAGCACATAACTATAGAGCGGCGCGTACGATACGCTGTTCTGGGACCGTCTTCAGGACCCGTATCCGAGGTATGGTTCGCTCTTCACGGATACAACCAGTTAGCTCACCGATTTTTACGGTACTTCCAGCCGATTCATCAAACGGGCCGATTGATCATCGCTGCGGAAGGCCTTCACCGTCAGTATGTGGATCATGGAACTCGAAAGGTTGGGGCTTCATGGATGACAAGTGAGGACCGGCTCACGGACATAGAAGATTATGTTGCTTACCTTGACCGCTTGTACGCACATGTTTTCGAGTCTCAAAATCTCCCATTTGATGTCCCAGTCCATGCATTAGGATTCTCACAAGGCGTACACACACTTTGTCGTTGGGTTGCATTTGGGATTTCGCGAATCGATCGCACCATCCTCTGGGGTGGCACGCCGCCCCCTGATCTTGATCTCGCTGCTCACCACCTCCGGCTCTCGATCGCCAACTTGCAACTTGTCAACGGGGAGGAAGACCAATTCGTCAGCGAAGACGCGATTCAAAAGCAAAAAAACCGGCTAATGGAGGCTGATATACCTTTTAAATCACACTCGTACAGGGGAGGACATCGCATTGATGGCGAGATGTTGAGACACTTGGCATCAGACTGATCTATGACTCAGCGTCGTGCGAACTATGTCGCGTTTGCCGCTTAAATATAAACATGGGCGATACCAAGCCAGCCGTAGTACCTCCAATAACTGCTAAAATGCTGACGGGACCCGGGTTCGAAAACCATGGGGCACCCATCTGTGTGTTCATCCACATCCCAAGGACCGCGAAGATCAAAGCCCCTACAATAAACCCGACGGCGGTGGCCCGGATCACAACGACAGCCGTTGGGCCTTAGAGGAATGACGGACCTGCAGGCCTAGATCAAAGTCGATCGCTACATTCTTCCGGATAGATCTACCGTCGCTATGCACTCAATCTCCACCCGCGCATTAAGAACCAGACTGCCCACGGCAACTGCACTACGCGCCGGTTTATTGTTCGGGAAAAAATTGACATAGGTACTGCTCATTTCCCGAAAATCAGCAATATCGGCAAGAAACACAGTACACTTTACCACTTCATCCATTGATGATCCATGTCGCTCTAGTGCAGCTGCAATGTTCCGCATCGTCTGCTCAGTCTCCGGCACAATTCCACCCTCGACCAACCCTTGGCCGGGGACCGTACCAAGCTTTCCTGACAAATAAAGTGTATTGCCAACCCGAACTGCCTCCGAAAACGGACTGCTTGGCCGCACGCCTAAGTATTCGACCATATGCATCTGCTTATGGGTCTCCATGCTCTCTTGTCCTTGGAGCGAAGTGACCGTAGTCGCAGCAAACAGTACAGATGTGAAAACGCATTTATAGAGCATCGTAGCCTCTTACCTGAGTGTATCTAACTACTATGGAGTAAGGCGGGTCATCATTCGAGGAAATGCAATCGTCTCTCTCAAGTGGTCAAGCCCACAGATCCACGTTACGGTTCGTTCCACACCTAATCCGAAACCACTATGGGGGAAGGTCCCGTATTTCCTCAGGTCCAAATACCAATCATAAGAGGCTTCGGGCAAGCCCTCTTCTCGAATCCGCGCCAAAAGTTTGTCATGGTCGTCCTCGCGCTGACTTCCACCAATGATCTCCCCATACCCCTCCGGTGCCAAAAGATCGTTACACTTCACAGTCCGTGGATCCTTTGGATTTTCCTTCATATAAAAAGCCTTTACCCCTTTGGGGTAATCATACACGAATAGTGGTTTATCTCGACCTTCGACGAGTTTCGTTTCGTCGGGAGCCCCAAGATCTTCACCCCATTCCGTTTCACTACCACCCGATCTTAGACAATCGATCGCATCCGTGTAGCTGATGCGATCAAATGGAGGCACAATAGCCTCAAGTTTGGAAAGATCGCGCTCCAGAATTTCAAGCTCCGGACGTTGTCTCTCGAGCACACGCTCTAGGATGTACGCGACAAAACGCTCCTGGAGATCCATATTTTGGTCGGAATCAATCCAGGCTGCCTCCGGCTCAACCATCCAAAACTCCGTGAGGTGCCGTCGCGTTTTCGACTTCTCGGCGCGGAACGTCGGACCGAAACAATACACCTTACCCAAGGCTGCAGCCGCAGCCTCTACGTAGAGTTGCCCTGTTTGAGCCAAATAAGCAGTTCCTAGGTCAAAATACTCGGTTTCGAAAAGAGTGCCGGCGGACTCTCCAATCGCACCTGTGAGGATCGGTGTATCCACTAGCGTGAACCCATCATCGTGCAAAAAGTCTCGGATCGCCCTAACTACCTCGTCACGAATTCTCATGATCGCGATCTGGCGCTGACTACGAAGCCATAGGTGACGCTTCTCGAGCAAGAAATCGACCCCATGCTCTTTGGGCTGAATCGGAAACTGATCTGCATCTCCAAGGACTTCAAACTCTCTTGCCGTAACTTCAACTCCCGAGGGGGCCCGATCATCCGATCGCACAATACCTGTGACTCCTACACACATCTCGTGGGATGCAGAGTCAACAGTGGTCCACACTTTCGGTGACACATCTTTTTTCACAAAGACACACTGCACTTCGCCGGTTCCATCTCTCAGTACGAGGAAAGATATCTTGCCGCTAGACCGCACACGGCGGATCCAACCACGCAACCTTACTTCTTCACCAGTCACTAATGGGAGACGTTTTATTGTTGTGTATTGACTCATGGGATGTCGTTTCGAGTCCGGCGTTGTGGGCGCGCCCTTCGATTAAAGGCTCTCTTGGATTTTCCCGACATCAAGTCCACCATTAAACGGCAACGTGAAAATGACCAGCAACAAATTGCGGGCTCCTTGAGGTCTAGGGCAATCTAGAAGATAGAGAAGTAATATCGGGTCTTCCCCTCCGCACAACACCTACGTGGTATTCTCTGGAGACCTGTGCGTTGATTAACACTAGATTGAACTGCACTTGATTAACAATCTCTAAGACATATTTGCCGTGTTACCCAACGTGATACAACGCTTCGCGTGTCGCGTAGCGAGAGTCAAGTTCTTTCCGAAGACGCGAGTGGATTTTCTTAGACAACGTTGGATCATCTCCCACGATTAACGTCGCCCGGTGACTAGCATCCTCTAATAGATCTCGGTCTTGTGTGAGGTCGGCGAATCGGAGGAGGGTGACACCATGTTGCTCTTTGCCAAAAATATCGCCTTGCCCTCGGATGCGAAGATCTTCCTCCGCAAGCCGAAAGCCATCGGACGTGCTAGCAAATGCCTCTAAACGCTCTGAAGGGGTCTCACTTGAGTGGAACGCCACACAATATGACTGCTCGGAACCCCGGCCCACGCGGCCACGAAGCTGGTGCAGTTGAGCGAGGCCAAACCGCTCTGCATCTTCAATCAGCATTATCGTCGCATTCGATACATCAATACCCACCTCAACAACGGTTGTCGTAACGAGCAAGTCTATTTCGGCCGCAAGAAACTTCCGCATGATTTCATCTTTCTCGGAGCGCGAAAGGCGACCATGCAAAAGACCCACAGTAAAATCACAGAACCTTTCCGTAAGACTTTCATGCATTGCGGTAGCAGCTCGCACCTCAAGAGTGTCTGATTCCTCTACTAACGGATAAACCACATAAGCTTGCCTTCCGTAGGAAAGCTGTTCACCTAAGAAATCAAAAGCCCCTTCCCTACTCTCCGGACCTCGGACCGCGGTAATAATTGGCTGGCGCCCCGGCGGCAATTCATCGATCACCGATAGATCAAGATCACCATATAGGACTAGTGCCAAACTTCGTGGTATAGGTGTGGCTGACATCACGAGAGCATCTGGCGTCTGACCGCTCTCGCGAAGTTGTTGACGCTGTTCGACGCCAAATCGATGCTGTTCGTCGATTACCACCAGACCGAGCGAGTTGAATTCAACAGCCCCCTGGATGAGGGTGTGAGTACCAACGATGATCAAAGCGGCACCACTCGAAATACGGTGAAGTGCATCTTGACGGGCTTTGCCAGTCACCGATCCTGTGAGGAGAACCGGTCGCAGGTCGAGAACCTGAAAAAGTTTTCCGAGAGTTCGGGCATGTTGTTCGGCTAATAGCTCCGTTGGAGCCATGATTGCAGCCTGATGCCCTGCCTCAACAGCCTTGAGCATGGCGAGTGCGGCAACAACCGTTTTTCCACTGCCGACGTCCCCCTGAAGCAAGCGATTCATTGGTGCATCTTTTGCCATGTCTTCTTGGATGTCAGACCATACACGCTTCTGTGCCCCAGTGAGTTTGAAGGGGAGATTTTCCTCAAATACGCTCGTGAGCTTTGGCTCGGCATTGAAAGCGAAGCCGTTGATCTCCGATCGAAGATGGGCCCGGGCTCTTGCGTGGAGCAGTTGAAGAAAAAAGAGCTCCTCAAAGGCCAACCGACGACGTGAAGGCTCGACTAGGTCTAGGGTTGGAGGTCGATGCAAGGTTTCCAGCGCCCTCCGGAGTGGCGGTAGCCTGAGGTCACGTCGCCAAGCCTCCGGGAGTGAATCTTTGTCCTCAATCTCGGCAAGCATCTGATCAAAGTTGGTATCAACAATAGCCCGTACTTGGCGGTGCGTCAGACCCTCGCTGGCCGGATAGACGGGGAAGATCTTTCCTTTACTCGGACGCTCCTTACCCGAGTCTGACTCAACGTTGTCATCCGCACGAGCCAAAATTGTATGCTCTCGTGGTTGTATCTGACGCCCGTGGTAGAAACGAACAGGACCAGAGACCAGCAACAGATCGCCTTTGTCAATTGAGCGCTCGAGCCATGGCCGCCCAGGCCACGCACACTCAATATGGCCAGTTTCATCTCTGATAACTGCGCGGAAAACGCGTAGACGACGACGGGTCGGGATGACCCCTTTGGAAACTACTGTACCGATCACAGTAGCTTGATCCCCTGTGGCTAAATCCTTGATCGAATCAACTGTTGTCGCGTCTTCATAACGATGTGGGAGGTGATATAGGAGGTCACGGCCAGAATACACGCCCATCTTTGCAAAGCGTTCCGCCCGCCTTGGCCCCACACCCTTGAGGTACTGGACAGAACCGGTGAGAAGAGAGCGAGTATGCGTCATCGATCCTCTGAGAAAATCTTTCCCAAATATTTTGTCGACGAGAAAACTTCGAGGTCTAGAAGTGTCTCCCCAATCCCAAGGTATCGAATGGGGACAGATAATTCGTGGACTACAGAAACCACCGTGCCTGCTCTCGCACTGCTGTCAAATTTAGCGAGTATTAAACCGGTCAGTGGCATAGCAGCATTAAACTGACGAGCCTGGTTCAAGACGTTTTGCCCAGACGTCGCATCAACAACGAGAAACCGCTCGTATGGGCTACCCTGGACCCGTCTGTTTATGACGCGATCGATCTTTACTAGCTCCTCCATCAGACTCGACTGTGTGTGGAGTCGTCCAGCCGTGTCTATCAGAACCCAATCCACACCACGGCTAGTCGCTGCTTCAATCGCATCGAAAGCAACTGAAGCTGGATCTGAACCCTCCTTACCTCCAACGAACTGTGCTCCAATCCTGTCAGCCCATGTCCGGAGTTGCTTTTGGGCACCTGCTCGCCAGGTATCAGCTGCAGCAAGAAGCACTTGGTCCCCCTCCTCCTGCAACTGATGGGCGAGCTTCGCAACCGTAGTAGTCTTCCCAACACCGTTTACCCCGAGAACCAGAACGATCCCCAAGTCACCATCACGGTGGAGACCCAGAGTCCTTGATAAACCTACTGTATTCGTTTCAATGTATGAACGAATTTGTTCTTGCAAGAACCTTCGAAAATCTTCATCAGATCTGATTTTTCCGCGTTTTACGGCTTGCTCGAGTCCAACTACAAGTTCCGTAGTCACGTCGACGCCGAAGTCCGCCTCCAGCAATAGCTGCTCAAACTGCTCGATCGACCCGCCACCCAAGCCGCTTTGGACACCAATCTTCAGATCCTTCAGGGAAAAATTGGCAATGCGATGCCATAACGACTGTTTAGACCATTCCTGTTTCGAACTCGACATGATAAGGCTAGTTACCTGAGCCCTATGCGGTGGCGCCAAACCCATTCGCTACAAAGAAGCAACATCGCAATAACAAAGGGCCACGCCGGTCGCGGTCCTTTTGTACTAAGAAACCCTTGACTCTGAGCATCGACGGTGAGGTTTGCCACGTCGACTATCGATCCAGGAAGAAGTTCAATTGCATCAGGAAGAACCTCGACAGGTCTCTCTTCCCTAAAGCTTCCCTCCGGTGCAGTCGCAGAAAGATGAACTTCATACCGGCCGAGGTCGAGAACCGGGGATGAAATCTGTGCAGGAGGATCCACCGACACCTGGCTCCACACCGTGGAACCACTCTCATCTATAACTTCGATGCTCAGATCAGTAACGCTCGGCCGAACCCGCCAAACTGCAGGTCGGTTTCCAGTAGGAGGTTCCACGAGCACTGCAAGTTGCGGCGTGGCATCTTCAAGCAACCACCCTACCATTCCACTAAAGACTCCGTCGTATACTCTTTCGGATGCACCACCACGGAGTGTCCACCGCCACCATTCTGATGTCGCGGATATCACCCACCGCCGGTCTTCGCGTTGACGAGCCGTAATGAGTGGACGCCTTTCTCCACGGCGATTCCGGCTCGCGTTCAGAA